>Ga0070741_10001119_pt1 | contig 85461 bp, 86 predicted proteins | sample Coa_R1_4_FD_66440 | JGI IMG/M metagenome (GOLD analysis project Ga0070741, IMG submission 66440) | Surface soil microbial communities from Centralia Pennsylvania, which are recovering from an underground coalmine fire - Coalmine... | ecosystem: Environmental > Terrestrial > Soil > Unclassified ... | reverse complement strand
AACGACGGACGGATTCCCGTGCTGAGGAACGGGCTTATGGGCCCGAGGACGAGACGGTCTTCCGTCCGCCACCGCGTCGGTCAGATTAGCCGATCCGGCGCTATTCGACTTACAAGGACGGCAATTGCGGAGTGTGAATGATGGGCCTTCTGGTCGACGGCGTCTGGCAGGATATCCCGCGCGAAATGCGCAACGGCCGCTTCGAGCGGCCGACCAGCAAATTCCGCAATTGGGTCACGGCCGATGGCAGCCCCGGCCCGTCGGGCGAAGGCGGCTTTGCCGCCGAGCCAGCGCGGTATCACCTCTATGTCTGCCTCGCCTGTCCCTGGGCGCATCGCACGGTCATCTTCCGCAAGCTCAAGAAACTGGAAGACGTGATCTCGATGTCGCTGGTCTCGCCGATGGTGCGCAACGAAGGCTGGACCTTCGAGGAGAGCGAAGGCGCGACGGCTGACACCGTCAATCATGCCAAGCGGCTGTCGGAGGTCTACGTGAAGGCTGCGCCACGCTACACCGGGCGCGTCAGCGTCCCGGTGCTCTGGGACAAGAAGCGCTCGACGATCGTCAACAACGAGTCGCCGGAAATCATCCGCATGCTCAACTCGGCATTCGACGCCTTCACCGACGTGCACACGGACTATTATCCGAAGGAGCTACGCGCCGAGATCGACCGCATCAACGATCTCGTCTATCCGAACATCAACAATGGGGTCTATCGCTCAGGTTTCGCCACCACGCAGGAGGCCTACGAGGAAGCCTTCCGCGCCGTGTTCGATGCGCTCGACGAGATCGAGCAACGGCTCGGAAAGCAGCGCTATCTCGTCGGCAGCCGCCTGACCGAAGCCGACTGGCGGCTGTTCACCACGCTCATCCGTTTCGACGCGGTCTATTACAGCCATTTCAAATGCAACTGGCGCCGCATAGCCGACTATCCGAACCTGTCGAACTATCTGCGCGATCTCTACCAGGTGCCGGGCGTCGCCGAGACCGTGAGCCTCGACCACATCAAGCGGCACTATTACGGCTCAATGCCGCAGATCAATCCGACGCGCATCGTGCCGGTCGGGCCCGAGCTCGACTTCACGGCGCCGCATGATCGGGGGCGTCTCAGCAGCTAGGAGTGCAGGCATGTCAGAGTTCATCCTGTTGATGCACGATGACGCGCCCACCGACGATGAGGCATGGGCACCCTACATTCGCGGCTTGCAGCAGCGCGGCTGCTTCGAGGGCGGCAGCGTGATCGGCGATGGCATCGCCGCGCGCAAGCGCGGTACGCCGGCCCCGCTCAGCACACAGATCGCCGGCTATATCCGCGTGACGGCCGGCAGTCTGGAAGCAGCGAAAGCGTTGCTCGCGGGCAATCCGGCGTATGAGGCTGGCGCCACCGTGGAGATCCGGGAATTGCCACGCAGCGACTGAGCTGCGCGCTCACCAGATCTCGCTCTTCGGCTTACCCTGCAAAATTTCAGCGAGGCGATCGCGCGTCGCACGTGACGTGTCTGCCGGCAACGCATCAGGCGCAAAGAAGCCGTGATCGATGATCTCGTGGTCCGGAACGGGCGGACCCGGCTGGCGGAAGTCACGCACGACATAGACCGCAACATGGTCGCGCCGTGAGACACGCGCGTTGAAGAAGATGCCATGCAGCACCGGCTCGCCGGTAAGCTCGATATTACCCTCCTCCTTGAGCTCGCGCTTGAGCGCCAGCATCATGGTCTCGTCGGTCTCGACGCCGCCGCCCGGCAGATGCCAGCCGGCCACATAGCTGTGCTTGATTAAAAAGACGCGGCCGTCGCGGTCGATCACCGCGGCGCGGGTACCGAGCGTCGCGGCGCGCGAGAAGCGCCAGTAGAGATGCATCAGTGAGCGGACGAGACGGTCGCGAGAGAAAATCATCCCCTTAGGCAGACCGTAGCGGACCTGCCATGTCAAACGTCATGCTTTACTGTTTAGAATGCTTCTAATATCGAAAGTGAGCGCAACCGAAGAGGCCCACCGTGAAGAGTTTCGCCGAACTGACCGAGCAGGAAGTGCTCGCGCTCGCCATATCCAACGAGGAAGAGGACAGCCGTATCTACCGCGGCTTCTCCGAGGGGCTGCGCGACCAATTCCCCTCCTCCGCGCAGGTGTTCGACGAGATGGCGGAGGAGGAGGTCGTCCACCGCACACGCCTCTATGACCTCTATCGTGAGAAATTCGGCGAATACCTGCCGCTCATCCGCCGCCAGGACGTCAAAGGCTTCGTGCGGCACAAGCCGCTGTGGCTGATGCGTCCGCTTGGGCTCGACGAGGTGCGCAAATATGCCGAGGCCATGGAGTTCGAGGCCGAGCGCTTTTACCGCAAAGCCGTGGAGAACGCGCGTGACGCCTCGGTGCGCCAGCTCCTGGTCGAGCTTGCCGACGCCGAGATCGCGCATGAGCACCTGGCGCAGAAGCTCTCCAAGGACATCCTGACCAAGACGGCGCGCGAGGCGGAAGATGAGACCGCGCGGCGCATGTTCGTGCTGCAATATGTGCAGCCGGGCTTGGCCGGCTTGATGGACGGCTCGGTATCAACGCTGGCGCCGCTGTTTGCGGCGGCTTTCGCCACCCACAACACCTGGGCGACGTTCCTCGTCGGCATGGCCGCCTCGGTCGGCGCCGGCATCTCCATGGGCTTTGCCGAGGCGCTGTCGGACGACGGCTCGCTGACCGGCCGCGGCGCGCCGCTCTTGCGCGGCACGGTGTGCGGCGTGATGACCGCGATCGGCGGGCTCGGCCACACCCTGCCCTATCTCATCCCGCACTTCTTCGCGGCGACCGTCGTGTCGGTGATGGTGGTGGCTGTCGAGCTCGGTGTCATCTCCTATATACGCTATCGCTATATGGACACGCCGTTCCTCAATGCCGCGTTCCAGGTGGTTGTCGGCGGCGTGCTGGTGTTCCTGGCGGGGATTCTAATCGGAAGCTCATAGCTCAGGAATGTTCACGCTCGCGCACCTCTCCGACGCGCACCTGGCGCCGCTGCCGCAGCCGCGGCTGTCGGAGCTCGTGAACAAGCGCATCACCGGTTATCTCAACTGGCAGCGGCGACGGCAATTCATCCACCGCGCCGAGGTGCTCGATACGCTCGCCGCCGACCTCAAGCTTGCAGCGCCGGATCACATCGCGGTCGTCGGCGATCTCGCCAACATCGCGCTCCCCGACGAATATCCGCATGGCCGCGACTTCCTGCAATCGCTCGGCGCGCCGGGCGACGTCACGCTCGTGCCTGGCAATCATGACGTCTATGTGCGCGCGGGCTGCGCGCTCGCGCAGCGCTATTGGGGGGCCTATATGCGCGGCGACGACGCGCGTGCGGGCTTTCCCTTCGTGCGCCGACGTGGCCCGGCGGCGCTGGTCGGAATTTCCACGGCGGTACCGACCGCGCCATTCCTGGCCACCGGCTGGAGCGGCGCGCGGCAACTCTCGGCGTTGAAGCTGCACCTCGAGGCGCTTGGCCGCGAAGGCCTGTTCCGCGTCGTGCTCATGCATCATCCGCCGGTGACGCAGGCGAAGAAGCACAAGCGTCTGATCGACGCGCCGGCGTTCCTGCAGGCGATCCGTGACGCCGGCGCCGAGCTGATCCTGCACGGTCACGATCATCGCCACGCGCTGGTTTGGCTCGACGGCCCGCACGGGCACATCCCATGCGTCGGCGTGCCGTCAGCCTCGGCCTCGCCCGGCACCGACCACGATGCCGCTGCCTACAATCTTTATCGGATCGACGGCGACGCCAATGCGTGGCGCTGCGAGGTGGTGTCGCGCGGCTTCAAGAAGGATAGCGAATTACGCGTCGTCGAGCTTGGCCGCCGAGAGCTAACCGACGCGCGCTAGGGGCTCGTCTGCAGCAACGCGAGCGCGACCAGCGCGCCAATCCCGACAAGGACGCCGAAGATGAAGATGCGCAGGCTGCGCCCGAAGCCGCCGCGCCGCTTGAGCGGTACCGGCGCCGATGCGCGCGCGACAGCGCGCGGGTCCGACATCTGATCGGCCGCGAGCGCCTGCTCGCGCTCGACCAGCCGCCGCGCCACGTATTTGGTGATCGCCGCAACGATCTCGGGGACATCATAGGATTCCGCCAGCACCTTGCGGCCGTAGCGCGTGTCCTGCACGAAACGATAGGAGCGCTTGTCGCGGCCCATCTCCACATGCGCGATGGCGTCGATCCACAAGCGCGGCACGTCGCCGCGGCTGATGCCGCGATCGAATAGCTCGACGTCGGCGGGGATGTCCTTGAAGATCGGATCGAGCTTTTCGTCGAGCAGCTCGAGCCGCGCCAGCTCAGCATCGCGCAGATCAACGACGACGGCGGAGCGCTCGGCGGCTTCGATGCGCGCCTCGCGTACCGCATCCTTCAGGCTTGCGGGCTCGCTCCCCGCAGTTTTTGCCGATTCGGTCGACTGGGGTCCCGGCATACCCCTTAGATTATCAGCCGATTCTCCCGACGCAAAGGAAAAAGCAACGTACTTTCAAAGGTTTCGAAGGTTAACGAGGCCTTAATTGAGTGGCCCGACCCCTTACACACAGCGCCCGCCGTCGACCTCGACGATATTGCCGGTGAGGAACCCGGCTTCGTCGGAGGCGAGAAACAGCGCGGTGTCGGCGATGTCCTGCGGCAATGCCAGGCGGCCGAGCGGCACGGTGGCGATGAACTTTGCCTTCATCTCGTTCGAATGCCCGAGGAAGCTCGGCAGCAGCGGTGTCTCGGTCGCGACCGGTGCGATGGCGCAGACGCGAATCTTGTCGGGCGCGAGCTCGACCGCGAGCGTCTTGGTAAGGTTGTGCACCGCGCCTTTGGTGGCGTTGTAAGCCGAGAGGCCCGGGCGCGGACGCAGGCCCGCCGTCGAGCCGATATTGATGATGACGCCGCCGCCGTTCTTGCGCATGAGCGGCACCGCGGCCTGCGAGAGCAGGAACACGCCCTTCACGTTGACGGCAAACACGCGGTCGAATTCACTTTCGGCGATTTCGCCGACCGGCTTGTTCACATGGGTGACGCCGGCATTGTTGACGAGGATGTCGAGCTTGCCGAACGCTTCAATGGTCGCGGCAAGCGCGGCATCGACATCGGCCTTGCGCGACACGTCGCAGCGCAGCGCCAGTGCGTTTCCACCGATCGCGCCGGCGACCTCGGCGGCTGCCGCTTCATTGACGTCAACCACCGCAACCTTGGCGCCTTCGCGCGCGAAGGTCTCGGCCATGTTCTTTCCCATGCCCGAGCCGGCACCGGTGATGAAGGCAACTCTTCCGGCAAGACGCATGCGTTTCCCCTTTTATGATTGGCGCTGTCCTTATCGGAAAACCGGTGACCACTTTTCCGGGACATGCGCTAGATCAGGCGCCAATCCAGTCGACGTCTTTCTCGTTCTCGATGTTCTGCAGACGATCGAACAGCTTCTTCATTTTGGCGTAGTCGTGCTTCTTGGTGAGCACGAGGAACTTGTCGCGCAGCTCGTCGCGATCGAGTGGGCGCTGCGGCGTGCCCTTGAAGTCGTTGACGCGACGAAAGACGACGCGGCCGTCGCGCAGTGTCACCGTCACCTCGGTGGCGAGATTGCGCCGATCCTGCCCTTCCAGCACGGTCATGGTGACCAGCGAAGCGAGCTTGCGGATCGCCGGATCATGGACCGCACTGTCATCGAAGGAATCCGGATCGCGCGGATCGCGATAGAGCGCCAGCGCGACGCTGAACGGAATGGAATACTGCGCCATCAACACGTCTTTCGGCGCCGGGATATTGTTGACCTTGGCCATGCGCTCATTGCCGGCGATGTCGATGGCGACGACGTCATTGCCGCCGAACCCGTACATGGCGGAGAGGTCAAGGATCGCTTCGACCGGATTGTGCGCCGTGATGTGGCAGGCGAAGCGCTTGAGCATGATGGTCATCGTCACATAGCTCTCGCCAAGGCCCTTGGTGAGCTCGCCCAGGTCATAGTCGGTACAGAACACGCGCAAGAAGCCGTTGCCGCCCTCGAGCACCGTGGTCGGGCCGGTGTAGCCTTCCGCGGCGAGGCTTGCGGCGAGCACGCCACTCTCGGCGCCGCGGCCGAGATGCAGGCGCTTCACCATGGCGCCGTCGGAATGCGCGAACTCGAGGAGGCCCGCCGAGCAGGAGCCGGCGATGCCCATGGCATTTGCCGTCTTCACCGCATCGAGGTCGAGTAGGCGGGCGACAGCGACGGCGCCCCCGAACGGCGAGGTGGTCCCCGGCGCATGGAAGCCGCGCGCCTCATTGGTGTGCTTGGTGGCAAAGCCGATGCGGATCATCGCCTCGGAGCCGGCGATGAAGGCGGTCAACAGCGCGCGCCCGGAGAGCCCGCGTTCCTGGGCCACCGCCAGCGTCGAGGAGAGCAGCGCCGCCCCCGGATGCGCGCCGCTGTCGGGCTTGGTCAGGCTGTCCTGCTCGAAGGCGTGGGTGAGCGCACCGTGCGCCAGCGCGGCGGAGGGCGCATGCACCAGCACGCCGGGCGAGCCGAGGATGCGGCTCTTGCCGCCGGCGCCGTTCTTCTGCGCGTAGGCGACAATCATCTTGCTCCACGGCAGATCGGCACCGGAGAGGATCACGGCCACGGTGTCGGCGATGCAGTCCTTGGCGCGCTGTACCGCCTCGGGCGGGATTTTGTCGAGCTGCAGCGCGGCGGCATATTCGGCAAGCCGCATGGTCTCGTGACCGTTGGTTGGGGCGTGCTTCTCCTCATCGGCCGCGGCTGCGGCGGCGCTCTTCACCATCAGCATCGGCGCCAACGGGGCCGCGCCGGCGACGCTCGCCATCTGCTTGAGGAATGTGCGGCGCCCGGATTTCCGCGTCTTCGCCATGGACTTCCTCCCTCGAACGTCGCTTACGCTTTCGGCACCACACCATAAGGCCGCGCCCAGCCGAGACCATCCTCGGTGCGTGCGCGCGGCCGGTATTCGCAGGCGATCCAATCGGTCCAGCCGAGCCGGTCGAGCGCCTTGAAGATCTCCGGATGATGGATTTCGCCCTCGTCCGGCTCGTTGCGCGACGGCACCGCAGCGATCTGGATGTGACCGACCAGCGGCTGGTGCTTCTCGAAGCGGCGGATCAGATGCCCCTGCATGATCTGCACGTGATAGAAGTCGAATTGGATCTTCACATTGTCACGGCCGACCGCGCTGATGATCTCGGCCGCCTGCTCGACATAATTGAGAAAATAGTTCGGCCGCTCGATATTGTTGATCGGCTCGATCAGCAGGAAGATGTTGCGCTTGGCCGCGAGATCGGCGGCGTGCCGCAGATTGCTCACGAAGGTTTTGTGCGCAGCGGCGCGCAGCTCCGGCGCGATGCGCCCAGCGAGGCAATGCACCGAGCGGCCGCCGACATCGACGATGTAATCGAGCGCCGTGGCAAACAGTTCCTTGAACTCGGTCTCACGCCCGGGCACCGCCGCGAGCCCGAACTCGCCTTCGCCGCCGCGCTCGGTGTTGAGCCCGAGCACGGTGAGCCCATGCTTCTCGATCTCGGCTCTCAGCGTCGCCGGCGGGACATCGTAAGGGAATTGCAGCTCGATCGCCTTGAAGCCCGCCTGCGCCGCAGCACCGACGCGCTCGAGCAGGGACGCGCGCTCGGTGAACATATAGGCGATGTTCGCGGCAAACCGCGGCATGAGCCCTCCCGAATTGCCCGCGCTTGCGAGCGCGGTGCTTTCCGTATTCATTAGCATACCAATCCCCGCCTCTGTCATGACCAGAAACATCGATGCTCGCCAATGACGCTTTCCACATCGCCGTGCTGCCGGGCGACGGCATCGGCCCGGAGGTCATGGCGCCGGCGCTGGAGATCCTGAAAAAGCTCGAGGCCACGACCCCCTCGCTCAAATTCCGCTTCACCGAGGCACCGGCTGGCGCCGGACACTACAAGGAAACCGGCAAGTCAATGCCGGAGAGCACGATCAAGCTCTGCGCCGAGGCCGACGCCATCCTGCTCGGCGCCTGCGGCCTGCCGAGCGTGCGGTATCCGGACGGCACCGAGATCGCGCCGCAAGTGGAGCTGCGCTTCATCTTCGATCTTTATGCCGGCGTACGCCCGTGCCGGCTCATTCCCGGCACGCCGAGCCCGATCGTCGGCGCGAGCGAGCGCGGCATCGATCTTGTCGTCGTGCGTGAGTCGACCGAAGGCCTGTTCGCCTCCATGGGCAAGGGCGTCGTGACCGACGACGAAGCGCGCGAGACCATGGTGATTACACGCAAGACCTCGCAACGCCTGTTCGACTTCTCGCTGCGGCTTGCACAACGGCGCAAGGCGCACGGCGGCAAAGGACTGTGTCACTGCGTCGACAAGGCGAACGTGTTTCGGGCCTTCGCGTTCTTCCGCGCCATCTATGATGAGCGGGCGAAAAATTTCCCCGACGTGAAGGCAGAGCACATCTATATCGATGCTTCCACCGCGGCACTGGTGCGCCGGCCGTGGGATTTCGACGTCATGGTCACCGAGAACATGTTCGGCGACATCCTGTCCGATCTGACCGCCGGCCTGATCGGCGGCATGGGCATGGCGCCGTCGGCCGACATCGGAGACAAGCATGCCGTGTTCCAGCCGTGCCATGGCACCGCGCCGGACATCATGGGTCAGGGCAAGGCCAATCCGACGGCGATGATCCTCTCGGCGGCGATGATGCTCGACTGGCTTGCGGAGAAGCACGAACATCCACTGGCGGCGGAAGCCGCGCAGCGCATCGAGCGCGCGGTGGATCGGGCTTTTGCTTCAGGCATCAAGCCGTTCGAATTCGGCGGCGAGGACGGCACGTCAAATATCGCCGACGCGGTGCTCAAACATTTGAACTAGGGAGATCGACATGCTGTTCGCAATTCATTGTCTCGACGGAGCCGGTGCATCGGAGAAGCGCAAGCCGGTCTACGACCAGCATCGCGCGCATCTCGACACGGCCGCGCAATACGGCGCCAAGCTGGTGATGGGCGGCCCGCTGGTCGCCGACGACAACGAAACCTCGGTCGGCAGCCTGTTCCTGGTCGAGGCGCCCTCGCGCAAAGAGGCCGAGGCGTTCAACCGCGCCGATCCGTTCCACAAAAACGGCGTGTGGGCGAAGGTCGAGGTGCACGCCTTTCTGCGCCGGCGTGGCTAAAGCCCGACGAACTCCTTGATCGCCGCGAGGAACGCCTCCGGCTGCTCCAGCGGCGGACAATGCCCGCACCCCGGCAGCTCGACGTAACGCCCGCCGGCGACCTTCTCGGCGATCGCCTTGTTGAGCTCGGGCGGCGTCGCCTGGTCGAGCTCGCCGCAGACCACCAGCGTCGGCACCTTGAGCCGGTGCAGGAGCGGCGTGAGATCGCAATTGACGAGAATGGCACAGGCCTGCTGGAAGGCCTTGGGATCGATGCCGAGCAGCACCTGCTTGCGCGTCTCGATTGCCTCCGGATGTGTCGCGAGATAGGCGGGCGAATGCACGCGCTTCGCCGCGATCTCTGCCACTGCCGCGAGCCCATCCGCCGCGACCTTCTCCGACATCACGCGGAACGCCTGCTTGCCCTGTTCCGAGAAGCACGCCGCGGCGTCGCTGATGACGAGCTTGGCGATGCGCTCCGGATGCGCGAGCGCGAAGGCAAGCGCGACGGTGCCGCCGAAACCGTTGCCGAGGAAGATCGCGTCAGCGTCGATGCGGAATTCCTCAAAGCCATCCTCGATCCGTGCGATGTAGGCGTCCATCAGCGCGGCGATCGCCGGCTCGGAGCCGTGGAAGCCCGGAAGGTTGAACAAGGTGACCCGGAATTTGGTGGTCAGCGTTTCGAGCACCGGATCGAAGGCGGAGCGGTCGGCGAGCAGCGAGTGCAGGATGACGAGATCGCGGCCGCGACCGGCGCGGACCGCCGTCAACGCCCCATAGCCTGCGCTGAGCTGTTCGAGTTGCATGGCAAAAGCTCCGGTTCAATCAACGAGTCTGGGCTCGTCCCGTTCCGTCAATAGGCAGCATCCAAAATCGCACGGGCCTGCGCAACCGATACCGGCCGCGGCTCCTTGAGCGCCATCTTGCCCACCTCGCCGGCAACAAAATCGAGCTTGTCGGCGGCAAGCCCGACTTCGCGCAAGCGCTGCGGAATCGGGAAGCCGCGCAGCATGGCGGCAATCGCCGCCGCCGGATCGGGCGTGCCGAGCGCCTGCGCCAGGCGATCGCGCGCCTCGGTCGCGGTCTCGAGATAGAAGCCGGTCACATGCGGCAGGATGATCGCATGCGTCTCCGCATGCGGCAGGCCGAGCCCGCCGAGCACATGCGCGAGCTTATGATGCAACGCCGTCCCGGCGGTGAGCACGATGCCGGCGAGCCAGGAGGCGACGAGGCATTCCTCGCGTGCGTCCATGTCCTTGCCGTCGGCCACGACGCGCGGGAGATTTTTTCCGAAGCGGCGCATCGCCTCGGAAGCCATGGCCACGGTCACCGGCGTGCGATCGCTCGCCCAGAAGCCTTCTACGCAATGGGCGATCGCGTTCATTCCGCTGGCGGCGCTCACCGCGGCGGGGAGCCCGGCAGTCAGATCGGGATCATAGATGATGGTGCGCGGCACAACCGCCGGATCGCGGCCGGTGAATTTGCGCTCGCCTTCGCTCGTGCCGTAGATCGGCGTCGCCTCGGAGCCGGAATAGGTGGTCGGGATGGCGAGGATCGGCAGCCTGGTCTCGAGCGCAATCGCCTTGGCAAGCCCGATCGCCGCGCCGCCACCGACGGCCACGAGGCCGTCGGCCTTTGCCGCCTGCGCCGCGGCCAGACCGGCCTGCGCCACCGCACGCGGCACATGGATCACAGCCCGCGCGTGGAGGCCGGCTGAGCGTGGGCCAAGCAACTCGGCAATGCGGGCGCCGAGGCGTTGCCCACTGCCCGGCGTGGCGATGACCAGCGCGCGGGCGAGCTTGAGACGCTCGGCCTCTTCGCCGGCGCGCGTCACCGCGCCGCGTGCGAACACCACACGTTGCGGAGTGACGTCGTGGATAAAGGAAAGGGCCATCGCAGGACCGACGACCTCATCCTTCGAGATGCCGCACTTACGCGCGGCTCCTCAGGATGAGGTCAGGAGAGAGACCGCCGAACGCGTCAATTCCCTTCGCGCCAGATGCCGAGGGCTTCCTGCGCCGGCCGGTCGGAGATCGAGAACAGCACCGACTCCTTTGCGGCATTGTGCGCGTAGCGTTTCCACGGCGGCACCACGAAGACGTCGTTGACGCCCCACTCGAGCGCCTTGCCGTCGATGGTGGTCGAGCCTTGCCCTTCGGCGCAGACGAAGATCGTGCCGTCGGTCGAACGGTAGGGATCGCCTTTGAAGCCGGCGGGGAACAGCGCCAGATTGGCGCCCATGGTGGGCAGCACCGGACCGCCGTTGACCGGATTGGCGTAACGCACGCGCGCGCCATGCCGCTTGTCGATGTCGCCGGACTTCTTCAGGCGCTCCAGGATCGGCCGCATCTTCGCATAGGGATAGTTGATCACCGGGCTGCGATTGAGCGAAGCCGGCGTCCCGTCGGGCAGTACGCCCGAGGCATAGCGATCGAATGAGTCGCCGTCTTCGTGATTGGTCTTCTGCATCTTCTCGTCGAAGTGCTCAGCGAAGGACGTCTCGAAGTGATTGATCGTTGGCATGTCGAGCACGTCGAGCCACATCACCGGCTGCTTGCCGGGATTGCCGTGGTCGTGCGGCGCCCAATTGGCGGTGATGATGAAGTCGCCATGCTTCATCTGCGACTTCTCGCCTTCGACCGCGGTGTACGCCCCTTCACCGTCGAGCACGAAGCGGATGGCGGAGGAGACATGGCGATGCACGTCGGCGATTTCGCCCGGCATGATCAACTGGATGCCGGCGAACAGCGCATTGGTGATGCGCGACTTGCCGGGCAGCCCGGGATTTTCCAGCACGAGCACACGGCGCTCGGCTTCTTCGGCGGTGATCACGTCGCCGGCCTCGAGCATCAGCTGCTTGACGTCGCCGAACTTCCACAGCTTGGGCACGCAGTGCGTCTTCGGCTCCGGCGTCACCAGGCCTTTGAGCACCTCCCACAGGGGCGCCATGTTGTATTTGGAGATCTTCTCGTAATAGGCCTGCCGGGCGCCGGTAATGTTGTGCTTGGCATCGGCTGTGGCTGCGACCGCCATGACGTCCTCCTCAAAGCGAAATAGTTGAATTTGTAACAGTATAGGCCAGATCGCTGCTGCCTGGAAAGGCGGCGCGGCGGGGCTGCCCACCAGCTAGGTATTGATCGAGCCGCCGTCCACCGCGAGCGTCTGCCCAGTCATGAAGTTACTGTCACTCGAGGCGAGAAAGACCAGCGCGCCAGTGAGGTCCTCGGGATACCCATCGCGCTTGAAGGCGCGGCTTTCGATCACCCGGGCCCGCGCCTGCTCCAAATGCGCGGTGTTGGTCAGGCCGGTGTCGCTGAGGATCAGGCCGGGCGCGAGCGTGTTCACCGCGATGCCATGGCTGCCGAGCTCACGCGACAACGCGCGGGTGAAGGCGACGACCGCGCCCTTCGACGTCACATAATGCAGAAACCGCGGCAGCCCCTTATACGCGGTGCCCGAGGCGATATTGATGATCTTGCCGCGCTTGCGCGCGATCATGTGCGGCGCGACGTGCTTCACCATCAGGAACGGTCCGCGCACATTGACGGCCATCACCCGGTCCCAGAGCTCGACGTCGATCTCCGTGCAGGCGATCGGCGGCAGCGTCGAATAGACCGCGGCGTTGTTGACCAGGATATCGATCTTGCCGAAGCGCGCGACGGTTTGCGCCACCAGTGCCTTGACCGCCGCTTCATCGCTGACGTCGAACGTGGCGCTTGCCGCGGCGTCACGTCCGGCTGTGGCATTGATCGAGGCTTCGAGCTCGCCGCCATCGGCGATATCGGCGATCATCACCTGCGCGCCCTCGGTGGCGAGCGCCTGAGAATAGGCACGGCCGATGCCCTTGGCCCCGCCCGTGACGATCGCGCTCAAGCCTTCCAGCCTTGCCATCCCGCACCAACTCCCGCAAACAGAGCCGCATCGGAGTGTCGCAAGCCGCCGCCGCCGTCACAAGCGCGGCACCGAGAGGGACTTAATGCGGTCCGTTGCCGATCGTCTCGCCATCGCCGAGATCATGCAGAACTGGGTGTTGTGGCGCGACGCCCGCGACTGGGAGCGTTTCCGCACGCTCTGGCACAAGGACGGGCGCATGATGGCGACCTGGTTCCAGGGCAGCGCCGACGACTTCATCAAGGTCAGCGCGGAAGGCTATGCGCAGGGCGCGCGCATCGTGCACATGCTCGGCGCCACCAGCGTCGACATCAAGGGCAAGCGCGCCATCGCCCAAAGCAAGACCGTGATCTCGCAGCGCGCCCCGGTCGAAGGCGTGCTTTGCGACGTCAACTGCGCCGGCCGGTTCTATACATTCCTGGAGAAGCGCAACCGCCGCTGGGGGATCGTGCTCTTGCAGCCGATTTACGAGAAAGACCGGCTCGATCCGGTCGATCCTTCGGCCGCTCTCAAGCTCGATGCGACGCTGCTCGCACGCTTCCCCGAGGGCTATCGCCACCTCGCCTATCTGCAGACCCGGCTCGGCTACAACGTGAAACGCGACATGCCGGGCCTCGATGGCCCGGCACTCGACGCGCTCTATGCGCAAGGGAAGCGCTGGCTACAGGGGAAGAGACTGTAGCGCGACGAGACCTACTTCGCGCTCACACGCTCGATGTATTTGGCGAAGGCTTCGAGCTGCTGCTTGACGATCGTCTTGGTCGGCTCGTCCTTGAGCTCGAGCGTCTTCTCGTCGAACTTGGTGTGCGCGGCAGCGACCAGGATTTCCGGCGTGCCGAAGATGTGGGCGCTGAGATAAGTGAGCGTCATGCGCATGTGATACTGCATGCGCGCGCCGCCGAGCGCTCCCATCGACGCCGACTGGATCGCCACCGGCTTGTCCTTGAACGGCTGATCTTTCATGCGTGACACCCAGTCGATCGCATTCTTCAGCCCGCCGGGAATGGTCCAGTTGTATTCCGGCGAGACGATGAGGACGCCGTCAGCGCCGCGGATGGCCGTGGCCAAGTCCTCGGCCGCCGGCGGAAAACCCGAAGCCGTCTGAATATCCGTGTTGTAAAGCGGCAGCCCGTCATAGGGCGGCGCCGCGGTGAGCTTCACATGCGCCGGTGCAAGCGCCGGCAATGCACGAATAAGCGCGGCATTGTAGGAGCCTTTGCGCAGGCTGCCGCAGATCGTCAAAACATTCAGGTTCTTATCAGCCATCGTATCCTCGTCTGAATTCAAATCAGCCCGGCGGGTGCCGGATCAAACTTTTTCGTCTTCGATCGGGTTGCGCAGGATGCCGATGCCTTCGACCTCGACCTCGGAGGTGTCGCCGGCCTTCATCCACACCGGATTTGGCTTCTGCGCATGACCAACGCCGGAAGGCGTTCCGGTCAAGATAATGTCTCCGGGCTCGAGCGCGATGCCCTTGGTGACATAGACCAGCGTTTCCGCGAGCGGAAACATCATATTGTCGGTGTTGTCCGACTGCATGGTCTTGCCATTGAGCCGGCTCATGATCTTGAGCCCCTTGCCGCCTTGCGGCAGCTCGTCGGCGGTGATCACCCACGGCCCGAAGCTGCCGGAGCGGTCGAAATTCTTGCCCATGGTCCACTGCGTGGTGTGTCGTTGGAACTCACGCACCGAGCCCTCGTTGGCGATGGAGTAGCCGGCGATGCAGGACAACGCATTGTCCATGGTCAGGTGCCGCGCATGCTTGCCGACCACCGCGACCATCTCCGCTTCATAGTCGAGCTGTATCGAGGCCTGCGGACGGACGATTGCCGCCTCGTGCGCCACCAGCGATGATGTCAGGCGCAGGAAGATGCTGGGAAACTTCGGCACGTTGTCGGCGTAGCGGCCCTCTTTCACGTGGTCCATGTAATTGAGACCGAGACAGAGGATTTTGCCTGGCCGCGCCACCGGCAGCGCGTATTTCAGGCCCTTCAGCGGGCGCCGGCCACTCTTGGCACGCTTGGCCAGTTCGGCGAGCGGCGCGAGGTCGCCGCGGCGCAGCCATTCACCGAGATCGTTCGGCGCCTTGGCATCGGCCTCCTGCAGGTCGATGACCTCGTCGCCCTCGACGATGCCGAGACGCAGTGAATTGTTCGCTTCAAATCCGACGATCTTCATAGCTCTGCTCGCTTCCGTTCCTCACACGATGGCTTTGGCCACTACATCTGCAATCTCGAGGCGCGTGGCGACGAACACGTCGTCGCGCATTTTCGTCTTTGTCGCAATCGTCTCATAGGCCGCGGCGCCCGCCGGGCGGCCGTAGCAATGCGCATGCGCAGTGACGTCGATCAGCCGTGCCTCGTCGGCTGCAAGCGCGGCGGCGAGCACGTCGTCGTAGAGCTCGACGAACTGGCGCGGCGAGCGGCCAAAGCGCATGGCGTGCGGCAGATCATTGATCTCCATGGTCAGCGGAATGCCGACTATTCGTCCACCACCGGTGAGTTTGTATACATAGGGCAGATCGTCATCGAATACATCGCCATGCCATGCATATCCCGCGTCTAGGAGCAGGCGCGCGCTCTCGACAGATGGCGTGCCGCGTGGGCTTATCCAGCCGCGTGGGCGCACGCCGGTAACGGATGCGAGCGCATCGGTGGTGCGCGCGATGTCGGCGCGCGCTTCCTCGGCGGTCAGCTTCGCAGGGATGATGTCCTGGGCAAACGAATGCGCCACGATCTCGTGGCCGGCATCCGCCGTCGCCTTCACCAGGTGCGGCGCGCGTTCGGCGAAGACGCCGCTGGTCATCACGCTGGCCTTGAGCCTCACGCGATCGAGCACGCGCAGCAGCCGCTCCATGCCACGCAGCAGGCCATAATTCCCCCAGGACAGGGCATTGGTATCTAGAGTACCCGCGGGAAGCGGATTGCCCATCGGCCCGATCCCAGGCGTTTTGCCGTCGGACCAGCCTTCGAAAGCGACATTGAAGACGACAGCAATCTTGCGTCCGCCAGGCCAACGGAAATCGTGGCTAAGGCGCACTACGGACGCGCCGACAAAATCAAGCCCGTGCATGCAGTGGAGGTCTCGCGGATAAAGGGCGCGGGACTATAGCCAACGGTGACGAGATATCAACGCGCAGCAGGGCTGCGCATTTCAGCGGTAAGCGTCAGCGCCTGGACGCAGAACAGACCGTTACGATCTGTCCAGGTCTTCAACGGGGTCCAACCGGTGCCGCGGGCGAGCGCGCCGAAAGATTCGACGCTGTACTTGTAGCTGTTCTCGGTGTGGATGGTCTCGCCGGCACGGAATTCGACGGTCTCGCCGAGCACGCGCACTTTCTGCCGCTTCAGGCTCGCGAGATGCATCTCGATGCGGTTGCGCTCGCGATTATACAAGGCGTGATGCTCGAAATTCTCCAGCCGGAAATTGGCGCCAAGCTCACGGTTCATGCGCGTGAGCAGGTTGAGATTGAATTTCGCCGTGACCCCCTGCGCGTCGTTGTATGCGGCGTTGAGGATTTCCGGCGCCTTGATCAGATCGAAGCCGATGATCAGCGCCGCGCCCGGCTTGAGCACCTCCGCGGCGTGCCGCAGGAACACCGCAGCCTCGTGCGGCTCGAAATTGCCGATAGTCGAGCCCGGGAAGAATCCGACCCGTGCCGATGCCCTGACCGCCTCCGTGGGAAGCTTCACCACATCGAAGAAGTCGGCGACCACCGGCATGACCTGCAAACGCGGAAAGTCGGTGCGCAGTATCTTGGCGTCGTGCTCGATCACCTCGGCGCAGATGTCCACCGGCACATAGACCGCGATCTGCGGTGCCGCCTGCAGCAGGATGCGGGCTTTGTTGCTGGAGCCGCTGCCGAACTCGACCAGCGCCGCCCCGTCGCGAATCGTGCGCGCAATCTCCGGCGCGTTCTCCCGCAGGATCTGCAGCTCGGTGCGGGTGGGATAATATTCGGGAAGCTCGGTGATGCGTTCGAACAGGCGGGAGCCGGTCGTATCGTAGAAATACTTCGCGGGGATCCGCTTCGGAGTCGCGTTCAACCCCTCGATCACATCGGCGGCGAAGTTCGACGATGCGATCGAGGACGGCTCGACCCGTTTTTGTGCCAGCGCAACCATGTCGAATTACCCTTGTCGCGTCTCAGACATAGTCGGCGAGACGCACGCTGCTGAATTGCCAACGCGCAGAGGGATAAAAGAAGTTCCGGTAACTCACGCGCTCATGTCCCTCCGGTGTCGCCAGCGAAGAGCCGCGCAGCACCATCTGATTGATCATGAACTTGCCGTTGTATTCGCCGAGTGCCCCCTCTGCCGCGCGATAGCCTGGATAGGGTAGATAGGCGCTGCGCGTCCATTGCCAAGCCGTGCCGAAACCGTCGGCCAAAAGCCCGCCACGCGCGGCGGTTTCCCACTCCGCTTCCGTCGGCAGATGCATGCCCGCCCATCGCGCAAAGGCATCGGCTTCGTAATAGCTGACATGACAAACCGGCATCTCGGGATCGACCGGCCTGAGTCCGGCAAGCGTCATAGCGAACCAGGCGCCGTCGCGATCGAGCCAGTAGCCCGGCGCCTTCCAGCCTTCAGTTTCCACCACGGCCCAGGCGTCGGACAGCCAGAGCGAGGGCGTCGCGTAGCCCCTGTCCGCCATGAACTCGAGCCACTCGGCGTTGGTCACCAGATGGCGGCCGATGCGGACCGGCTGCAGCAGCTCTTCGTGTTGCGGCCCTTCATTGTCGAAGGAAAAGCCATCACCGTCGTGGCCGATGACCCGAATGCCGGCCGGTACATCGACGAAATCGCGCGAGCCGCGCGGGGCCCGCGGCGGCTTCCAGGCTTTGTCGTAGCTCGGATGTGTCGGGTTCTGGGCGAAGGCGTGCAGAATATCGGTGAGCATCAGCTCCTGATGCTGCTGCTCGTGATGCAGCCCGACCTCGAGCACGGTGGACAGCTCGGCGACCTTCTTGTCGGAGGCATCGCTGATCAGGCGCTCGACTGCAGCGTCAACATGGGCGCGATAAGCAGTCACCTCTTGGCAATTCGGCCGCGTGATCAGCCCACGTTGCGGGCGCGCATGACGCGGGCCGGCCGCGACATAATAAGAGTTGAACAGAAACGCGAAGCGTTCGTCGAACGTCTCGTAATTTGGATCGTTGGGGCTAAGCAGAAATTGCTCGAAGAACCAGGTCGTGTGTGCCCGATGCCACTTGATCGGGCTCGCGTCAGGCATCGACTGTATGATCTGGTCTTCCGCAGCCAGCGGCGCGGCACGCCGCTCGGTCTCGGCACGCACTTCACGAAAGGCCTGCAGCCACAGCGGCCGCGCGCCCTCGAGCAGCCGCAGCGAACGCCGCGCCGGCGTCTTGGCATCATGCTCGGCAACTGGCGAAGCAGCGCGCGGCATCAGCACTCCCAGTGATGGATGAAGATCGAAGGCGCTCTCTCGTCACAAGCCCACGAAACAATCAAAAATATGCGGGGATTGTTCCACCGGCCGCAGCAATTGCAAACCCCGAGTTAGGGCTTTTTCGGCGGCTTACAAGGATGTGATGGAGATGGCTGACAGGAGTGTGATGGAGATCGGTGCACGATCTGCGTCAAATCGCGCGATTTTGAGGCTTGGTAGCGGGGGAGGGATTTGAACCCCCGACCTCCGGATTATGATTCCGCTGCTCTAACCAACTGAGCTACCCCGCCATTTCAGCTCTGACTGAATAGCCTCAAAATGCTGCGCGGATATAGGAAGCCGCGGGAAACGCTGTCAAGCTTGGCCCGCGGCGACCGCAAAAATTCAGCAGAAACCACGCTATTTCGGCTGCACCGACGGGTTGCCGCCCTGCGTCCCAGGCGGCGGGATCACCGGCATGCGACCGGTCTCCGGCGCCGGCGTGGTGATATTCGGGTCGACATTCGGCGGACACAACACGCCGTTGCTGCGCGCCAGCTTGTCGCTGAGATTGCCGCTGCCTTCGGTTTGCGGCGGGCCGCCCTGCTCGCCGGGCTTGAGCTGCTCCGCTCCGGCGCAACCTTTCGCATCCATGTTCGGCTGCTGTGCATTCTGCGCCCACGCCGAATGCGCCGCGAACAGGAGCGCGGCCGCGCAGCAGCGGATTTGCCAGCGGATCATCGCCGTGCCCGACGGCTCGAATGTCGCCGCGTCGCTTTGTGTGCGCCCGCGTGCGCGCGGCCGCGGCGCGCGCTTGCGCTTCGGGATCGACTTCCGGGATAGCGACGAGCGACTTTGCGCTTCACACGCCGCATCGAGCCCCTGCCCTCCCGTTCCTGCATCGCGGTTTCTCCGTGACGCTCCTTGCTCTTGGTCTTGCGCAACGCGCGCTTGTTCTGCGAACGACTTTGATATTTCGAAGAGCCCGACTCGCGTAGCCCGATCGCCACCGCTTGGCGCCGGCTCTTCACCCGCCGCCCACCGCGTCGTTTCAGCTCGCCACGCTTATACTCGTGCATGACGCGCTCCATGGTGTCGCGCTGTGCTTTCGATTGCCGTGCCATGTGCGCCTCCGCGCTCGTCTGAAAGAGCACTTCACGAAACAACGCGGCGGCGGCTCCGCGTGTTCCTTGAAAAGACAAGATAACGGAATGCCTTAAGCGGAAGCGAGCGCCCGAACGGGCCCTTTGCCGAAGCGGATCAGCGAGAAATGCCCGAGCGGAGGCATGGCGCGGCGCTCGATCACACGCACACCGCCGTGGCGCGCCACCCAATTCGCCAGCCGCGCGAAGCCGAATTCCGGGCGCCACCCGAGGCGGCGCGCCAGCGGCGCAAAGGCCTGCTCGAAGACCGCTCGCAAGCCGCTTTCGGCACCGAGATGGTTGACCAGCACGATCTCGCCCCCGGGCTTGAGCACACGCGCGAACTCGTCGAGCGTCGCTTCCGGGTTTGGCACCGCGGTGATCACGTATTGCGCGACCACGACATCGAACGAGTTGTCGGGAAAAGCCAGATGCTCCGCGTCCATCACCGCGAGCGTCTCGACATGCGAGAGACCCTGCTCAAGCACCCGCTCCCTCGCCTTGCGCAGCATCGGCTCCGACAAATCGACTCCGACCAGCCGATTGCCGCGCGCATAATCGGGCAGCGAAATCCCGGTGCCAACGCCGACCTCGAGGATGCGTCCACCGATCCGCTCGGCCGCGCCGATCGCCGCGCGGCGGCCGCGCTCGAACACCGCGCCGAAGACGAGGTCATAGACCGGCGCCCAGCGGGCATAGGCCCTGGCGATGGAGTCTTTGTCGAGTTCGTCGCCCAAAGAGAATCCCTCAGCCGCGAAGCGCGACTTCAGGTTCGGACTTGCGAACGGGCGTACGAAGCGCCGCGACCGCGCTCTTAATGAAGCCGCCCCCAAGCACGCGCGCCTGACCGGCCGCTGCGTCGTAGAAGACGCAGGCCTGTCCCGGCGAAACACCATCCTCGCCGTCGATGAGCTCGACCTCATAGCCGGCGCCGGTGCGCCGCAGCCACGCCGGCTGCGGCGGCCGCGTCGAGCGGACTTTGACGAAAACTTCCAGCCGATCGTCAGCGACGGCTTGCTCGATGGTGCCATCACCGATCCAGTTCACGTCGCGCAGGAACATGCCGCTGGTGCGTAGCGCTTCGCGCGGACCCACCACGACGCGCTGCCGATCGGCGTCGAGCTGCACCACATAGAGCGGTGTGCCCGCGGCGATGCCGAGCCCGCGACGCTGGCCGACGGTGAAATGGATGATGCCGGAATGCTGCCCAAGCACCTTGCCATCGAGATCGACGATGTCGCCGGCCTCGGCGGCACCGGGCTTCAATCGCTCGATCACTTCCGTGTAGCGGCCGGACGGCACGAAGCAGATGTCCTGGCTGTCATGCTTATCGGCGACGGAGAGATCGAAGCGTCGCGCCAGCTCCCGCGTCTCCGCCTTGGTCTTTTCACCGAGCGGAAAGCGCAACAGCGCCAATTGCGCCGGTGTGGTCGCGAACAGGAAGTAGCTCTGGTCACGTTCTTCCTCGCGGGCGCGGTAGAGCGCGCGGCCGCCCTGCGGCAGCCGGCGCGACGCCACATAGTGACCAGTGGCCAGCGCCTGGGCGCCAAGCTCGCGCGCAGTCTCCAGGAGATCGCGAAACTTGATCGACTGATTGCACTCGACGCAGGGCACCGGCGTCTCGCCGTGCACATAGCTCTCGGCGAAGCGATCGATCACCGCTTCCTTGAAGCGGCTTTCATAGTCGAGCACATAATGCGGAATGCCGATGCGTTCCGCCACCGCGCGGGCATCGTAGATGTCCTGGCCGGCGCAGCAGGCGCCCTTGCGATGCACGGCGGCGCCGTGATCGTAGAGCTGCAGCGTCACCCCGACGACGTCATAGCCTTCGGCCTTGAGCAACGCCGCGGTCACCGACGAATCGACGCCGCCGGACATGGCGACGACGACACGGGTGTTCTGCGGGCGGCCTTCGAGGTCGAGACTGTTGAGCATGGCGTCTTACTATAGGTAGGGAGGGGCAGCGTGCAATGCACGCGACCGGTCCGCTCCTCAGCAATACGGGCATTTCGGCGACGTCGGCAAATCTTGCCGATGCACAGCAGCGGATGCCGGGCGGGATGCCGGTTCCATTTCCGTAATCCATTGAAATTCCTCGGCTTTACAGGTGGCCTGGTGATTGCACCGGAGATGCTGGAATTCGCAGCAGAAAGAGGTCTCCGTGCCCGCCGTCGCGTCCGAGCCCGCCGTCGCCCAATCGTCCTCGTCCGCGCGCGTCCCGGCCCGGCAGCAAGCTGCCAATGGGTCGGCTGCGGCGCAGCCATTCGCCGAGCTGCTCGACCAGACCCAGGCGCAACCATCAGTGCCGAGCAACGATCCCCCGGCTGCACCGTCGACGCCGCCGACAGCAGCGCCGGAAGCGCCGGTAGTCCCGGGCAAGCCGGCCGTCGCGTCGAAGACCGATGCTCCGTCCACAGCAAGCAAGAGCAAAGCGGACGCAACGACTGCCGCGACCTCGGATCAAAACGCGGAAACCGCTGCGGTCCCCGCTGCTCCCGCGAAACCGGGGACGACGACCACAGTTACCGCGGACCCGACGCAGCCGCAAACGAACGCGGATACCGCTCCGCAGCCGGCGGACACGCCTGCGAAGGACAGCACCAAAGACCAGACCGCCAATGTTGCGCCGGTCCCGGCTGTTGTCGCGACGGTCGTTCCCATAGCGACGCCGGTGCTCACATCGACGCCGGCCCCGGCCGCCAATGACAAAGACAGCGGTGACAATGCCAATCGGCTTGCCGCCGTTGCGGCCGCAGCCACGGCCACGCCGCAACAGCCGGTGACGAGCAACACTCCGAGCCTGCCGGCATCCGTCACTGCAGCCGCGGGGGCTGCGCGGAACACCGCCAATGTCGGCAGCGCTGCACCGCAGCCCGCGGCGATCGCGGATAACGCCACGCAAGCCGCACCGGCTGTGCCAGATACAGCACCAACCCTCGCCGCTTTGGCTTCCGGCAACGCTGCGAGCACCGCCGCCGCGACGCCGCACGCCACGCCGGCGGCTGCGGCACACACAAGCCAGACCGATTCAGCCGCAGACGCAACGCCCGCCGCATCGCCGGCCGACGCGGCGAACATCGGTGACCCGACCCAGGCCGCGTCCGCCGCTGCGACGTCGCAGTCACCGGCGAACCAGCCGACGACGACGGCAACGACAACCGCAGCGCCAACGGCAACGACGCCGGCGAATGCCCAACCTGCGGCCGTTCCCATTCAGGGCGTCGCTGTCGAGATCGCCGCCCGCGCGCAAGCCGGCAACAACAGCTTCTCGATCCGGCTCGACCCACCCGAGCTCGGTCGCATCGACGTGCGCCTCGATGTCGATCGCGATGGTCAGGTGAAATCCCGCTTGGTCGTCGATCGCCCGGAGACGCTCGACCTGTTGCGCAAGGATGCGCCGCAACTCGAGCGCGCGCTGCAAGATGCCGGTCTAAAGACCAGCGACAATGGCATGCAGTTCTCACTGCGCGATCAGTCCAGCGGCAGCAATACTTTCAGCGGCGGAAGCGATCGCCAGACGCCGTCATCGAACGTCGCGACGCTCATCGCCAACGACGACTCGCTTCCGTCTCCCGAACTGACCCAACGCTCGTATGCCAGCCTCGCCGGACTGCGCGGCGGCGTCGATATCCGAGTCTGAGGAACGCGCCATGTCTGCGATCACCAATCCGATCACCGCAACCACCACGCCGGTGACCAGCTCGAGCTCGAGCACGACGTCGAGCAGCACCAACGATCAGCAGATGATCGCGAATAACTTCAATACATTCCTGCAACTGCTGACCACGCAATTGAAGAACCAGGATCCACTGAGCCCGATGGACACCAACCAGTTCACCCAGCAACTGGTCGAGTTCGCGCAGGTCGAGCAGCAGATGAAGTCGAATACCGAGCTGACCACGCTGGTGAGCCTGCAGCAGACGGCGCAAGACACGGCCGCGCTCAATTATGTCGGACAGACCGTGGTGCTCGACGGCTCGACCACCAGTCTCGACAGCACCAACGGAGCGACCTGGACGCTCACCTCGCCGAAACCGGCTTCGGCCACGGTCACCATCACCGATGCCAACGGCACGACCGCATACAGCCAAACGGTCGCGTTGAGTTCGGGAACACAGACGTTCAAATGGAACGGCACCGGCAGCGACGGCAAGCAATGGCCCGCCGGCAACTACACCATGGCGGTCACCGCCAAGGATGCCACCGGAACGGCTGTCAGCGTCTCGACCGAAGTGCATGCGGTGGTCGACTCCGTCGATCTCACGCAGAACCCGCCGACGCTTTCCGTCGCCGGTCAGACCTTCCCGATGACCAAGGTCAAGGAAATCGTCCGCAGCGGCACCTGACGCCGGCTCGGCCGCCGCGAGCGGTCAGCGCGCTCAGTTGAGCGTCCGCGCGGCCCGCACGCCGCGCCGCAGCTCCGAACGTAGCGCCGCCTCCAGTGCGCCGAGCTCGAAGGGCTTGCGCAAAATAACGAAGCGATCCTCGGCTTCACGCGCGGCCTCGCTGTAACCGCTGGTCAGCAGCACCGGAATGCCCGGATAGCGCTCCTTGCAGGCCTCGGCGAGATCGATGCCGTTCATGCCCCCCGGCATGACAATGTCAGAAAGCATTAGATCGACCTCGACGCCCTGCTGCAGATGCCGCAAGGCCTCCGCGGCATTCTCCGCCCGCACGACCCGATAGCCGAGTTGCTCGAGCAGCGTCGTCGTCACCTCCGCGACTTCACGGCTGTCTTCGACCACCAGGATCGTTCCCTCGGCGCTCTCGGCGGAAACGTGGGGGTCCGCGGTATCGGCAGCGGTTTGCGCCGGGCAGCGCGGCAGATAAATCGTGACCACCGTCCCCTGCCCCGGCTCGCTGTTCACGGTCACGGCTCCGCCCGACTGATGCGCGAAGCCATGAACCTGCGAGAGCCCCAGCCCCGTACCCTTGCCGACAGGCTTGGTGGTGAAGAATGGCTCGAAGATTTTCGAGAGCACGTCCGGCGGAATGCCGTCACCGGTGTCGATGATCGCCAGCGCCACGTAATCGCCGTCAAGACTGCCGGCGGCCGAGCCGGGCTTGAGCACGACGTTGCGCGCGGCGAGCGTGATCCTGCCGCCCTGCGGCATCGCATCACGTGCGTTGACCGCGATGTTGACCAGCGCCAGCTCGAGCTCGCCGAGGTCGACCTCGACCGGCCACACCTTGTCTTCGACGTCGACAACAAGCTCGATATTGCCGCGCAGCGAGGCGCTGAGCATCTCGCGCACGGCTTCGATGCGCTGCCGCAAGTCGACCACTACGGGCGTCAAGCGTTGGCGCCGTGAGAAGGCGAGCAGCTGGCGCGTGAGCTTTTCTCCACGATTGGCGGCGGCGTGGATCGCTTCGATCGCCTGCTTGTCGCGCGGCTCGCTCAACCGCTTGCGCATGAGCTGTGCGTGCCCGCTGACGATCATCAGCAGGTTATTGAAATCGTGCGCGATGCCGCCGGTGAGCTGACCGAGCGCTTCGAGCTTCTGCGCTTGGGCAAGCTGCTCGCGCGCGTCCTGCAAGGCGTTTTCCGCGTTCTTGCGCTCGGTCACGTCGAGACAGATCCCGAGCATGCGCACTACATTGCCGTTCTCATCTTTGACCACTTCACCGGTGGTTTGCAGATGCCGCACCTCGCCGTCGGGCCGCACGATGCGCTCTTCATCGCGAAAGCCGCGGCCACTCTTGAGCGACGCTCCGATCTGCCCGCGCACGCGCTCGCGGTCGTCGACATGCAGGCGCTCGATGAAATCGTCAATGGTTCCGGTGAATGCGCCGGTCGCCAGCCCATAGATATCGAACAACTGGTCGGACCAAGTCACCTCGTTGCGCACAACATCCCAGTCCCAGCTGCCCAGATTGGCCAACCGCTGCGCTTCGCGCAGATGCAGGCTCTGTTCGCGCAAATCCGCCTCAGCTCGCGCGCGCTGCTCGACTTGGCTCGCCAATGCGCGGTTGGTTTCACCGAGAGCGCGATTGGCTTGCGCCAGCGCAGCATTGGCATCGACGAAGGCATCGTTGGCCTGGGCCAGAGCCCGGTTGGCCTGCGCCAGCGCCGCGGTGCGCTCCTGCACACGCTGATCGAGCGCCGCGAAGGTATGCCGTAGGTGCTCTTCCGTGCGCCGGCGTACCGCGACGTCCGCACTCAACGCCAGGCTTGGCAGCGAGACGCCAATCATGAACATGAGCAGCAGCAGGAAGGACTCGTTGAGCGGCGCGGGGCCGAACGGACCGCCATAGGCCAGCGTGCCGAGCACGGCGAAGCCGCAGAGCATCAGGCTGACCGTTGCAGTGTCGCGCGGGCCCCGCCGCAGCGCCGCCCAGACCAATGGAACCACGCAGAGAAAGCCCAGCGGGCCGCGGGTGATCCAGGCCTGCAGCACCGGCGTAAAGGCCACGAGCCCGACCACAATGGTCGTGGCGAAGACAAGGCCAGAGTCGATGAGCTCGCGGCGCCTGATCGCCCGCGGCTTGACCGCGGCCCAGAGCACGATGACCGGCGTGACCACCAGTGCGCCGGCGGCATCGCCAAGCCACCAGGTCAGGAAGATCGAGCCGAACTGTGCGGAGGGTGCGAGCCCGGCAATGCCCAGTGTCGCAACGCCGATGCTGGCGCTGACGAGCGTCGCCGCGCCAGCGCTGAACAGGGCGAAACGGGCAACTCCGAGCGGGGTCGTAAAGACTTGGCGCCGGTCCTCCAGAAGACCGACCAGATAACCGCCGATCACCCCTTCAAGGGTGTTGCCACCCGCGATGAAGAAAGAGGTGAGCAGAGTTCCGGCGGTGGTAGCATTTGCTGCGAAGGCGCCGATAAAGATCGCGGGCCAGACCTGCTCTCCCCACAGCAGGACCGCCGCGATGGCGAAGCCGGTCGGCGGCCAGATCGGTGTGGCGCTTGGGTTGATCGATGCAAGCTGCAGCCCGAGCTTCGCCAGCAAAAAATACACGCCGGCGATGACCGCGAGTTTGAATAAATAGTAAAGGACCGCCCGGCGATCCGACCAGAAGCCGCTGTCAGGCCACCAGTTCAAGGCTGCATCCTCTCCCCGAAAAGCTCGCGATCAGTGATGATAGCCGCTCCGAGCGCTCCCCTCCATCATCGCGACGGTTGCAAGCGGGCGGTCATCTGACCCATCCACAAGACACGCCATGCTTGAACTTCACACTCGACGCGCGCTCAACCCGTAACCAAAAGGTTGACGATTTAGCGGGCAATCTTTTCCGGGTCTGTCGATGCGCTTAGGCAAATCTTAAGCCGCAACGCGTAGCTTTGCGGCCAGTTTGTCAGTCGAGTCTGTGAGTGTACCAATGACAGAGCCCCATCGCCCGAGGGTAAAATACGTCATCGGGCCGGATGGCAGTCCGCTTACGATCGCGGACCTCCCGCCGCCGAGCACCAAGCGCTGGGTCATCCGCCGCAAGGCCGAGGTGGTCGCGGCTGTGCGCGGTGGTCTGCTGTCTCTCGAAGAAGCCTGCGGCCGCTATACGCTAACCGTGGAAGAGTTCCTGTCCTGGCAGTACTCGATCGACCAGCATGGCCTTGCCGGCCTGCGCACCACGCGCATCCAGCAGTATCGCACCTAAGCCAGATTCCCACTGGGATACCGTCCAAACGCCGGCCACTGCGGTCGGCGTTTTCGATTCCGTTTTCCCATCAAGGCCCGCAGACGGACCGTGACCGAGAAGACACGGCCGTAGATTGGTTGTGAACGTAGCGGAACGGATGCCGGCTCCAAACGATATGGCCTTTGTCTGGGTCATTCGGACGGCTGGGGAGAGTGCCGTTTCCGTTGGGTGAGTAGATGGACCACACAGACGAGTATCGAAGTCGGGCAGCGGAATGCCAACGCATGGCGGAAAGCAGCAGGTTTCCAGGTGACAAAGCGGCCTGGCTACGGCTGGCCGACTCGTGGCTGAGGCTGCTGGGCGGGTACAGACGCGACGAGCCAAGAGGGCCGGCTGCGGCGGGCGAGCAAGCGCGGTCGTCGTATTGAAACGCTCGTGCGCAGAGGCGGCCGACGCCCAATAAGCGCGTGGCGCGGCGCCCGTTAACCGGATGGAAACCATACACCGGGCAATTTTTGCCGGGTCGGGGGAATCCACGCACCCGATTCCGGCGAGGGGCAGTTGCAAGCCTTTTTCAGTTTCCTGAAATCCCTGGGTGCTGCGCGCATGGCGGCCATGGCCGCCGTCTCGCTCACGTTGATCGGCTTCTTCGCCTTCATCATCGTGCGAGCGACGACCCCGCAAATGGTACCCCTGTTCACCGACCTCTCTCCCGAGGATTCCGCATCCATCATCAAGGACCTCGAGCGGCAGTCCGTCGCCTATGAGATGAAGAACGACGGCGCCATCATCATGGTGCCAAAGGATAAGGTCCCGCGCCTGCGCATGAAGCTCGCCGAGTCCGGCCTGCCCAAGGGCGGCGGCGTCGGCTACGAGATCTTCGACAAATCCGACGCTCTCGGCGCCACGAGCTTCATCCAGAACATCAATCATCTGCGCGCGCTCGAAGGCGAGCTGGCGCGCACGATACGCGGCATCGATCGCGTCGAAGCCGCGCGTGTGCACCTGGTGCTGCCCGATCGTCCCCTGTTCTCGCGCGAGAAGATCGAGCCGTCGGCCTCGATCGTGCTGCGCGTGCGCGGATCGCTCGAGCCGCAGCAGGTCCGCGCCATCCGCCACCTCACCGCCTCTGCCGTCAACGGTCTGAAGCCCGAACGTGTCTCGGTGGTCGACGAGAACGGTCGGCTGCTCGCCGACGGCGCCGGCGGCGAGAGCGGTGTCGGCGTCGGCGCCGACGAGCGCAAGGTCGCATTCGAGCGGCGGTTGCGCGAGCAGGTGGAAACGATCGTCTCGTCGGTCGTCGGGCCTGGACGCGCCCGCGTCGAGCTCACCGCCGACTTCGATTTCAATCGCATTACCCAGACGTCGGATCGATTCGATCCCGAGGGCCGCGTCGTCCGTTCCAGCCAGACGCGGGAGGAGCAATCCTCCAACAATGACAACAAGGAAGGCGCGGTCTCCGTCGGTAACGAATTGCCGGGGTCCGGCGCCAACAACAACGCGAATGCCGCACGAGGCGACCAGAGCAAGAAGACCGAAGAAATCGTCAACTACGAGATTTCACGCACCACCAAGACCGAGGTGATCGAAGCCGGCCGCGTCAATCGCATCTCCGCGGCAGTGCTGGTCGACGGGACCTACAGCAAGAACGACAAGGGCGAAGTCACCTATCAGCCGCGCAGCAAGGAAGAGATCGATCGCATTTCCGTCTTGGTGCGCTCGGCGATCGGCTTCGATCAGAAGCGCGGCGACCAGGTCGAGGTGGTCAATCTGCGTTTCGCCGAGGCGCCGAGCAATCCGATCAACGAGCCGACCGGCTGGATGTCGTATCTGCAGTTCACTAAGGACGACATCATGCGCGGCGTCGAGTTCGGCGTGATGTTCATCCTCGGCATCGTCGTGCTGCTGATGGTCGTGCGTCCGCTGGTGCGCCGCGCCATCACGCCCGAAGAGCAGGCCGGCGCGGTCGGCGCCAGAGCCGTGGCCGGGGCAGTCGGCGGGGCCGCAGGCAGTACAGGCGGGGTGGCCGGTGCTGGCATGCAATTCAACGCCGGCGGGGCCGGGACCATCAACGCCGCGGGCGGACCGAACGTTGAGCTCGTCGGCAGCGACGAGTCAGTCGCTATCTCCAACCGCACCTCGACCATGATCGACATCGCCAAGGTGCAGGGCCAGGTCCACGCCCAATCGGTGCAGAAGGTCGGCGAGCTCGCCAACGCCAACCCCCACGAAGCCGTCGCCATCATCCGCGACTGGCTGCATGAAAGCGCCGCATAGTCCATGGCCCAGCCCCAACCCCAACCCCAACCCCAACCAGCCGCCGCAGCAGCAGCAAAAGCCCAGCAGATCGATGGGCTGATGGCGCAGTTGTCGACGCAGCCGCAGGTCGCCAAGCCGGCGCGCCGCAAGCTCACCGGCCCGGAGCGCGCAGCCGTGCTGATGCTGGCGCTCGGCACCGAATATGGCGGCAAGGTCTTCAGCCTGCTCGATGACGACGAGCTGCGGGAAATCTCGGTCGTCATGTCGACGCTCGGCGTCGTCGACGCCGACCAGGTGGAAGAGCTGCTGCTGGAATTCGTCTCCCGCATGTCGGCGAGCGGCGCCTTGCTCGGCAATTACGAGGCCGCTGAGCGCTTGCTGCAGCAATATGTTTCGTCAGAACGCGTCTCCAGCATCATGGAGGAGATCCGCGGTCCGGCCGGCCGCAACATGTGGGAGAAGCTCGCCAACGTCCAGGAAGAGGTTCTCGCGAACTATCTCAAGAACGAATACCCGCAGACCGTTGCCGTGGTGCTTTCAAAGCTGCGCCCGGAACACGCCGCGCGCGTGCTCGCCATTCTGCCGGAAGAGACGTCGCTCGACGTGGTCAACCGCATGCTGAAGATGGAGTCAGTGCAAAAGGAAGTGATCGAGCGCGTCGAGCAGACGCTGCGAACCGAATTCATGTCCAATCTATCGCAGACCCGGCGCCGCGACGCGCACGAGGTCATGGCGGAGATTTTCAATAATTTCGACCGGCAGACGGAAACGCGCTTCCTCACCGCGCTGGAACAGGACAATCGCGACGCTGCCGAGCGCATCAAGGCACTGATGTTCACCTTCGACGACCTCGTCAAGCTGGATAACGGCTCGGCGCAGACGCTGATGCGCAACATCGACAAAGACAAGCTCGCCATCGCGCTCAAGGGTGCGACTGAGCCGGTTCGCCAGTTCTTCTTCAGCAACATGTCGACCCGCGCCGCCAAGATGCTGGTCGACGACATGCAGGCGATGGGCGCGGTGCGGCTGCGCGATGTCGACGAAGCGCAGGCGCTGCTGGTCAATGTCGCCAAGGATCTGGCCGGCAAGGGCGAGATCCTGATCTCCAAGAATCGCGGTGACGAGGAGCTGGTGTACTAGGCATGAGCGCTCCGGCCAAATTCCTCTTCGACCACGATTTCGCGACCGGCGCCAAGAAGACCGTTCCGGTCGCCGAGCACGAGGCGCAATGCGCCGCGCGCGAGGCCGAGGGCTATCGCAGGGGCATGGCCTCTGCAGAGGCGCAAGCCCGCGCTGCGGCCGAGCAGCGCATCGCCGCGGCGCTCGCCGTCATCGGCGACGGCATGGATAAGCTCAGCCGCGGTCTCAGCCAGATCGAGACGCGGCTCGAGACCGAAGCGGTCGAAGTCGCGGTCGCCGTGGCCAATAAGCTCGCTCCCGAGCTGCTTGCCCGCGAACCGTTTGCCGAAATCGCCTCGCTCGCTACCGAATGCTTCCGCCATCTCGTGGCCACGCCGCATGTCGTCGTGCGCGTCAACGACGCGCTCTACGAGACGGCGAAGACGAAGCTCGAGGAGATCGCGGCTGGCCGCGGCTTCCAGGGCCGACTCGTGGTCCTCGCCGATCCCGCGTGCCATGTCGGCGACTGCCGCATCGAATGGGCCGATGGCGGTGTGAACCGCGACCAGGACGCCACCCAATCCGCCATCAACGAGGTGGTCGCCCGCTATGTCGCGGCGCGAACCACGAAATAAGAATGCGAGGAGGTTCGAGCGATGAGTGAAGACGACGCCAAGGTTCCGCTTCCCGATCTCGAGCGGGGTGCCGATCTTCCGGCCGACGAGGCCGGATCACTGGCGCCGAGCGAGGCGGATTCGATCAGCCGCGGCGCGGCTGATCTCGAAGCCGTGTTCGACGTGCCGGTGCAGGTCTCGGCCGTGCTCGGCCGCGCGCGGATGGAGGTCGGCGATCTCTTGCGCCTTGGTCCCGGCACCGTGCTCGAGCTCGACCGCAAGGTCGGCGAAGCCATCGATATCTACGTCAACAACCGTCTGGTCGCCCGTGGCGAAGTGGTGCTGGTCGAGGAGAAGCTCGGCGTCACCATGACGGAAATCATCACAGCCGATCAGAGCTAAAGGAACGAGCCATGCGACTGCTCATCGTCGGAACGCTCCACGGACAACTCACCGCCGCCACCAAGATGGCGATGGAGAAGGGCGCCTCCGTCACCCATGCCGAGACCATCGAGCAGGCACTCGCCGTGCTGCGCTCCGGCCGCGGCGCCGATTTGCTGATGGTCGATGTCGGCATCGACATCCGCGATCTCGTCGCCCGGCTCGAGGCGGAGCATATCCACGCCACTATCGTCGCCTGCGGCGTGAGCAACGACGCGCGCGCCGCGGTCGCCGCGATCCATGCCGGCGCCAAGGAATATATTCCGCTGCCGCCCGATCCAGAGCTGATTGCCGCAGTGCTCGCCGCCGTCGCCGACGACACCCGCGACCTGATCTGCCGCGACGACGCCATGGCGCAGGTGGTCAAGCTGGCGCAGCAGATCGCCGGCTCGGAAGCTTCAGTGCTTGTGACCGGCGAGTCCGGCACCGGCAAGGAGGTGCTGGCGCGCTACGTGCATTCGCGCTCGAACCGCGCCAAGCGGCCGTTCGTCGCGGTGAACTGCGCGGCAGTGCCCGAGAACCTGCTCGAGTCCGAGCTGTTCGGTCACGAGAAAGGATCGTTCACCGGTGCGGTCGCGCGGCGCATCGGCAAGTTCGAAGAGGCCAATGGCGGCACGCTGTTGCTCGACGAAATTTCGGAAATGGATGTGCGGCTGCAGGCGAAGCTGCTGCGCGCTATCCAGGAGCGCGTCATCGATCGCGTCGGCGGCACGCGGCCGGTCCCGGTCGACATCCGCATCATCGCCACCTCCAATCGCAACCTCACAGAGGCGGTGCGCGAGGGCAAGTTCCGCGAAGATCTGCTGTTCCGCCTCAACGTGGTCAACCTCAAGATTCCGGCACTGCGCGAACGGCCGGCCGACATCATCGAGCTCGCACAATATTTCGCCAAGAAATACGCTGAAGCGAACGGCGTGCCGTTGCGGCCCTTGTCGGCGGAGGCGCGCCATGCGCTCACCGTCAACCGCTGGCCGGGAAATGTGCGCGAGCTGGAAAATACGCTGCATCGAGCCGTGCTGCTCTCGGGCGGCGACGAGATCGGCGTCGACGCGATCCTCACGCCCGAGGGCACGCGGCTTGATCAAGCGCGCACGCCGGCTGCGGTCCAGCACGCCGCGCTCGCGGCCGAGCAGGTGACGCGCAATCTCGTCGGCCGCACCGTTGCCGAGGTCGAGCGCGACCTCATTCTCGAGACGCTCAAGCATTGCCTCGGCAACCGCACGCACGCGGCCAACATCCTCGGCATCTCCATCCGGACGCTGCGCAACAAGCTGAACGAATATGCGGCGGATGGCGCTCCGATCCCGCCGCCGGGCGGCGGCGAGACGATGCTGCGCGGTGCCGCATAAGCGGTGGCCACGATTTACAAGATCTGCCCGGCCGCGTTATGGGCGCAAGCCGAACGCGCGGGCGTCTTTCGCGGCGCGCCGGTCGACCTGCGCGACGGGTTCATCCATTTCTCGACCGCCGAGCAGGTCGTCGAGACCGCGCAAAAGCATTTCGCCGGGCAGGACGATCTCCTGCTCGTGCGTCTTGATGCCGCGAGCCTCGGCGACGCGCTGAAATGGGAACCATCGCGTGGCGGTGCCCTTTTCCCGCATCTCTACGGAGAACTCGCTTTTACACACGTGAAACGCGTCGAACGGCTACCGCTTGGTCCGGATGGGCGCCACCAGTTCCCGCCATTGGCGCCGTGAACTGGCAGCAAACGCCAGGGCAATTGCCTTGGCCGAAATCGCCAATCGCTTTATAGTGCAACGATGCGTCGACGATTGGATTTGGCATTGTTGTGCTTGTCGGTGGCCGCGTTGTTTTGCGCGATGACGGTCGCAGCCGCGCGCGCCGAGGCGGACCAACCCGCTCCGCGAACCGACCACACCCTGCCGCGTTTCAAGAACGACCAGCCCCCGCCCCGGCTGAAAAAGAAGAGCGATGCTCCCGAGTCGGAGCTGTTTCCGCGTGTCCCCTTGGCCGATTTCTCGGCCGGCTTCGAGGCCGAGAACGCGCGGGACAAGATCCGCGGTGCGGCCGCCGCGCCGCGCGGGATGCAATCGCTCGACGCGCACAAGCAGGACCCGATCGCGCCGTTTGTCGGGTTTTCGCTCAAGCGCCCGCTAGACTAGTGCTCCGTTTCCGAAGTTCGCCCAGAAATAAGGCACACTAGGCAGGGCGCCGGCCTTTCAGGCCGCCTTGACCCGTCGGACAACCCGAATTTTTGCGCGGAACGGTGGGACCGAACGCCCTCGTCCCACTTCACTTGCAGCGTGATCTCCAAAGAAAACGCAAATAAACTTGCGACCGTCATCATCCGCGCGCCGCGCCGGATCGTATCTGTAACTGGATCGGTGTTTTCGGGGGGCAAGATTGCTGCCCTCCCCGATCCGAAGCCACGGGGGCTCTCATCATGAAGCGCTTTGCTCTGACCGTTGCCACACTTTTACTCTCCTCTTCTCTCGCTTTCGCCGCCGATCCGATCGGCAGCTACAAGATCGAAGGCACCAACCCCGGCGGCGGCTCGAGCTACGGCGGCACTGTCACTGTCGAAAAGACCGGCGAAACCTTTCGTGTGGTCTGGGTGGTCGGCGGCCAGCGCTATGTCGGGACCGGCATCGGCGACCACAATTTCCTCGCCGTTTCCTATCGTTCCGGCAACAACACCGGACTGGCGCTCTATGGCGAGGAAGGCGGCAACTGGGTCGGCGTTTGGACCTATGCCGGCGGGCGCCAGATGGGCGCCGAGCGCTGGCTGCGGCAGTAGCCGCGTTCACACATGGACCGCGACGCCAGCCGACGATTGCTTGCCGCAGCGCTCGCGCGCGTTGCGGCCGGCGATCGCGCTGCGTTGCAAAGCACCTATCAGCTCACCTCGGCGAAGCTTTTCGGCGTCTGCCTCCGTATTTTAGGCGACCGCGGCGAGGCCGAGGACGTGCTGCAGGAGGTCTATCTGACAGTGTGGCAGCGCGCCGGCGCATTCGACCCGGGCAGAGCGAGCCCGATGACCTGGCTGATCACCATGGCGCGCAACAAGGCCATCGATCGGCTGCGCTCGCAGGGCACGAACCGGCGCATGGAGCCGATCGACGTCGCTGAAGATGTCGCCGACGCGGCGCCGCGGGCCGATGCCGCGCTGCAGAGCGCGCAAACAAGCTCGCGGCTGCATGGCTGCCTCGGCGGGCTCGCGGCTCACGAGCAGGCGGCGTTGCGCGGCGCGTTCTTCGACGGCAACACCTATGAGCAGCTGGCGGAACGCATGCGCGTTCCGCTGGGCACAATGAAGAGCTGGATCCGGCGCGCGCTGACGAAACTCAAGGCTTGTATGGAGACATGAGCGACACGAGCGACCATATCCCCGACGACGATCTGCTCGCGGCGGAATTCGTGCTCGGCGTGCTGTCCTCGCGCGAGATGCAGGCGGCTGAGCAACGCGCCGCTCGTGACCCAGACTTCGCGGCGCTCGTCTCCGCCTGGCAGGCGCGGCTGACGCCATGGACCGACGAGATCGCGCCGATCGCGCCGTCCGAAACCGTCTGGCAACGCATCGAAGCGACGCTGCCGGCACATCCGCTGCGCCGCGCCTCCGATCGCGCACCGTCCGCGCCCTGGTGGAACGCCCTCGCCTTCTGGCGCGGTCTCGCCTTCGGCACCGGCGGGCTCGCCATCGCCAGCCTGGTCGCGCTGTTCGTCATCCTCGCCAAGCCAGCGCAGCCGCCGCTCGTCGCCGCGCTCGAGGCCGGCGGACAAAGGGCCGCGATCGTCACGCTCGATCGCGAGCGCGGCAGCCTCGTGATCGTGCCGGCGTCGCTGTCGATCCCGCAAGGTCGCGTGCCAGAGCTGTGGCTGATCCCGCCCGGAGAGAAGCCGCGCTCGCTGGGCCTGATCAATCCAGAGCGCGCGGTCACTATCGCCATTCCGGCGTCGCTCCTTGCCGCGGCGACGCCGCAAGCCGCGCTCGCCGTATCCGAAGAGCCGCCCGGCGGCTCACCGACCGGTCAGCCCACGGGCAAAGTCGTCGCCGTCGGCAAGCTCACAAATCTGTGACGAGCACCCGGCATCCGGACTGAGCATCGCCTCGTAGCTCCCTTCGTCTCCGCCTCGGGGATGGACCAACAGACAGAGCAAGGGAGCTCGATCATGACACGCATTCACGCCTTGACCGGCGCCGCCATCGTGGCGCTGACGCTTTCGGCCGGCCTCGCTGTGCCGAGCCTCGCGCAGATGAACGAGAAGACGGTCACCGTCGGCGGCGCGCCGATGTATCCGTCGAAGAACATCGTGCAGAACGCGGTGAACTCCAAAGACCACACCACGCTGGTCGCCGCAGTGAAGGCCGCCGGCCTCGTCGACACGCTGGCCTCGCCCGGGCCGTTCACCGTGTTCGCGCCGACCAATGCCGCCTTCGCCAAGCTGCCGGCCGGCACCGTCGATACGCTGCTCAAACCCGAGAACAAGGCCAAGCTCACCGCGATCCTCACTTATCACGTCGTCGCCGGCCGCATGTCCGCGAAGGATCTGATGGAGGCCGCCAAGAAGAACGGCGGTAAGGCCATGCTCAAGACGGTCGAGGGTGCAGACCTGAGCGTCTGGGTGAAGGACGGCTCGCTGATCATCACCGACGCCAAGGGCGACATGTCCAAGGTCACGATCCAGAACGTGATGCAGTCGAACGGCGTGATCCACGTGGTCGACACCGTGCTGCTGCCGGGCTGATCCCCGAATCCCGGCAAAGGCGCCTTCTCGGCGCGTGGTCCTCTCCCAACCAATTGGGAGAGGACCTCATTTTATTTCAATGGCTTAGACTTGCGGGACGCCGTTTCTTAACCAGACGCTAACCATGCACCGGGCAAATTTTGCCTGGGGAAGGGGCAGTCCCGTCGCGCGATTCGCGGATCTGGCGAAGCGCCGATGATGTCCGTTTCAGCACGTGTTGAATTGAGCGTCCGGGCCTCCGGGGGCGTGGGGGCAATTGGGTTTCGATGAGCGACATCAGCGCCGCCCAAGGCTCGGGCGGGTTCAAGCTTCCGAGCGTCAACGAGATCGGCACGCTGCTGCGGCGCGGCGACATCGCGCTCGCCATCGGCGTGATGACGATCCTCGTCGTCCTCATCCTGCCGCTGCCCCCGCTGCTGCTCGACATGGCGCTCGCCATCTCGATCATCCTCTCGGTGCTGATCCTGATGACGGCGCTGTTCATCCACGCGCCGCTCGAATTTTCCTCGTTCCCGACCGTCCTGCTCATCGCGACCATGCTGCGGCTGTCGCTCAACCTTGCCTCGACCCGCCTCATCCTCTCGCATGGGCACGAGGGCACCGACGCCGCCGGCCACGTCATCGAAGCCTTCGGCAATTTCGTGATGGGCGGCAACTTCGTCATCGGCATCATCGTGTTCACGATCCTGGTGATCGTAAACTTCGTGGTCATCACCAAGGGCTCGGGGCGTATCGCCGAAGTCGCGGCACGCTTCCACTTGGATGCCATGCCCGGCAAGCAGATGGCGATCGACGCCGACCTCTCCTCCGGCCTGATCGACGAGAAGCAGGCGCGAGCGCGAAGGAAGCAGCTCGAGGACGAAGGCGGCTTCTTCGGCGCCATGGACGGCGCCTCCAAATTCGTGCGCGGCGACGCCATCGCCGGCCTGCTCGTCGTGTTCATCAACATCATCGGCGGCATGGTCATCGGGATCATGCAGCAGAGCTTGAGCTTCTCCGACGCCGCGCACTCCTACACCATCCTCACGGTCGGTGACGGTCTGGTCACGCAGGTGCCGGCGTTGATCGTCTCCACCGCCGCGGGCCTGCTCGTCTCCAAGGCCGGCATCTCGGGAGCCGCCGACAAGGCGCTGCTCAACCAGCTCTCCGGCTATCCCAAGGCGCTCGGCATGTCGGCCGGCGTCATGGTGGTGATGTCGCTATTGCCCGGCATACCGATGCTGCCATTCATGCTGCTCGGCGGGGGCGCCGCGGCCATGGCCTACATGATGGACAAGAAGGCCAAAGAGAAGGTCGCGGTCGAGGCGAAGAGCGAAGCAGCGAAAAAAGCCGAGGCGGCGGAAGAGCCGATCTCGGCAGCGCTGAAGATGGACGATCTCAAGATCGAGCTCGGCTATGCGCTGCTGCCCCTGGTCAACGCGCCGGACGGCGGCGGCGACCGGCTCACCGAGCAGATCAAGGCGCTGCGCCGGTCGCTGGCGACCGAAATGGGCTTCGTCATGCCGTCGGTGCGCATCCTCGACAATGTGCAGCTCGAGGCCAACAGCTACCTCATCCGCATCAAGGAGGTGGAGGCTGGCACCGGCCGCATCTGGCCGGGACAATATATGTGCATGGATCCGGCAGGCGGTCAGGTGACGCTGCCCGGCACGCACACCACCGAGCCGACCTTCGGCCTGCCCGCCACCTGGATCGACGCCGCACTGAAGGAAGAAGCCTCGCTCAAGGGTCTTACGGTCGTCGACGCCGCGACCGTGCTTTCGACGCATCTGACCGAGCTCCTCAAGGGCAACGTGTCCGAGCTGTTGTCCTATGCCGACGTGCAGAAGCTGCTCAAGGAGCTGCCTAAGGAGCAGGCGGAGCTGATCAAAGAAATCGTGCCGTCGATGATCACCATCTCCGGCATCCAACGCATCCTGCAGATGCTCCTCGCCGAACGCGTCTCAATCCGAGACCTCGCGACCATTCTCGAGGGCATCGCCGACGTGCTGCCGGCCTCGCGCAATCCGGCCGTGGTGCTCGAGCATGTGCGAGCGCGGCTGTCGCGTCAGTTGTGCGCCCAGCACACGGCGCCGGGTGGCTACCTGCCGCTGATCGCGCTTTCTGCGAAATGGGAGCAGGCCTTCGCCGAATCCATCATCGGCCAGGGCGACGAGCGCTCGCTCGCCATGCAACCGTCGAAGCTCTCGGAATTCATCACCGTGGTGCGCGAACGTTTCGAGGCGGCAGCGCGGGAGGGCGAAGCCCCGGTGCTGGTCACCTCCGGTTCGATCCGGCCCTTCGTGCGCGGCATCGTCGAGCGCTTTCGGCCGCAGACCCCCGTGCTCTCGCAGTCGGAAATCCACCCGCGCGCCCGGCTGAAGACGGTCGGAAGTATTTAGCCAGACTAGCCTTTTTGCCTTGCTCAACCGTGGCTTAACGCCTGGATGACAAGTTGCGCAGCGCCGCTCACCGGCTGCACACCACGCCGCCAAATCGTTCCAGCGCGTTCTCACATTATTTCAACGCTCCGTGATGGAGTGCAGCGGAACCGTGCTTGGATGCGTACGTTCCATCAGCGAAGCACGAGTGCGTTTCCGCACTGAACTTTTTTCCCGGTTGTCTCAACAAAGGAGAAACCCGGGAGGGTGGTCATGAACAATTCTTCATTCTATTCGGCTGACCGTACGACGCATCTGAAGATCGTTGCACTGGCGCTGGTTGCAGCGACGGTGGTGGCGGTGATCGGCATCAGCGCCCGCAACCTCGATCTCGGCACCGACGTGCTGACCGCGCAGACACAGATACGCGGACCGGCGCTCAAGGCCGGCCAGCCGGTCATCCTGACCGGCCGCGACGGCGTCACAGTCCGCTAGCGGTACGGAGTCAATTCAACCACGGGCGCGCAGATGGCACGTTCGGCGCTCCCATCGTAGCGGCGGCCGGGCTGCTATCGCCGCCTTCGGCAAGCGCACGCAGCGCCTCACGATCGAGCAGCCGCACCCCACGCAGCCCCGTCAGGGCAATCAACCCGCGTTTTCTGAAGCTGGTGAAAATCCGCGACACGGTTTCGTGCGTGATGCCGAGATAGTCGGCAATGTCGGCGCGGGGCATCGGCAATGCCAGCACGTCGGTCGCCGCCGAACGGATGGCTGCGCGAATATCAAAATCGAGCAGGAAGGCGGCGACGCTTCCCTCGGCATCGCGTTGGCCGAGGGTCAATACGAGGTCATGCGCGCGCGCAAGATCCGCCGACAGCGCGTCGTAGAGCCTCGTGAGCGCGCGCAGGTCGCCGCCGGCAAAGGCTTGAAACGACGCCACTGGAAAGCTGCGCAGCTCGGTCCCAGTGATCGCTTGGGCACAGAAGCTGTATTTGGCATTTTGGCTGAGCGCGACGAAATCGCCGGGAAACTTGAAACCGATGACTTGCCGCCGCCCGTTGGCCAGAACCTTGTAGAGCCGCACGGCCCCCGCTTTAACCAGATAAATGTGTGTCTGCGCGTCGCCCTGCAGGAATACGTGCTGGCGCGCAGCCAACGTCCGCGGCCTGCAGGACAGGCCATGATGGTCGTCCGACCGTTCGGCCGCCGCACAGCCGTAACAATCGCTGTCGAAGCCGATATTGCGGATGCAGGGAGGAAGCTCGCTCATAAGGCGCCTCGCCGCTGTTATGGCTGATTAGCTCCTCGCATATCCCATGGCGATGGTGTTGATTTGGATCAAGTTTGCCCGGCGTGCGAGCTACTTGTGGGATCGATGTCGGGAGGGATGTTTCTTCTCCCATGCACGATGATGATGCGAAGGCGGCCGGCGCGGAAGGACAATGATCCGTGTTGCCGAGGGCAGTGGCGCGATGACCGGTGGCATGACTTGGCTCGGCGCCGGCACGGTTTGCGCCGGCGGCATGGCGCGTGCCGGCGGCACCGCGGCGAGAACGGCGAGCAGCAGGGCAGGACGACACGCACGCATGTCGCGCTCCAGATGTCCCTGCGATGTCAGATAGGCACGGTCTCAGCCGGGGGCGAGACCGCGAGCCGGCGCAGCGCTGCGCTTAGGCCGGCGCGCCGTTGTGCATGCGCATGGCGCCGATGCGGTCGAGCTCGGCCTGCTCGGCCGCATTGGCCTCGGCGCGCTCGCGTGCCTGATCGCGCTCGTCGAGCATCTCGACCTTCTTGAGCTCCTCGAAGGCTTCGCCTAGCGCGCTCTTGGCGTCGTCGAGCTGGATGCGCAGCTCGTCGGTCGAGCGCTTGAGGTTCTCGCGGCGCGTCATCGCCGCCTTGGCATAGGTCGGATAGGCAAAATGGCCGGGGTCGTGGATGCCGGCGCGATCTTGCTCGGACTTGATCTCGCGCTCGAGCTCGCCAGCGATGCGCTCGAACTCGGCGATCATCGCCTCGATCTGAGCCACCTTGCGGCGTTTCTCGTCGACCTGGAATTTCTTTAGCCGGATCAACGTCTCGCGTGACTTCATCGACTCATACTCCCCGGAAGCCCCGAAAGCCTGCTGGCGCAAGACACAAAACGCCCGTCCTGCGAGCGCTCAGAGCCAGCCCGGCGGGGAGTGTCCCCCACTAACGTTAGTTTTCGGTTTCCACGCCCGACATAATGCGCTCAAGCCGTTGATATCCTTCCGCCAAACTGGTTGCTTCTTCCTTACTTTGGCCGAGGAAGGCCTCCAGCGGCTTGTGGAAACCGATGGCTTCGTCGACTTCCGGGCTGGAACCGGGCCGATAGGCTCCAAGGCGGATCAATTCCTCCATATCGGCATAGGTCGCCATGACCTGCCGCGACCGGGTGATGACCGGCAGGAAGGCCGGGTCGGCCGACCGCGGCATGGTTCGGGACACCGATTTGAGGATGTTGATGGCCGGGTAGCGCCCGCGCTCGGCAATGGCGCGCTCCATGACAATATGGCCGTCGAGGATGCCGCGCACCGCGTCGGCCACCGGTTCATTGTGGTCGTCGCCGTCGACCAGGACGGTGAAGATGCCGGTGATGGTCCCTTGATCGTTGGTCCCCGGCCCTGCCCGCTCCAGAAGCCGCGGCAGCTCGGTGAAGACGGTCGGGGTATAGCCCTTGGCGGTCGGTGGCTCGCCGGCGGAGAGCCCGATCTCGCGCTGCGCCATGGCGAAGCGGGTGACCGAATCCATCAGCACCAGAACGTCCTTGCCGACGTCGCGGAAATACTCGGCGATGGCCAGTGTCAGATAGGCGGCCTGGCGGCGCATCAGCGCCGGCTCGTCCGAGGTCGAGACCACGACCACCGAACGGGCAAGACCCGCGGGGCCAAGGTCATCCTGCAAGAATTCCTGTACCTCGCGACCGCGCTCGCCGACGAGCCCGATCACCGAGATATCGGCGGCCACGTTGCGCGCCATCATCGAGAGCAGCACCGATTTTCCGACGCCAGACCCGGCGAAAATGCCCATGCGCTGGCCGCGGCAGCAGGTGATGAAGGTGTTGAGCGCGCGCACCCCGAGGTCGAGCGGCGCCCCAACGCGCCGACGCGCATGCGCCGGCGGCGGCGAGCTCCGGAACGAATAAGGGCCGGGCCCGGGCGGCAGCGGGCCGTTGCCGTCGATCGGCTCGCCCATGGCGTTGACCACGCGGCCGAGCCAGCGCTCGGAGGGGCGCACGGCGCTCGCCGCGGAGTTGACCAACGCCCGGCAGCCGCGGCGCACGCCATCGAGCGCGGCGAACGGCATGGTGAGCGCATTGGCGCCGGAGAAGCCGACCACTTCGCAAGGGATGGTGCGGCCGGCGCCGGTCTCGATCATCAGCCGCGCGCCGACCGACATGGCGTGGATCGGGCCGGCGACCTCAACCATCAACCCGCGGACACCGACGACGCGACCGTAGATCTCGACCCCATCGAGATCGCCGATCTGCTCGGCCAGCGCCTTCATCATTTCTTTCTTCACCTTGGCTTAGCGTTACCGACCCGGGCCGCTCTTAACTTGGTGTTTACCCGCGTCGTTAATCATTGCGTCACCGTCCTAGGGACTGAGGCCGGACTCGCTCTGCCAGGACGAAGGGGCGAGTCGCAAGAGTCGGTTAACCCCGATTCTTAATGTAGAGCATGAACCGTTACGTGGCGAAAAAACCACTCTCGAGCAACATCTTACGGCGATTCGGACGAATTTGCCCAGGGAATGCTTGCACCCGAGAATCAGGTTTTGTTAACCATGCACGCATAGTGTTCGAATCGGTTTGTCCCAAGGCGTTTTCAAGGGCCGCCACTGCGGCGTGCCGACCTTAAGCCCGGAGCGGCGAGGAAGGGGACTGGCATGCGCGTATTGCTAATTGAAGACGATAGCGCCACCGCACAATCGATCGAGTTGATGCTCAAATCGGAGAGCTTCAACGTCTACACGACGGATCTCGGCGAAGAAGGTGTCGATCTCGGCAAGCTGTACGATTACGACATCATCCTGCTCGACCTGAACCTGCCGGACATGTCCGGGTTCGAGGTTTTGCGGTCGCTGCGCGTCTCCAAAGTGAAGACGCCGATCCTCATCCTCTCCGGCCTCGCCGGCATCGAGGACAAGGTCAAAGGTCTCGGCTTCGGCGCCGACGACTACATGACCAAGCCATTCCACAAGGACGAGCTGATCGCCCGCATCCATGCGATCGTGCGCCGCTCCAAGGGCCACGCCCAGTCGGTCATCAATACCGGCGACCTCGTGGTCAATCTCGACACCAAGACAGTCGAGGTCAACGGCGCCCGCGTGCACCTGACCGGCAAGGAGTACCAGATGCTGGAGCTCCTGAGCCTGCGCAAAGGCACCACGCTCACCAAGGAGATGTTCCTCAATCATCTCTACGGCGGCATGGACGAGCCGGAGCTGAAGATCATCGACGTCTTTATCTGCAAGCTGCGCAAGAAGCTGGCCAATGCCTCCAACGGCAAGAACTACATCGAGACGGTGTGGGGCCGTGGCTACGTACTGCGCGAACCGTCAGACGACGAGGCGCGTATCCCCGCCTAACTAACGCGACGCCGCTCCAAACATCGGGCGGCGCGCAACACGGATTTCCCGCGTTGCGTCTGCGTTCATCTTGAGCCTCTTTGGCTCTCTCCCAACTCAACCCCGCCGGAAACGGCGGGGTTTTTTGCGGCGCAGAGCGGACGGCCCTCGCCTATTGGAACAGGTTCGCGTGAAGAGGTAGCGCGGAAACTCAGGCGCGCTGCGCCACCAGGCCGGCGCGATGGGCGAAGCTCAACACCTTGTCGTCCGCCGCGCGCTGCGGCGCATACAGGCCGCGCTGGTCGGGCACCGGCTTGAAGCGATCGGTGAGGCCAACAACCGTCTCCGCCGCACCAAGCACCAGGAATCCATCGGGCTCAGTGATGGAGGCAATACGCTCGAGGATGTCGATCTTGGTGGGCTGATCGAAATAAATGAGCACGTTGCGGCAGAACACCAGGTCGAAGGGGCCGAGGCGGGAGAAATCCTGCAACAGATTGAGCGCGCGGTATTGAACCATGCCGCGGATCTCGGCGGCGATCTGCCACATCTCGCCGATCTGGCTGAAATATTTGACCAGCAGCTGGATCGGTAGGCCGCGCTGCACCTCAAACTGACTGTAGATGCCGGCACGCGCCTTCTCCAGCACTTCGGTCGACAGATCAGTGGCGACGATATCGATGCGCCATCCGGCAAGGCGCGGCGCCATTTCCTTGAGGCACATCGCCAGCGAATAGGGCTCCTGCCCGCTCGATGCCGCGGAGCACCAGATGCGGATGCGCTTGAGGCCGCCGCGCGCTTCGATAAGCGACGGCATCACCACATTGCGAAAGTGATCGAATGGAATCTTGTCGCGGAAGAACAGCGACTCGTTGGTGAGCATCGCCTCGACCACTTCCGTGGTCAGGGTCGTCTCGCTCTGCTTCAGCCGGCCGACGAGATCGCCGAGATTGGGCGCGCCAGCGCGACGCGCCACGGGCAGCAGTCGGCTCTCGACAAGATACTGCTTGTCGGCGGAGAGCACGAGGCCGGAGCGTTCTTTCAGCAGCCGGCGAATATAGTCGTAATCGCCAGGCGTCACGTACGGTCTCCAGCAAACAGCTTGATGAGCTTCGGCCCGATATCGGCCAGTGGCAGGACCGCCGAACAGACGCCAGCGTGCGCGGCATGCCCGGGCATACCCCAGACCACGCTCGACGCTTCGTCCTGCGCGATGACGCTGCCACCCGCGGCGACCACATCCTGCGCGCCCTGGCTACCGTCGTGACCCATACCGGTGAGCACCAGCGCCAGCACCCAATGGCCCCATACCGCGGCGCCGGTCGAGAACAGCGGATCGACCGCGGGTTTGCAGAAATTCACCATCGGGCCGTCGTCGAGCACGATGGTGGCCGTGCCAGCGTCGCGATGCACGCGCATATGCTTCCCGCCTGGCGCCAGATAGACGGTGCCGGCGTTGATCTCCTCACCATGACGCGCCTCGTGCGCGTCGCGGCCGCTGGCGCGCGACAGGTGCTCGGCAAGGATGGTGGTGAAGGTCGGTGGCATGTGCTGGGTGATCAGTACCGGCGCATGATCGATGATGTTGCCCATGCGGCTGATCAACGTGGTCAAGGCCTGCGGACCGCCGGTCGAGGCGCCGATCAACAGCACGCGCGGCGTGGTCAGCGAGAACGGCCGCAGCTTGTATTCCTGTGCCGGGGCGAGCGCGTCCTTGCCGGGCGCCGGAACGAGCGGCGCCGCGATTGGCAGCGGCTTTGCCGGCTGCACGGGACGCTTGGAGCGGGAGCCGAACTGACGGACCTTACTAATGAGCTCGCGGTGGAAAGCCTCCGAGGAGGTAAGCTCGCTGGTGGTGTCGGGCTTCGGCACGTAGTCGGCGGCGCCGAGCGAAAGCGCGCGCAAGCTGATCTCGGCATTCCGGCGCGTGAGCGTCGACGCCATGATGACGACGAGGTCGCGTTTTTTCTGCAGCAACAGCGGCAGCGCCGAGATGCCGTCGAGCTCGGGCATGTCGACGTCGAGAACGACGACGTCGGGATCGAGGCGTTCGATCTGCTCGACAGCCTCGCGGCCGTTGCGCAGCGAGGCGACCAGTTGGAAGTCAGGCTCGGCTTCGACCCAGCGCGAGAGCAGGCTGCGGACGACGACGGCATCGTCGACGAGCAGGACACGGATGCGTCGAGCCGACGCGGAGGCGGTGGAGGCGGGAGCGACGGCGACGGTCATGATACGCGACACACTATTCGAACACGGGAACGCCAGCGGAAAGCGGAGGCCGCAGGAGGCCGGCTCAGATCAGGCCGACTTCCTGGAATTTCGCTTCGACGATTTCCTTGTCGAACGGCTTCATGATGTACTCGTTGGCGCCGGCATGCAGCGCCCGCGCGATATGCGCGACGTCGTTTTCGGTGGTGCAGAACACCACTTTCGGAGAATCGCCGCCGGGCAACCGGCGCAACGCCCGCAGGAACTCGTAACCGTCCATCTTCGGCATGTTCCAGTCGAGCAGCACCGCTTCCGGAAGCTGCCGCCGGCAGGCATCGAGCGCCTGTTCGCCGTCTTCCGCCTCGACAATTGCGAATTCGAGACCCTCGAGAATACGCCGCGCCACCTTTCGGATGACGCTCGAATCGTCCACCACAAGACACGTCTTCATCACAGCCTCACATCCTTCTCCGCGGGACCGCACCCGCTTGCGTCGCCATTACGTCTACGACTCAGGCCGCGAGCGCGGCCGGAGCCATGTCCAAAACACGATCGATGTCGACGATGACGAGCAGTTGCCCGTCAAGCCGATGGATTCCCGCCGAAACGCGCGCGAGCCCCGGATCGAGATTGATCGGGTTGGCTTCGCGAGCGTTGTCATCGAGTTTGAGCACCTCGCCGATCTCGTCGATCAACAGGCCGTAGGATTCGCCCTGCGTCTCGATGCCAATTGCCATGCTCTGCTTGCCTTCGTCGCGGGCGCCGAGCCCGAGGCGGCAGCGCATGTCGATCAGCGTCACGATGCGGCCACGCAGATTGAGCACGCCGGCGATCTCCGCCGGCGCCAACGGCACGCGGGTGACGCGATCCGGTGCGAATACGTCCTGCACGCGCAGGATCGGCAGGCCGAACAGCTGACCGCCGATGACCGCGGTGACATATTCGCTGAAGTTTTCGCTGGTCTCGCTCATGGCATTCCCTATGCCGCCCGCGACGCGTCGGCACTGTGCTCCTTGAGCGCCGCGATGAGGCCTTGCCGGTCGAATTTCGCGATGTAGTCGTGCAGGCCCACCTGGCGCCCGCGCTCGACCGCTTCCGGCGAAACCATCGAGGACAGCGCGATCACCGGCAGGTCGGCGGTTGCCGCATCCGCGTGCACGGCCTCGGTAAAATCGAAGCCGTTCATGCCCGGCATTTCGATGTCGGTGACGATGAGGTCGAAGCGGCCCTCGCTCTTCATCAGCTCGAGCGCCTCGCGGGCCCCGGGGGCAGCGACGACTTCGTAACCGGCGGCCTGGAGCACCGGCGAGAGCATGTCGCGAAAGAACGGCGAATCATCGACGAGCAAGAGCCGCCGCGTCGCGGTCTTGATCGCATGACCCTTGTGGCGGAACCAATCCTCGAAGGCGAGCGGCAGGAAATGGCCAACATCGATTACTTCGGTCGCCTGGCCGCGGATCACCGCCGAACCGAGCACGCCCGGATTGTCGCTCGAGACCTCGATATCGAGGCGGTCCTCGACGATGTCGATGATCTCGTCGACGATCAGCGCCATCGAGCGGCCGCCATCGGAGAACACGAGCAGCGGCTGGCTGCCTTCGTCCTTGATGCGGATCTGCTCGCTCATGCGCACCAGCGGCATCAGCTGGCCGCGGTATTGCACCATGTGGCGGCCGTTGGAGAGCTCGATCTTGCGGGCGTCAATTTCTTCGAGCCGCGTGACCAGCGATAGCGGGACCGCCTTGGCTTGCGCGGAGCCGGCGCGGAAGACAAGGAGCGACACCGACTGCTCATCGGACTTGGCGCGCGACGCGTCGACGGCGGCTTCAGCCGCCATATGCGTGGCGACCGTGGTGCCGAGCGCCTGCGCGATGCCGTTCGGATCGATGATCATGATCACCGAGCCGTCGCCGAGGATGGTGTTGCCGGAGAACATGGCAATGTGGCGCAGCTTCGAGGACATCGGCTTCACTACGATTTCCTCGGTATGAAACACGCTGTCGACGACGACGCCGAAGGTGAGGTTTCCGACCTGCACGACGACGATATAGCCGCGCTCGGTGTCGAGACCGCGGCCCTGGTCGAGACCGAGCAGGGTCTTCATGCTGGCGAGCGGCAACAGCTTGTCGCGCAGGCGCAGCACGGCGGTATCCTTGATACGCTCGATGCGGGCATCGGTGTTGTGACGCGGTCGCACCAGCTCGACCACCGACAGCTGCGGGATCGCGAAGCGGTCGCCGGCGACGTCGACGATCAGCGCCGAGACGATCGCCAGCGTCAGTGGGATCTTGATGGTGAAGGTCAGGCCGACGCCCTGCACCGACTTCACATCGATGGTGCCGCCGATCTGGTCGATGTTGCTGCGCACGACGTCCATGCCGACGCCGCGACCGGAAATGTTGGTGACTTTGGTCGCGGTGGAGAAGCCAGGCGCGAAGATGAATTTTTGGATCTGCGCCTCGGAGAGCTTCTCGACGTCGGTCTCGCTGACAAGACCCTGCGCCACCGCCTTGGCTTTGATGCGCGCGCCGTCGAGGCCGCGCCCGTCGTCGGCGATCTCGATGACGATGTGACCGCCCTGATGATAAGCGGAGAGCCGGATGGTGCCTTTCTCCGGCTTTCCGTCGGCGCGCCGCTCGGACGGAGTCTCGAGCCCATGGTCGGCGGAATTGCGCACCATATGGGTGAGCGGATCTTTGATCAGATCGAGCACCTGGCGGTCGAGCTCGGTATCGGCGCCCTGCATCTCGAGTTCGATCAGTTTGCCGAGATCGTTGGCGAGGTCGCGCACGATGCGCGGCAGCTTCTGCCACGCATTACCGATCGGCTGCATGCGCGTCTTCATCACGCCTTCCTGCAGCTCGGCGGTGACGTTGGAGAGCCGCTGCAGCGGGCCCTTGAACTCGGACTCCTCGTGACGGCGCACGATCTCGAGCAGCTGATTGCGCGTGAGCACCAGCTCCGACACCATGGTCATCAGGTGCTCGAGATTTTCCACGGTGACGCGGATCGACTGGCTGGCGACGCGGCTTTCGCCGCGCTCGTCATCGCCCTTCTCGATGGCGGCCTCTTTATCCTTCTCTGCGGGCGGGGCTGGCGGCGCCGCGGGCGCTGACGGCTTCAGCTTTACCGGCTCAGTCTCGGTCTCGCGGAAGGCACGCTCGAGCTCGTCGAGCGGGACCTCGCCGGGGCGCAGCGGGCGCTCGAGCACCTGCGGCACCAGCGTGCCAACCGTGTGCTGCGGGGACACAGAGGCGGCGCCCTCCTTCACCATGCGCTGCAGGCTGTCGATCAGATCCTGGTCGCCGCCCGTCGGCTCGTGCTCTTCGCGCTCCAGATTATCGAGGATCTGCTTGATGCGGTCGATGGTGGCGAGAATGAGCGTCACGGCTTTCGCGCTGGCCGGCATGGTGCCGTCGCGGAATCTGCCCATCAGCGTCTCGGCGGCATGCGCCAGCGCTTCCAGCCGTGGCAGCCCGAGGAAGCCGCAGGTCCCCTTGATGGTGTGGACGAGGCGGAAAATGTTATCGAGGATCTTGGCGTTATTGGGCTCCCGCTCGAAGCGGACGAGCTCGACGTCCACCGTATCGAGACTCTCGTTGGTCTCGGTCAGGAATTCCCGCAGTAATTCGTCCATGAAAATGCGCCTTCGTCGACAGGCACGGCCCCGCCGCCGCAACCTTTCGGGAGCGTCGCCAGTGTGTCGATGAAGGGTTTAAGTTTGGTTGCGAATCCAAGCCGATTCCGGGGGCGTTAAGGTTTCGTTAATCCTTTGCGCCCCGGTGAAGCTTGGAATTACTGGGCGATGACGACGATCGCCTCGCCCTCGTTGCCCATGGTGACGGCGAGCCCGCAGTCCTTGGCGAGCAGGCCCGTATAAAACGGCTGGATGCGATGGGCATCGATGGCCTCGGCTGTGGGCTCGGCCGTAAGCAGCGGCGGGATCGCCTGCGGGATGCGGCCGTTGGGCCCGGTCGCGGTGATCTTGAAGCTCATGGTCTCGCCGGTCCCGATCGGGTCGACCACAAGCAAGCCACCGCGTGGGATCGCCTGGCCCGAGACGATGAGCATATTGAGCAGGAGCTTCACCCGGTTCTTCGGCAGCAGCGCGCGCGGCACGTTCCAGGTAAGCTTGACCTTCTCGTCCTCGATGAAGCCGCGCGAGATATTCTCGGCATCCCCGGTATCGATCTGCGCCCCAGCCGAGCCCGCGGCCCCGAAGGCGATGCGGCAGAACTGCAGCTTGGCGGAGGCGGTGCGCGAGCTTTTCTTGATCAGTTCAAGCGCGAATTCCTTGGTCGATTCGTCCTTCTCCTCCTCCAACACCTCCAGCCCGTTGACGATCGCCCCGACCGGGCTGATCAGGTCATGGCACACCCGCGAGCACAGGAGCGCGGCGAGGTCGAGGGCGGACAGCGCTGGGCCGGACATGCGGGATTTCTCCGAGGAGGGGGCGCGAATCGGGATGGCGCCAAGTCATCGGCGTGATACACCGCGCATCAGCGAGCGCCAAGGCGAAGGGAGCATCCAACCGTGACGCCGGAGTTCGACCTCTCCCCGGCCGACGCGGCGGGAATGCTGGATGATCTGACCGAGCTGGCGGCGCGGGCGGCCGCGGCCATCGCCGCGCTCTCGCACAAGACCGTGTCGCGGCAGGCCAAGGCCGACCTCTCACCCGTCACCGCGGCCGACGAGGCCTCTGAAGCCGTGCTGCTCGAAGGCTTAAGCCGGCTGATACCGCGCCTGCCGGTGGTCTCCGAAGAGGCGGTGGCGCGCGGCAGCACGCCAAAATTGGGCGGCAGCTTCGCGCTGGTCGACCCGCTCGACGGCACCAAGGAATATCTCGCCGGCCGCGACGACTTCGTCATCAACATCGGCATCGTGCGCGACGGGAACCCGATCCTCGGCGTCATCGCGGCGCCGGCGCGAGGCCTGATCTGGCGCGGCGTCGCCGGACGCGGCGCGGAGCTGCTCCAGCTTGCGTCGGGCACATCGGCACGCGACGCCGAGCGCATCACGATCCGCACGCGCAAGGCGCCCTCAACGGGCCATGTCGCCATGACCAGCCGTTCGCATCTCGATGCGGCGACCGAAGCTCTGGTGGCGCGGCTTCCCGGCGCCCAGCGCGAGCCCTGCGGCTCGGCGCTCAAATTCTGCATCGTCGCGCAAGGCGATGCCGATCTTTATCCGCGGCTTGCGCCGACCAGCGAATGGGACATTGCCGCCGGCCACGCGTTGCTGACCGCCGCTGGCGGCAGCATGACTGCCCCGGACGGCAGCGCGCTCGCCTATGGACGCAAGGCGCCGGACTTCCTGGTACCGGCCTTCGTGGCCTGGGGCGACCCGCAGGCAGCCGCCAAACTTCGCTGACCGTGGCGTCAGGGCGTGAGCTCTTTGCTCACCTCCGGCCATTTGCGATCGGCGGCCTCGATGAAGCGCTCCGGGTCCTTGGCAAAGGCCGCATGCGAGGCGGAGTCATAGAACAGATAGAGCCGCTGGCCGACCACCAGATAGTTGAGCGGGTGGCCAGGCACCGTGACGCCGCGGACGATGGCGACCGGATCGTAGCCGCCAAAGCGCGGCATATAGACCTCGGGATGCTCCTTGAAGGCCGCACGGTTGCCTTCATTGGCGAAGCGCCAGATCACCTTGGCGTAGCCGAATTCCAGCGTGCCGGCACCGATTTCTGGTTTTGGATCAGTGAAATAGCTCACTGGGTCGAACCCGCTGATGGCAAGCCCGCTCGTCGGGTCGGTGACGATCAGCTCGGTGGTGGCGGCGAGCGCCGGACGCAATGCGACCACAGAAAGGCCCAGCGCCAGGGCGAGAACCGTTAAGGGGGTCGACTTCCGTTGCCGCCGCGCTGCAGTCATAGTTCGTGCCGAGGATGTGCCGATTCGGGAAGGCCTTATTGGGATTGCACTTTAGGGCCGTCTGCGTGAGCAACCGGTTAAGCGGGTAACACCACCTCAATTCCTTAGGAGCATTCCATGCGCGTCCTGCGCTCGCTCGCATTGTCTCTGCTGCTCATTATCGGTGCCGGCGACCTCGTCCTGGCGCAGGGAGCGCCGCCGCCACAATCACCGCCCCCGGCACAGCAGGATGGACGCAATTTCTCTCCTGACGAGCTCGTGCGCGCCGGGCACAAATTCTTCGGCACAGTGTCGCGCGGCTTGGCCGAGATCATCGAGAAAGCCGTGAGCAAATGGGGCCAGCCCAATGGCTATGTGCTCGGCCAGGAAGGCGGCGGCGCAGTGGTGGTCGGCCTGCGCTACGGCGACGGCATGCTCTATACAAAGAATGCCGGTGACCGGCGCGTGTTCTGGGAAGGCCCTTCGCTCGGCTTCGACCTCGGCGGCGAAGGCGCCCGCACGATGATGCTGGTCTACAATCTGCCGGCCACAGAGGCGATCTATCAGCGCTTCGCCGGCATCGACGGTTCCGCTTATTTCATCGGCGGCTTCGGCATGACCGCGCTCACCGCGAATAATATTGTGGTGGTTCCCATCCGCTCCGGCGTCGGGCTGCGGCTCGGTGCCAACGTCGGTTACCTGAAATTTACGCAACGCGCGACTTGGAACCCGTTCTGAACGCGTTCCGAGCCGGCGCTAAGCACCATTTTCATTGGAACTCGCGCACGTTCGCGCGACGCCGCCTGCGCGCTGGGTGATTTAGGTTAATTGGCAGTCTGACTGGTAGAAAACGCACTTCCATGGCATTGTCTCTGCTCCCGCTCGTGCGCGTTAATCTTAGTGGAGGCGTTTGTTCATGGTTGAACCGATCATGTATTTCGGGATCGGGTTTCTGGTGGCGGCTTTGCTCGGGCTTGTCATCATTCCCCTGGTCCACGGACGCGCGGTTCGACTGACGATGCGGCGGCTCGAAGCCGCGACCCCGCTCTCCATGGCGGAAATCCAGGCCGACAAGGATCAGCTGCGCGCCGAGTTCGCGATGTCGACGCGGCGCCTGGAGATGAGCGTCGAGCAGCTCAAGAACAAAACCACAAGCCAGCTCGCCGAGCTCGGCAAGAAGACCGACGCCATCAACCGGCTCAAGATCGAGCTTGGGGAAAAGACCGCGACCATCTTCGCGCTGGAAGCGCGCGACAAGGCGCTGCGCGATCAGCTGCGCGCCACCGAGGAAGAGTTCGCGGTGAAGACCTCGGCCATGCACGACGCCGAGCGCGCACTCGCCGACAAGGAAAGCGAGCTCGCCAAGGTCGTGGGTGCCCTCGACGAACGTTCGTCGATGGCCGATAGCCAGAAGGTCGAGATCGTCGCGCTGAAGACACAGATCGAAGCGCTGAAGGACCGACTCACCGACGCGGAGAACGAAGCCAAGGGCGTCGAAGAGCGCATGTACAACGAGCGCCAGGCGCTCAAGGCCGCGACGCATGAGCTCGCTGAAGAGCGCGGCAAGGTCGAGAACCTCGGTCGTCGCGCCGCCGAGCTCGAGCACGCATTGGTGGCGCAGACCACCGAAGCCGAGATCCTCAACAAGCGCGCGACCGACCTCGAGCAGAAGCTCACCGAGCAGACCGGGATCCTCTCGCAGAACGAATACGAGCTCAATCATCTGCGCGGCCAGATCGACACGGCGCGTAAGACTGAATCCGACCTGCGCACCGCCATCAGCGAGATGGACGAGCGCTCGAGCTCGGCGACGGAGACGCTGAAGGCCGAGCGGGCCGAGCTTGCCGCCGAGCTCACGCGGGTGAAGGACGAGCGCGACCGCTTCGCGCAGGAAATCGCCGGCATGAAGCGCGAGACCGAGCAGGCCTGGGCGTCCGAGCGCGTGGAGAACGCGCTGCTGCGCGAGCGCATCAACGACGTCGCCGCGGAAGTGGCGCGCCTCGCCTCCGCGCTCGAAGGCCCAAACTCGCCGATCGACGCGATCCTCGCGCAGGAAGCCAAGCGCGACCACACACCGGTGGTCAATGGCGGCGCTGCTCCGCTTGCGGCGGAAGCCCCGGCGCCGAGCGGCAACCTTGCCGACCGCATCCGCGCCCTGCAGACCCACGCTTCGCGCCTGCCGCCGCACGATCCGACGACGCGGAATTAAGGCGCATTGCCTCACTTGCGCGCCGGCCATTGCATTTGCGGAGTGCGCCCGCCCGTCCGGCTTGCTTGACACCCGTTCCGGCCGCTCATTATATCCGGCCACGGCTCCGGGCGCTTAGCTCAGCGGGAGAGCGTTCCCTTCACACGGGAGAGGTCGTAGGTTCAATCCCTACAGCGCCCACCATTCACACCTGCAAATTCAGCGATTTCCATTCGCCGACAAGGTCGATCGGTGATCGGGCTAATGCGGGGCTAGTTTCTTGATATGCGCGAAGCGATTGTGCCGCGCATAAACCGCTTCGCGATCGTCGCCGCGTTGCAAGTCGGCGCGGATTTTGGCCTCCATCTGCTCGAGCACTTCACCATCATGCACGACCTGGCTCAGATGCATCGCCGGAATGACCAGCGCACCATCGGAATCGGCATGGATGATGTCGCCCGGCTGCACGCGGACCGCGGCGCCGCGTTGTCCCGGCAGCGAAACCGGGACATCGATTTCGCGAACCGCCCATAGTCCCTTGTTACTCATCGGCCCGACGAATGTTGCAAACACCGGCAGACCCAGTCGCTGACATTCTTCGGCGTCACGGATGCCGCCGTCGGTGACGACACCGACGCAGCCGCGCAGATGCCAGCTCAGCGCGACATTGCCCCCGATCACCGCCCCGATTTTGTGACCGCCGGTCGCGATCACCGTCACGCAGCCGCGCCGCACATGCCGGTCCATCTCGAAAACGAGTTTCGAGCCGTTAGGCAGATCGGGCGGTTCGGCGCCCTCGCTGCCGCAGAGACAGAGCGCCGGTCCGGCGAAGCCGTTCAGCGATCCGAGCGCGCGGATACTCGAGCACAGGACCTGGTCCGGCAGCCCCATGGTCGCGAGCACGTCGCTGATGACAGCCGTGGGCAATGACCTGAGCTTCTTGCAAAGCTCGTCGACCAGATCCCCCGACATCGGTGCGTGCATCACAGTTCTCCCTAGATCGTATGCGGCGAGCCGAGCTCGGCGGCGAGCGCGCGCAATTGCTCGACGAGCTTGCGCGCAAGCGGAATCCCGCGGACGCGCCGCTCGCGTTCCTTCTCGAACTCGAACTGCCCGGGGATGATCATGCGCTCCGTTCCCGGCGCGAGCTCGGACCTCTTGATCATGCGGATCATCTCATCCATGCGGCGCTTGAATTGCTCGACCGGCATGAAGGCGCCGGGATCGATCGCAATGCAGAAATGGCCGAGGCCCTGCGGCAGATCGCGCGGCGCGTTGTAGAGATCGCGAATAGCGCTGCCGATCAGCGCGCCGGTGAGCACGCCCGAGATGATCTCGACGAACATGGTGATGCCGAAGCCCTTGTGGCCGCCGATCGGCAGGATCCAGCCGCCGTCGAGGACCTTCGCCGGATCGTCGGTCGGCTGCGCGTTGCGATCGACGCCCCAACCGAAGGGAATCTTCTCGCCCCGGGCAGCCATGTAGATGAGCTTGCCGCGATTGGTGACGCCCAATGCAGCATCGATGACGAACGGGTCCTCCTCAAGTGCCGGAGCGCCCGCAGTGAACGGCAGCGGCCCGGTCATCTTCGTCTTGCCCCCCCAGGCCGGCATGTTGGGCGAGCCATTGGTCGCGACCAGCGCGATCATGTCACGCTTGAGGGCCTGCAGCACGTAGTAGGCCGCCTCGCCGTGATGATTGCTATTGAAGACACCAGCCGCGCCGATGCCGTGCTCTTTGGCCTTGCCGATGGCGCGGTCCATCGCTGCCACGGTGAGCACCTGGCCAATACCGCACTCGCCATCGAGCAGGACGGTCGAGGTGGTTTCACGCACCACGCGGCCTTTGCGTCCCGGACGAAAACCGCCGCCGCGAATTTTTTCGACATAGATCGGCACGCGGAGCACGCCATGCGAATGCATGCCGCGCAAATCGGCAAGCACCAGCGCGTCGGCGACGAGTGCCGCTTCGTCGCCCGGCATGGCCGCGCGCAGAAATACATCATTGACCAGCGCCTGCAGACGCCCGGCATCGATCAGTAGTTCATCGGCTGCCAGTGCAGCCGCAGCGGGAGCGGCCGGATCCGGCCGCTCCACGATATTTTGCGCCCCCATCAGTAAGCCCGCATGCTGTTGTAGCTCTTCTCCGCGTCGCGCAGTGCCTCCTCGGGCTTCTGCTTGTCCGCCATCACGTTACCGATGGCGACGCCGAGCGACTCCTGCAGCGCATCGGTGTTCAACGGCCATCTGAAGTTCATGGCATTCGACGCGATCACGTCGAGCAGCGGCTTGATATGCGCGGTGTCCGGAGCATTCGGGTCGACCTTCGCCGCCGCGCTTTTGCGCATCGGCAGATAGCCGGCGACCTTCGCCTGCATGATCTGGACGTCCGGCGAGGTCCATAGCTCGACGAGCTTCCAGGCGAGATCGGGCTCCTTGGCGGCGGCCGGGATCCCGAGATTCCAGCCCTCGACGAAGACCGGTTGCACGCCGTCATGGTCCATCAGCGGCACTGGCATGAAATCCATCTTCGCGCCCTGCGGGACCTTGCCGCGTAGCGTGAGCAGCCAGTGCGAGCCTTGGAAGTAGTAGCCGACGCGCCCAGCCTCGACCAAGGTGCGCACCTGATCGGGACCGGTGAGCCCGACGTCGAGCGGCATCACCTTGTCCTTCTGCACGAGATCACGGATGAAGTTCATCACCCTGATCGCCTGCGGGCTGACGAAATCCGCCGATCCGTCGCTCTTGAGCAGCTTGCCGCCAAGCGCAACGACGGCGGGGATGTAGAACTTCTCGGCGGAATCCTGCTTCGGATCAAAGCCGATGCCGACGCCGATGAAATTCGGCCCCTGCAGCTCCTGCATCTTCTTGGCCGAGGCGACGAGCTCGGCGAGATTTTTCGGTTTGCCCATGCCGGTCTTTTCCAGCAGGTCGGAGCGATAAAGAAAGCCGAGCGCGCGAACCTCATAAGGAACGCCATAGACCTTCTTGTCGGCGCCGATCGCGTTCGGCATCAAGATGTAATCCGCGCGTTGCCCGGACTTGTCGAGATAAGCGTCGAGCGGCTTGAGGAAATTCGCCGCGACGACGCGCTGGATGCGGCCGGAATTGAGCATGGTCAGGTCGGGCACCTTTCCCGCCTGCGCGGCCTTCATGAAAGCGAGGTTGATCTGATTCCAGGCGAAGATCGTCGGCTTGATCTTCACGTCCGGATTCTGTTGCTCGAAGGTGTGGATGATCTGCGCCAGCGCCTTGGAGCGCGGATTATCACCGGCCGGATCGATGAAGGTCCACAGTTCCAGCGTGCGTTCCGCATGCGCAAGCGCCGGCAGCAAGCACAGCACCGCGGCGAGAAGTATTCGTTTCATGTCGCTTCCTCCCATTGAGCCGAGTTGCATTGCTCCGTAGCCGCGGTCATCCCTTGACCGCGCCTGCGGACAGTCCCTGCACAAATGCCTTCTGTAAGAACGCATAGACGATGAGCACCGGCAGCATGGCCACGAGCGCGGCCGCCGTGAGCCGGCCCCATTGCACACCGACCTCGGTCAGATTGGCGTAGATGCCGACCTGGATGACCCGCGCGGTCTCGGACTGCACCAGGCTGTAGCCGAGCAGAAATTCGTTCCAGATATTGGCGAAGATCAGCACGGCGCCGGCGAGCAGTCCCGGCTTCATCAGCGGCAAAGTGATGCGGTAGAAAACCCCGAGGCGCGAATGGCCGTCGATGCGTCCGGCCTCCTCCAGCTCGTTGGGAATGACGATCACGAAGCCGCGCAGCAACCACACCAGTGTCGGCGTCAGCCATGCGCCATAGACCAGGATCAACACCGCCACGGTGTCGTAGATCCCGACCGCGACGGAGAGCATGTACAGCGGAATCACGACGGCGACGCCGGGGATCATGATCGTCGAGAACATCGCGAACATCAGCACACTGCTGCCGCGGAACCGGTAACGCGCCACGGCGTGCGCTGCGTGCGAGGCGCAGATGAGACAGAGGCAGGTTGCCGCAATCACAATCACGGCGGTGTTGAACAGGTAATGCAGATAGGTCGGATTGTTGAACACCGCGCCCGCATAGTTCTCGAAGGTCAAATGCTGCGGCCAGAAAGTCGGCGGATAGAGCGCAACCTCCCGCGGGCTCTTGAGCGACGTCAACACTGCCCACAGGATCGGGATCACCGCAAACAAGACAGCGAAGAGCAGAAAAGCGACACAGGCGATGCCGCCAACAAGCTTACGGCCTTGTCGCTTGCTCCGATTCCCGTGTGCGGTCATGCGCCGTGCTCCGTTCGCAGCACGCGCACGAAGGCCATCGTGAACATCAGGTTGAGGAGAAAGATCATGACCGCACCCGCGGAGCCGACGCCGATGCGCAGCAGCGTGAATGCCTCATGGAAGACCTTGGTGGCCATGGTCTCGGTCGCGCCATTGGGACCACCGCTCGTCATCACCAGGATGATCTCGACGCTTTTGAACGCGTGCAGCGACGTCAACACCACCGCCATCATGGTGGTGTTGCGCACCAGCGGCAGCGTGATCTTGCGGAAGCGACGCCACACAGACGCGCCGTCGATGCGCGCCGCTTCAGTCAGATCGCCCGGCACCGATTGCAGCGCCGCGAGCACGAACACCATCACCAGCGGCGTCGATGCCCAGACGCTGGCAACGATGACCGAGGCCATGGCCGCGCCTGGATCGGTGATGATGTTGGGCATACTGAGCCCGAGCCACTCGAGCAGGTAAGGCACAAGTCCGTATTGCGGATTGCCGATCCAGGCCCAGAGCAGCGCGCCGACCAGGTTCGATACCAGCCATGGCGTGATCAGGATGGTACGCAGGAGCCCGCGCAGCGGCAGTGGACGGTTGAGCAGCAGCGCCAGCGCAAAGCCGAATGGGACCGCGATCAAGACCGTTCCGGCGACGAAAATCAGCGAGTGCTCCAGTGTCGCGACACCGTCGAGCGTGAACAGGAAGTCCCGGTAATTATCGAGCCCGACGAAACGTCCGAGCGCCAGGGTGTTGGAGCGAAAGAAACTCTGCACGATTGCGTAAGCAATCGGAATGAAGGAGACGGCAGCGATCAAAAGGAATGCCGGCGCGAACATCAGATAGGGGAACGCCGCCGCGCGCCAACCCATCGGTCGGTCGATGCGAAGGAGTTCCTGCGTGCCGTCGGCCTCGCTAATGGCCATGGCGCAGGCTCCGTTCCGAAGCAGCGTCAAACACGCACGCGATCTGCACGTCATAGCGAAGACCGACCTTGCAGCCAGCATCGATCGCGGGGCGACCTCCCGGTGCGATACAGATTGGGCTATTCCCCATCGTGCCGTAGACCAGAATTTCACGGCCGAGCGGCTCGGTCAGCTCGATGTTGCACGGCAGGCCATCATCCGCGATGGTCAAGTGCTCTGGCCGCAATCCGACGATGATCGGCTGCCCTTCGTTCACCGCGGCGTCCGCCGGCAGCGGGAGCCGCAATCCTTCGGCGGTCTCCAGCTCGTAGCCGCCGTTCCTCGGCATGGCGCGGCCATGCACCATGTTCATCGCCGGCAGGCCGATGAACTGCGCGACAAAGGCGCTCGCCGGCCGGTCGTAGAGCTCGAGCGGCTTGCCGATCTGCTCGATGCGGCCGTCGCGCATGAGCACGACACGATCCGCCATGGTCATGGCTTCGACCTGATCGTGCGTGACATAGACCGCGGTGTTGCGCAGGCGCTTGTGCAGGGCCTTGAGCTCCAGGCGCATCTGCGCCCGCAGCTTGGCATCGAGGTTGGACAGCGGTTCGTCGAACAGGAACACGCGCGGGTCGCGCACCATGGCGCGGCCCATGGCGACGCGCTGACGCTGACCGCCCGAGAGCTGGCGCGGATAGCGATTGAGCAGCGTTTCGAGGCCGAGAACGAGCGCGACTTGGCCGATCTTCTCCGTCTTGGCGGCACGCGACAGCCCACGCGCATCGAGACTGAAGGCCAGGTTCTCGCGCACGGTCATGTGCGGGTAGAGCGCGTAGCTCTGGAACACCATGGCGATATCGCGATCGGCCGGATCGATATCGTTGACGACGAGGCCGTCGATTGCGATCTCGCCCGAGGAGACGCTCTCGAGTCCGGCAATCATGCGCAGCAAGGTCGATTTGCCGCAGCCTGACGGGCCGACCAGCACCACGAACTCGCCCGGCGCGATATCGAGATCGATGCCGTGGATGACCTCGGCGGCACCGAACGCCTTGCGGACCTGACGCAGACTGACCGTAACCGTCATCTCGATTTCACTGTTGTCACGAGACCGATTGTTTTTTACACTGCCAAAATACGATCCGCTGGTCAAATCGATCCGCTCAGGTTCTGGTGCGAAGCAATATTCCGCGATGACAAGCTCCGCTCTCCCCGCCCAAATCGCGCTGCGCATCGTCGAAATGGTGCAGACCGGCGCCGCGCCACCGGGCAGTCATCTGCGGGAAAGTGTGATCGCGGACGAGTTCCGCGTGTCGCGCTCACCGGTCCGCGAAGCGCTGGCGCAGCTCGTGGCGATGCGGATCGTCAAGCAACACCGCCATCGCGGCTGCTTTGTCGCCGCCGCGCCGCGCGCGACATTGGAACTGGCACGCAAGCGCCTCGGCCGTCACGACGATCTTGAGATTTATCGCGAGATCGCAGCGCAGCGGCTTGACGGAAAATTGCCCGAGGCTTTCACCGAGGCGGACCTGGGCCGGCGCTTCGATCTGTCGCGCGGCGAAGTCGCGCGTATCGTCGAGCGCATGGCGCAGGAGGGCTGGATCGAGCGGCGCCCCGGCTACGGATGGGCCTTCGTGCCGATCGTCACCACCGTGACCTCGTTCGACCTGACCTATCGATTCCGCCGCGCGATCGAGCCCGCGGCGCTGCTGGAGCCGACCTTCGCACCGGACAAGGAGGCCTTCGCGCGCTGCCGCGCCGAGCAGCGCGCGCTCTTGGACGAGAGGGTGCAGGCCGACGATTCCGTGGTGCTCTATCAGTTCGGCTCGCGCTTTCACGAGGTGCTGGCGAAGTGCTGCGGCAATCCACTGTTCTTCGACGCCGTGCAGCGCGTGAACCGATTGCGACGCCTACTGGAATATCGCGTGATGGGAAACACGCGGCCGTTCAAGAACGAGGCGCGCGAGCATCTCGAAATGCTCGATCTGATCGAAGCGGGAAAGATGCAAGCTGCGTCCAGGCTGATGGGCCGCCACCTTGACCGCAACCGAAAGGTCAAAGTGCAGATTCTGCGCACCGGAACGCGACCGGCGAAGGCAAACGGCCAGCAGCTTAATATCCATTTTTAGGCGGTCTCGGTTGCCGGAAAGGCGCGCGCGTGGCGCCCAGACGAACCGCCCTATTTCGTCTGCCGCACATTCACCGTGCGGCCCATCATCTGCGCGCAATCGTCATCAGTCTTGAACCCCGCCGCGCGGATGCCGTGAATGGCCAGCTCCTCGTCGCGCTCCTCGGTGTCGCCCGTGACCCCAACTGCGCCAACGACCTCGCCGGCAGCGTCGCGGATCAGCATGCCGCCGCCTTCCGGAAAGATCTTGTCGTCGCTGGCGCTGATCAGATAGCGCATGAAGGCCGGTTTCTCCTCGTTGCGCACGCGCACCAGGCGCGACGACCGGCCGAGCGCCAGCGCGGCATAGGCTTTGCCGAAGGCCATCTCGAAGCGCACCATCGAGGAGCCGTCTTCTTTCTGGAACGCCTTGACGATGCAGCCCGGCTCGACCACGACGACGGACAGCGGCCGGCATTGCATCTCGGCGCCGCGCGCGAGGATCGCCTCGATGATGCGATTGGCTTTCGCGAGTGGGATGCTCATGGACGTCTTGCTCTGCCTTAGGTCGGTTGCAGGCCGGCGGCCTTGATGATCGGGATCAGGCGCTCGCGTTCGGCGGCCAGGAATGCCTGTGCGCCTGCCGGCGAGACGTCCGCGCGGGCTTCGAGGCCCGCGGCTTCGAGAATGCGGACGAAGTCCGCATCCTTGACCGCGCTTGCCGTCGCGCCGGCGATGCGATCGACGACCGGCTGCGGGGTTTTTGCGGGCGCGAGGACGCCGCAGGTGAGCTGCGCCACCATGCCCGGCAGCGTTTCCGTCGCCGCCGGAATCTCGGGCGCCGCCTTCAATCGCGCCGGCGCACACACCGCCAGGATGCGAACCTTGCCGGCGTTATGGAAACCCAGCACCTGGCTGGTCACGTTCGGGGTCATCATCGGCAGGGTGCCGGCGACAAGGTCGACGAGGCCCGGACCTGCGCCGCGATAGGGCACGTGCAAGATGTCCGGCGCCTTGATCAGCTGCTTGAACAGCTCACCGGCGAGATGCGTCACCGTCCCGGTGCCGGCGGAGCCGTAGGAGAGCTGCTTCTGGTGCTCGCGCGCATAGGCGATGAATTCCTTGAAGTCCTTCACCGGGACGCTTTGATGCACGACGATGGCGGTCGAGGACGTCGCCAGCATCGACACCGGCGAAAAATCCTTCACGGCGTCGTAAGGCGGATTTTGCTTCAGATATGGCGAGATGATCTGCGAGCTGGTGTCGCCGAACAGTAAGAGATATCCGTCCGGCGTCGCATGCGCGACGGCACCGGCACCGATCAAGCCACCGCCGCCGCCCTGGTTTTCCACGGCCACAGTGCCGAGCGGGGTACGCACACGCTCCGCCCAATTGCGCGCGACCGCATCGACAACGCCGCCCGGCGCATAAGGCACGATCAACCGGATTGGGCGCGTCGGGAAATCATTTTGCGCCGCGGCGGATTTCGTCGACAGCGCCGGCGCGGCGAGCGCGGCCGCGGACAAGCACATCCATTCCCGGCGGTTCATGGCGCATCCCCCTCATTTTCTTGCAGCCGCGCCTGTTTGGTCGCAGGGCGTTCGCTTGAATGCTAGTCCGCGGCACCTTCCCGTGTCGACCGGTTCGCGACGCGCGCGCCGCATGCGCCACCTCATATTGACATTTCGCCGGCAATCGCCGCATCAGCGCACCGGGAAACAAGGATCATGGGCATGGCACCGGATAGCGGGGGACGAGGTTTTGCGTGGCCGAACGGAGCACGCATTGCCGTGGTGGTGACCTGCCTGATGGAGAACTGGTCAGGCGATAAGGGGCCGCCGTTTTCCGTGCAGACCACCTCGCTCAAGCCTGGCACGCATGACCGCGCGGCGATGACCTGGGGCCGCTATGGCAGCCGCCTCGGCGTCTGGCGGCTGCTCAAGATCCTCAACGACAATCGCACGCCGGCGACCTTCGTGGCCAATGCGCAATCGATGGAGATCGCGCCCGACGCGGTCGCCTGCATGCTGGAGACCGGCCACGAGATCGCGGGGCATTCCTACACACAAGATGCTCTGATGGCCTATCTCGCGCCCGAGGAAGAACGCGCGCTGATCCAAAAATGCATCGGCGTGTTCAAGACACTGACCGGCGCGCCGCCGAAGGGCTGGCTCAGCCCGGTGCTCGCGCCCAGCGCACAGACCGAGGGGCTGATCGCGGAAGCCGGCTTCCTCTGGTACGGAGACTACAATGCCATCGACCTGCCCTTCTGCGTCGACGTCAAAGGCCGCACCCTGGTCGCTTTGCCGCATTCGGATTTCGCCGATCATCGCGTGCTGCGCGGCAATCCGCGCGACTGGTACGACGTCTACAAGGACACCTTCGACTATCTCTATGCCAACGAGCCGACCTCCTATCTCAACATCACGCTGCACTGTCATTTCGGCGGCCGCCCGCTGATGGCGGCACAGCTCGATCGCATCCTCAAATATATCCGCGAGTTCCCCGGCGTCTGGATTGTGCGGCATGACGAGCTCGCCGAATGGGTCAAAGCGAACGAAATCGCCGAATGGAGCAACCAGGAGCGATTTTTCGCCAAGCGATAAGGAAAGCGGTTCCCCTCGCCGCTCGTCCCGGGCTGCTGCAAGCACTGATTTGGGCTATACTGTCGGACATGACCGAAAAGAGCTTCGAACAGGCGCTGAGTGAGCGCGTCGACCACATCCTCGACGCCTGCACAGCCTGCGGAAAATGCGTCGAGGTGTGCCCGATCACAGTGCCCGCCAAGATGGCGGATGCCGACCCGAAGGCTGTGATTGCCGGCGTCCTCGACATCCTGCGCACCGGGGCCGGGCCCGAGGCGTCACGTGCCTGGGCCCGATCCTGCGTCCTTTCCGGCGAGTGCATCGATGCCTGCGGCGACGGCGTCAATCCACGGTTCATGCTGGCCATGGCGCGCGTCGCGCTCGCCCGGCAATCCAAGTCGATCGGCGATCGGCGCCGGCAAGGCGTCGAGCAGTTCCGCGCCGTCGCCGACGGCGCCAATGTGCTGGCGCGCATGCAGCTGACCGAGGACGAGCTCGTGCGGCTCGGACAGACCGTGACCACGCGCCTGCAGGACGGCGCCACCGCGCGCGCCGGCGAACGGCCGGATTTCGTCTTCTACACCGGCTGCAATGTGCTGAAGACGCCGCACATCGCTTTGCTGGCGCTCGACATTATGGATGCGCTCGGCATCACCTATCGCGTGATGGGCGGCCCCACCCATTGTTGCGGTGTCGGGCAAATGCGCGCCGGCGACACTGAGACCTCGGGACGCGTCGCCACCGCGACCGTCGACAAGCTCGCCGAAGGCAAGGCCGGCGTACTCGCCTGGTGCAGCAGCTGTTTTCAGCAGTTCACCGAGACGACGTTGCCGACGGTCGAGAAGATGCGCGGCGCGCGGCCCTTCGAGATGACACCGTTCATGCGCTTTCTCGGTGAGCGCCTCGAGGATTTACGCCCCAAGCTGCGCCATCGCGTGACGCTACGCATCGCGCTGCACAAGCACCCGGGCGCCAAAGGCGTCATGGAGGCCGGCGAGAAGATCCTGCGCGCGGTGCCAGGCATCGAGATCGTCGATCTCGGCCAGCCCGCCGTCGGGCTGATGAGCAATGCGCTCAATGCGCTGCCCGATTACAAGCGCGAGCTGCAGCGGCGCGAGCTCGACGCGGCCGAGGCTGCCGGTGTCGACGCGCTGGTCGCGACCTATCATGTCGACCATCGCGAGCTCTGCGCGCATGAGCGCGACCGGCCGTTCCGCATCCTCAATATTCTCGAGATCGTCGGCGCCAGCATGGGCATCGCCGAGCAGGATCACTTCAAGCGGCTGAAGATCATGCAGGATGCCGACGCCGTCGTCGCCGACTGCGCGGCGCTGATCGCGACGCACAAGCTCGATCCGGCGAAGGCACGCGCCGTGGTGGTCAAGGCGATGCTCGGCGAGCAGCCGCTGCCGCTACGCGATCAGCCGCGACGCTCCGGCGAGGATGGCTTGGTGACGAGCCCGGCGTGAAGGTCAGCGGACGCTGATCGCGTAAACGAAGCGTTTGATATATCCGTGCTTGAAATCGACATCGATTACCATCGCGTCGTCGCCGGTGTATTCCGCCTTGGCTTTATAATAGACGCCGACCGCCTGCACGGGCGTCCCGTTGCACTTTGCTCGCGCGTTGCCGGCCGGGCGATTGAGCGGGATCGAGACCTCTTCCATCCGAAACTCGCCGTTCTTTGGCGGCGTGACGATGCGCACCACTGGGACCGGCCCGGGCGTGCAATCTGCGTCGATGTAATTCATCGCCGCAAGACGTGACTCGCTTCCGTTCATCACGCTGCGCTTGACCTCCTCGCGGAGCGACTGGCTCGGTGAATGCCGGTTCAATACTCTCTTGCTGATCCGGTTGGTGCGCGGGTAGTAGTACCGGCAATTCCTGATATCGCGGTAGCACACGAGCCCCTCTGGGGTCGGGCAATAACCGCTGGTGATATAATCGACGCAAGTCACGGGGCTGGCGACCGCTGGGCATTGGCCAACACTGAGCAGAATGAATCCGACAATTGCGACCGCAGTTATGGTCTTCATCGCGCGCCCCAGAGCTTATGGCTCGCAACAGTATAAGTTGCAGACCGAGATGGCGGCAACCGCCGCTCCTAAGATGTGAATTACCGCGCGATGCGGCTCAACCGCGCTTGGCCGCCGGCTCGCGGCTCATGTTTTTCGATGCCAACTCGTCGACATAGTCCTGCCAGTAAGCGTCATAATTGGCGCCGAGCTCGTGCAGATAGTCCCAGCTATAGATGCCGGTCGAATGCATGTCGTCGAAGACGAGGCGGACCGCATAGTTTCCGACCGGCTGCACTTCGAGGATCATGACGGCGCGTTTCCCGGGCACGGTCTTGCGCTCTTCCGGCGCGTGGCCCTGCACTTCCGCGCTCGGGCTCTTCACCCGTAGGTATTCCGCCGAAAGATCGAAGCTGCCGCCGCCCTCGAAACGAACGGTGAGGACTTTCTTGTCCTTGCGTAGCCGCAATTCGGTCGGCCAGTGCGACGCATCACTCATGCGTCCTGCCCTAGCATGTCCATCAGCGCCCGGCGAGCAGGCATTATTCCTGTGCGCGCGGAATGCCGTTGTCGAATTCTGCGCTGCAGAAGGTGCCGCCCTGATACCAGTCGCCTACCGGATCAGCGGCGAGCTTCGCCTGCGCCGCCATAGCGTCCTTCACATAATCCTCGGACTTGCCCTGCGGTTTATAGCCGAACTTCGCCGCGTTGCTATTATCCCACCACGCTCGCGCATTGTCGGACATGCCGTAGAAGATCTCGTAGCGGATATCCGGGTGCTCGAGCCCGATGCGGATGAGCTGGGCGAGGTCTTCGGGCTTGAGCCAGATCGACATGCGGCGCAGATCGATCGGTTTGTCGCCGACATTGCCGATGCGGATGCAAGTGACGCGCAGCCCGTGCTTGTAGGCGTACATGGCGGCGAGCGCCTCGCCGAACGCCTTGCTCACGCCGTAGCGGCTGTCCGGCCGCACCGGCACATCGAGCCCGATCTTGCGCGAACGCGGATAATAGCCGACCGCGTGGTTGGAGGTGGCGAAGATGACACGCTCCACGCCCTTCTTGCGTGCCGCTTCAAACAGATTGTAGCAGCCGATGATGTTGGCGTTGAGGATCGTGTCCCAGCTGCCTTCGACCGAATGGCCGCCGAGATGCACGATGCCTTCGATACCATCGACCGCGCGCTCGACCGCCGCGAGATCGGCGAGGTCGGCCTGCGCGAACTCCTCGTCGGCCGCGAGATCGGACGGGCGTCGGATGTCGCTCAGGCGGAGTGAATAAACTGGCTTCAAGATTTTGCGCAGGCGCGAGCCGATGTCGCCCGATGCGCCGGTGATCAACACTTTCTGCATGACATTCCCGATTGTATGAGAAGACGTATTTCAGCTTTCGCCAAGCTGGGCGGCGAGGCGCTTGTAGCGCTTGAGGCTGTTGAGCAAATGGCGACGCATCGCCGCACGCGCTTGCGTGACGGCGCGCGCCTTGATGGCGGCGACGATATCGCGATGCTCGGCCTGGATCTTGGCGAGGTAGGCGCGGCGATCGGCGATCTGTACCGTCTGCCGCGGAATGATGAAGCGGCCGAGATATTGCAGGAAGCGCAGATATTGCGGGTTGGCCGTGGCGGCGGCGATGCTGCAGTGGAAGGCAAAGTCCTCGTCGATGGCCGTCTCGCCGCGGCGGACCGCCGCGTCGATGGCGTCATAGGCGACCGAGATCTTGCGCAGCTCCGCGGTCGAGGCGCGCTCGGCGGCGAGCCCCGCCGCCTCAATCTCGAGCCCGGTGCGCAGCTCAACCACCTGCACCACTTCCTTGAGTGTCGAGAGCTTCTCGAATTCGATGCGGAACGGACGCCGCGCATTCGCCGACACGAAAGCGCCGACGCCCTGCCGCGTGGTGACGAGCCCTTCGGCGCGTAGCGCAGCGACGGCTTCGCGTACCACGGTGCGGCTCACGCCGGTCGCCGCGATCATCTCCTGCTCGGTTGGCAGCCGCTCGCCGGGCGCGAGCTTGCCGCCCGCGATGTCGGCGCTGATCCGCTCGATCAGCTCGCGCGTCAGGCTGCGCGGCGCCGAGAGCGGCGCCGACGACGCGAGCTTATCATTTTTACCGATATCGCTTGACACCAGGGCGGACGTCCTATGTCATCATATGATATGATGCCTAACACCGGAACGAGGGCGGATCAACTGCCCCGCACGTGCGGCGCCCTCCGTCACCACTACGAGAGCGCCATTATGGGAGGACACCAATGAACCGTCGTCATGTCGTGGGCTTCGGCCTTGCCGGAGCCATTGCCGCATTTTCCTGTGGGATCAGCACCGGCGCGCTGGCGCAGAGCAAGATGGTGCTCAAAGCGAGCGACGTGCACCCGACTGGCTATCCGACCGTCGCGGCCGTCGAAAGCATGGGCAAGAAGCTCGAGAAGGCTACCAACGGCCGCATCAGCGTACAGATGTATGCATCGATGCAGCTCGGCGGCGAAAAGGAAGCCATCGAGCAGGCGCAGGTCGGCGCCATCCAGCTCGCCCGCGTCAGCGTCGGCGCGCTCGGCCCGGTGATCCCGGATCTCAACGTTTTCAATCTGCCGTTCCTGTTCCGCAACACCGCGCATATGGAAAAGGTGATCGACGGGGAGATCGGCAAGGAGCTGCTCGACGCCGTGAGCAAGAACGACAAGGCCGGCCTGATCGGCCTGTGCTGGATGGATGCCGGCGCGCGCAATCTCTACGACACCAAGAAGCCGATCCATAATATTGCCGACCTCAAGGGCATGAAGGTCCGCGTCATGGGCAATCCCATGTTCGTCGACATGATGAACGCGCTCGGCGGCAACGGCGTCGCCATGGGCTACGATCAGGTGTTCAACGCGCTGCAAACCGGCGTCGTCGACGGCGCCGAGAACAATCCGCCGAGCTTCGTGTTCGACAACCACTACCAGGTCGCCAAATACTACACCCTCACGGAGCACCTGATTGTTCCGGAGATGCTGGTGATGTCGAAGAAGGCCTGGGACGCGATGTCGAAGGACGACCAGGCGCTGGTCGCGAAATTCGGCCGCGAGGCGCAGCTTGAAGAGCGCGTGCTGTGGCAGAAATACGAGAAGGACGCCATGGACAAGGCCAAAAGCGCCGGCATCCAGGTCATTGACGTCTCCGACAAGAAGCCGTTCCAGGATGCGGTGAAGCCGGTGTGGGATAAATACGCACCGAAATTCGCCGACCTGATCAAGCGCATCCAGGCGGTGCAATAAGCCGAACTGCGTCACGTCCCGGGGGGAACGTCATGGCGAATGCTTATCGCAGAGCGATGGACATTCTCTATCAGGTCTGCGCGACCATCGCCGGCATTGCGCTGGTGCTGATCTCCGCCGTGATCCCCTGGGCCGTTTTCACCCGCTACGTGCTCAACAGCGCCGCGTCGTGGCCGGAGCCGACGGCGGTGCTGCTCACCATCGTACTCACCTTCTTCGGCGCGGCGGCGTGCTATCGCCGCCGCCTGCACATGAGCATCGGGTTCTTCGTCGGCATGCTGCCGAACCTGCTGCAGCGCATCGCCAATCTCATTGCTGAGCTGCTGATCGGAGCCTTCGCCGTGTTCATGATCATCTGGGGCGCGAAGCTCGTCGAGGCGACCTGGTACAACACCATCGCCGATTTTCCCTCGCTGTCGGTCGGCGTCACCTATCTGCCGATCCCGCTAGGCGGCGTTGCGCTGCTGTTCTTCGTCATCGAGCACATCTTCGGCATCGCCCCTGATCCGCTGAGCGGCGCTGAACGCGCCCAGGCGACCGCCGACTAGCGCCGAAGGACTTTGCAATGGACGTTGCCGTCCTCCTGATCACGATGTTCTTCTGTTTCCTGGTCGGCGTCCCGATCGCCTATTCGCTCGGGCTCGCCGCCGTCGCCGGCGCGCTGTGGATCGGGCTGCCGCTGGAAGCGGTGATGCTCAAGATTTCCGATGGCGTCAGCAAGGTAGCGATGCTGACGATACCGTTCTTCGTGCTCGCCGGCGCCATCATGGCGGAAGGCGGCATGGCGCGGCGTCTCGTCGGCTTTGCCGACGTGCTCGTCGGCTTCACCCGCATTCGCGGCGGGCTTTCCGTGGTCAACGTGCTGGCGACGACATTCCTCTCCGGCATCTCCGGCTCCTCGGTCGCCGATACCTCGGCGATCGGCTCGGTGATGATCCCGCAGATGGAGAAGGCCGGCTATCCGCGCGTATTCGCGACCAACGTCACCATCACCGCCTCGGTGCAGGCGCTGCTGGTGCCGCCGAGCCACAACGCGGTGATCTATTCGCTCGCCACCGGCGGCACCATCTCGATCATCAGCCTGTTCATGGCCGGCGTGTTCCCCGGCCTGCTGCTCGGCTTCTCGATCATCGTGCTGTGTCTGGTGCTCGCCTATCGCGACAAGCACCCGCGTGGCCAGAGCGTGCCGCTGCGTAGCGCGGTGAAGATCACGTTCGACGCGCTGTGGGGCCTGATCACGCTCGCCATCATTCTCGGCGGCATCCTCGGCGGCGTGTTCACCGCCATCGAAGCCGGTGCGGTCGCCTGCGTCTGGGCGTTCTTCGTCACCATGGTGATCTATCGCGACTACAGCTGGCGCGACCTGCCGAGCCTGGTGCATCGCACGCTCAACACCGTCGCCATGGTGATGACGCTAATCGCCTGCGCCTCGAGCGTCGGCTACATCATGGCGATGACGCAGATGCCGGCGAAGATCACGGCGTTCTTCCTCACGATCTCTTCCGACAAGAACGTCATCTTGTTCCTGATCAACATCATGCTGCTGGTGCTCGGCTGCCTGGTCGACATGGCGCCGTCGATCCTGATCTGCACCCCGATCCTGCTGCCGGTGATGATGAACTTCGGCGTCGACCCGGTGCATTTCGGCATGATCATGATGCTCAATCTCGGCATCGGGCTCTGCCATCCGCCGGTCGGCGCCATCCTGTTCGTCGGCTGTGCGGTCGGCAAGGTCTCGATCGAGCAGATCATGCGCCGCATCTGGCCGTTCTACGGCGTGATGTTCATCGTGCTGATGCTGGTCACCTACGTGCCGGAGATTTCACTGTGGCTGCCGCGAAAGGTGCTGGGGCATTAAGGCGCGCGACGATAGAAGTACGCCGAGCTCGGCAGTTCCATCGTGAACAATCCTCGCCTGTCAGCCGCCGGGGCCATCCGTCATGATGTAGCCCATCAGGTCGTCCACGTTGTGCTCCAAATTTCGGATGATGTCCTTGACGACGTCTCCGATCGAGATCACGCCCACGACCTTGCCCGCGTCCAGAACTGGTAGATGGCGAAAGCGGCGTGCAGACATCGTTGCCATGCAGCCTTTCAGTTGGTCATCTGGCTTGACCGTGACGGGGTCGCGCGTCATCACTTGGCTCACCGGAGTCTGCGTCGCATCGAGCCCGGGGAGCAGCACTTTTATGGCGCAGTCGCCCTGGGTCACGATACCGACCAGTTTGTCGTTGTCGACGACCAGCACCGACCGGACTCGGTTGTCGCGCATGTGGCGCAACGCTTCGACGACCATGTCGCCGGAACGAACATGGATCAGGGCGCCACTTTTCTGGGCCAGAGCGTCTTTGACTGTATTCATCGAGTTCTTCTCGTGAGCCCTGTCCTGGCCCGCACAAGTGGTACGCAATTAGAGCCAGCTCTTCAGCATCGAGCATAATCTAGCTCATCACGCGGCTATGAATCGAGGGGCTGGGCTCCGCCCGCCCCCCCGATCACATCACCGCGCCGACCTGCCATGGCACGAATTCGAGATCACCATAGCCAAGAGCTTCCGACTTTGTACGTTCGCCGGAAGCCACAGCGAGCACCTTGTCGAAGATTTCCTTGCCCTTCTCCTCGATGCTGACGCCGTCGAGCACGTCGCCGCAGTTGATGTCCATGTCCTCGCTCATGTGGCGATACATCTCGGAATTCGTGGCGAGCTTAATCGAGGGCGTCGGCTTGCAGCCGAAGGCGGAGCCGCGGCCGGTGGTGAAGCACATCACGTTGCAGCCGCCCGCGACCTGCCCCGTGGCGCCGACCGGATCGTAGCCGGGCGTGTCCATGAACACGAAGCCTTTCTCCTTCACCGGCTCGGCATATTCATAGACCGCGCGCAGCGTGGTCGAGCCGCCCTTCGCCGCCGCGCCGAGCGATTTCTCCAGGATCGTGGTGAGCCCGCCGGCCTTGTTGCCGGGCGATGGATTGTTGTTCATCTCGCCGCCATTGCGGCTCGTATAGTCCTCCCACCAGCGGATGCGCTCGACGAGCTTCTCGCCGACGGCGCGATTGACCGCGCGGCGCGTGAGCAGATGCTCGGCGCCGTAGATCTCCGTGGTCTCGGAGAGGACCCCGGTGCCGCCATGTTTGACCAGCTCATCGACCGCGGCGCCGAGCGACGGGTTCGCGGTGATTCCGGAGTAACCGTCGGAGCCGCCGCATTGCAGCGCCAGCACGATCTCGGACGCCGGACGCGTCTCGCGTTTCGCCCGCGCCGCTATCGGCAGCATTTCTTTAATGCGGGCGACGCCCTGCTCGATCGTCTTGCGCGTGCCGCCAGTCGCCTGGATGGTCATGGTCTGGAAGTGATCGCCTTCGACGAGGCCGTACTCGTCCTTCATGCGGTCGATCTGGAACACCTCGCAGCCAAGCCCGACCATGAGCGCCGCGCCGAGATTGGGATGCGTGGCGTAACCCCATTGGGTGCGACGGAGAAGCTCCCAGCCTTCGCCATAGGCGGCCATGCCGCAGCCTGTGCCATGCACGAACGCCACCGCGCCGTCGATCCCCGGATACTCGTCGAGCATGCCCGAGCGGTTGACCTCCTCGGCAATGAACTTGGCCGCCGAGGCCGAGCAGTTCACGGAGGTGAGCACGCCGATGTAATTGCGTGTGCCGGTCTTTCCGTTCGCCCGTACATAGCCTTCGAAGGTCGCACGCAGCTCCGGCGGCAGGACTTCATCGTTCTTTGCGCCTTCGGCGAAGCGGTAGTCGCGCGCGAAATCCCCCATCGCGACGTTGTGCACGTGCACCCAGTCGCCGGGCGCGATCGGCTTCGAGGCGAAGCCGATGATCTGCCCGTATTTGCGCACCGGCTCGCCCTCGGCCACCAGCGCGATCGCCATCTTGTGGCCGCGCGTCACGCGCTCGCGCGCGGTGACGCCGGCGGCACTCGTGCCAGGCGCAATCTGATCGACCGCGACGACGACATTGTCCTGCGGCGACAGGCGGAGGGTGCGGGGCGCGCTCATCCAGTGTTCTTTCGTGTTTGGTGCGGGAACCTTTCGGCACCCGTTTCTGAAATCTATGGCCGGGCCGCGCATCCTTAACAAGTCGCTAACGGCTATGCGGCCGCCGCCGATCTTAGCCTTGCTGAAACCACACAGGCGATAGGGTATTCCGGGAAACACCGGTCCGGGACCATGCACAATCGCCTTTTTGCCAAGCAGCTCGCCAAGGCGACCAAGCCGTCGGGCGAGGTCGATCTGGAGATGCTCGGAAACCTGGTCACGGCGGCCTACGAAGAGGCCGATCGCGACCGCCGCCGTACTGACCGCTCCATCGGGCTGATGGTCGAGGAGCTGGAAAAGACGCATGCGCGCCTGCTCGAGGCCTTCGAAGTGGTGCCCGAGGGCCTCGTCATGTTCGACGCCGAAGACCGCTATGTGCTGTGGAACAAGCGCTACCGGCAGATCTATGGGCTAAGCGGCGACCTCATCGCCACCGGCCAGCGCTTCGAGGACACGCTGCGCGCCGGTATGAAACTCGGCCAATACCCGGAAGCCGTCGGCCGCGAGGAAGAATGGGTGGCCGAGCGGCTCGCCGATCACCGCCACCCCGCGAATACCGCCGAGCAGCACCTGCCGAACGACACCTGGATCCGCATCGAGGAGCGGCGCACCGCCGACGGCGGCAGCATCGGTGTGCGCATCGACATCACCGATCTCAAGCGCCGCGAAGCAGCCGAACGGCGCAACGTGGAAATGCTCAACGCCATCATCGTGGCCATGGCGGACGCCGTCCTTGTCTTCGACGAGCACGGCAAGGTCGTCGTCTCCAATCCGGCGGCAGAGCACCTGTTCGGCGAGCGGCATGCCATCGGCACCGTGGAATGGGATCGTTCCTACAAGCGTTTCATGCCCGACGGCGTGACGCAGTTTTCGCGCAGCGAGTCCCCGACCAATCGCAGCATTGCCGGCGAGCCGATCGACAATGCCGAGGTCATTCTGCATGCGCCGAACTTGGCTGAGCCCAAGCATCTCATCATCAATGGCCGCCCGCTGCGCGACGCCGATGGACGCCGCAAGGGCGCCGTCGTCGTTTACCGCGACATCACCAAGGTGCGCGAAACCGAACGGCTGCTGCGGCAATCGCAGAAGATGGACGCGATCGGGCAGCTGACCGGCGGCATCGCTCACGATTTCAACAACATCCTGACCGTCATTACCGGCACCATCGAGATCCTCGCCGACGCGCTCGAGGAAAAGCCCAACCTCGCGACCATTGCCAAGCTGATCGCGGAAGCCGCCGACCGCGGCGCCGATCTCACGCGTTGCCTGCTCGCCTTCGCGCGCAAGCAGCCGCTGCAGCCGCGTGAGACCGACGTCAACACGCTGATCCTAGACACCACCAAGCTGTTGCGGCTCTCGCTCGGCGAGCAGATCGAGATCGAATCGATGTTCGATGACGGCGCCTGGCGGGCGCTGGTCGATCAGGCGCAACTGTCGACGGCGCTGCTCAATCTCGCGGTCAACGCGCGCGACGCCATGTCGGACGGCGGTAAGCTCGTCTTCGAGACGAGCAACGAAGTGATCGACGACGTTGCGGCCCGCACGCTCGGCGACATCCATCCCGGCTCCTATGTGATGATCGCGGTGAGCGACACCGGCTCAGGCATTCCCGCGCATTTGCGTGACAAGGTGTTCGAGCCGTTTTTCACCACCAAGGGTGTCGGCAAGGGCACCGGCCTCGGCCTGAGCATGGTCTACGGCTTCATCAAGCAGTCCGGCGGGCACGTGAAGCTCTACAGCGAGGAAGGCAAAGGCACCACGATCAAGCTCTATCTGCCGCGCGCCATGCTCGAGAGCGAAGAGGCGGCGGTGCGCGAGCGTGTGACTGTCCCCGGTGGACATGAAACCGTGCTCGTCGTCGAGGACGATGCGCTGGTGCGCACCTATGTGCTCGCGCAGCTCAAGAGCCTCGGCTACATCACGCTGGAGGCCGCCAATGCCGCCGAGGCTCTGGCGATCACGGAGCAGGGCGGGTCGTTCGACCTACTGTTCACCGACGTGATCATGCCCGGCTCGATGAATGGACGCGAGCTTGCCGGCGAGGTGCTCCAGCGGCGTCCCGACGTCAAAGTGCTGTTCACCTCCGGCTATAGCGAGAACGCGCTGCTGCAACAGGGCCGGCTCGAGCCCGGCGTGCTGCTGCTGCCCAAGCCGTACCGCAAAGCCAGTTTGGCCAAGCTGCTGCGCGAGGCGCTGGAAGCAAGGGCGCCGCTCAACGCCGCCTGAACAGCCGGCGATTCATTAAAGTTTGAATCGATTTGCCGCGGCACGGGCGACGATTTAGCCACGCGGTTGTTGTAACTTACGCGTGCCCCCCGATGTGCAGCCAGGAAAGGCCGCAACGATGCCACGCATATTGGTCATCGACGACGACACGTCGGTACGCAACACCATTACCATCGTGCTTCAGGCCAAGGGCTTCGAGGTCGCTACTGCCGCGAATGGCCGCGAGGGTCTGGCGCAGATCGCCGCCGGGCAGTTCGACGCCGTCATCCTTGACATCTTCATGCCCGAGATGGACGGGCTCGAAGCCATTCGTTGCATCCGCGAGCACAGCGCCACCCTGCCGATCATAGCCGTGTCGGGCGGCATGAGTCTGTTCGAGTATCGCGATGCACCGGAGGCTCCTGCGCCAGATTTTCTCGACATGGCGACCAAGCTCGGCGCGATCACGGCGGTGCCGAAGCCGTTCAAGCCGCGCGACCTTGTCGCCGCGCTGGACACGCTGATGCGCAAAGCGGCATAGAGCCGGCGACGCCGCTACGCCGCCGCCTGAACGCGCATCTCTTCGAGCACGCGGGCGAGCCGCTCAGCGAACATCGCTGCCGGTCCCGGCAGATTGCGGTTGCGCAATTGGCCGAGCACCAGATTGGCCCGCGGCACGTCGCGATCATCGATTTCGCGCGCAACCACGCCGAGCCGGTTCCCGTCGGCGAGGGTGCCGATGCGGATCTGGAACGAGACGAGCTTGGTGTCGACGACCAGCGCGCGCAGAAACTCGAAGGAGTTCGACTCAGCCGCGATTTCAAAGTCGAGCCCGGTGCGCGCGGCGACTTCGTCGAGCAATTGCCGTCCGCCGATGCTGCGTTCCGGCAGTGCCACCGGATAGCGCGCGCAGTCGCGCAGCCGCACGGTCTTGCGACCCGCGAGTGGATGGTCGGCGCTCATCACCGCGACCACGTGCTGCTCCAGCGTCATCAGCGGCTGGAAATTCGCCATGAACGGCGGCCGGAACACCAGCACCAGGTCGACCTCGTAAGCCGCGAGCGAGCGCATGGCGTGCTCGTGGTCGAGCACATGCGCCTCGAATGCGACCTGCGGATGCCGCGCGCGGAAGCGTGCGATCTCGCGCGGCAGAAACTCGATCGCCAGCGCCTGGCTGCAGGCGATGCGGACCGTACCGCGGCGCATGCCCTTGAGCTCCTCGATCTGCGCTTTCATGCGCTCGAGGTCGCCGTGCTGCTCGCGCAGATAGCCGACGAAGACTTCGCCGGCGGCGGTGAGGCGCACGCCACGCGGACGGCGCTCGAACAGCTTGGCGCCGAGCTCATCCTCGAGGTCCATGATGCGGCGGTTGACCGCCGAGGCGGTGACATTGAGCCGGTCGGCGGCCTTGCGGATCGAGCCCGTGCGCGCCACCTCGTCGACGTATCTCAGGATACGCAAGTGCTTCATATAACTAAGAAATATCTCGAGTAATGCCTTTTCGGCTCCAGTCTAGCAAAAAATCAGCGGCAGATAGAGTCACTCGCGCTCGCTAGCCTTCCCGTTCATGGCCGGTCGCTTGGACCGCCGCCCTAGTTCGCGGCGGTCCCCAACACAGTTGGAGCACTCCATGAGCATCCTCTCGAAACGCAGCCTGATCGTTGCAATAGCCGCCGCGCTGAGCCTCGCCGGCATGATCGCGATGCCGGCACCGGCGAGCGCGCAGACCAAACTGAAAATGGTGCTCAACTGGAAATACCAGGGCCCGCAGGGCTGGTTCTTCCTCGCCGACGACCGCGGCTATTTCAAAGCTGAAGGCATCGAGATGGTGATGGATCAGGGCAACGGCTCCGGCGCCGCCGTGCCGCTGGTCGCCAACGGCACCTATGACGTCGGGTTCGGTGACATCAATGCGCTGATCGAGCTCGCGGCGAAGAAGCCCGACGATGCGCCGATCGGCGTCTACATGCTTTATAACCAGCCGCCGTTCACCGTCGCGGTGAGGGCCGACAGCCCGATCAAAAAACCGAAGGACTTCGAAGGCCGCACGCTCGGCGGCACCGCCAATGACGGGGCGCTGAAGCTGTTCCCGGCGTTCTGCAAGCTGGCCAAGTTCGACTGCGCCAAGGTCAACATCACCACCATGCAGCCGAACCTGCGCGAGCAGATGCTGATGCAGGGCCAGGTCGATGGCGCGTTCGGCTACGTCAACACCATCCGCTTCTCGGCGAAGCTGATCGGGGTGAAGGACGACCAGCTCCGCTACATCAATTACGGCGATTACGGCATGGACCTCTATTCCAATGCCATCATCGTCTCCCGGCAGCTGGCCAAGGACAAGCCTGAGGTCGTCAAAGGCCTGGTGCGCGCCATCAACAGGGGCGTGCGCGAGGCGCTGAAGGAGCGCGACGCCGCCGTGGCCGCCGTCGCCAAGCGTGAGCCGCTGATCAAGATCCCGGTCGAGCGCGAGCGCTTCGACGCCACGGTCACCGACGAGATGAACCATCCGGAGATCGCCAAGATCGGGCTCGGCAGCGTCGATCCGGTGCGGCTGAAGAAATCGATCGACATCCTGGTCGAGGCCAACGGTCTGCCGCGCACACCGGCGGTCTCGGAGATCTTCACCCCGGCGTTCCTGCCGCCGGCGTCGGATCTGTTGAAGAAGCTGAACTAGGCGTCACGGCGAGCCCGCTCCGCGACCACCGCGGCGCGCGCCAACAAAATCGTTCGGAGTACCACCGGGATGGATTTGCAATTGAAAGGCCGCGTCGCCGTGATCACCGGTCCGGCGAAGGGCATGGGCGCGGCGATCACCAAGGCCTTCGCCGCGGAGGGCTGCAAGCTCGCGCTGATCGGCCGCGACGTTGCCGCGATCAAGCCGGTCGCCGAGGAGGTGAAGGCCGCCGGCGCCGAGGCGATCATCATTCCCTGCGATCTCACCGACGCGGCGCAATGCGAGGCGGCGGCGCAGAAGACCAAGGCCACCTACGGCCGCATCGACATCCTGGTCAATGTCGCCGGCGGCTCCGGCCCGATCGGCAAGACCGGCGTCGAGACGACGCCTGCCGAGTTCGACGACATCATCACGCTCAATATGCACGGCTGCTTCCACAGCATGCGCAGCGTGCTGCCGAGCATGATGGCGCAGCGCTACGGCAAGATCGTCAATGTCGGCGGCACCTTCGGCATGCGCGGCCGTGCCGGGCGCATGGCCTATTCGGCGTCGAAATGGGGCCTGCGCGGCATCACCAAGAGCTTCGCGCTCGAGGCCGGGCCTTACAACATCAACGTCAATTGCGTCGCCCCCGGCATGGTCGACGGCCCGCGCTTCCGCGACAAGGTCTGCGCCGACATGGCGTCGAAGCACGGCATCTCCGTCGACGAGGCGATCAAGCGCCACGCCGCCGACTACGCGATGCAGCGCGTTTCCACCGACACCGACGTCGCCAATGCCTGCCTGTTCCTGGCGAGCGACGCCTCGCGCCAGATCACCGGCGTCGACCTTCCGGTCGACGGCGGCTGGGCCATGCTGTGAGGATGCCATGACGACAACAGCCGATCTCATCATCCGCGGCGGCAAAGTGGTGACGCCCGACAGCGTCATGTCTGCGAGCGTCGCCGTGAAGGACGGCAAGGTCCTTTGCGTCGGCGAGGACGCGGCAATGCCGCCGGCGCGTGAGACGCTCGATGCCAGCGGGCTGCATGTGCTCCCTGGCGCCATCGACGTGCATGTGCATTTCCGCGATCCCGGCTATCCGCAGAAGGAAGACTTCGAAACCGGCACCGCCGCCGCCGCCTTCGGCGGCGTCACCACCGTCTTCGATATGCCGAACACCATTCCGCCGACCGGCACCGCGGAAATCCTCGCTGCCAAGCAGGCCATGGCCGCAGAGAAGGCGCATGTCGACTTCGGGCTCTACGGCCTCCTCGGCGAGGACACCATCGAGAACGTGCCGGCGCTGGTCGCCGGCGGCGTCATCGGCTTCAAGCTCTATATGGGCAATACCTTTGGCAAGATCCCCTCGCCCTCAACCGGCGGCATGCTGGAGGCCTTCGAGGTCGTCGCCAAGACCGGCAAGCGCGTGTCGCTGCATGCCGAGACCAACTCGATCATGGAGCGGCGCGAGACCCGCATGCGCGAGGCCGGGCGCACCGATGCGCTGGCGCATCTTGCCGCGCGTCCCGCGGTGGTCGCTGTCGAGGCGGTGAGCCGCGCGGCGATCCTCGCCGAGTGGACCGGCGCGCGCATCCACATCCTGCACATCTCCTCCGCCGACGAACTGCGTCCGCTGCGCGAAGCCAAGGCGCGCGGCGTCGACATCACCGGCGAGACCTGCCCGCAATATCTGATGCTGGCGAGCGACGATTATGCGCGGCTCGGCGGCGTCATCCGCGTCAATCCGCCGGTGCGCGAACAACGCAACCAGGAGCCGATCTGGGCGGCGCTGCAGGACGGCACCATCGACATCATCGCCACCGATCACGCGCCGCATTCGATCGAGGAGAAAACCCGCAACGACATCTGGACGGTCGACTGCGGCTTTCCTGGGGTCGAGCTGCAGATGCCGCTGATGCTCACCGCCATGAATGCCGGCCGTTTCAGCATTTGCGATTATGTGCGTTGGAGCGCCGCCAATCCGGCGAAGATCTGGGGGCTTTATCCGCACAAGGGCAACATCCAGCCCGGCGCCGATGCCGACATCGCCATCGTCGACCTCGCGCGCGAATGGGTGATTGACGACGCCAAGCTGCAGTCTCGCGCCAAAATCACGCCGTGGCACGGCAAGGGTGCGAAGGGCCTGCCGATCCACACCCTCGTGCGCGGCCGCTTTGTCATGCGCGACCGCACGCTCGTCGCCGGCACGCGCGGTCACGGCCGTTCGGTGCACACGATCCAGGCGATGCCGGCACCGACGGTGCACAATGCCGAACAGGCCATGAGCGCCATCGTCACCGCCGGCAATGCCCGCGGATCGGCCGAGGCAGCGGCATGATGCTTGCACCGACGGAAGCCATGAAGGAGCTCAAGATGGACGACCCCTTCGTTCAGCTCCAAGGTGTCACCCACACCTATGGCGTGAGCGCGAGCCGCCAGGTCAAGGCGCTGGAGCGGACCGATCTCAAGCTCGATGAAGGCGACTTCATCGCGCTGGTCGGGCCGTCCGGTTGCGGCAAGTCGACCATCCTCAAGCTGGTCACCGGGCTCATCACCGCGTCGACCGGCGCGGTGATCGTCGGCGGGCGCGAGATCGGCGCCGAGCCGGTGCGCGTCGGCATGGCGTTCCAGAATCCGACCATGCTGCCGTGGCTGACGCTGTGCGACAACGTGATGCTGCCGCTCAAGATCGTGCCGCCGTTCCGGGCGCACTATCGCGCCAAGCGCAAGACCGAGTTCCGCGACCGCGTCGAGGCGCTGCTCAAGCAGGTCGGGCTCGGCGGCTTTTCCGACAAATATCCCTGGCAGCTTTCCGGCGGCATGCTGCAGCGCGCATCGCTCTGCCGCGCGCTCATTCACGAGCCGCAGCTCCTGATGCTCGACGAGCCGTTCGGCGCGCTCGACCAGTTCACCCGCGAGGAGCTGTGGTCGATCATGCAGGACCTGTGGCTGACGCGGCGGCCGACGGTGATGCTGGTCACCCACGACCTCAAGGAAGCCGCCTATCTCGCCAACCGCATCTGCGTGATGGCCGCGCGCCCGGGACGCATCATCGACGATAGCGTCGTGCCGTTCCCGCGGCCGCGCACCATCGACATGACCTATGAGCCCGATTTCGTCGCGCTGACCCACAAGCTGCGCGAGCTCATCATCACCACCAAGCCGGTGCAGGAGACGGTCCCATGAACGCGCAAGCCCGCCGCCGTCTCGGCTCCGCCGCGCTGATCATCGGCTTCTTCGTCGCCTGGGAAGTGCTTTGCTACGCCTTCGGCGTGCGTGACCTCATTCTCCCGCGGCCCTCGCAGATCATCGCCACGCTGATCGATCGCCTGCCCGCGATCTGGCCGCATGCGGTGCAGACGCTCTACACCACGATGGTCGGCTTTGGGCTGGGCATCGTTGTCGGCGTGCTCATCGGCATGCTGGTCGGCTCCTCGCGGCTCGCTTACGACGTCGCCTACCCGCTGCTGGTCGGCTTCTCCAGCATCCCCAAGGTCGCCGTGGTGCCGATCTTCGTGCTCTGGTTCGGCGCCGGCACCGTGCCGGCCGTGCTCACCGCGATGATCCTGTGCATCTTCCCGATCGTGGTGAACGTCGCCACCGGCCTTGCCACCACCGAGCCCGAGCTCGAGGACGTGATGCGTGCGCTCAAGGCAAGCAAGCTCGACATCCTCTTCAATGTCGGCCTGCCGCGGGCGATGCCGTATTTCTTCGCCTCGCTGAAGGTCGCGATCACCCAGGCCTTCGTCGGCAGCGTCATTGCCGAGACCGTCGCCAGCAATCGCGGCGTCGGCAACCTGATGATGATAGCGTCGTCGAGCTTCGACGTGCCGCTGGTTTTCGCCGGGCTACTGATTCTCGGCGCGCTCGGCGTCATGCTCTACCTCATCTTCTCCTTCATCGAATCCCGCGTCACCGGCTGGACGCGGCGCCAGGATGAATTTGCTGTCGGGTAGTCAAAACAGGAGTGCTCATGTCGTTCCGCAATCTGCTCACCGTCCTGACAGCCGCGATCGCGCTTTCGATCACCGCGGCACAGGCACAGGCGCCCACGAAAATTCGCTTCACCCTCGACTGGAAGCTGCAAGGCATCCACGCCTGGTATTTCTGGGCGCAGGAGAAGGGCTACTTCAAAGCCGAGAACCTCGACGTCACCATCGACCAGGGCGAGGGCTCGGCGGGCACCATCACCCGCATCATGTCCGGCGCTTATGACGCCGGCTTCGGCGACATGAACGCCATCATCCAGAACGCGGCGCTCAAGCCGGGCCAGGCGCCGGTGATGGTCTACATGATCTACAGCCGCGCGCCGTTCGCGCTGCTGGCCAAGGCCAGCGGCCCGATCAAGAGCGTGAAGGACCTGCAGGGGCACAAGCTCGACTCGCCCCCGGGCAGCGCCGCGCTCAAGCTCCTGCCGCTGCTCGCCAAAAAGAACGGCATCGAGATGAGCATGATCGACGTCATCCAGGTCGCGCCCAATCTGCAGGAGCAGATGCTGCTGCAGGGCCAGGCCGATGTTGCCGCGGTATTCACCGCGACGAGCTACATGAACCTCGTCGGGCTCGGCCTCGACCCGGACAAGGATTTCCGCTGGATCTATTACGCCGACAGCGGCATCGATCTTTATTCCAACGGTGTCATGGTCTCCGCCAAGCTCGCCAAGGAGAACCCGAAGGCGGTGCAAGGTCTGGTGCGCGCCATCAACCGCTCGATGATGGAAGCCATGGCGCATCCGGACGCCGCGATCGCGATGCTCGTCGCCAAGGAGCCGCTGCTCAAGGCGGACATCGAGAAGCGTCGGCTGCTCTACGTCTACAGCACGCTGATCGACACGCCGGAGGCGCGCGCGATCGGCATCGGCGACATCGACGACAAGCGCATGGCCGCCTCCGTCGACGCCATCGCCGAGAGTTACGCGCTGCCGAAGAAGCCCGCGGTCAGCGAGATTTTCGATCGCTCCTTCCTGCCGCCGAAAAACGAGCGGTTGCCGGTGAAACCCGGGCTATAGGAGCGTTGTCCTGCGGGGAGCCCTCGGGGGATGGCTCCCCGCATTTTTTTCAGCGTTCGGTTCCCCTCCCCCCGCGCAGCGGTGGGGAGGGAGCGAGAGGCCTCTGATAATCTCATGCGTCACATCGACTGCGCTCATGTCCTGACTGGCGCCGACGGCACGGTGCTGCCGGCGCAGCGCATCGCCATCGACGGCGAGCGCATCGCGTCGCTCGGGCCAGCGCCCGGCTCATCAGCGCCGCTGTTCGCCATGCCGGCGCTGGTCAACGCCCATGATCACGGCCGCGCGGTGCGCACGCTCTCGCTCGGCGCCGGCAACAAGCCGCTGGAAAGCTGGATCGCCTATCTGGCTTTGTTTCCCTCGGTCGATCCCTATCTCGCCGCGGCGGTGTCGCTCGCCAACAGCGCGCGCGGCGGCCAGGGCACGATCATGATGCATTACACGCGCGCGCAGGGCTTCACCGACCTCCCCACCGAGGCAAAGGAGATCGCGCGCGCCGCGCGCGACGTCGGCGTGCGCGTCGGCTTCGCGGTGTCGCTGCGCGACCGCAATCCCCTGGTCTATGGCCCGTCGGAGCCGATCCTTGCGGCGCTGCCGCCGGAGGCGCGCGCCGAGATCGAGAAGCGCCTCCTCTACAAGCCGCACACGCCGGCGGAGCTGGTCGCGCTCACCGAAGCCGTCGCCGCCGCCGCGGCGAACCCGATGTTCGAGGTGCAATACGGCCCGAACGGCGTGCAGTGGTGCAGCGACGCGCTGCTCGAAGCCATCGCCGAGGCGTCCGCGAGCAAGGGCCGCCGCATCCACATGCATCTCCTGGAGACGCGCTATCAGCGCAACTACGCCGACACGCATTACCCCGACGGCGTGGTGAAGCATCTCGACAAGCTCGGCTTCCTCTCGGAGCGTCTCTCGCTCGCGCATTGCGTCTGTGCACGGCCCGACGAGCTCGAGCTCCTCGCCGAGCGCGGCGTGCGCATCGCCAACAACAACAGCTCGAACCTGCATCTGCGCTCCGGGATGGCGCCGGTCTCCACCATGCTCAAGGCCGGCTGCCGTCTTGCCATCGGCGTCGACGCCACCGCGCTCGACTTCGACGATGACGCGCTGCGCGAGCTGCGCCTCGTCCACTTCCTGCATGCCGGCACCGGGTTCAAGCTGGAGATGAGCCGCCGTCAGCTCCTCGAGATGGGCTTCGTCAACGGCCGCTTCTCCGTGGTCAACACCGACGACGGCGGTCGCATCGCCGCAGGCGCGCCTGCCGACCTCCTCCTCCTCGACTGGGCCGCGCTCGATGACGAGCACATCCGCGACGACGTCGATCCGCTGGAGCTGATGCTCGCGCGCGCCACGGCGAGCCACATCCGCGAGCTCATTGTCGCCGGCAGAAGCGTGGTCAAGGACGGTGTCGTGCAGGGCATCGACCATGCGGCGGCGCGGTCCGAGGTGCTCACGCAGATGCGCGCCGGCATGGCCGCGAATGACGCGCTCGCCCGCGCGCTCCCGGCGCTGGCGAAGGTGATGGCCAGCTTCTACGAGCCCGAGGCGCCCTGTTGTTGACGTCGGCGCGAGACTAGCGCTCCGCCAGCGCCTGCAGGCCGAGGAAGGTGGCGCGGTCGGTCATCACCAGCGACACCGGGATGCGCGCCACGAAGTCGCGCATGCGGCCCTTGCCTTCAAACCGTGCGCGGAACGGCGAGAGCGGCAGATGGTCGGCGACATGCGCCGTGATGCCGCCGGCGACGAACACGCCGCCATGCGCGGAGAAGCTCAACGCCACATCGCCGGCGACCTGGCCGAGAAAGCCGCAGAACATGTCGACCGCCTCGCGGCAGATCGGACAGGCACCGGAGAGCCCGTCGCGCGTGATCTCGCTCGCGGCGCGCACCGGAGCTTTCACGCCGTCGATGGCGCTGAGCGCGCGGTAGAGATTTTCCAGACCCGGTCCGGAGAGCACGCGCTCGGCGGAGACGTGGCCGAACGCTTTGCGCATCAGCGCGATCGCGGCGTCATCGCGCGTCGAGGCGCCAGCGAGCGTGGCATGGCCGGCTTCGGTGGTGAGCACGAGCCCGCCGGCGGCGACCGGAACGTAAGCCGCGACACCGAAGCCCGTCCCCGGTCCGAGCACCACCATCGGGGAGCCGACACGTGCCGTCCCGCCCGGCAGCATGCGCACGCCGTCGCCGGTGAGCCGCGGCAACGACCAGGCCAATGCCGCGAAGTCGTTGACCAGCGTCACCGTGGTAAAGCCGAACACTTTGGTGAGTTCGGCGGCATCGATCACCCACGGGCTGTTGGTCAGCGCGCAGCGGCCATTCTCGACCACGCCGGCCACCGCCAGCACCGCACCGGGAACCTTGCCGCCCTGCTGCTTGAGGTAAGTTCCGAGCGCATCGGTGAAGCGCTCGTAGTCGCGCGCCACGAGGTGGTCGATCGGCCCGACCTTGCCGTCGGCGAGCAGCGCGAAGCGCGCATTGGTTCCGCCGATGTCGGCCAATACCGTCGGACCGGTGATGGTCTGCACCACGCTCATCGCGAGGTCATATCAGCGGAGACGGCTCGCGTCTCCCCTCCCTCCGCGAGCGAAGCGAGCGGCGGGGAGGGGTCGGGGGTGGGGGGCAATTCTTGCGCGGCCTCACCGGCCCCCCACCCCGGCGCTTCGCGCCGACCCTCCCCACCGCTTCGCGGGGGGAGGGATAAGAGTCGCGGCGCGGGCACAGCACTTCATCTACGCTGTGCGGGTTGCAAGTCCGATTCACGATGTCAAACAGCCCGCGTTGCTTCACTCGCGCAAAGCTTCGCACTTTCAGCAGGGCGCTGTTTTTGAAAATCAGCGCCGCTTGAATAAGACCAAGGGCGCGCGGGACATCCGTGATCCTTCGGGATCTACGGATCCTTCGCCCCTCGCGGAACGAAGGCAGATGGGTAGTCAAACCGCAGGTCTCGTCGGATCGAGATATCCCGCG
>Ga0070741_10001118_pt1 | contig 85507 bp, 76 predicted proteins | sample Coa_R1_4_FD_66440 | JGI IMG/M metagenome (GOLD analysis project Ga0070741, IMG submission 66440) | Surface soil microbial communities from Centralia Pennsylvania, which are recovering from an underground coalmine fire - Coalmine... | ecosystem: Environmental > Terrestrial > Soil > Unclassified ... | reverse complement strand
AATCCTGATACCGATCGACGGCAAGGCGGTGCTGCGCGACGTGGATGGCACGAGCCTGCTGCGGGTTGTCAATACGCGCGCGCTGATTCTGCTCGACAAGCAGGGCGGGCGCTATTACCTGTACGTGGCCGGGCATTGGATGGGCGCGCAGACGCTGGACGGACCGTGGTCGCCGGTCGCGGCCGCCCCGGCGGAATTGGAGCGGGCCAAGCAGCTCGCCGTGCAGCAGGGGCAGGTGGACCTGCTCGACGAGGAGAAGGGCCAGGCGAATGGCGAGACGCCCGCCATTTATGTGAGCACCCAGCCGAGCGAGCTGGTGCAGACCGACGGCCCGCCGATGTATTCCCCGATTGCTGGCACCCAGCTGCTCTACGTCACCAACACCCCGAACCAGATCTTTTTCGACCTGAACAGCCAGCGTTATTACCTGCTGATCTCGGGCCGCTGGTATCGGGCGCCCGATCTCGGGCACGGGCCGTGGGAGTACGTGGCGGGAAGCAGCTTGCCGCGCGACTTCGCGATGATCCCGCCCGACCATCCGACCGCAGCCGTGCGCGCGTCGGTGCCGGGAACCCCGGACGCGGAGGAGGCGGTGATCGCCAACAGCGTGCCGCAGATCGCGACCGTGCAGCGCGACGCCGCGCATCTCGACGTCAACTACGACGGCCAGCCTTCGTTCCGCCCGATCGAGGGCACGCCGCTGCAGTACGCGGTCAATTCCCGGACGCCGGTGATCCGGGTGCATGCGGATTCGTTCTACGCGCTGGACAACGGCGTCTGGTTCAGCGCCCGCTCCCCCTACGGCCCCTGGTCGGTGGCGACGCATGTTCCGTCGGTGATCTACACCATCCCCTCCAGCTCGCCCCTCTACTACGTCACCTCGGTGCGCATCTACAACGACACCCAGGACACGGTGGACGAGGGCTACACGCCGGGCTACGTCGGCTCGTACGTCTCCAGCGATGACACCGTGGTGTACGGAACCGGCTGGGCCTACCCGGCGTGGGTGGGCACCTACTGGTACGGGCCACCCCTCACCTGGGGCTGGGGATTCAGTTTCGTCTCCACTTGGTGGAACCCGTGGTGGCCCTATTGGGGCGTAGCCTGGGCACCCTATCCCTGCTTCCATCCGTGGTGGGGTCCGTGGCTCGCGGTGGGACCGCACCCGATCTTTTTCGGCGGGCGAACGGTGATCAACAACGTGACCGTGAACAACGGCGGAAACGTCACCAACATCTATCGGCGTTGGGGCCACAAGGTCGTGACGGCGAACTCCTCCATCACGCCGCGCGCGCCGAGCCCGATACAAGGCAGGTTGGCGTTTCCGCCACGGTTTGCGAACACGGCGCCGGGCAGCGGCCACATCGCCGGTCCCGACGGCCGCTGGCAGCACTATTCCTGGCGCAACGACGGCCCCATCGGGCAAGCGCGCAACGAGGGCGGCGGCGCAGGGAAGGCCCCGCCGATCCAAGTCGCGCGTGCGCACCCCGAACGTTGGACGTCGAATCCGGGCGGGGCTGTGCAGCCGCCCGGCCGTCCGATGCCGACCTGGGGCGCTTCGCCCGAAGGACGTCCGGCTTGGCAGCGCCTGCCGCAGAACGATCGCTGGCCGCAGGGCAATCCCGAGAACAGGTGGTTCAACAGGCCGCCGCCCGACCCTCGCTTCACGCCCGGCGCGCCGGTGCAACGCATGAACCCCGACTCACACAACTTCGGCATGCCGCAGCAGCATCAGGCGCAGCGCGCACCGCAGTGGTACGGCATGCGCGAGATGCCGCACCCGGAAGCATCGCGCGGCTTCTTCTCGCAGCCGCACGAAATGCGCGGGCTGGGCGCGACGGGAGGGGGACATTTCGGCGGCTTCGGCAGTCCACGCGGCGGCAGCTTCGGCGGCTGGCATGGCGGCGGCAGAGGCGGCTTCATGAGGGGCGGCGGCGGCTCGCATCGCTGAGCGCTCGGTGCCGGTCAGAACCGAACCGGCTGGTGCCACCAGTGCTCGAAGGGATTCGAATGCAGAATCCCTTCGATCGTCTCGTCCGCGATGCGCGGCAGCGCGGTGCCTTCGACGACCTTGTTGACGCTCTTCAGGCCGGCGATGCTTTCCTCGACGCCGGAGAACGGAAAGTCGGTGCCGAAGAAAATCTTGTCCGCGACGCGGTATTCCTGCGCGCAGGCGAGGATGTTCCAGAACTGCCAGGGGCGGTAGAAAAGCGCCGACACCTCGCAATACAGGTTCGGCTGCTTGCGCACCAGCGCAATGGTCTCCTCGTACCATGGATGCCCCATGTGCGCGAAGATCATCTTCAGCTCCGGATACCGAAGCGCGATCGGCTCGGCATGGATCGCTCGCCCCAGCTCGAGCGGCGCGTTGCGCGCGAACGTCGTCCCCATGTGCATCGTGATGGGCAGGTCGCGCCCCGCGCAGTATTCGTACACCGGCGTGAGCCGCGGGTCCGACAGCGGCACGCCGTTGTAGATCGGGCCGAATTTCACTCCCTTGAGGCCGAGGTCCTCGACCGCGTGGACAAGGAGGTCCATGCAGTCGCTCCGGCGCGGATCGACGTAGGCAAAGCCGATGAATTTGTCCGGGTATTTGGCGACGCAGGCCGCGCAGGTCTCGTCGTCGCTCTCGACGCCTGCGGAATCGCCGTAGCGCAGCGGAAACACGATCGCCTTGTCCACCGCGCGCATCGCCCGATACAGCGTATCGGCGTCCGCTTTGAGCCCCGGCACGCCGTCCGGCCGCACGCGCGCCATCTGGACGGCATACAGCGGCGTCAAGTGCTCGTCGTTCCAGATGTTGACGTGGCAATCTATTATGAGGTCAACGTTCACTTGTTACTCAGACACCGAACAGATTGGCTATCGAGGAAGCCAAGTGCCACGGGATTTGCGCGTAGGCGCACAACCAAAATTGCGCGAGTCAGGCCGTACCATTATCATTTTATGCTGCAGTGCTTGACCAGCAGGCGGGCAATGTACAACGTCATGGCCTCCTTCCTTACTCAGCAACATCGGGGCATCATGGACTGTGACGCCTCCGCCGTTCGGCCACGTGGCAAGGCCGAGCTGGCACCAGATCGCGCAGACAACGCGCCGCATTACCACGACTTCGAGGTACTCGTCGGCGCCGCAAGCCGGGCACGCAATCGGAATCCAGTCTGGTATTCCAGCGCCGTAGCCGTCTATCTACGATTCACTGCCTGGACGTGAAGGGAACGATATGCCGAAACTGCTAAACGGCGTCTTCGACAACCGAGAAACGATGCAACGGGAAGCTTGGAAAGATGGCGAACTCGCGGGTCAATGGCCTTCGACAATGTGTGACGGTGCAATGCAGACACTGATGCCGTGGGAACGCAAGGTGCTTGAAGCGCCGTGGGGATTTTACCCGAGCCCGCCAAGCGCGCCTTTGTAGACCAAGTTCCCCAGTGCTGCGTCGGGGGTCGACGATCACGCCCCCGCCCGCGCCGTTACCGCACGCTCACGCCGACGTAAAACAAAGGGCACCCCCGGACGCTCTCGTCACTTGGATCGCGGCGCGCTTCCGCCGCGCACGACCTGCCCGCTTTCGTCCGCCGTCGCACGGCGGGTTTCCCGTCCGCTCGGCTCGCTCTCTCATCACGCCAGCACGTAACTCGTCTTCACCGCGGTGAAAAACTCCTGGGCGTAGCGCCCCTGCTCGCGCGGACCGTAGCTCGAACCCTTGCGGCCGCCGAAGGGAACATGGTAGTCCACGCCCGCGGTCGGCAGGTTCACCATCACCATGCCGGCCTGGCTGTTCTTGCGGAAGTGAGCCGCGTGCCTGAGCGAGCCGGTGCAGATGCCCGCGGACAGGCCGAACGGGGTGTCGTTGGCCAGCGCGAGCGCTTCTTCGTAGTCCTTCGCCGCGATGACGGTCGCCACCGGGCCGAACACTTCCTCGCGGTTGATGCGCATCTTGTTGTCGGTGTCGGTGAACAGCGCCGGCTCCAGATAGAAGCCCTCGGTCTCGCGCTTGAGCAGCTTGCCGCCGAAGGCGAGCCTGGCGCCCTCCTTCTTGCCTTCCTCGATGTAGAACAGGTCCTGGTTGAGCTGGTTCTTGTCCACCACCGGGCCGACGTCGGTTCCCTGCTTGAGCGCGTTGTCGACCTTGAGACCCTTCATGCGCTCGACCATCGCCGAAACGAACTTGTCGTGGATGCCTTTGGTGACGATGACCCGCGAGGACGCGGTGCAGCGCTGCCCGGTCTGGAAGAACGCGCCGTTCACCGCGCATTCGACCGCGGTCTTCAGGTCGGCGTCGTCGAGCACCACGAGCGGGTTCTTGCCGCCCATCTCGAGCTGGAACTTGGCCATGCGCGCGACCGCTTTCGCCGCCACTTTCTTGCCGGTCTCGACCGAACCGGTGAAGGTGATCGCGTCCACCCGCGGATCGTTGACCAGCGCCTCGCCCACCACGCTGCCGCGGCCCATGACGAAGTTGAACGCGCCCTTCGGAACGCCCGCCTCGGCGATGATCCTGGCGATCGCGTGCGCCATCCCCGGCACCAGGTCCGCAGGCTTGAACACCACGCAGTTGCCGTAGGCAAGCGCGGGCGCGATCTTCCACGCCGGGATCGCGGCCGGGAAATTCCACGGCGAGATGATGCCGACCACGCCGAGCGGCTCGCGCACGATCTCCACGTCGATGCCGGGACGCACCGAGGGCACCAGCTCGCCGCTTCGGCGCAGCACTTCGCCGGCGAAGAACTTGAAGATGTTGCCCGCGCGCACGACTTCGCCGATGCCGTCGGGCAGCGTCTTGCCCTCTTCGCGCGACAGCAGCCTTCCCAGCTCTTCGCGGCGGGCGAGGATTTCGCTGCCCACCTTGTCGAGCAGATCGGCGCGCGCCTGCACACCGAACGTCGCCCAGGCAGGGAACGCGGCGCGCGCCGCTGTAATCGCGGCCTCGGCCTGCTTCTGGTCGGCCTGCGCGTACTCGCCGAGCACGTCGGAGGTGTCCGACGGGTTGATGTCCTTGGAGATGGCGGCGCCGGCGACCCATTCGCCGGCGACGTAGTTGAGGAATTGCTGGGTAGCCATGGTCTTCCCCTGGAGGTAAGGCGGGGATGCTAGCCAAGCGCCGCGGCCGGCGTCAAATCATCCGGGCCTGCGCCTGCGCCGCAGCGCGTGGAACGCGTCCAGTTCCCACGGCCGCACCGCCAGCAGCAGGCTCGCGGGCCGCCGCTCCCCGAGCGGCAGGCGCTTGTCGTCCTCGTGCAGTTCCGCGAATTCCGCCGCCACGCGCTTGAGCCGCGCGATCAGCCTCTCCGAGGAGGCCCGCGACAGCATGCCGTTGACGACCGCGATGTGCTCGCCTGTTGCATCGAAGCGGGAGCGGAAATACTCCCGCTCGGCGCGATCGAGGAAGAAGCGCCGGATCGGTCCGTCCGGCAGCCAGGAGAAGGTGCGCGCCACCTTGAGCCGGATGCGGTCGCCGGGCAGCAGCTCGAGAAAACGGATGCGGTCCAGCCTGGCGAGAAGCTGGATGCATTCGGCCTTGGTCATGTCGTAGGTCGCGACGATCTGCTCCAGATTCAGATGATTGAGCGCGCACACAGCGATCAGGAAAAGCTTCGGGTTGCCGACGATCTCGCGCTCCTGTTCGAGGGTGAGGCGGGAAAGGTAACCGGTGTGGCTGTCCAGCTCGCGCGCCAGCTCGGCGATCGAGGTGCCGGCCAGCTCGCAGACCCGCTCGAAGCGCTCCAGGGACAGGTCGTTCTTGGCGAACAGGCGCTTGATGGTGGCCTCGCTCAGGCTCAAGGCCCGCGCCACCTGCGCGTAATTGACTCTTCTTGCCCGCAACACGCGCTTGAGCGCGTCCACCATGGCGGCGGTCTGCGACACGGCCCCTCCCAGCATGACAATGGAAAGTAGCGCTATTTGATACCGCAGGAATGGGCGACATCAACTCCGCGCGCCGCGGTTTACGAGGCAGACCCGGCTGCGCACTATCCGTTTGCCCGCCGCCGTGGCGGGCTTTCAGGGAGAGTAGCCATGAACCAGCAGCACAGCCTTGCCGCCGCCTTCCAATCCGCCTTGACCGCAACCCGCCCCTCGCCGGCCCCGCACCCTCCGACGGAGCAGTCCATCCCGCTGCTTGCCGCGCTGCAACCCAGCGCCACGCCGATGGATCTCATCGTCCAGCGCCGCATCGGGATCTACCCCGACACCCCCGGCGCGCTCAGTACATCCGGTGCCGGAACAGCCACGCCGAAAGCGCAAGGCTGACCGCTCCGATCAGCGCCATCGGCCAGAACTGTGGAAGCAGGACATCGAAGGGCGCGCCTTCCAGGAACAGCTTGCGCAGCACGATCAGGAAGTAGCGCAGCGGATTGAGCAGCGTGATCCTCTGCACCGCGACGGGCATGTTGGCGATCGGGGTCGCGAATCCGGACAGGATCACCGCCGGCACCATGAACAGGAACGCGCCCATCAGCCCCTGCTGCTGGGTGACCGAGATCGACGACACCATCAGGCCGATTCCCACCGCCGAGAGCAGGAACAGCAGCAGCCCGACGTAGAGCGTCACGAGGCTCCCCAGCAGGGGAATGTGGAACCAGAGCGTGGCCACCGCCAGAATCGCGGTCGCCTCGACGGTGCCGATCAGGAACCCCGGCAGCGCCTTGCCGATCAGCATTTCCAGCGGATTGAGCGGGGTCACCAGAAGCTGGTCGAAGGTGCCCTGCTCGCGTTCGCGCGCCACCGACAGTGCGGTGACAAGCATCGTGACCAGCAGCGTGATCACGCCGACGATGCCGGGGATGAAGAACCAGCGGCTCTCCATGTTCGGATTGAACCAGGCGCGGATCTCCAGGCGCGCGGGCGGTTTCGCCAGGCCCTGGTCGGCCGACCAGGCGTCGTTGAAGCGGTTCACCACCTGCCGGGCATAGTTCACCACCCCGAGCGCGGTGTTGGAGTTGCGCCCGTCGACGATGAGCTGCAGCGGCGCCGGCTCGCCCGCGACGAGATCGCGGGTGAAATGCCGGCCGACGTGGATCACCGCCAGCACGCGCTCGCCGTCGATCAGCGGCGCGATCTCCTCCGCCGCGCCGATCGACCCGCGCTCGTGGAAGTTCGCCGAGGCGCGGAACGCAGCCAGCAGCTCGCGCGCAGCCGCCCCGCTGTCTTCGTCGTACACGGCGTAGGGGATGTTGTTCAGGTCGAAGGTCGCCGCGTAGCCGAACACCAGGAGCTGGATCACCGGCGGCACGATCAGCACGAAGCGGCTCCTCCGGTCGCGCAGCAGCGCGAGCAGCTCCTTGACCAGCAGGGCGCGGATGCGTTGCCACATCGCTGCTACTGCAGGCGCTTGCGCGACTTGCGCCAGGTCAGGCCGAGGAAGATCGCGGCCATGAGCGCGAGCGCCGCGGTGTTGGGCAGAATCACCGCCCACACGTCACCGGCGAGGAACAGCGTGTCGACGATGGACACGAAGTAGCGCGCCGCGACCACGTGCGTGATCACGCGCACCGGCGCCGGCATGCTGCCGATGTCGAAGATGAATCCCGAGAGCAGGAAGGCGGGCAGGAAGGTGGTGATGATCGCGACCTGTCCGGCCACGAACTGGCTGCGCGCCACGCTGGAGATGAGCATTCCCATCCCGAGCGCGACCATCAGGAACAGCGATGCGGTCGCGAACAGCAGCCAGACCGAGCCGCGCAGCGGCACGCCGAACAGTCCCACCGCCATAGCCACCGAGAGCAGCATGCCGCCGGTGCCGAGCACGAAGTAGGGAATCAGCTTGCCGAGCAGGATCTCGCTCACCCGCACCGGCGTGACCAGCAGCGCCTCCATCGTGCCGCGCTCCCACTCCCGCGCCATCACCATCGCGGTGAGCAGCGCGCCGATGAGCGTCATGATGACCACCACCAGGCCCGGCACCAGGAAGTGCCGGCTTTTCAGCTCGCTGTTGAACCACACGCGCTGCTCGACCTGCACCGGCACGTAGTAAGCGCGGCCTTCCTCCTGCGCGCGCTGCGCCAGCCAGGTCGACCACGCGCCCTCGATGTAGCCCTGAGCGATGCGCGCGTTGTTCGCGTTCACGCCGTTCAGCACCACCTCGATCGGGGCGCCGTCGGAGCGCCGCATCCGCGCCGCGAAATCGGCGCGCAGACGCACGATCGCGTCGACCGCTCCGGCGCCTAGCTCGCGTTCCGCTTCGGGCATCGACCCGACGATGCGGGTTGCGAAATACTTCGAGCCGGAGAGCGAGGCGAGGAAGTCGGCGGTATCCGGCCCGGCGTCCTCGACAACTGCCGCCACCGGGACGTGTTCGGAGTCCAGCGACACGCCGTAACCGAACAGGAACAGCAGCGCCACCGGCATCAGGAAGGCGATCGCGATGCTGCTCGGGTCGCGCACGATCTGCAGGAACTCCTTGCGCACCAGCCCGCGCAGGCGCATGAGCGCGCCGCCGCGCGCGCCGCTGTCCGGTGTGCGCGTCATTGAGCCCGTCCCGGGCGCGCGTCCGCCTCGACCAACGCGATGAACGCCTCTTCCATGGTCGGCGCGGGCGCGCCCTCGCGGATGCCGCCTGCCTTGATGCCCGCCGGGTCGCCCATCGCCAAGATGCGTCCGGCGGAAATGATCGCCAGCCGGTCGCAGTACTCCGCTTCCTGCATGAAATGCGTGGTCACCAGCACTGTGACCCCCCCGCGCGCCAGGTCGTCGATGCGGCGCCAGAACTCCCGGCGCGCGAGCGGATCGACGCCCGAGGTCGGTTCGTCCAGGAACAGGATGTCGGGCTCGTGCATGAGCGCGCAGGCCATCGCCAGCCGCTGCTTGTGGCCGAGCGACAGGTCGCCGCTCGGCAGATCGGCGTGGCCGGACAGTTCGAATTCCGACACCGCCCACGCCAGCCGTTCGCGCCGGCGCGCGCCGGACAGGCCGTAGACGCTGGCGAAGAACTCCAGGTTCTGGCGCGCGCTGAGGTTGCCGTAGAGCGAGAACTTCTGCGACACGTAGCCGATGCGCGCGCGCGCCTTCGACGCGGCGTGCCGCAGGTCCAGCCCGGCCACGCGCAGCGTGCCGGCGCTCGCCGGCAGCAACCCGCACAGCATGCGGAAGGTCGTCGACTTGCCGGCGCCGTTCGGGCCGAGCAGGCCGAAGATCTCGCCGCGGCGCACGTCGAAGCTGATGCGGTCGACGGCGACGAAATCGCCGAAGCGCCGCACGACCTCGCGCACCTCGATGACGATCTCGCCTGCGCCGGCGGCCGGCGCCGCGGCGGCGGGCGCGGCAGCAGCCTGCGGCGGGCGCGCGTCCTCGTGCAGCAGGGCGACGAAGCCGTCTTCGAACGACGGCCGGACCGTCTCGATCCGCGCGTCGAAGCCGGCGGCGAGCGCCGCGATCGCGTTCGCCTCGTCCGGCTGTCGGGTCACCACGCGCACGCCGTCGGCCTGGATCGTCGCGTCGAGGACTTGCGGCGCGACGCTCATCGTGCGCTGCAAGTCGCGCTTGCGCGTCCCCGGCACGCGCGCCAGGAAGGTGCGCCCGAGCATGCCCTCGCCGATGCGCGCGGGCGCCCCCGCTGCCATCAACTCGCCTTCGTGCAGCAGCACCACTTCGTGGCAGCGCTCCGCCTCGTCGAGGTAGGCGGTGCTGAGCAGCACGCTCATTGCCTGCTCCTCGACCAGCCGGTGCACGATCGCCCACAGCTCGCGCCGTGAAACCGGATCCACGCCCACCGTCGGCTCGTCGAGCAGCAGCAGCCGCGGCGCGCGCAACAGCGTGCACGCCAGCCCCAGCTTCTGTTTCATGCCCCCCGAGAGCCGCCCTGCGAGCCGCGCGGTGAACGGGCCCAGCCCGGTCATGTGCATGAGCTCGCGGTAGCGCGGGGTGCGCGCCTGGTGCGGTACGCCCTGCAGGTCAGCGTACAGGTCGAGGTTCTCCTGCACGCTCAAGTCCTCGTACAAGCCGAAGCGCTGCGGCATGTAGCCCAGCATCGACTGCACCGCCAGCGCCTCGCGGGTGGCGTCCAGTCCGAACACCGAGATGCGCCCGCCGTCCGGAACCAGCAATCCCGCGGCCAGCCGCATCAGCGTGGTCTTGCCCGCGGCATCCGGCCCGATCAGCCCGGTCACTACCCCGCTCCTGGCGCGAAAGCTGACGTCTCGCAGCGCGACGATTTCGCGGTCATCGATGCGGAAGCTCTTGCGCAGGCTGCCCGCCTCGAGCGCCGCCGGTGCTTCCGAAGCTGGCGCAGTCTGCGGGGCGGAAGCGCTCATCCGCCGCCTGCGCAGCGTTGCGCCGGCGAAGCGTTCTCCGCCGGCTGCTGGTCGGCGCGGATGTCCACCGTCGCCGGCATGCCCAGGCGCAGCTCCGGCGCCGGGCCGCAGACGAACACGCGCACCTGGTATACCAGGCTGGTGCGAACCTCGCGCGTCTCGACCGACTTCGGCGTGAACTCCGCGGTCGGGGAAATGAATCCCACCCAGCCGCGATGAACCTTTTCCGGGTGGCTGTCGGTGCGGATCTCCGCGCGGCTGCCGAGCCGCACGCGGCCGAGGTCGGTCTCGGACAGGTAGGCGCGCACCCATAGCGGCTCGGTCAATGCCAGCGTGAACACCGTCTTCTGCGGCGAGGCCATGTCTCCCGGCTCGAGCACCCGCTTTTCGATCACGCCGTCGGCGGGCGCGTACAGCGACGCCTCCTCCAGGTCGCGCCGCGCGAGATTGGCTGCGGCTTCGAGCGCCGCGAGCGTCGCCTTCGCCGCCGCCACGTCTTCCTTGCGCGGCCCCCGTACCACCAGTCGCAACGCCTCGCGCGCCGCCTTCAGCCTGGCCGCGGCGGCCTCGGCGGCCGCGCGCGAGGTGTCGGCCTGCTGCTGGGACACGAAATGCTTGGAGACCAAGTCCTGATCGCGCTCGTAGATGCGCTGCGCGTTGGCCGCGTCCGCCTGCGCGGCCTCGACGTCGGCGCGCGCCTTGCGGATCTCCTCGGGCAGCGACCCGGCCTTGAGCCGCGCGACGACCTGGCGCTGCGCCGCGGCCTGCGCTGCGGCCTGGTCCGCGGCGTGGCGCAGCCGGTCGGTGTCCAGCCGCGCCAGCAACTGTCCCTTGGTGACGCGGTCGCCTTCCTGCACCGCGATCTCGACGATGCGCTCGGATGCGTTGAACGCGAGATCGACCTGGCGGATGTCCACGTTGCCGTGGAGCTGCACGATGTCGCGCGCCTCTTGGCGGTCCTTGCGCTGCCACCACACCGCCGCCGCCACCGCTGCGGACAGCGCGAGCACCGCAACTGCGATCAGGATTTTCTTCCTCATCTCGCCGCCTCCGCCTCAGCCCGCCGTACCGCCGGCGCGTCGCGCGCGACGCGCCCGCCCGACTGGCGCGCGCGCCTGCCTGAGGGGCTTGCCGAACAGCCGCTCGACTGCCATGCGCGCCGCATCGATCGCTTCCTGCCGCGACACCGCATCGTCCCGGGCGACGTTCAGGATCGCCGCGCCGACGATCAGCGCGTGGACACCGGCCACGGTCTGAGCATCGGGTTGCGCGCCGAGCGAGCGCGCCAGCGCGGTGATGCCTTCGCGTACCCGGGCGACGAATTCGCGCACGAACACCCGGATCGCATGGTCCTCCTCGGCGCTCACGACCAGGCCCAGCATCACCCGCGCCCGCCGCTTGTCCGCGAGCGCCCGGCCCACGCGCTCCGCCATGAGCGCCGGCGTGAACTCTCCCGCCGATGCCGCTTCTGCCAGCGGCCCGATCAGCGTGGCCATGGCGTGCGCAGCCACGCCCTTCAGCAGGTCGCCGCGGGTCGGAAAGTAATAGGTGAGGTGGCTCTGGCGCACGCCCGCGGCCCGGGCAACCTTGGGCTGGGTCAGCTCGGTGACGCCGTGCTCGCCGAGCAGGCCGAGCGCCGCGTCGAGGATCCTGGTGCGCACGTCCGCGGCGGTTTCGCGGTGCATTCCTCGTACCTCCTGGTAAACTTACCAAAAGTATTGGTAGTTTTACCAAGAATGTCAAGTCGGCGCGCGGCGCGTCCCGGCCCGCGCCGGGCGGGGGCGTGAGAAAATGCGGGCGTTCCATGGACGATCCGATGCTGTCACCTCCCGCCACCGCCCGGCCCGCCGTGCAGCAGTTGCGCGCCTCCAAGATCCGCGAAGTCGCCAACGCCGGCATCGGCCGCGCCGACGTGCTTCCGTTCTGGTTCGGCGAGCCGGACGAGGTGACGCCGGAGTTCATCCGCCGCGCCGGAATCGACGCGATCGCGGCGGGCGAGACCTTCTATACCCAGAACTTCGGCATGCCGGCCCTGCGCGAGGCGATCGCGCAATACCTCTCCCGGCTGCACGGCCCGCGCCTGCCGGAACACGTGGCGGTGACCAGCTCCGGCATGTCGGCGCTGATGCTGGCAAACCAGGCGCTCGTGGGTCCCGGGGACCGCGTGGTGATCGTCGCGCCGGTGTGGCCAAACCTGGTGGAGATCCCGAAGATCCTCGGCACGCGGGCGACGACGTTTGCGCTCGACTTCACGCCCGCCGGCTGGCGGCTCGACCTCGAGCGCCTGCTCGCCGCGCTCACGCCCGAGACGCGCCTGGTGTGCGTCAACTCGCCGAACAATCCCACCGGCTGGACCATGGACCGCGACGCGCAGCGCGCGGTGCTCGAGCACTGCCGGCGGCACGGGATCTGGATCCTCGCCGACGATGCCTATCAGCGGTTGTACTTCGGCAACGACACCGGTATCGCGCCCTCCTTCCTCGACCTCGCCGATGCGGAGGAGCGGGTAGTCAGCACCAACACCTTCTCCAAGACGTGGCTGATGACCGGCTGGCGGCTGGGCTGGATCGCGATGCCCAGGGCGCTCGCCGCGCACATGGGCACGCTGATCGAATACAACACTTCGTGTGCGCCCGCGTTCGTGCAGCGCGCCGGCGTGGCGGCGATCGCGCGCGGCGAGGAGGTCGCGACCGGCTTCAACCGCAGGCTGCGCCACGCGCGCGACCTGCTGATCGAACGACTGCGCCGGGTTCCCGGGGTCGAGGCGCCGGCGCCGGCCGGAGCGATGTACGCCTTCTTCCGCGTCCCGGGCGCGCGAGACAGCCTCGCCTTCTGCCAGCACCTGGTGCGCGACGCCGGCTTGGGACTGGCGCCCGGCATCGCTTTCGGCCCGGAAGGAGAAGGTTTCGTGCGCTGGTGTTTCGCCGCGGCCGAGGACAAGCTCGAGGAAGGAGTGGTGCGGCTCCGTCGCGCGTTGCAGCGTTGACGGGCGCGGGTAAGGGGCGCCGTTCGACCGCCATGCGATTCCGTCGCGCAACAGAAGCCGATTTCGCACCGATCCTGCGGCTGCAGGAGGCGAATCTAGTGTGGAACCTGTCCGAAGAGCAGGCACGCACGGACGGTTTTCTGTCCGCCCGCTACCGCGCGGACGATTTCCGGAACATGGATCGCGACGGCGCGCTGGTGGTGGCCGAGGACGCGGATCGGCTTGCCGGCTACGCCTGCGCCTTCGCGCAGACCTTCAACCCCGGCGCGCCGCTGCTCGCAGCCATGATTGCGGAATTTCCAAAACTGACGTTTCTCGGCCGGCCGCTGCACGGCGAGCGTACCTGCATCTACGGTCCGGTCTGCGTGGACAAGGACTACCGTGGCGGCGGCGTTCTGCGCGGTCTGGTGGGGGAACTAAAGGAACAGCTGCGCGGCCGCTTCGATATTGCTGCGGCATTCATCGCCAAGTCGAACACCCGCTCGCTCGTCGCGCATGTGGACGGGCTTGGCATGACCGTGGTCGGCGATTTCCGCTTCGACGGCAGACCGTTCTGGATCGTCGCCTTTAGCATTCCGCCGGAGGCGGTCTCTTGCGGAATCTAGAAGCGGTCAAACGCGAAGTAAAAAAAGAAACACGAAGGTACGAAGACAGGAAAACCGCAAAGATCGGGATATCGGCAGAGAAGCGCGAGCACCACGTCTCACGTATTTACCCGAGCCTTCTCCACCTCGATGTGGTAGGTAACTGGTGATTCTGGGGTGCCCTTTCCGGTGCATCTGATTCCTTAGTCTCAGCCACTCTTGCGGAACACCCGTTCGAGGTGTTCCATGTCGTTGACCACCCGCCACTCGACCGCGCCGGCGGCCTTGGTACGCTGCTCCCACCATTCCAGCCGGCCGGTATAGCGGCGCGGATCGACGTTGTCGGTTCCGAGCTTGGTCACGTTGAGCGCGATTACACGGATGCCGTCGAGCCGGATCGGAAAGTTGCGCACCGTCTTGTAATCTAACTCCTCCTGCATGTCGGAGAAGATGATCACGGTCTTCTCGCCGGCGCCGGTTTCGTTCAGGAACTCGGCGGCCTGCATGAGTCCGCCGGTGATGTCGGTGTAGAGGCTGCCGCGGTCGTTCTTTTCCATCTGCGCGAATTTATCCATCTCCGCGCTGAACGCCCGTTTTTGCGCGTTCGCCTGCAGCGGATCCTTGACCAGGCTCACCTTGGCCACGATGTCCTTTTCGCTGAAGCTGCGGCTCTTCACCCGCCCGACCGCGAGCGTGTCGCCTGGCTGGAGCATGCCGAGCAGATAATTGATCACCGTCTGGGCCTTGACGACTTCCTTTGTGTAGGTGCCGGACGTGTCGACCAGCACGTACACTGCCTGGTGGTGGTCGGTCTTCGGCCCGCAGCCGGCAAGTACCGCGGCCAGCACGAGCAGCACCGCTACCGTTCTCCTGTTCATAGGATTTCCTCCGTGCCTGCCGCGCGTTTGCCGAACGGCAGGGGTCGCAGCTTGCCGCGACGCGCCGAGCTGTCACGCAGTCTGGCCACCCAGCGTTCAACGGCGAGCGGCGCGAAGATCAGCACGTCGTAGGACACGACCAGTAGGCGGCCGCCTTCCCTGACAAGGTGCGAGGTAACACGAAGCACGAACGCGCCGGCGCGCAACAGCAGCACCAGCCCCGTGCCCACCACGATCCGTCCCGAACTCACGAAGTATTCGAGCGGAATTGCGACGAAGGCGAGCGCAAACGGCAGGGTGAAGCCGAGAATCATCTGGCCGAAGGTCGGGATGCGCGTGACCCATCCGCCTTCCACCTGCGTGGCGCCTTCGCCCAGGCTGTGCTTGAGCGCAACGTCGGCGGAAATGATCACGTCACGCATGACCGCTAGCGCGACCTCGACGCCGGCAAGCACCAGCAGAATGACGGCCGACACCCACATCAGCCGGTGGCGCATCTTCTCGGTGACGTTGCCGAGCGGGAACAGGCTGGTGAAGCGCAGCGTCTCCATCAGGAACAGCCCCATCAGGGTTTCGAACAGGATGATGACGAGCGCGGCGACCTGGGAGGCCTGCAGGTTGTCGGTGATGTAATCGCCGCCGCCGACCATTGCCGACATCGGCAAGGAGATCAGCTTGAAGTTGACGTAGGCGCCGCCGAAAGCGATCAGCATGACCAGCGAAGAAATGAAGAATTGGGTCGAGGCCGACGCGGTAAGCGCGTTTTCCGTCTCGTTCTTGCGCGCGAAGATGCCTTCGAGCTTTGCCACGTTGGCGTCGATCTTTGCCGCACTGTCGTGCAGCCCGGTGATGTTGCGCTCCACCCGGGAAAGCGTCTGCCCTGCAGAACGCCAGAACGGCAGGCAGCTTTTCAGGATATGGTGCCGTTCCTGATACGCGCCGCGATATTCCGCGACCACTTTCTGGTAGATCTCGTCCAGCGAATCGCGGATTTCGGACAGGATGTGTTCGACGACGCCGTCGCCCCCGGTCTTGATCTTTGCGATCGCGTCGATCGCCTTGACCCAGTCCGGCGGCGGAGGCGGTACCTCGGCGCTGCGCTTGTAATCCTCCTCGATGCGGGTGATCTCGTCCATAAGCTTGCGCTGCAGCGCCGGATAGCCTTCGAGATCGCGTTGCACCAGCGTGGTCACCCGCTCGAACTCGCGCTCGATGGCAAGTCTCATCTCGCGGGAACCCAGCGCGAACAGCACTTCCCGGTTGCGGGTACGCAACCGCATCGCCGTCTGGGCCAGCCAGCGCGAGCCCAAGCGCAGCGGATTGACCATGACCCGGCTCACGCGCCTGATCAGCATATGCACGTGCTCGCGCGCGACATACAGGAACGGGAGCGCAATCACGAACAGCACCAGCACCGACAGCAGCGGCCGGTCCGGCCAGATGTACAGCGATTGCAGGGTGGACATGGTTCCTCCTCGTATTGGAGAGTGAATTGCATTCGGCGCCCGCCAGCATGCATCCGGCGTGCGCTTCGGACATGACATCCAACGTGCAACCCTCGGGCCCGGTGCCGGCCTTGACGGGTCGCCGACGTCGATACTTGAACGCAGCACCTACTTCGCTGTTATTCCATGCGAAGCGGATGCACTATGGTGGCGCCGGGGTGGGCGAAAAACCGGCCGCTGTCGCTGGCGGGCGACGCATGCTGCCGTTTTTCGTAAACTCGCCCGGTGGGGTCTTTCGGGACTAGAATCCGCCTGATTCATCGTAACGGCGACTAATAGATGCCCTTTGATCCTACCGCACCGCGTGACAGTGCGCGAAACGTACTCGGCGGCGCACTCCAGAATTGCAACACCAAGCCGCTGACGGGGTTTTTTCGCAACGGCTGCTGCGATACCGCGGCGCAGGATTTCGGCCGGCATGTAGTCTGCGCGCAGGTAACGAAAGAGTTTCTCGCGTTTTCGATCAGCCACGGAAACGACCTGACAACCGCCCATCCAGAATATGAATTCCCGGGATTGAAGCCCGGGGACCGCTGGTGTCTGTGCGCGGCGCGATGGCTGGAAGCCTTGCACGCCGGAGTAGCGCCGCCAGTGGTGCTCGCCTCCACGCATGAAGCGGCGCTCGGGATCGTGTCGCTGGAGGACTTGAAGAAGCACGCGCTCGATCTGCAATAAGCAGATTGGCGATTCGCGCGCACCTCGCTCGGCACGTCCGGACGGATGCGGCCGTGGCGCGATCGGCTTCGCGAGGACGCTCCCGCTCCGGCCGGTCGGGCGCTGTCTCCAGTCTGCCTGGCGCTACGCCGCCTTGGCGGACGCGCGCCGCGAGGCGGGAGCGCGGCGCGGGGTGCGGACCCGAAGCGTTCGCGGCACCGGCGGCGCCGTGCGCAAACCGGCGAGGAACTGGTCGATAAAGATTTCCGCCTCGTCCGCCAGCGAAAACAAATCGGGCTTGAACAGCCAGCTGAACAGCAGCCCGTCAACGAATGCCATGAGGCCGATGATTGCGCGGCGCACGTCCAGACTCCTGGGCAACTGGCCGCGGCGGATCGCGTTGCGAAACGCCTTCTCGAACATCCCAATGCATTGCATCCGGCATTCCATCTGCTGCCCCGGCACCTGCCGCATCTCTTCGTCGATCTCGCACTTGAAGAAGGCCACCTCGAAGATCCGCCTCACCTGTTGATCTTCCGCGGTCTTCTTCAATACATAGATGCAGGCCGCACGCACCCTCATGAGCGGGTCCTCTGCGGACTCGTCCGCGGCGGCGCGGACCATCTCCTCCATCGGCAGCACGACGCGGTCGACCATCGCCTGGTAAAGATCGGCCTTGTTCTTGAAATGCCAGTAGATCGCGCCGCGCGTTACCCCGGCGGCGTCGGCGATGTCCCCCAGCGAAGTGCGGGAAACGCCCTTTTCGCTGAACACGTGCTCGGCCGTATCCAATATATGGCTACGGGTCTCGAGCGCCTCCTCCTTGGTTCTCCTGACCATATGAACAATCCCCTGTCCCGTCCTAACAGAAGCTACTTTACATACATTTCTGTATGTATGTAAACTCCCCCGGATATCGATGCGGCCGGAATAACCCGGCCGCGCCCCCACTTGGAGCATACGATGAGCGCCCTAAAGATCGCGCGAGCATGCTTTGTTTTCTCCGCGACGGCCGTGCTCGCGGCCTGTAATCAACCCGCCGCCCAGCAGGTTTCCGCCCCGCCGCCGCCGGAGGTCACGGTGGTCACGGCTGCGCAGAAGGAACTGCCAGTGAGCTTCGAGTACGTCGGCCAGACCGCCGGCGTGCGCGAAGTCGAGGTCCGGCCGCGCGTATCCGGCATCCTGCTCAAGTGGAATTACGTCGAGGGCGCAAGAGTCGGCGCCGGGCAGAGCCTGTTCCAGATCGACCCCGCGCCGTATCAGGCAACGCTGGCACGCGTGGAAGCCGACCTGGCGAGCGCGGAAGCGAGGCTCGCCCAGACCACCCGCGACGCCGCGCGCCTGAAGCCCCTGCACGAGGCAAAGGCCATCAGCCAGAAGGACTACGACGACGCCGTGTCGGCCCAGGAAATCGCCGCTGCCGACGTCAAGTCCAAGCGCGCGCAGGTCACCGAGGCGCGCCTGAATCTGCAATACACCCGGGTCGAGGCGCCGATCTCCGGCATTTCCAGCCGCGCGCAGAAATCCGAGGGCAGCCTGGTCGAGGCACAGCAGACGCTGCTCACCACCATCACGCAGGTCGACCCGCTGTACGTGATCTTCAGCATTCCGGACGCCGAGCACCTGAAGCTACAGCACGAGTCGACTGCGGGTACGTTGCGCCTGCCCAGGGACGGGCGCTTCGACGTCCACGTCAAGCTTGCCGACGGTACCGAGTACGCGCGTATGGGCAAGGTGAACTTCACCGACGTCCGCGTCGATCCGCAGACCGGCACCATCGACGCGCGCGCGGTCATTCCCAATCCGGACCTGAAACTGCGCCCCGGTCAGTTCGTGCGCGTCAGGCTCTCCGGCGCAATGCGCCCCCACGCGATCACCGTGCCGCAGCGCGCGGTACTGGAGGGACCGAACGGCAAGATCGTGATGACCGTCAACGACAAAGGCATGGTGGAACCGCGCCCGGTCACCGTCGGCGACTGGGCCGGCGAGAATTGGGTCATCACCGGCGGCCTGAAGCCCGGCGACAAAGTCATCGTCGACGGCGTGGTGAAAGCCCGTCCCGGTTCGCCGGTGCGCGTCGCCCAGGCGCAGGCCGAGGCCGTACAGCCATCGGCGGCCGTTGCCCAGAAATCCGCTAGATAACAGGAAGAACATCCGATGCTGTCCCGGTTCTTTATCGACCGTCCGATCTTCGCGGCGGTGCTGTCCATATTTCTGGTGCTCGCCGGGCTCGCGGCGATGCGCGTGCTTCCGATCGCGCAGTATCCCGAGATCGCGCCGCCGGTGGTGACGGTGCGCGCGATCTACCCGGGCGCATCGGCCGAAGTACTCGAGCAGACGGTGGCCGCGCCGCTGGAAAACCAGATCAACGGCGTCGAGCGCATGCTGTACATGAGTTCGAATTCCGGCTCGAACGGAGTGCTCGAGATCAACGTCACCTTCGAAATCGGCACCGACATCGACCAGGCCGCGATCAACGTCAACAACCGCGTCAAGCAGGCCGAGTCCCGCCTGCCGCAGGAAGTGCGCCGCCAGGGCGTCACCGTGGACAAGAACTCCACCTCCTTCCTGCAGGTGCTGGCGTTCAACTCGCCGGACGGCACCTTCGACGACCTGTACATCAGCAACTACGTCACGCTGAACGTGCTCGACACCATCAAGCGCATTCCGGGCACGACTAACGTGCAGATCTTCGGCGCCAAGGATTACGCGATGCGCATCTGGCTGCGGCCGGACCGCATGGCCCAGCTCAAGCTGACGACAACCGACCTGGTGGCGGCGCTCAACGAGCAGAACGCGCAGTTCGCCGCCGGCAAGGTCGGCCAGGCGCCGACCGGCGGTCCGCAGGAACTGGTCTATACCGTCACCACCAAGGGCCGGCTCTCCGACGCGAACGAGTTCGGGAACATCATCGTGCGCTCGAATCCCGACGGCTCCTCGGTGCGGATGAAAGATGTGGCCCGGGTCGAAATGGCCTCCAAGGACTACGACTTCATCGGCCGCGTCAACGGCCGCGAGTCGGCGCTGCTCGGCATCTTCCTGCAGCCGGGCGCCAACGCACTCGACGTGGCGAAGGACGTCGGCAGGACGATGAAGCAGCTCTCGGCGCGCTTTCCCAAGGGACTGCAGTACTCCGTCGTCTACGACACCACGCGCTTCGTCGAAGTCTCGATCCGCGAGGTGGTCAAAACCCTGGTCGAGGCGATGATCCTGGTGTTCCTCGTCGTGTTCCTGTTCCTGCAGAACTGGCGCGCGACGCTGATCCCGTTTGCCGCCGTGCCGGTGTCGCTGATCGGCACCTTCGCCGGACTGTTCGTGCTCGGCTACTCGATCAACACGCTGACGCTGTTCGGGATGGTGCTCGCGATCGGCATCGTGGTGGACGACGCCATCGTGGTGCTGGAGAACGTCGAGCGCATCATGCACGAGGAGCACATGTCGGCACGCGAGGCGGCGATCCAGGCCATGAAGGAGGTGAGCGGGCCGGTGATCGCCATCGTGCTCACGCTGTGCGCGGTGTTCGTGCCAATTGCCTTCCTCGGCGGCCTGACCGGCGAGCTGTACCGCCAGTTTGCGGTCACCATCGCCATCGCGGTGGTGCTGTCCGGCATCATCGCACTCACGCTGACGCCGTCGCTGTGCGTGCTGATCCTCAAGCGCGAACACCGGGCGCCGGGCCGCTTCTTCGCCTGGTTCAACGACTGGTTCCATCGCGTCACCGGCCGCTACGCCGACGGCGTGGCGTGGATGATCCGTCGCGGCGCGATCGGCGTGGCGCTGTTCGTCGGCATGGTCGCGATCACCGCGGCGCTTTGGCGCCACACGCCGGGCAGCCTGGTGCCCGACGAGGACCAGGGCTATTACATCGGCGTGGTATTCCTGCCCGACGGCGCCACCCTGCAGCGCACGGACCGGGTCGTGTCCGAGGTGGTAAAGGCGATTCAGTCCAACCCGGCGAACGAATACGCCGTGGCCTTCACCGGCCTGGATTTCATCGGCGGCGGCTTTCGCAACAATGCCGCCACCATTTTCGTCACCCAGAAGCACTGGGACGAGCGCCCCGGCATCGATACGCGGATGCTTCTCGGCGACTATTACATGAAGACGGCGCACATCAGGGAAGGACTGGTGTTCGCCTTCGCGCCGCCGCCGATCTTCGGGCTGGGCAACGCCGGCGGCTTCGAGTTCTACATCCAGAACCGCGGCGAAGGCGGACCGCAGCGCCTCGCCCAGGTGATGGGGCAGTTCCTCGGCGAGGCGAACAAGGACCCGATGCTCGCCGGCGTGCAGTCGCTCTGGCGCAGCAACGTGCCGCAGCTGTACGTGGACGTGGACCGCGAAAAGGTGAAGGCGCTCGGCGTGCCGCTGAACGACGTCTTCGACACGCTCGCCGCCACGCTCGGCTCGTACTACGTCAACGACTTCAACCGTTTCGGCCGCACCTGGCAGGTGCTGATGTCGGCCGAGCCCGGCTACCGCAGCAGCCCGGGGTCGATCGGCGATCTGTACGTGCGCTCGGTCAACGGCGACATGGTGCCGGTGCGCGCGCTCGCAAGAGTGAATTACACCTCCGGTCCCGACTCGCTGGACCGCTTCAACAACCTGCCGGCGGTCAAGCTGCTCGGTCAGGGCGCGCCGGGCGTGTCCTCCGGCCAGGCGATCCAGGTGGTGGAGAAAATCGCCAACCGCGTGCTGCCTCCCGATTTCAGCTACGACTGGGGCGGCGCCTCGTTCCAGGAAAAGCGCGCGAGCGGCACCTCGGCGATCGCGCTCAGCCTCGCGGTGGTCATGGTGTTCCTTATCCTCGCCGCGCAGTACGAGAAATGGTCGCTGCCGTTGTCGGTGCTGATGGCGCTGCCGTTCGGCACCTTCGGCGCCCTTGCCGCGGTGTGGCTGCGCGGTCTGACCAACGACGTGTACTTCCAGATCGGGCTGGTCACGCTGCTCGGTCTCGCCGCGAAGAACGCGATCCTGATCGTCGAGTACGCCTCGCTGAAGCACCACGAAGGGCTGTCGCCCTCGGCCGCGGCGATGGAAGCCGCGCGGCTGCGCTTCCGGCCGATCCTGATGACCTCGCTCGCCTTCATCCTCGGGGTCGCGCCGCTCGCCTTCTCGCACGGCGCCGGCGCCGGCGCGCGCGTCGCGGTCGGCACCGGCGTGATGGGCGGCATGCTGGCGGCGACTTTCCTCGCCATCTTCTTCGTGCCGATGTTCTTCAAGCTCATCACCGACCGCCATCTGACCGAGCGGCGCGCGACGGCGGAGATCCGCGGCGAAGTCGATCGCCACAAGGCGGTGGCGCGGCAGAGGACCGACCATCCGCATCACGCGCCCCACGCAGAAGGACTGCAGCCATGATCAGGTACCTGCCCGCCCTGCTCGCAGTCGTGCTGGCCGGATGCACGACCGTAGGACCGGATTACAAACGCCCGCAGATCGATACGCCGCGGGCGTGGCCCGACCAGACGGCCGCCCCGGCGAAGGTGCCGGACCGCTGGTGGACGCTGTACGGCGACGCGGTGCTCGATGCGCTGGTGGACGAAGCGCTCCGGCACAACACCGATATCGCGCAGGCCGTGGCCCGCGTCGACGAGGCGCGCGCGCAACTGAAGTCGGTCGATGCAGATCGCTATCCGCGCGTCGGCGCCAACGCCTCGGCGTATCGCTACAGAGCAAGCGAGAAGAGCGCGCTCTGGTTCCCGGGGTTCAACCCCTATTACCGGGATTACGCCGCGGAGCTCACCGCTTCGTGGGAGATCGACCTGTGGGGCCGGGTGCGCCGAGCGACCGAGGCGGCACGGGCCGATGTCGCCACCTCGGAAGCCGATCGCGACGCGGTACGCCTGGTGGTCGCCGCAAGCGTCGCCCGCGGCTACTTCACGCTGCGCGCGCTCGACGCGCAGGTGGACCTCACCCGCCGCACCCTGGAAACGCGGCTCGAAGGATTGAAGCTGCAGCAACTGCGCTACACCTCCGGCGTGTCCTCCGAGTACGACCTGCGGCAGATCGAGGCCGACACCGAAGCGGCGCGCGCGCTGCTGCCCGACCTGGAACGCACGCGCGCACAGCAGGAAAACGCGCTCGCCGTGCTGCTCGGCCGCAGCCCGCGCGCGATCGTCGAGCGGCACCTCGACATCGGCGCGGCGATCGAGGCGCTCACCGTGCCCCCCGCGGTGCCGGCGGGACTGCCTTCGGACCTGCTGGAGCGCCGCCCCGATATCCGCGAGGCCGAGCAGCAACTGGTGTCCGCCAATGCGCGCATCGGTCTCGCGCGCGCAGCGTATTTCCCGACACTGTCGCTGACCGGTGCGCTCGGCACGGAGAGCGCCGGGCTCTCGGACCTGTTCAGCGCGCCGGCCCGGCTGTGGAGCTTCGGCACCTCGGCGGCCGCGACCATCTTCGACGCCGGCCGGATCGCCGCCGGAGTCGAAGCGGCGCAGGCGCGCCAGCGGCAGCTGCTCGCAGCGTACCAAGCCAGCACGCAGAACGCATTCCGCGAAGTGCTCGACGCGCTCGTTGCCCAGCGCAAGTCGAAGGAGGTGCTCGACGCGGAGCAGGCGCGGGTCAAGGCGCTCAAGCAGGCCTACGATCTGGCGAAGATGCGCTACGACAGCGGGGTGGCGAGCCTGCTCGACCTGCTCGATGCAGAGCGCAACCTCCTAAATGCGGACTTGAGCCGCATCGATGCGCAGCGCGCCCAACTCGCCGCGAGCGCCGACCTGTTCAAGGCGCTGGGCGGGGGATGGCAGAACCCGGACAAGCTCGCGGACATTGCCACCCGCGGCAACTGAGAAAGCAACGGGCGGCTTGCGCCGCCGCAAGCCGCTCCTCGGAGTGAGGGCTCGATCCGCGGTTGGGCCGCGAAGAGCAAGACCAACAAGGACATCGGCGACATCCTCGGCATGAGTCCGCGGACCTTGAACAAGCATCTCGAGCACATCTAGTCGAAATCTTCCCTTCGCGTGCGGTGGTCGTGGTTGACCCATCGTCCGCCGCAGCGTCGTAGATTATCCCGCGTCGAGTACGAAATCGAATCGCCCGAGTCTGGTCCCATTCGCCTGACTCATGTTCATGAGCAGCGCCGGCAGGAAAATGAAATCGCTCCGATTGCCCGGCTCGCCGGGAAAGTACAGTTGCGTGGTGAGCAGCGGGCCGTCCGCTGCCTGCACCTTCACGTGAACGTGCCGGGTGCGACCGGGATAGACGCCGGGAACGATCGTCTCCAGCCGGTACCGGCCGGCGGCGTCGGTAAATTGATGCCCCCGCAGCCGGAAGCCCGTGTTGTCGTATTCGCCATCCGCGTCGCAGTGCCAGAAATCCAGCACCGCGTTCTGCACCGGATTGCAGGTCTTTGTGAGCACGTAACCCGTCACCATCAGCTTCGCGCCTTCGATGCCGGGCTCCAGGAGCGAGGTACGCTGCGGCGAGCGCGGCTTGTAGAAAGGCCCCTCCATGTTCTTCGGCGTCGGCGCGTCGCCGCAAGCGGGCGTGGCAGGCAGGTTACCCGCCTGCGCGAACGTTTCGCGCACTCCCGGCATCATCAGCGCGGGCAGCGCGAGGCCGGCGGCGAGCAGCCTTCTGCGGGCGGGATTGTTTCGGTCATCACGGCTCATGGCGACGCTCCTTCACTTGCTAGACACCTCACAGCGTCGGAAATCCTCCGCGGCAGGAGGTTCCCGGACTAGCCGGCGCGCGCCGCTCTCGGGCGCGACTGGACCGGGCGGCGGATGGGCGCCTTTGCGGCGCCCACTGCGGATTCATTGAGAGTCCGCGTGCCGGGGATGTGTTTCTTGCCCCAGCGCACGAACGCCAGCAGGATGTCTCCCAGGGCCTTTCCCCTCTGCGTGAGCGCATAGGCGTAGCGCACCGGGCGCTCCTGGTACGCGGAGCGCGCGATCACCCCGGCCTGTTCCAGGCGCTTCAGACGATCGGCGAGGATGTTGGTCGGGATCCGCTCCGGCGAATCGAGCAGCTCCCCGAAGGTGCTCTTGCCGTGGAGCAGGTCCCGAACCACGAGCAAGGACCACTTGTCCCCCACCAGGTCGAGCATGTTCGCAATGGGGCAGGGGGAGCGCGGAAAGCCGTGCGGCTGCTTCATCTTCGCTTTCATCCTTCCTGGGCACCGGGTTTCTTTTGTCACTTGCATACTGCAAGTCAGTATGCTACGGTCGCAAGTAACTTGCAAAATGCAAGTTACTAAACAAAGGGGAGATCATGTCGTACGCCGTCCTGCCCCGCTGACGGCGTATCCGAATCAGGGTGCCTGATCCGGTCAACCCGGTCGCTTGCAGCGGATGCAGTTCCGCGTCGAGCTCGTTGACGCTTCCGGCTTGAGTTCCAGCAACCGGGGCGTCACGAGCGCGCCCGCGACCGCCAGACGGCCGACGCTGACCGGCAGGCTGAAGCGGCGCGGTCCCGCGCTGCCCGGATTGATGTAAAGCACTCCATCCCGCGACTCGCAGCCGGGGCGGTGCGAATGTCCGCAGACGATTACTTGGTATCCGGCCGCAGCAGGCCGTGCGTGTCGGAGATGAGACCCACCCGGAGTGGGACAGATGACGCCACCTACGAACCCGCAGCGGATCCAACGCCCTCCGTCGCGACCGGACGCACGACCGGCGCGCCGAAGGCATACGCATCCATGCCGATGACGCCGAAAGTCACCTCATCGTGCAGCCGCGTGGCGCGGGCGTGGCTGCCTGCCGCGCCGAGCGCGAACAGCAGTGGGACGAAATGGCCCTCGGTCGGATGCGCGCGCGCCGCATCGGGCGCCCGCCTGCGGTAGTCGAGCAGCGATTCGACATCTTCAGAAGCCAGGCGCTCGGCGATCCAGTCGCGAAATGCGTCCACGTATTCCGGCGCGACCGGTCGCGGGCCGCCGCCGAAGACCTCCTGCAGGTTATGGGTGATGCTGCCCGAGCCGACGATCAGCACGCCTTCCTCGGCAAGCGGCGCGAGCGCGCAGCCGAGCGCGTAATGATGCTGCACCCCGAGATGCGTCTGGATCGAAAGCTGCGCGACCGGGACGTCGGCCGAGGGATACATGAACAGCAGCGGCACCCAGGCGCCGTGATCCAGTCCGCGTCGCGGATCGATCTTCGCCGGCAGCGCGGCCGCGTCGAGCAGGTCTTTGACGCGACGGGCGAGCGCGGGCGCGCCGGGCGCGCGATACTGAATCGAATACAGCGGGCGCGGGAAACCCCAGAAGTCGTGGATCGTCTCGGGTGAGTTCGCGGCGGAGACCTCCGGCGCCGCGGTCTCCCAGTGGGCGGATACCACCAGGATGGCCTTCGGCAGCGGCAGCTCGCGCCCGAGCGCGCCGAGCATCGGGCCGGTGGAACCCGGCTCGATCGCGAGCGTCGGCGCGCCATGCGAAACGAACAATGTGGGCAGGCGGGACATGGGTAAACTCCTTCCGCGACGGCGGTGGCGGGCCTCAGGCGGGAGTGTGAACCATGCGCCGCCGGAGATAAACGCCCGCACCGGATTCGGCACCTGTCCCGTTGCGCAGGAGTCGGCCGAGGGAGATCAACGCGAGAAGACCAGGCAGGTCGTCGAGCCGTGCGCGTACATCCGCCCGTCGTGGCCGATCAGCCTGCCTTCGGCGGTGGCGACTTGGCGGCCGGCGTGAATGACCCTTCCTTCCGCGCGCACCGGCCCGCTCCCGGGCAGGAGGGCGCGCACATAATTCAGTTTCAGCTCGATGGTGGTGTAGCCCTGCCCCGCTTCCAGCGTCGAATGCACCGCGCAGCCCATGCACGAGTCGAGCAGCGCAGCGGCCCAGCCGCCGTGGATGCTGCCGATCGGATTGTAGAACTCGGGTTGCGGCGTGCCCTGGAACACCACCCTGCCCTTTTCCACCTCGATCGGCACGAAGTTAAGCGTCCTGCCGATGGGCGGCGACGGCAGCTCGCCGTCGAGGATCGCCCGGAGGAACGCCAGCCCGGAGCGGCTGCGCAACTCGTCCACGGAACTCACGCCCGGCGCGGCCATCTTCTCCGCCGCCGCCTTCGCCTGCTCGATCCAGGTCCGCTCGCTCACCCGCGATTCTCCTTCGCCCGTCCGGATTTTCGATAATCGCAAGCATACCGTCTCGCTGTGCCGCGGCCGGGCATCGTATGATTTGCGGTGCGGCCGCGTACCGGCCGCACCGCAGGTAAACCAACTCATGTCGAAGCCGCTTTCCGATCTCGCGCGCAGCAAAGCCGCCGAGTCTGCCACCTTCCGCCCGGAGGGAAAATGATCCGGCGCCGCCGCACCCGTCGCGCCCGCCGTCCGCGGCGCGAGCCGGATGCCGCGCCGCTTCGCCCCATGCCGGCGCCGCCGGCCGCTCCCCGCCCCTGGACGATGCGCACCGTGCGCACGCTGAAGCTCCTCTGGTGGGCGCTGTGTTTCGGCGTGCTGCTGTGGTGGGTGGTCTCGATCGGACCTTCGCACTACATCGATGCGCACTGGTCCGGCGAGCACGACGAGCGCACGCTGTACGGGGTGATGGGATTCCTCGCCTTTCCCGCCGGCTTCGTGTGGGTCTTCGCGCTCTCGCACCTGGAGCCGCTGCTGCATCTGCCGGGCTGGGACCCGGCGCTATTGCCCTGGTACGCGCGGGGCATCCTCGCCTGGCTGGGTTGCGCGCTGCTCGGCCACCTGCAATGGTTCGTGCTGGTGCCGCACTCGTTCTCGATGACTCACCGATGACGAGCGTGCGCTCCGTGCCACAGGCCGCCGACCCGAGCCTGGCTCTCGACGGGAGCGAACCAGACTCGCCGAGGCGGCCTGGCTGCCTGCGCCAGGCTGGACTGCTTCAGTCGCGCCTCTTCCCGCCCTGCGCCATCTTTTCCTGGCAGGCGGGCGAGAGTTCGCTCTTGTGCTCGTCGAGGCAGCGGACGATGCGGCCGCCGCCGGGCTGCACGCCCTGGCAGAGTTTCTGCGCGTCCGCCTTGCAGGCAGCCATGAACTCGTGCGCCTTCTCCTTGCCCTCGGCGATCCGGTCGCGGCATGCCTCCGACAGCTCCGACTGGTGCTGCCCCAGGCACTTCATGATGCGGCCGCCGCCCGGCTGGACATCCTTGCAGAATTTCTCCACGTCGGCGCGGCACGCGCCGCGTCCCTCGTTCTCCGCCGCCGGTGCGGAGAGCGCGATCAGCGCCGACACCGCGGCGCAAGCCATAGCCATGGACTTCATGATAGTTTTCTCCTTGAGTGGGTGTCGCCCCCGGCCTGTCGGCGCCGAGACGAGTCAGAATAACGGCCCGGCCCCCGCGTCCGTTTACCGTCCGCATTGGCGGCCGTGGGGCGCATCGGATGCCGTGTGGCCGCTATGAACATGACGCGCAAATATATTTTCGTGCTCGCCCTGCTTGCCCCGGTTCTCGCCGCCGGCGCCGAGCCGCGCCCGATCGAAGTGCATCAGGTGCTCTCGCTGCCGGCAGGGGAAGACAAAATCGTCGCCCTGACGCTGGATGCCTGCGGCGGCGGCTATGACGCGGAACTGGTGCGCTTCCTGGTCGAGCATCACATCCCCGCCACCGTGTTCGCCACCCGCAGATGGATCGAAAGGCATCCGCAGGGCATGGCGGTTTTCATGGCGCATCCCGAGCTGTTCGACATCGAGGACCACGGCGACCGGCACGTGCCCGCGATCATCGGTCCGGAGCGCGAGGTGTACGGCATCCGCGGCAATCCCGATCTCGCGCACCTGAAGCGCGAAGTGCTCGGCGGCGCCCGCGCGGTGGAAAAGGCCACCGGCATCGCGCCGCGCTGGTACCGGGCGGCGACCGCAGAATACGACCCCGAAGCGCTGCAAGCGATCGCGGCGCTCGGCTACCGGGTCGCGGGATTTTCGGTGAACGCCGACGACGGCGCCACGCTGTCGCGCACGCAGGTGGCCGCGCGGCTGCAGCGCGTGAAGAGCGGGGACATCATCATCGCGCACGTGAATCGGCCGACGTCCCAAACCGCGGCCGGACTGTCCGTCGGTTTGCAGAAAATTCTGGACGGCGGTTTCCGCTTCGTACCGCTGCGCGACGCCGAGGTGCGCGCATTGCCGGACACCGAAAGAGAACTCTCCCGCGCAGTTCGGGCCGCCAAGCCGGGTTGACTTGCGAGACGCCGCCGCGGCGTGCGTCATCGAGAGCGTGCGCCAAAAAAAAAAATGAGAGGCGGCTCTGCCTTTCGATCCGCCCCCCGCCAAACGATGCGACGCGCCTGCAGTTTCACTGATCCAGAAAGACCTTGGTGTTTTCCAGCCAGATCGCATCCTGGCCGGAGAGCGGCAACTGGGTCGGATCAGGGCTCACCGGGTCCTGGCGGGAATCACCGACCGTGGAGAAAGACAGCATCACCGGATCGGCCCGGTCGGAATCGTCGAATCGCCCTTTCTCTTCGCCCGCATCCGCGAAGGCCGAAGGGGCGGGAAGCAAGCTGATCGTCAACAGGAGGGAGGCGATGACGCAGGTCGGTCTGCGCCCTAAAACCGGGGTCGAACGTTGCATTGGGTTTTTCCTCGCATGGTCTGGGATATTTCCGCCGGCAGATCCGCCGGCGGCGTCTGCCGCACGCGAAAACTACCCATCGCGCATTGCAAGCTCGTGACCCGGGGATGAAATCTTTTGCATCGGCTTCGGCCAACGCCCGCGCATGAGACGCCAGGACTGGACCATCCGCCCGATCGCGCCCGAGGAGGTGGAGCGCTGCGCGCGCCTCATGGAGCGCTCCGAGCCGTGGCTCACGCTGGGGCGCGGCTACGAGTCCGGCATCGCGGTGCTGGAAGACAGCACGCGCGAGCGCCATGTGGCGGTCGTCGGAGACGAGATCGCCGGCTTCGTCGTGCTGGTGATGAGCGGCGCGCTGACCGGCTACCTGCAGACGATCTGCGTTGCGCCGGCTTTCCGCGGGCAGGGCGTCGGCCGCGCGCTCATGGCCCACGCCGAGTCGCTGGTTTTCGCGCGCTACGCGAATCTGTTCCTCACCGTGTCGGACTTCAACAGCGGGGCGCAGCAGTTCTATCGGCGCCTGGGCTACGAGGTCGTCGGTGAATTGCGCGATTACCTGATAGCGGGCCACAGCGAGATCCTGCTGCGCAAGACGCGCGGGCCGATCCGGGGTTACCGGCCGCAGTCGAGCGGCGCGTCGTAGCAGGACAGGCGAGACGGCGCAGGCTCGGACCGGCTCCCCGAAAAACAGTTCTCTCGGTCGGTCGTTGACCGAATGAAGGATCGCCGATGAAGGTATTCCAGGTCGACTTCTCCAGGCGCGATACGGACGCGCTTTCGATGCAAGAGCTGCCCGCTCCCAAACCGGCACGCGGCGAGGTCCTGGTGCGCATGCGCGCGGCGTCGCTCAACTACCGCGACCTGCTGGTCACGCGCGGGCTGTATCCCGCGCAGCCCGGCGCGCAGAAGGTCGTGCCCTTGTCGGACGGCGCGGGCGAAGTCGTCGAAATCGGCGAAGGCGTCACCCGCTTCCGCAGCGGCGACCGGGTAGTGAGCAGCTTTTTCCAGGGCTGGATCGATGGCGTGTTCCGTCCCGCGCACATGGCGACCGCGCTCGGCGGCGCGATCGACGGCGTACTTGCGCAGTACGCGAAGTTCTCCGAGCACGGGCTCGCGCCTCTGCCGGACTGCCTTTCCTTCGAGCAGGGCGCGACGCTGCCCTGCGCCGCCCTCACCGCCTGGCATGCCTTGTTCGAAAAGGGCGTGCTGCTTCCGGGCGAGAGCGTGCTGGTGCTGGGCACCGGCGGCGTGTCGATCTTCGCGCTGCAGTTCGGGCGAATGGCGGGGGCGCGCGTGATCGCGATCTCCTCGAGCGAAGCCAAGCTCGCGCGAGCCAAGGCGCTCGGCGCGGACGGCCTGATCAACTACACGACGCATCCCGACTGGGAGAAGGAAGTCCTGGCGCTGACCGGCGGCGCCGGAGTGGATCACGTAGTCGAGGTCGGGGGCGCCGGGACTCTGCCGCGCTCCCTGGAAGCGGTGCGCGCCGCGGGACGGGTGAGCCTGATCGGCGTCCTCACCGGCTTGCAGGACAAGATCAATCCGCGCCCGATTCTCACCAAGAGCCTCACCGTCCAGGGGATCTATGTCGGCAGCCGCGCGATGCTGGAGCGCATGATTGCCGCGGTCGAGGCGAACCGGATCGAGCCGGTCATCGATCGCGTCTTCCCGTTCGACACCGCGCCGGACGCCTACCGGTATCTTGCCTCGGCGCAGCATCTGGGCAAGGTGGTGATCCGTTTCTAGCGCTGCAATGGGCAAGGGAACCCGCCTGCGACCGCGCGGTCTGTTCAGCCGAAGGAGGCAGACACCATGAAGGCTTCAAGATGCAAGCGCGGATTCGCGCCGCTGATCTTCATTGCGCTGTTCACTCTCGCCGGCGTGTCTTTCGCCGACGCGCCGAAGGACAAGCCGACCGCCAAGGACGTTTCGCAAAAAGCGGCCGATGCGGCGCTCGCGATCAAGGACTACTCCGCCGCCCAGCGCGACGAGGCGATCAAGAAAACCAAGGCCGCGCTGGAGGAACTGGATGCGCGCATCGAGCGGCTCGAAAACCACGTCGAGAAGAACTGGGACAAGATGGACCACGAGACGCGCAAGAAGGCGAGCGCGACGCTGCGCAAGCTGCGAAGGGAGCGCAACGAGGTCGCGGAATGGTACGGCGGCCTCGAGCACGGCTCGGCAGAGGCCTGGGAAGAGGTGAAGTCCGGGTTTCTGAAAAGCTATAAGGCGCTCCACGACTCCTTCGCCAGGGCGGCGAAGGACTTCTGAGCTTCCTGTCCCGTGCAGTGCGCCCGCGCGAGCTCGGGCGCACCACCCTGAGGAAACATGAGCCAGCCCGGCGCAAAGACCTATGCCTTCGCAAAACAGGACGGCCTGGCGGTTACCGCTTATCCGGGAGACGGGTGCATGCTGCTCGCGATGGACCTCGAACAGCCGCCGCGGCCGGGTTTCGCCGGCTTCGCGATCCGGCGCGTCGCGCCCGACGGCAAGGCAGAGTGGCTGCCCAACCGCTTGAACTTCGTCAAGGCGCTGTCGCCGGATACCGCGCCGGAGAGGCACGTATGGACGCCTTCGAACGAGGCGCCGTTCGCGAAGTTCCGCTGGATCGACTTTCCTTCGCGACCGCAACCCGGCCGCTACCGCTATGAAGTCAGCGCCATGCGGCGGCGCGCCGACGGCAAGTTCGAAGCGCTGCAGTCCGTCTCGCTGGCGCTGCCGCTCGAGGCGGAGAAGTACCGCAATTTCGGGTTCGGCTTCACCCGCGGCTATCTTTCCTCGCAGGCCTACGCCACCGAATTCAAGAACGCGCCGGTGCGCCCCGGCGGGAGAAAGACGCTCGAGTTCGACACCGGATCGTTCGCAAAGCGCTATGCGTGGCTCGGCTATAGCGCGCGGCGCATGGTTTTCGACTTCCTCGACGAGGCGATCCGCACCGGGGGCGCGACGCTGGATCTGTTCGCCTACGATCTGGACGAGCCGGATTTCGTGCGCGGCCTGGTCCGGCTGAAAAAGCGGCTGCGCGCATTTCTCGACGACGCCAGGCTGCACACTGCGCCGTCCTCGCTGGAGCCCAAGGCGTGCCGGATGCTGGTCGCCTCGGCCGGCACGGAAAACATCCGTCGCGGCCACTTCAGGCGCTTCGCGCACGACAAAGTGATGGTGCTGCGCGTGAACGGCACGCCCGTCAAGGTGCTGACCGGCTCGGCGAATTTTTCGGTGCGCGGCCTGTACGTGCAGGCGAACAACGTGCTGGTGTTCGACGACGCCGAAGTGGCGAAGCTCTACGCGCAAGCCTTTGACGAGGCGTTCGACGACCCGAGCAAGGTTCAGGCCGCATTCTCCAGGGCGCAGATCGCCGCGAAGTGGTTCGACCTCGATCGCGCCGGTTTGCCGGGCTGCGGCTTCTGCTTTTCGCCGCACCGGGATGCGGACATATCGCTGCACCGCGTCGCGGACGCGATCCGGGGCGCGAAAAGCTCGGTAATGTTCGCGATCATGAGCATCGGCCGCAGCGGCGGTCCGGTCATGGATTGCGTGCGCGGCCTAGACAAGCTCAAGGTGTTCAGCTACGGCGTCACCCAGGACAGCGCCTCGCTGAAGATCTTCCCGCCCGGCAGCGACAAGGGGCTTGCGATGCCCTTCGACTATCTCGACACCAAGGTGCCGAAACCCTTCGTCAAGGAATGGCGTGGCGGACCGGGACAAGTCGTGCACCACAAATTCGTCGTCGTCGATTTCAATGCGCAGGACGCGGCCGTCTTCACCGGCTCCTCGAATCTCGCCTCCGGCGGGGAGACTTCCAATGGCGACAATCTGGTCGCCATCCGCGATCGCGGAGTCGCGTGCGCCTACGCGATCGAGGCGGTGCGGTTGCTCGATCACTACCACTTCCGCCACGTCTGGAAGACGGGAACCCGCACCAGACCGCTGATCCTCAGCGTCGAGAAACGAAACGGCAGATACTGGTGGGAACCGTACTTCGACATCCGCGACGTGCACTACCGCGACCGGCTTACCTTCTCTCGCATGCAGGAGGAATCCTAGAACAACTTCACAGCCGCCGGCGCGCAGGCAACCTTCTCTCTCACGGACGCCCCGCCGCGTCGGCCGGAGGCGACATCGGGCACCCGCGGCGGGCACAGGGGGGTGACCTCGGCGGAAACCCGCACTAGTATTGCATTTCATACGGCGTGAGCCGCCCGAACCAGACGGCATCGCCGAAGAGGAGAGAGGAATGAGCATCACTTTTCACAGCAAGGACCTGTCGCCAGCGGAAGTTTCCTTCCTGAAGTGGCAGTACGGCTTCGAGGAGGAGGACGATCCGTTCGAGCGCTCGCTCTGGCATACCATCATGCGCGCGTGGGAGGCGGATCACGAGCGCACGGCGCGCGGCAAGTCGGGAACGAACCATCTGCTGCGCCTGGGCTCGCACCAAGCCTATCCCGAAGAAGTCGCGCTCTACGTGAAGTTCAAGTCCGACCACAGCGATCGGTTCTGGCGCGAGCTGATCAGCCGCGCCGGCCTCTCCGACCGCCGCCAGCGGCAACTCAGCCCCGTGATCGAACGCCGTCGCGCCGCGGAAGCGCGGCGCTGACTCGCCGGGAACCGGAAACAAAAAAGCCCGGGCATGCCCGGGCTTTCCTGTTTCGGCGGCCGACTATCAGTCGATAGGCCGGATGTTGATCGCCTGGTCGCCTTTCGGGCCGGTGGTCACATCGAAGGAAACCTTCTGGTTTTCCTTGAGGGTCTTGAAGCCGTTGCCCTGGATCGCGGAGAAATGGGCAAAGAGATCCTTGCCGCCGCCGTCCGGGGTGATGAAACCGAACCCCTTGGAATCGTTGAACCACTTAACGGTACCGGTACTCATGTCTGTATGTCTTCCTGAGAAAAGTTAACTAGAGGGCCTTCGCCCGTATGACAAAACTTCAAGGGGAGAGATACGACAACCTGATGAGCACCGCGATCAGCGGCCCGAACTGGCTAACGAATTCCCGGCTTGAGAATCTTGCCGGACACCTTATACGCGGATTTGCCCGCTGCGTCAAAGCATTCCGGCCGCGACCACGCGCGCGACTTTCTTCCCCAGCGCGCGCGAGGTCGTCCACTTTCCGCCGAACACGGTAATGAGCCTGCCGTTGCGCTCGAGCGCGTACTCGCGGCTGACCTCGGAGGCCGAAACCGAGTTACCCGCGATCAATGGACGCACGCCGGCAAAGGTATCGCGCACCTCGCCCGTTCCCAGCGCCGGTTCGAAGTGCGCGTTGAATAGTCGCAGCAGGTAGTCCCGCTCGGCTGCGCTGCTAACGGCCGGCTCGTCCAGCGACTGACGAACCTCGGTCGTTCCGATCAGCGTGCGTCCTTTGTACGGCAGCACGAAACAGACTCTCCCGTCGTCCGGCGACTGCAGCAGGAATCCCTGTCCCAGCTGCCGGTCGACCACGAGGTGACTGCCCCGCACCAGATCGAGCCTGTGGCGCGATCGAATGCCGCTTTGTTCGAGCAGACGGCCGGCCCAGGGCCCCGCGGCGTTGACGACGAAATCGAACGTCTCGCGTTGTCCGCCCACCGCCACTCCGCCCCGGGTATCGACGTTATCGACCGGCGTGTGCTGCCGGATCGCAACGCCTCTCGCCTTCGCTTGATCCAGCGCCCAGAGCCCCAGCGCGCGATCGTCCATCTGGCCGTCGAAATAGAGAAAGCCGCCGAGCAGCGCTTCCCCGCGCAACGCCGGCGCACGCGCCTCGAGTTCGCGAACCCCCAGCCATCGATGCCAGCCGAGGCGCCGCTTGCCCGCCAGCAGGTCGTAGGCGAGCAACCCGAGTTTCAGCATCAGACGCCGGCGCGGCGAGTGCCGATAGACAGGGATGACGATCTCTAGCTTGTGGGCGAGTTGCGGCACGGCATCGAGCCACCACCCGCGCTCGCGCAAGCCTTCGTACACCAGACGGAAGTCGCCGTGCTCGAGATACCGCAACCCGCCGTGCAGCATCTTGCTCGACCGGCTGCTGGTTTCTCCCATCGCGGCGCCGCGCTCGAACAGCACGACGCGATGCCCCGCGTCTGCCAGCGCCCAGGCACTCATGATCCCGTTGATTCCCCCCCCGACGACCGCGACTCTCATCCGATCTCATCCGAATCCCGGATACCCGACACTATATAATATGCGTCCGGCCAACCGGGGGTTCGGGCGCACTCGGCCCAGCTTGCGTGCTGCACATCGATCGTGCCGCATCAACAAGATGCGATTCGATTGCCGCGATCGGCGGGAGCAGGCAACTTCTGGAAATTCGATGCGCAGCCCGCGCTCGCCGCCGAGCAGTTGGAAGAGATGAATCGCGGGGCGGGACTTGCTTTGACGGCAAGGTCCGGGAGGCACAAACGGCTGCGGTGCGCCGCAAGCGCCTACGCACGCACCCGCAGAAGACGAACTTTTCCCTCAGTGCTGCGTCATGAATCGGCCGCGGGGCGCGCTGCCTGCCAGCTCGACGAACTGCGCCGGCGTCATTCGCACCAGGTCGGTATGATTGCCCGCCTCGAAATAGATTTCCGGCTGTTCCAGGAGGCTTTCATCGATCAGGGTTTCGACACCGTACGGCTCGCCGAAGGCGGGAAAGGCGCCCGGCTCACAGTCGTCGAACAGCCGCTCCGCCTCCACCTCGTTCGCCATCCGCAACGCACGCCCGGTACGGCGACCGAGCGCATCCAGGTCGACATGACCCGTCACCGGCAGCACCACCATCACGTAGCCGCGTTCGTCGCAGAGAACGACGGACTTCGCAAGTCGCTCCGGTGCGATGCGCGTCACGCGGGCAGTGTGAACGCAGCTCACCGTGCGGGGATGCGCCACCAGTTCGAAATGGACCTGGTGCAAGCCGAGATAGTTTTTGAGTTTTCCCGGCAGGTTCATTCTGGATTCCCTCCCGCAACTTTGAACGTGCGATCCCGCAGCCGCTAGTGACTGGTCACGAAATGCATGTGGGGCACGCCGGCCATCAGACCGACGAACTGCTCTGCGCTCATGTGGATGACCTCGGTATGGTCGCCCGCTTCGAAATAGACGTCGGGTTGTTCGAGCAGGCTCTCCTCGATCATCGTCTGCAGGCCATAGGCCGGACCGACCGGCGGTACCGCGCCGGGCTCGCAGTCGTCGAAGATCCTGGCGATCTCCGTTTCCGTGGCAAGACGCAGCTTGCGCCCGGTCTGCCTGCTCAACTCGCCGAGGTGAACCCTGCCGTTCGCCGGCAGGACCGCCATCAGGTAGCCGTCGTCGTCCTCGAGAATCACCGATTTAGCGAGTCGTTCCGGCGGAATGTGCACAGCGTGGGCAGTCTGCGCGCTGTTCATGGTAAGCGGATGCTCGAAGACGTCGAACATCGCATGATGCTCGACGATGTAGTTTCTGACTCTGGCAGGTATCGTCATTTCCCTCTCCTTTTCATGTCTGGCGACTGGTGATTGGCTCCGGCGTCGCGTTGGCTGCACAAACGCGAGCCTGCACCCAAACAAACTGCTTCCGCTCAAGCCTCCTGCGGCGGCACGTAGCCGTGTCGCAGTGTGTTTTCAGAAACTACTCTGGTCCACATGAACTGTTTCACGTAATCCGGCCCGCCGGCCTGCACGCCGGTGCCGGAATGCCCCATCCCGCCGAAGGGCTGCACGCCGACGCGCGCGCCGGTGATGCGGCGGTTGATGTACAGGTCGCCGACACGGAAACGGTTTCTTGCCAGCTCGATGTGCTTCGGCAGGCGCGAGAACACGCCGCCGGTCAGCGCGTAATCGCAGTCGAGCGCGAGGTCGAGCGCCTGCTCGAAGGAGCGCGCGCGCAGCACGGACAGCACCGGGCCGAAGATTTCCTCGCGTGCAATGCGCGCCGACGGATCCACGTCGATGAAAATCGCCGGCGCGACGTAGAAACCCTCCGCGGGCACGCGGCCGCGGTAGTAGAGCTTCGCCTCCGCGCGGCCGGTCTCGATCCAACGCTCGATGCGCGTCTTCGCCTGCGCGCTGATCACCGGCCCGAAGACGAACCGCGGATCCTCCGGGGGGCCGTAGTCCCAGGCGTCGAGCGCCTGGGCAAGCCGCGCGACGAAGGCGTCGTGTATCTCGTCCACCGCGATCACTCGAGAGGCGGCGGAGCACTTCTGTCCCTGATAGCCGAAGGCGGAGGAGAGCGTATCTGCGACTGCGTCGTCCAGATCCGCGTCGCCATCCACGATGATCGCGTTCTTGCCTCCCAACTCGCAGACCACGCGCTTGATCTGCCGCTGCCCCGGGCGCATCGCACTCGCGCGCCGCAGGATGTCGAACCCCACTTCGCGCGAGCCGGTAAAGGCGATCGCCGCCACCGCGGGATGCTCGACCAGAAATTCGCCGATCGTGCCGCCGCTGCCTGCGACGAGCTGACAGACGGTCGCCGGCAAGCCGGCTTCTCGCAGCAGCGCGGCAAAACGGTGCGCCACGATCTGCGCGGCTTGCGCGGGCTTCATGATCACCGCATTGCCAGCCGCGAGCGCCGCGGACGTCATGCCGGCAAGAATGGCAAGCGGGAAATTCCACGGCGCGATGACCACGGTCACGCCGCGCGGTTCGTAGCGCAGATCGTTGCGCTCGCCGGGAAACGAATGCGTGGTCCTCCAGTCCCCGATCTCCAGCGCCTGCGCGGCGTAATAGCGCAGATGGTCGATCGCCTCGGCCACGTCGGCGTCGGCTTCGCGCCAGTTCTTGGCGGCCTCGAACACTTCCCACGCCGCCAGCTCGTGCCGCCGCCTATCCATCAGATCGGCGGCAATGCGGAGCAGCGCCGCGCGCTCCTCGGCCGGAACCGTTCTCCATTTGTCGAATGCGGCGATCGCGTTTTCCACCGCCCGCGCCGCTTGCGGCACCGATGCCTGCTCGACTCGGCCGAGAATCGTCGACGGATGTGCCGGGCTCGCGCTTTCCTGCACGTCCGGATGTCCGCGCTGCGCGCCCGCGATCTGCAGCGGGTAGGAGGCGCCGAACTGCGCGCGCACGGTATCGAGGGCGGCGGCGAAGGCCTCGCGCGCTTCGGGGCGGCTGAAATCGAGCGCGGGCACGTTGAAGAATCCATCGCGGGAAACGGGTTCCTCGGCGCTCGCCGCGCCCGGCCAGGGAGGCGCAAGCAACTCGGCGGGATCGCGCCGCTCGAGCCAGGTCTGGCGCACGATCGAGGTGTTGGCGGTGTTTTCCACCAAGCGCCGGATGAGATAGGCGATGCCGCACAGCAGGTCTCCGGTGGGTACGTAGACGCGGATCCGCACGCCGGTCGCCGCAACCGCGTGCATGAGCGGCTCCGCCATGCCATGGAGCATCTGCACTTCCCACGCGCGCAGGTTGTGCATGCGCGCGCGCGCGATCGCGTAGGCGAGGCTGCGCACGTTGTGGCTTGCGATCGCGGGGTAGATCCGCTCGCCGGCATAGAACAGCAGATCCACCATTCTCTCGAATTGCGCATCGGTTTGCGCCTTGTCGAGCAGCACCGGCTCGGGCCAGCCGCGCTGCGCGGCAGCCGCAAGCTCGGTGTCCCAGTACGCGCCCTTGACCAGACGGATGCAGATCCTGCGCTCGCGCCGCCGCGCCTCGTCGATCAGCTCACCGAGTTCTTCCGGCGCGCCCTTGAGATAGGCCTGCTGGACGATCCCGGGCAGCCAGTCCCGGCCGGGAAACCGGTCCAGCAGCGCGCGAAACGTATCCAGCACGAGCGGCTTGAGATCGTGTTGCTCCATGTCGACCATGAGCGTCGCGCCGAGCGCCTGTATGTGCGGCATCAACTGCTCCAGCCGCGCCATGACGCGCCGGCACGAGCCTTCGGGATCGATCCGATCGAAGCGCGGCGTGAGCGCGGAGAGCTTGATGGAGAGATTCGGCGCGGCGACGCGATCCCGCGCCAGGCAGTCGAGCAGCAGCAGATTGCGCTCGAGATAGCGGTCCGCCTCGGCTTCGCTCAGTACCGCCTCGCCGACCGCGTCGAAGCTCGCCACCGCCGGCACGCGGGACAGCCCGGCCAGCGTGCGGCGGATCGCCGGCGGCGTCTCCTCGACCAGGAAGTTGCGCGCCACGCGCTTGACCGATGCGCGCACCGCCGCTGCCAGCGGCACGCTGGCAGCGAGGCGACCCCACGCGCCGGCGAGCGTGTGGCCGCGAAGGTAGGCGCGCAGATGCTCGGCAATCTCGCCGTTGGTGCGCAGCTGCGGCAGGGTATCGACGAACCGGAACAGCGCGGCGCGCAGCTGTTCGTCCTGCATGGCGCGCGCCAGCGCCCTTCCCCGCAGCCCGCGCGCATCGAAGAGGGAAGGCCTGGCTTGTGCCGCGCGACGGAGCAACTCGGCCCCGACCTCATGCACCAGCCCTTCGAAGTCAGGCTTGCGCGCCGGATCGCCCATTTGCTACGCCCTCTGCGAGGAGCAGTCGATTCAAGTATAGGCGTTCGCCCGCGGCATGCAGCACGTGATTGCACGATGTGAAATTTCGCACCGCATCGTAACAATTTGCGCGTCCGCGAGTATGATCGACGTCAATGCCGAACATATAAATCTGTCGAGGAGCGAGTGTATGACCAGCAGTCCTTTGGAAATCGCGGCGATTGAATACCACGAGCTGCCCACCCCAGGAAAAATCTCCGTCGTCCCCACCAAGGGGCTGACCAATCAGCGCGATCTGGCGCTCGCCTACTCGCCGGGCGTGGCCTATGCCTGCAAGGCGATCGAAGCCGACCCCGCGCGCGCCGCCCGGCTCACCTCGCGCGGCAATCTGGTCGGCGTGGTGACCAACGGCACCGCGGTGCTGGGCCTGGGAAACATCGGGCCGCTCGCCGGCAAGCCGGTGATGGAAGGCAAGGGTTGCCTGTTCAAGAAATTCGCCGGCATCGACGTGTTCGACATCGAGCTCGCGGAGACCGATCCCGACAAGCTGGTAGACATCATCGCCGCGCTGGAGCCGACGCTGGGCGGCATCAACATGGAGGACATCAAGGCGCCGGAGTGCTTCTACATCGAGCGCAAGCTGCGTGAACGGATGAAGATTCCGGTGTTCCACGACGACCAGCACGGCACCGCCATCATCGTCGGCGCGGCGGTGACCAACGCGCTCAAGGTGGTCGGTAAGCAGATCGGCAAGGTGAAGCTGGTGTGCTCGGGCGCGGGCGCCTCCGCGATCGCCTGCCTCGACCTGCTGGTCCGGCTCGGCCTGACGCACGAGAACATCTACGTCTGCGACACCAAGGGCGTGATCTACGAAGGCCGCGACAAGAACATGGAACCGAACAAGGCGCGCTACGCGCGCAAGACCGACGCGCGCACGCTGGCCGATGCCATCCCGGGCGCGGACATCTTTCTCGGTCTTTCCGGTCCCGGCGCGATGAAGCAGGAATGGGTCAAGAAGATGGCCGACCGGCCGCTGGTGCTCGCGCTCGCCAATCCGACACCCGAGATCCTGCCCGAGGAGGTGAAGGCGGTGCGGCCCGACGCGATCATCGCCACCGGCCGCTCGGACTACCCGAACCAGGTCAACAACGTGCTCTGTTTCCCCTTCATCTTCCGCGGCGCGCTCGACGTGGGCGCGACCAAGATCACCGAGGAGATGAAGCTCGCCTGCGTGCAGGCGATCGCGGAGCTTGCCCAGGCGGAGCAGTCGGACGTGGTCGCGATGGCCTACGAGGGGCAGGATCTTACCTTCGGCCCGGAGTACATCATCCCCACGCCCTTCGATCCGCGGCTCATCGTGCGCATCGCGCCGGCGGTCGCGAAGGCCGCGATGGACAGCGGCGTGGCGACCCGGCCGATCGTCGACTTCGACGCCTACCGCGACCAGCTCACGAACTTCGTCTATCACTCCGGCTTCGTGATGAAGCCGGTGTTCGCCGGCGCGAAAAAGGCGCCGCGGCGCGTGATCTACTCCGAAGGCGAGGACGAGCGCGTGCTGCGCGCGGTGCAGGTGGTGGTGGACGAGAAGATCGCGAAGCCGATTCTCATCGGCCGGCCGGAGGTGGTCGAGATGCGCCTGAAGCGCTTCGGGCTGCGCATCGCGCCGGGCAGGGATTTCGAGCTGGTGAACCCGGAGAGCGATCCGCGCTACAAGGAAGTGTGGACCGAGTACTACCAGATCATGCGGCGCAAGGGCGTGTCGCCTGACGACGCCAAGGTCCATGTCCGGCAGTCCACCACGCTGATCGGCGCGATGCTGCTGCGGCGCGGAGACGGCGACGCCCTGCTGTGCGGCACCTTCGGCCGGCACAAGGACCACCTGCGCCACATCAGCAACGTGATCGGCCTCAAGGCCGGCGCTTCGACCTTCGCGGCGATGAACCTGCTGATGCTGCCCAATCGCACGCTGTTCATCACCGACACCTACGTGAACCAGGACCCGGACCCCAAGCAGCTCGCCGAAATGACGTTGATGGCCGCCGAGGAGGTGCGCCGCTTCGGCATCGTTCCCAAGGTCGCGCTGCTGTCGCACTCGAATTTCGGCAGCGACGATTCGCCCGCCGCGGCCAAGCTCTGGAAGGCGCGCGAGTCGATCGAGAAGATGTCGCCCGAGCTCGAGATCGACGGCGAGATGCACGGCGACGCTGCGCTGTCGGAAGCGATACGCAGGCACGCGCATCCGGACTCGACGCTCAAGGGCGAAGCGAACCTGCTCATCATGCCCAACCTCGACGCGGCCAACATCGCGTTCAATCTGCTGAAGATGGTGGGCGGCGAAGGGGTGACCATCGGCCCGATCCTGCTCGGCGCGGCGAAGCCGGTGCACATTCTCACCCCCACCGCGACGGTGCGGCGCCTGGTGAACATGACCGCTCTGTGCTCGGTGGACGCCAGCGCGCAGCAGCGAATCTGAAGCCCGGGTTGCGCCGGCTCGACGATTCCGTCGCGGCGCCTCGCGCAGGATTCGGTGAACGAACTCGGGCGCGGCACCGCGTCGGTACGCAACCACGGCGGCTCGCGTGACGCGAAATCCGCCTTCGATGCATGCTCGCCGAATTGGTCACGCTGCTGTAAAGTTTCCAAGAAGAAAGTGCAATCTCCTCTGCCTACGATGGCCGCTTCCGTTCAACATGGTCCAGAGGAGAAGCCGAAGATGCGTCCCGAAAGATGGCAGACTGAACCCGGCCGGCTTGCGCTGATGCTCGCCGTGGGTGCCGCGCTCGGCGCAGCCGCCCACGCGCAGGCAGCCGACACCGCAACGCCGATCCAGCACCTGGTGGTGATCTACCAGGAAAACGTTTCCTTCGATCACTACTTCGCGACTTACCCGCGGGCGGCCAACCCGCCCGGCGAGCCCGCCTTCCACGCCAGGCCCGGCACGCCCAGCGTCAACGGGCTGACGGCGGCGCTGCTGACCAACAACCCGAATGCCGCGCAGCCGTTTCGCCTCGACCGCTCGCGGGCGGCGACCTGCGACCAGGATCACAACTACAAGGCCGAGCAGCAGGGCTACAACGCCGGCCTGGTCAACAAGGCGGTCGAATCGATGGGCACCGGCGCGGCGTCGCGCAGCGGCAATACGCCGTGCAGCCCCACCGACGTGATGGGCTACTTCGACGGCAACACCGTCACCGCGCTGTGGAACTACGCGCAGTATTTCGCGATGAACGACAACCATTTCGGCACCACTTTCGGCCCTTCGACGCCCGGTGCGCTCAATCTCGTGTCCGGCCAGACGCACGGCGCGACGCCGAGCTGCGCGCTTGTGGCCTCGGGCTGCACCGCGACTTCGGATTTCCTTTCCGTCGGCGGCAGCGTCGACGTGATCCAGGGCACGGTAATCAGCGACGCCCAGCCCGCGTTCGACGATTGCTCGTCGCGCGAGACGGTGGCGATGAGCGGTCCGAACGTGGGCGACCTGCTCAACCGGCAAGGCATCACCTGGGGCTTTTTCCAGGGCGGCTTCAAGCCCACCGCGATGAAAAACGGCAAGGCGGTTTGCGGCGCCTCGCATACCGGCAGCGACGGCCGGCCCAAGGGCGATTACATCCCGCATCACCAGCCCTTCCAGTACTACCGGTCCACTTCCAACCCGCATCATCTGCCGCCGACTTCGCCGGCAATGGTGGGGCGCAGCGATCAGGCCAACCATCAGTACGATCTTTCCGATTTCTGGACGGCGGTGGCGGCGGGCAATCTCCCCGCGGTCTCCTTCCTCAAGGCGGCGGCTTTCCAGGACGGACACGCGGGCTACTCCGATCCGCTCGCCGAGCAGCGCTTCATCGTGGACACGATCAATCGCCTGCAGCAACTTCCGCAGTGGAAGGACACCGCGGTCGTGATCGCCTACGACGACTCCGACGGCTGGTACGACCACGTGATGCCGCCGATCGTGAATACTTCCGCCACGAGCGAGGACGCGCTGACGAGCGAAGGCGCCTGCGGCGGCTCCAATCCGGACGGCATCCAGGGACGCTGCGGCTACGGCCCGCGCCTGCCGCTGCTCGTGATTTCGCCGTGGGCAAATCAGAACTTCGTCGACCATTCGCTCACCGACCAGTCCTCGATCCTGCGCTTCATCGAGGACAACTGGCGGCTCGGCAGACTGGGCGGCGGCTCCTTCGACGCGCTCGCCGGCTCGATCGAGAACATGTTCGACTTCCGGCACCCCCTTCCGCGGCGCGTATTCCTCGACCCCAACACCGGTCTCGTAACCGGCCTGGACGACGAGGGCAATGTCAGTCATTGACAAGGCGTCCTGAGCGCGTCGCATTTCCCGCGCCGCGCAGAGTAGACGGCGGCCGTTGAGCCGCCGTTTTTCCATCCCCGTTCGATTAGCTGCGCTCCGCCGATGCCGCGCTCGCCAGGCGCGGTTGCTGGTCGCTCCCGCATGCAGCCGTCGCCGACGCCTGCCACGATTCCGACATCGACGCGAAGCATTCGGGTCACGACGATGCAAACTCCGGCGCGAACAATGCGCGGCAGCCGACCGCGAAGCGCACATCGTCCGCGCAACAAGGAGGGTAAGGGCGTCTTCTGGCCGGCGAACGTCAACGTCTCAATCGACAATCCACCTAAGGAATCTCGACCATGAAACTTCGCACCGTACTGAAGCGAAGCGTCGTCGCGGCAAGCATCGGCACCCTGCTGTGGGGTTCGATGCAAACTGCTTATGCCGCAACCACGACGCCCATCCAGCACCTGATCGTCGTGATCGGCGAGAACCATTCGTTCGACAATATTTTCGGCGGCTATCGTCCGCAGAACGGCCAGGGCATCCTGAACCTGCTTTCGCAGGGAATCATCGACGACAAGGGCAATCCGGGGCCGCGCTTCGACCGCGCCGCGCAGCAGATTGCGATGCAGAACGGCAGCTATTCGATCGATCCGTCGCGAGCCGGTCTGTACGCGAGCCTGCCGCAGCCCGACACCACCTACGCGACAGGGCAGCCGCAGGGCGCGCCCGATCCGCGCTTCGCCGCGGATCTCAGGAACGGCCCGTTCCAGATCACCCGCTACGTCTCCTACAGCGCCTTCGTCGGCGATCCCGTGCACCGTTTCTTCCAGATGTGGCAGCAGGCGGGCTCGGGCCGCAACGACCTGTTCGTGTGGGTCGCGCAGACTGCCGGCACCGGCAATCACACCGCGGGAGAAAGCCCCGAGGACACCCACCAGGGCGGGTTGGCGATGGGCTTCTACAACATGAGCACCGGCGATGCGCCCCTGTTCGCCGAAATGGCCCGCAACTACGCAATCGGCGACAACTATCACCAGGCGATCATGGGCGGCACGGGCGCGAACTTTCTCGCGCTCGTCACCGGCGATGCGGCGTTCTACAACGTGAGCGGCGTGCCGAGCATGCCGCCCTCGGCGGTGAGCGTCGGCGGCACCACGGTGAGCCAGATAGAAAACCCCGATCCTCAGCCGGTGGGAAGCAACACCAACTGGTACACCGAGGACGGCTACAGCGGCGGCTCCTACGTGAACTGCGCCGACCCCTCGCAGCCGGGCGTCGGCGTGATCCTGCAGCATCTCTCGGCGCTGCACGTCAGATCCAACTGCGAGTCAAATCGCTACTACCTCGTCAATAACTACGGGCTCGGCTACAAGGCGGACGGCACGCCGGTGGATATTGCAGCAAAACCGTTCACGCTTCCGCCCCAACCCGCGACCCTGGTGACGATCGCCGATGCGCTGAGCGCGAGGGGCGTGTCCTGGAAGTGGTATTCCGGCGGCCGCGGCGACGGCTCGAACCCGAGCGCCGACTACTGCGGCATCTGCGATCCGCTGACCGCATTCACCTCGGTGATGACCAATCCGGCGCTGCGCGCGAACCTGCAGGACACGCAGATTCTCTACAGCGATATCGCCGGCGGCACGCTGCCGGCGGTCGCTTTCGTGCGTCCCCCGGAAACGATGGCTGGCCATCCGGCGAACTCGAACATCGCGGCGTACGAAAATTTCGTCACCGATCTGGTGAACATGGTGCACAGCCAAGCCGATCTGTGGAAGTCCACCGCGATCGTCATCACCACCGACGAAGGCGGCGGCTACTACGATTCCGGGTACGTGCAGCCGGTCGACTTCTTCGGCGACGGAACGCGCATTCCGCTGATCGTGGTGTCGCCGTACGCCAGGGAAGGGTTCGTCGATCACACCTACTACGATCACGTCTCGATCCTGAAATTCATCGAGCGCAACTGGCAGGTCGCGCCGCTGACTTCCCGCAGCCGCGACAACCTGCCCAACCCGGTCCAGGCAAGCCGGCGGTACCAGCCGCAGAACCCTCCGGCGATCGGCGATCTGATGGGAGTCTTCGACTTCTCGAACTTCCGCGCCGACGCGCCCTCGATCCGGGTGCCGCGTCCGCGCCTCGTCGACGCAGGCCGCGGCGGAGACGACTGATCGCCCGAGGACGATGAACAAACGGCGGCCGAATGGCCGCCGTTTCGCTTGATTCGACGATCGGGCCGCCGCGGACGCCAGCGGCAGGCTCAGCCGTCAGCGCGGCGTGACCGCGACGTTGACGCGCACCTGGGAGCCTGGGTTGTAGGGCATCCTGGCCGTATAGCGCTGGCCGTTGTATTCGTAGGTCACCAAGTAACCCGTGGTGACCGGTTGGAAGTTGTCGACCTGCCGGCAGCGCTGCACCGGGGCCGCAGTAGTATAGGGAGTCCTGGCATCCTGGTTTGCGATGCGATCCCCGGTAAGCGCGCCGACACCGGCACCGACCGCCGCCGCGGCGATCCGGCCGTTTCCTCTGCCGACCGTGGCGCCGAGCAGCCCCCCGGCCACACCGCCGAGGATGGCGCCCGCATAGTTGCGATCCGGCTCGCTGTAATGCGTCGTCTGCCGGGTCTCCGTCCAACATTGCTGCGAGGGACGGTTCACCATTTCGGTTACCGGGGAGACGCTGATCACATTCGCGATCGCCTCGAACGCGTGCGCGTTCCCGCCGGCAATCCACACCGGTATTGCGATGAGGGCCGAGAGTTTTTTCATGGTTGCCTCCTTTCCAGCATCAGTGCCTGATTGCGATCGGACACCGTTTGCTTTAACGCAAGGAGCGGAAGCGCGGTTCACATGTAGCGTGTATAGGAGCACGAAGTCCCTGGTGCGTTCGCCCGCGGCCGGCCGGGAGTTTCCGCGACGTGAAAGCCGCAGACGTCACCCGCCAGCGACAACTGGCTCCGCACCGAGTAAGCCGTCACCCACCCGCGCAACAATCGAGACCGGCCATCGAATCGCCCCGAATTTTCATTCATCCGGGCCGTGCGAACCTCACTTCAACTGAAACTCCACCAGCTCGATCGCGTCCGGCCCCGGATTGGAAATCGCAATCCGGGTCGTCTGCGGGCGGAACACGAACTGCGCCGGTGCTAGATCGAAGCTCGCCTCGCGGCCGCCTTCTTTTTCCTCCAGCCGGCTTCCGGTCACCGCGACGCGAACGCTCGGACCGGAAACGGCGCACGGTCCGAGACTCTGCCCCGGCCGGAGCCGGATGTGGTACGCGCCACGCGGCGGCTTTTGGACAAGGTGGCGAAGACTCCGAAGAGAACGGCAGCCGCCGGCTCGTACCGGAAAGATCCGGAATGAAGCGCTCCCACGTTCTGCACGGCCGGCGTTTTGTTTGATGAAGCAAGCAGCTATCCTCCAGTATGTTTGCAGCACATATAACAGTCTTGCAATATGTATTACAATAAAATACGATACCGTATCGGATGCAGGTTTCAACGAGGCAGCGCAGACCGACGCCCCGTGTCCATGGACGTTTTGTTTGAAGGAACTCTCAGATGAATGCCTTCTATCGAATGATGCTTATGGCGCTCTTGCTCGGCGCTCTATTTCTTTTCAAGGTGGCTTACGCGGAGCAAGAAGGCGAGGAAGAATACAAGTTCACTGATTACTCCGCGCTGCTGGCGCTCCTGCCCAACAGCAAGCTGAGTCTTGCAGAGGGGATCAAGCAGAGCACAAAAGGCACGGAGACGCCGATCTCCGCCAAATTCGAGCTGGATGACAGCGGCAAACTTTCGCTGTCAATCTATACCGCGGAAAAGGGACTTTCCGTGGAGCCCGAAAAGAACGTCCTCAAGGAACTCGCCGGCAGCCCCGAGCAGGCCAGCTGGACCCCCGAGACCGAGGTCTTCAAGGACGTGGAGCACGTCGCGCGATCGTCCGAACATCTCGTCCTCACCGCGCTTTCGCGTCGATCGCTCCTCGCAGTCGTGAACGATGCTGCCGCCCGTTCGGGCGGCACGGTCTATTCGATCACGCCCGCTCTGGAAGGCCGCAAACCCGTCTTCGTGGTCCTCGTCGCCCAAGACGACAAGGTATCGAAGCTGACTTACGACATCCCGAGCGGCAAATTCCTCGCGCGTAAGTAGGGACGGACCGGGTTGTCGAAATCAATCCGGGACTCGAGCGCTAGTTCGAGGAGGACTTCAAGATGATGAGGAACAGTGCTGTAGATTGGTTGCTCACTTTGTCGATGCTGGTGGTGTTGAGCGTATTGACTTATCAGGTTGCTTGCGGTCAGGAAGAGGAGGAGGAGAAAGAGTACGAGCCCGCGGGCCAGGCAGTGTTGCTTGCCCTGCTTCCTCACAGCAAGCTCAGCTTGGCAGATGGCGTGAAGTTGGCCCATAAGGGAGCGGAGACCCCCATCTCGGCAAAATTCGAACTCGATGACAGCAAGAAGCTTTCACTCTCTGTCTATACAGCAGAGAAAGGCCTGTCTCTCGAACCGGAGGACAACGTGCTCAAGGAGTTGAGCGGGAGCCCGGAAGAGAGCACCTGGACCCCAGAAGTCGAGGTGTTCAAGGACAAGCACCATCTGACCCGCGCTTCCGAGCAGCTGGTTCTGGTGTCACTCTCGCCGCGATCATTGCTCGACATCGTCAACGACGCCTCCAATCGACAGTCCGGAATGGTCTACTCGATCACACCGCGGCTGCAAGCGCACAAGCCTGTCTTCATTGTGCTTGTGGCAAAGAATGGGAAAGTGACGAGCCTCGCCTACGACGTGCTGACCGGGCGATTTCTCTGGCAGAACGAAAGGCAGTAAATGCGGCAATCGATTTGCGTGCAACGTCCCAAGGAAGGAACAGGTGAACGCAGAATCATCCGGTGAGCTTGGTAGATGACCCTCATACCGGCTCGCTGAACTGGTCGCCTATGCGGCAAAGCTTGAATCGGTGGGCTTCGGCGGGCCGGTAGTGCTGATGGGCTACATGCACCGGGATCTGGTTGAACAGCTCAAATGGATCTCGGAAGACAAATATCGCGAAGGCCTAGCGCTTGCGCAGCTCGCCCCGGCCCGCTTGCGGCCCAGCTTGCCATTTACCTGGGTTACGTGCACTACCGTACCCTTGGTGCAGGGCTGGTAGGCACTGCATTCGTTTTGCCCTCGTTTCTGATGGTCATGGTGTTCGGCGCCGGGTTGGCGATCGTCCCCTTTCTCCACGGCGGCGTAGTAAACGAATTTCAGTGGCTGGACGACTGGTAGTTCCTGGATGCGGTCGCAGTTGCGATGATCACGCCTGGACCGGTGGGCATTACGGTGGGCTTCATCGGCTACCTCGTGGCTGGGTTCCCGGGCGCAGTGGTGACGGCGCTGGGGACCTTCCTGCCCTGCTACCTGTTCACCGTGATTCCCGCGCCCTACTTTTCAAAGTACGGAAAGCTTCCGGGGATAAAGGCCTTCGTGGACAGCGTGACAGCGGCAGCGATCGGTACCATCACCGGAGCGGTTGTCGTACTCGGCACTCGTTCCATCGTAGACGTGCCCACTGCGGTTATGGCACTCGCATCGCTCCTCGCGTTGTGGCGAATCAGGAAACTTCAGGATATCTACGTGGTTCTGACGGCAGCGGTCATCGGCCTGGCGCTGTATCCGTTTTCCCGGGCCTAAATCCGCGGTTGCTTCGGACAAATGCGGATCGCGACACGAGCGCGGATTCTCGTTGCTGCGTTTCTTTTTCTCGCTGCCGGCCTGGCGCGCGCACAAGCCGGGCCGCCGATGCTTGCCGACGATCCGGATACGCCCGGCGACGGCAGATGGGAGATCAACGTGGCGTACACGCTGGAAAAGAACCGGTCGGAGTCCGAAATGGAGCTTCCGCTGCTGGATCTGAACTACGGTCTGGGCGACCGCATCCAGCTCAAGTACGAGCTGCCGTGGATTGTGGTGAACGAAGCCGGCTCCGGCACGCCCAACGGGTTCGGCAATTCGCTCGCCGTGGTCAAGTGCCGCTTCCGCGACGAGGAAGACACGAGCGTGAACCTTTCCGTCTATCCGCAGATCGAATTCAGCGACCCGACCGGCGCGCGGTGGCGCGGCCTGGTGGACGCGGGACCGAACCTGTGGCTGCCGCTGGAGGTGAGCCGCAGCTTCGGCGCACTGCGCGTGGTCGGCGATGTCGGGCGCTGATTCATGCGCGAGGATCCCGACCGCTGGACCGGCGGGATCGCGATCAACTATGCGCAGTCCGAATCGCTGGAACTGATCGCCGAGCTGCATACGATCGTGGATCCCACTTTTCCGCAGGACGGGCCGGTGCTCAACTTCGGCTTGCGCAAGCAATTGAGCGAACGCTATACGCTGCTCGCCTCGGCGGGCACGGGAGTGGGGAATTCGGAGGACCGCACCGTGCTGATCGCCTACCTCGGCCTGCAGTTGCATTTCCGGTAAGGAGATTTCGATGCGAATCGCCGTGCTGCTGGCACTTTGCGCCTGGGCCTGCGTGCAGTCTTCCTCCGCGGTGGCCGCCGCCGACGCTCCGCTCAGGGAAATAAAGCGAATCGTGCTGCCCGGCGTGCGGGGGCGGATCGACCATATGGCGGTCGACCTAGCCGGCAAGCGGCTCTTTGTCGCCGCGCTCGGCAACAATACTGCGGAAGTGATCGACGTCGACTCGGGCCGGATCGTGCAAAGCATCGGCGGCCTGCAGGAACCGCAAGGCTTGCTGTTCGTTCCGGAGGCCGAGGCCCTCTTCGTCGCGAACGGCGGCAGCAACGCGCTGAAGATTTTCCGGGGCAAAGGCTTTTCATCCTCGACCACGCTCATGCTCGAGGACGACAACGACAACATCCGCTACGACCGGCAGGCACAGCTCGCTTACGTCGGCACCGGCGGCGACCCGGACAGCGCGCTGGCGATCGTGGATGCGCACGGGAGAGAAGTGCCGGGGCGGATCGCGTTGTCCGGTCATCCGGAATCGTTCCAGCTCGAGCGCAACGCAGTGCGCGTGTTCGTCAATGTACCGACCGCCGGCGTGATCGAGGTGGCGGACCGCATACAGCGCAAAGTCGTGGCGCGCTGGAAGGTCGGTGGCCGCGCGAATTTTGCGATGGCGCTGGACGATGAGCATCGGCGGCTGTTCGTGGTGACGCGCCATCCGGCCAAGCTCTGGGTCCTGGATACCCGTGACGGCCGCACCGTCGCGAGCCTGGATACGGTCGGCGATGCGGACGACGTGTTCTACGACGAGGAGCTGCGGCGCATCTACGTCTCCGGCGGCGAAGGCCATGTCGCGGTGGTGCGGCAGGAGAGCGCGGACCGCTACGCCGCTACCGCCAGGATCCAGACCCGGGACGGCGCGCGCACGGCGTATTTCGTCCCGCAGTGGCGCATGCTGTTTGTCGCGCTACCCGCAAAACCGGGTGCAGTCGCGGAGATTCGGGTCTTCGAGACCGTCCCCTGAGCGCCGTGCTTCGGGAGGCGCCGTGAGTGCGGCACCGCATCGGGTTTCACGCGGTAACATTCCCGCACCGCTTCGGTCTTGTAAATGTTTGTTTCACGAACCGGTCGGTTCGGCCGTGTAAGGTCTGCGTAAGCTTGAGAGCGTAGCCTTCCTCTCGGCGTCAAAGGCGCCGTTTCTAATCATTGACTCCGCTTTCCCAGGCCGCCGTGGATCCCTCCCTCGCGGCCTTTTTCTTGTCTTGATCTCGCGGTCGGACCCGCGTTCGCCGACCTGGCCCGCGGGTCCGGTTTTTCCCTGCGACACCCCCGTGCTTCGATCACGCGCATCACGCGGCGCACGCAGCTCAACGGACCACGGTCCGCGCACAGTGCGCGTGATGGAAGAATGTGCCGGCGATCAGCATCGGCACGACCGCGCTGCCGATGACCGCGGCGATCAGGAAGAAGTACTGCGCAGTGTCGATGATGTGGTGGCTGAGCCCGTAGAGCGCGGAAATGCTGCCGAAGGTCAGCCCGGTGGACATGAGCATCGTCGTGTACATCGCTTCCCGGTTCGGCGAGCCGAACACCTTGGTGAACGGGTACACACCGAGGAATTTCGTCACCATCTTTCCGCCCAGGAGAAGGAGGAAGGCGAGCGGCGCGAGTCCCAGCTACAGCGATGCAAGCGCAAACATTTCGGTCATCGTTCTGTCTGCTTATCGCGTCGGCGGTGGAAACTCGTCAGTGCTCGCCCTCGGTCATGAAGTACTCGACCGGCGCCCGGACGTAGACGATGCGGATGCGCGCCTGCTTCACCATTTCCAGGATGCGTTCGGCGTCGGCGTCGCTCACCAGGAATTCGACTTCGATCGGCAGATCGCCCGCCAGCTCGAAGAAGTGCTCCTCGTGGATCACGCCGTGACGGCCGAAACCCGCGATACCGCGGAATACCGACCCGCCGCCGATACCGATCTTTTTCGCCTCCTCGAGCAGCCACTCGTAGAGCAGGATGTGGTGGTACTTGCGGTTCTCGTGCATGTAGAACCTGAGGTAAGTGCCCTTCATGCGGCCTCCGTACCGAAGAGGAACTGAACCAGGTAGATGCCAAGCAGGGTGAGCGCCAGCGACCCGACCAGGTGGGAGGACATGTGAATCACGCCCCACAGAATTTCCCGGCGCAGGAACAGCGTCACCGACTCCGCGGAGAACGTGGAAAAAGTGGACAAGCCGCCGAGAAAACCGGTGGTAATCAGGAGCCGCGCGTCCGGCGGCAGCGACGCATGGCGCGCGCTGAACTCCATCACGAGGCCCATGATCAGACCCGCGATGAGATTGGCGGCGAGAGTACCGAACGGAAGCGTGGGGAATACCGGATTGAGCACGATTCCCAGACCCCAGCGCAACCACGCGCCGAGGGCCGCGCCGCCGCCCACGGCGATCCAACTGACTGCCGACATGCAAACCCCCTTGTTTGCGGTTCTTGGTCGGGGGTTGCTGATGGAATTGCAGGCGCAATGCCTAGCTGTACACCGCGACCCCGGTGAATCCAACAGGCATCAACAGCCTCGCGGCGTTTAAGGAGGAATGCCATCTCCCCGGCCTTCAAGATAACCAATGGACTGCTTCGCTGCAAGCAGGTGTTCGCGGAATCGGGCTCAGGGTTTCGACAGAAATTGCCGCAGTACGCCGACCACCAGCGCATGATCTTCGAGCTGGGGAAGTCCCGACACGGTGACGGTGCCCACCACGCCGACGTTGCGCACGATGACAGGGAAAGCGCCGCCATGCGCCGCGTAGCGGTCGATATCGAGACGCGAGGCATCCTCGAAGGTCGTGCCTCTGGCGCGAAACTCGGTGCCGACGCAGAGCGAGCTGTGGCCGTAGCGGTTCACGACATTGTTCTTGCGCCGGATCCAGGCATCGTTATCGGCCGACGCGCCGGCGAGCGCGCAATGGAAGCGTTGCTGCCCGTTGCGGCAGATGTCGATGGTGACCGCCTTGTGCTGCGTTTTCGCCGCCTCGACCAACGCCATTCCGAGCGCGAGCGCGGTGTCGTTGGTGAATTCTGCAAACTGCAGCTCGGCTTCCTCGCGGAGCAGAGCCTGCAGTTGCTGGACGGCCAGCTCACGCCCCGCCGTCCGTGCCCTGGTCCGCGCGCCGCTCATCCGGCAGGCGGCCCGGAAGACTGGCGTACCACGAGCCTCGGTTCGGCGATATGGCGCAGCGGCGGCGCAGTCGGATCGGCAAGCCGCTTGAGCAGCGCGTCAGCGGCCGTCGCGCCGAGCTCGCCCGGGCGGACATCTACGGTGGTCAGCGGCGGATTCGAATGCGCGGTCGCCGCCACGCCGTCGAAGCCGGTAATCGCAAAGTCCTTGCCGGCAGCGAGTCCCTGCTCGCCCAGTTCGCCGAGCGCTCCGAAGGCGACCACGTCGTTGTAGCAAACCGCTGCAGTCGGCCGGGAATTCATCGTCAATACCTGGCGTATCCCCTCCCGGCCACCCTCCCGCGTGGGCGGGATGCTGACGATCCACTCCGATGCCACCGCCAGTCCATGATCTTGCATTGCCCGCTCGAAACCGATGCGGCGATGTTCATACACCGGACCGCCGCCGATCCGACCCAGGAAGGCGATCCGCCGGTGTCCCCGCTCGATCAGGTGCCGCGTCGCCTCGAAGGTTCCGCGCTCGTGATCTGCGCCCACGTAGTCGAACGCGCCGCCGCCCGAGGGCGGGCGAATCACGATCACCAGCGGGACGCCGGTCCGTTGGATCTGCGCCACGAACTCAGTCGGCGTATCGAATGCCGGGCACAAAATCAATCCCGCCGCGTCGTGCTCTCGCATGGAAGTAAGCACTTTCTCCTGGACATCGAGCCGCTCGTCGGTATGCGACATCAGACTGATATAGCCGGCGTCGATCAGGCGTCGCTCCATTCCTACCAGCATTTCCGCAAAAAATGGATTGCCAAGGTCGTTGATCACGATCCCGATCATGTTGGAGGACTTGCGCCGCAGGTCCGCCGCCCGCCGGTTGTATACATAACCGAGGGCAACGGCCGCCTGACGCACCCGTTCGGCAGTGTTGCGGGCGATCAGCGGACTGCCCTGCAAGACCAACGAAACCGTGGACTTGGAGACTTTTGCCGCTTCCGCGATATCGGTGATCGTTACCGAGGCACGCCTCGCGGCAGGTTGCTCATCGCTCATCCCGTTTCCCGACAGTTGACATTGGTTTGCAAAGCTAGCATAGTTTAGCCGAATTTGGAACGTTCCAATCCAACTATTGGAACGTTCTAACCAGAAGTTGACGACAATAGGGTCGCCGGCATCCATTCCGGCAACTGCGGGGGGAGCCCGATGGCAGGAAAAATCGGCTGGGGTCTGATCGGAGCCAGCACAATCGCCCGCGAATGGATGATCGACGCGATTCGCGCCCAACCCGGCAGCGAAATCGTGGCGGTGACGAGTACCGACGATGCCCGTGGCAAGGAATTCGCCCGGAGCGCCGGTATCCCGGCGCGCTACAGCTCGGTCGATGCCCTGCTCGCCGATCCGGCGATCCACGCCGTCTATATCAGCACCACCAATGAATTGCACAAGGCGCAGACGCTCGCCGCCGCGGCGGCCGGCAAGCACGTGCTGTGCGAAAAGCCGCTGGCGTTGACGCTCGCCGACGCGCGCGAAATGGTCGCCGCATGCAGGAAGGCAGGCGTGGTGATGGGCACCAACCACCATTTGCGCAACGCCGCCACCCATCACAAGATCCGGGAATTGATCGCCGCCGGATCGATCGGCAAGCCGCTCTTCGCGCGCGTGTTTCATGCCGTCTACCTGCCGACCCATCTTCAGGGCTGGCGTCTGACTAGGCCCGGGGCCGGCGGCGGCGTGATCCTCGACATCACGGTGCACGACGCCGACACGCTGCGTTTCACCCTCGGCGCGGATCCGCTCGAGGCGATCGCGATTTCGCAGCAGGCCGGAATGGCTTCCGCCGGGCTCGAAGACGGGGTGATGGCGGTGCTGCGCTTCGACAACGGCGTGCTGGCGCAGATCCACGACGCCTTCACCGTCAAGCATGCAGGCACCGGCTTCGAGGTTCACGGCAGCGAAGGATCGATCCTCGCCCGCAATGTGATGACTCAGCGACCGATCGGCGAGGTAATTCTTCGCACCGCCGCTGGCGAGAAGAGCGTGCCCGTGCAGCACGAAAATCTCTACGCTCGCGCGCTGCGCGCATTCGTCGCCGCCATCGACGGCAAGGGGGAGCCCTCCGCCACCGGCGAAGACGGCGTGCGCTCGCTCGCCACCGCGCTCGCTGTGCGCGAATCGGCCACGAGCGGACGCCGGGTACCGGTCCGTTTCGACTGAACCGCGTTACTCATGAAAAAGCTCGTTTCCGCGCAACAGGCCGCGCAGCTGGTACGAGACGGCGACATCGTCACCGTCAGCTCGTCGAGCGGTCTGGGCTGCCCCGACAGAGTGCTGGAAGCGCTGGGCGCCCGTTTCGCCGTGGAGGGTCACCCGCGCGATCTCACCGCGCTGCACCCGATCGCCGCCGGCGATATGTACGGCATCAAGGGCATCGATCACCTCGCGCGACCCGGCATGCTGAAAAAGGTGCTGGCGGGCTCCTATCCCAGCGGTCCTTCCTCGCTGCCGATGCCCGAGATCTGGCGGCTGATCGTGGAGAACCGGGTCGCGGCCTGGAACCTGCCGAGCGGCGTGATGTTCGACATGCACCGCGATGCCGCGGCCAAGCGTCCGGGCGTGCTGACCAAGGTGGGACTGGATACTTTCGTCGATCCCGACCGCCAGGGCGGCGCAATGAACGCACGCGCGGTCGCCGAACGCTACGTGAAAAAAGTCTCCTTCGAGGGTGAGCAGTGGCTGTTCTATCCCGCGCTCGCGCCGCGCGTGGCGATTCTGCGCGCCACCTCCGCCGACGAGCGCGGAAATCTTTCCTTCGAGCACGAAGGCGCCTTTCTCGGCGCGATGGACCAGGCGCTGGCCTCCCGCAACAACGACGGCGTGACCATCGCCCAGGTCAAGCGTCTGGTGCGCGCGGGTTCGCTCAAACCGCAGCAGGTGCACGTGCCGGGCACGCTGGTGGACTTCGTCGTGCTCGACCCGGAGCAGATGCAGACCACGCAGACGCACTTCGATCCGGCGATCAGCGGCGAGATCCTGCGCCCAGATGACGGCTTCGAGCTCGCCGAGTGGGGGGTGGAAAAGGTGATCGCGCGCCGCGCCGCGCTAGAGCTCGCAGCCGGCGACACCGCGGCGCTCGGCTTCGGCATCTCGGCCAACGTGCCGCGCATTCTGCTCGAGGAGAAGCTGCACGGCTCGGTCACGTGGGCGATCGAACAGGGGGCGGTCGGCGGCGTGCCGCTGCTTGGCTTCGCTTTCGGTTGCGCGGCGAATGCGGACGCCATCGTGCCGTCCCCGCAGCAATTCACCTACTTCCAGGGCGGCGGCTTCGACCTCGCGCTGCTGTCCTTCCTGCAGATCGATCGCCACGGCAACGTCAACGTCTCGAAGCTGGGGGCGAGACCATATCTCACCGCCGGCTGCGGCGGATTCATCGACATCACCGCGCACGCGAAACGGCTGGTGTTCTCCGGATTTTTCACCGCCGGCGCCAGGCTGCAGATCGCCGACGGCGCACTCGCCATCCTGCAGGAAGGCAAGTCGCGCAAGTTCGTGGACAGCGTCGAGCACGTCACCTTCAGTGCGCGTATGGCCCGCAGCCGCGGCCAGCGCGTCAGCTACGTCACCGAGCGCTGCGTGATCGACCTCGCTGCCGATGCGCTGGTGGTGCGCGAAATCGCGCCCGGCGTGGATCTCGAGCGCGACGTGCTCGAGCAGGCGGAATTCGCGCTCGAGGTCGCGCCCGATCTGAAGACGATGGACGCACGACTGTTCCGCGACGCACCGCTCGGATTGAAGCTGCCGGAGAAGATCCATGCCTGAGCACGCGCAAGAGCCGGTCAAGATGGCGCTCGATGGACCGGTCGCGACCGTCCTGCTCGACCGCCCCGACAAGCTCAACGCGCTCACGCCGCAGATGCTGGACCGGCTCGAAGCGATCGCAACCCGGCTCGACGCGGACAAGGCGTTGCGCTGCGTAATCCTCACCGGCGCGGGTAACAAGGCATTCTGCGTGGGCGCGGATGTTTCCGCGTGGTCGGCGCTGGAGCCGCTCGACATGTGGCGCGGCTGGGTCAAGCGCGGGCACCAGGTATTCGACCGCTGGGCGCGGTTGCGGCTGCCGCTGATCGCGGCCATCAACGGCCACGCGCTCGGCGGCGGTCTCGAGCTCGCCGCAGTCGCGGACATTCGCATCGCAGGCAGCGGCGCAGGCTTTGGGCTGCCGGAAGCGGCCATCGGCACCTGCCCGGGCTGGTCCGGCACGCAGCGCGTGGCAAGGCTCATCGGTCCCGCGCAGGTGAAGTTGCTGGCATTGACCGGCCGCAGGATCTCGGCGCAAGAGGCGTTTCGCATCGGGCTGCTGAGCGAACCGCCGGTGGAAGACGCGCTCGTCAGGGCCGGCGAGGTTGCACAGGAGGTCTGCCGTCTTGCGCCGGTTTCGGCGCAGCTCGCCAAACAACTGATCGACGCCGGCAGCGGCGAAGGCTTGGCGGCCGCGCTCGAATCGATGGCCGGCGCGCTTGCCGCCACGACCGATGATGCGCGCGAGGGCAAGGCGAGCTTCCTCGAAAAACGCGCGCCGAAGTACGCGGGGCGTTGAGAGCAGCAAGGTTTCGTGCGCGAGCAGGGCCGAGGCTGCGCGGCTTGCCCACAGTTCGCCGCGACGGCAGCGACCCGGCCGCAAACGGGTGAATAAACTTGCACACGAAGAGGAGGAGCAAATGCGTAAGACAGTGATCGCCGCCGTGCTGGCGGCAGCGTTCGGCGCGGGAGGCAGTGCGCTTGCGGCAGACAAGTCCGTGGAAGTGGTCCATTGGTGGACCTCCGGCGGCGAAGCCGCGGCCCTGAAGGTGCTCAAGGACGACATGGAGAAGAAGGGCTACGCCTGGAAGGACAGCCCGGTCGCGGGCGGTGGCGGCGATCAGGCGCGCACCGTGCTGCGCGCGCGCGTGGCGGCGGGCAATCCTCCCGACGCAATGCAGATGCTGGGCTTCATCATCCAGGATTACGCAGAGGAAGGGCTGCTCGGCGACCTCACGCCGGTCGCATCCAAGGAGGGCTGGGACAAGGTCGTGCCGCAGCCGATCCAGCGCTTTTCGAAATACAACGGTCGCTGGGTCGCCGCGCCGGTCAACATCCACCGCACCAACTGGATCTGGGCCAACAAGAAGATCTTCGATCAGCTCAAGCTCGCGCCGCCGAAGACCTTCGCCGAGCTGGTGGCAATGTCCGACAAGATCAGGAAGGCGGGCTACATCCCGCTCGCACACGGCGGCCAGCCCTGGCAGGAGGCCACCATCTTCGACAGCGCGGTGCTCTCCGCCGGCGGTCCCGCGTTCTATCGCAAGGCGATGATCGAGCTCGACGAATCGGCGCTGGGCAGCAAGACCATGGAGCAGGCCTTCGGGCAGATGCAGAAGCTGCGCGGAATGGTCGATCCGAACTTCCCGAACCGCGACTGGAACCTCGCCACCGCGATGGTGATCAACGGCAAGGCGGCAATGCAGATCATGGGCGACTGGGCGAAAGGCGAGTTCCTGAAGGCCGGCAAGAAGCCCGGCGTGGACTTCCTCTGTTTCCAGTACCCGGCCACCGAAGGCAGCTTCACCTTCAACACGGATCAGTTCGCGATGTTCAAGGTCGGCAAGGAGCAGGAGCAGGGGCAGCTGGCGCTCGCCAGCGCGATCATGGACAAGAGCTTCCAGGAGGCCTTCAATCTAGCCAAGGGCTCCATCCCGGCGCGCATTGACGTCTCCGACGCCAAGTTCGACGCCTGCGGCAAGAAGTCGATGGCCGACCTGAAGGTCGCGATGAAGAACAACTCGATGCTCGGCAGCTTCGCGCACGGTCACGCGGTGCGCGAGTCGGTCAAGGGCGCGATGATCGACGTGGTGACCAAGGCGTTCAACTCCGGCATCCCGCCAGCGGAGGCGACCAGGCAACTCGTCGCGGCGGTGAAGGCGGCGAAGTAACGGCGGTCGGGCCGGCGGGCGGCAAGCCCGCCGGCGCCGCATTCGACAAGAAGAGGGGGAGGAGATGACGATGGCCGCAGGGCGGACGCCGTCCATGCCCGGCGCGAGGCGTTGGCTGCAGCGCAATCTGCCGAAGATCGTGCTCTCGCCCACCGTGGCGGCGTCGCTCGTCTTCGTCTACGGCTTCATTGCCTGGACCACGTTGCTGTCCTTCACCCGGTCGAAGACGATTCCCAACTTCGACCTGGTCGGCTTCCTGCAGTACGTGCGGGTGTGGGAACACCCGCGCTGGCAGGTCGCAATCCACAATCTCTTCGCATTCGGCACACTCTACATCGGGCTGTGCCTCGCGATCGGTCTGCTGCTCGCGATCCTGCTCGACCAGCGCATCCGCCTCGAAGGTGCGCTGCGCGCGGTCTATCTGTACCCGATGGCGCTTTCCTTCATCGTCACCGGCACCGCCTGGAAATGGATGCTCAACCCGGGGCTCGGCCTGGAAAAGCTGGTGCAGGGTTGGGGCTGGACAGGGTTCACCTTCGACTGGATCGTCAACGAGGACATGGCAATCTACACCGTAGTGATCGCCGGGGTGTGGCAGGCCTCCGGGTTCGTGATGGCGATGTTTCTCGCCGGACTGCGCGGGATCGACGACGAGATCCTCAAGGCGGCGTCGATGGACGGCGCCTCCGCCCCCCGCATCTATCTGCGCATCGTGCTGCCGATGCTGAGGCCGATCTTCGTCAGCGCGGTGGTGATCCTTGCCCACCTCGCGATCAAGAGCTATGAGCTGGTGGTGGCGCTCACCGGCGGGGGCCCCGGCTACGCCACCGAGCTGCCGTCGACTTTCATGTACGTGCACACCTTCACCCGCAACGAGCTGGGCATGGGCGCGGCGAGCGCGGTGATGATGCTGCTGACGGTGGCGGCGATCATGGTGCCCTACCTGTACTCCGAGATGCGCTCCGCGCACCGGCCGGCGCACTGAGCCCCGCCAAAGGAATCGTCGATGGCAAGCGCAGCATGGGAATCCCCGCAGATGGTGAAGGGCCGCGGGTCGCGGCTGTCCCGGGCGGTGATCTACGGCCTGCTGGGATTCTTCGCGTTCGTCTACCTGCTGCCGCTGGTGGTGATGCTGCTCACCTCGTTCAAGCCGCTCGCCGAGATCTACGCCGGCAACATGGTCGCCCTGCCGCGGCAGTGGACGGTCGAACCGTGGGTGAAAGCCTGGGAAGAGGTTTGCGTCGGGCTGCTGTGCCGCGGCATCAAGGGCTATTTCTGGATCTCGGTGAAGATGACCTTCTTCGCGGTGCTGATCTCCACCGCGGTCGGCGCCGTCAACGGCTATGTACTCACCAAGTGGCGCTTCCGCGGCGCCAACCTGCTGTTCGGCTTCCTGCTGTTCGGCTGCTTCATTCCGTTCCAGATCGTGCTGATCCCGATGGCTGCAGTGCTGGGCAAGATGGGGCTTGCCTCCTCCACCACCGGGCTGGTCCTGGTGCACGTGGTATACGGCCTCGCCTTCACCACGCTGTACTTCCGCAATTACTACGCCGTCTTTCCGGACGAGCTGATCAAAGCGGCGATGATCGACGGCGCGCGCTTCTGGTCGATCTTCTTCCGCATCCTGCTGCCGAATTCCGGCCCCATCATCGCCGTTACCGTGATCTGGCAGTTCACGAACATCTGGAACGACTTCCTGTTCGGCGCCTCGTTCTCCACCGGGGAGAGCGCGCCGATGACGGTCGCCCTCAACAACGTGGTCAACACCTCCACCGGCGAGCGCGAGTACAACGTGCACATGGCCGCGGCGATGATCGCGGCGCTGCCTACGCTGATGGTGTATGTGTTCGGCGGCCGCTATTTCCTGCGCGGCCTGATGGCAGGCTCGGTCAAGGGGTGAGGAGAGCATGCGATGGCGTCTCTGGAACTGATCGGCGTCAAGAAACGCTACGGCGCGCAGGAAATTCTCAAGGGCATCGACATCTCGGTGGAAGCCGGCGAGTTCCTGGTTCTGGTCGGCCCTTCCGGCTGCGGCAAGTCGACGCTGCTCAACATCGTCGCCGGGCTGGACAGCGCGACGGAGGGCGACGTGCGCATCGGCGGCAGGAGCGTGAAGGAGGAGCATCCGAGCGAGCGCGACATCGCAATGGTGTTCCAGTCCTACGCGCTGTACCCCAACATGACGGTGAGGCAGAACATCAGCTTCGGCATGGAGATGCGCAAGGTGCCGAAGCCGGAGCGTGAGCGCGCGGTGCAGGAAGTGGCGAAGCTGCTGCAGATCGATCATCTGCTTGCTCGCAAGCCGAGCCAGCTCTCGGGCGGACAGCGGCAGCGCGTGGCCATGGGCCGCGCCCTGGTGCGCAAGCCCAGGATCTTCCTGTTCGACGAGCCGTTGTCCAACCTCGATGCGCAGCTGCGCGTGGACATGCGAACCGAGATCAAGAAGCTCCACCAGCGCCTCGGCGCCACCATCGTCTACGTCACCCACGACCAGATCGAGGCCATGACGCTGGCGAGCCGCATCGCGGTGATGCGCGGCGGCGAACTGCAGCAGCTCGGCACCCCGGCCGAGGTCTACAGCCAGCCCGCCAACGCCTTCGTCGCCGGCTTCATGGGCTCGCCGCGCATGAACCTCGCGCCCGCCCGGCTCGTCGAGTACGCGGATGGACCCGCGCTGGGTCTTGCACTGGAGATCCAGAGCGGCGACCGGCTCAAGGCGCGCATCCCCTTGCCCGCGCAGCCCGCCGCAGTGCGTGCCTATGCCGGCCGCGAAATCATCGCCGGCGTGCGCGCCGAAGCGATCGGCTTTGGGGGAGGCCGCCTCAACGGCCACCGCCGCGCCGTCGAGGCGAGCGTGGAGATCATCGAGCCCACCGGAGCCGATACCCTCGCCGTGCTGCTGGTCGGCGGGCGCGAATTCACCGCCCGCCTCGGGCCGGATTTTCCGCTCAAGCCCGGAGAGCGCGGCGAGTTCCATTTCGACCTGTCGAAGCTGGTGTTCTTCGATCCCCGCACCGAGCAGCGCATCGCGTAATCGCAACGCCCGCACCAAGCACAGAGGCACGGAGATAGAGGCAAATGATTGCCGGAAAGACAACCGTACCGGATTTCTCTTGCGTCATTTGCGTTGGACGCGCTTCGGGTTCCGGCTTGCTCTGTGCCTCTGTGGTGAGATCCGGAGCGTGATGGACTACGACGTCGTCATCATCGGCTCCGGCGTGGGCGGCGGGTCGGTCGCGCTGCAGCTCGCCGGCAGCGGCGCGGGGATCCTCATACTGGAGCGCGGCGAGCGCCTGCCGCGCGAGCCCGAAAACTGGAGCGCCGAGGCGGTATTCGGTGCGCAGCGCTATCGCACCCATGACGTGTGGTACGACGCAGCCGGCAATGCGTTCCGCCCAGGTCAATTCTATTACGTGGGCGGCCACACCAAGTTCTACGGCGCGGCGATGTTCCGTTTCCGCGAACGGGACTTCGAAGGCGTCGAGCACGAGGAAGGAAACTCCGCGCCGTGGCCGATCCATTATGCCGATCTCGAGCCCTGGTACGCGGAGGCGGAGCGGTTGTTCGGCGTGCACGGCCGCGCCGACGACGACCCGACCGACCCGCCGCGCTCCGGACCGTATCCCTATCCGCCGGTCCCGCACGAACCGATCACGGCCCGCGTGTTCGAGCGCATGCGGCGGCTCGGCCTGCATCCGTCGCACATGCCGGCGGCGGTCGATTTTCACCCCGGCGGGACCTGCGTCCGCTGCGGCACCTGCGACGCCTTTCCCTGCCGCATCGGCGCCAAGGGCGATGCGGAAACCCGGCTCATCGATCCGGCGCTGACGCGCTCGAACGTCCGGCTGCGAACCGGAAGCAAAGTCACGAGGCTGCTCGCGGACGAGCGCGGCAGGCGCATCGTCGCCGCGGAATACGAGCGCGGCGGAGAAACGCATCGCGTCGGAGCGCGCCTGTTCGTGCTGTGCGCGGGCGCGATCAACAGCGCGGCGCTGTTGCTGCGCTCGGCGGACGCCGCGCATCCGGACGGGCTGGCGAATTCCTCCGGCGTCGTCGGCCGCTATTACATGAATCACAACTGCACCGCCATCATGGCGCTGACGCCGTTCGAGACCAACGACACGCGCTTCCCAAAGACGCTGTCGCTGAACGACTTCTACTTCGGCGGCGGCGCCAGCCGCACGCCGCTCGGCAACCTGCAGCTGCTCGGCAAGATCCAGGAACCGATGCTGCGCGGCGCGCTCCCGCGCACGCCGAAACGGGCGCGCGCCTGGCTGGCGCGCCACAGCGTCGACTGGTACGTGATGTCGGAGGATCTCGCGCAACGCGACAGCGAAGTGCGGCCCCGGGTCGGCGGAGCGATCGAGCTGCGCTGGAAGCGCAGCAACCTGCGCGCCCACCGGCGCTGGGTGGAGGTGGCGAAAAAGCTGCTCAAGGACTGCGGCTTTCCGGTAGTGCTGTCGCAGCCGTTCGGCACCGACACGCCTTCCCACCAGTGCGGCACGGTGCGCTTCGGCGACGACCCGGCGACCTCCGCGCTCGATCCCCACTGCCGCGCCTGGGACCACGACAACCTCTACGTCGTGGACGCGAGCTTCTTCCCCTCCTCCGCGGCGCTCAACCCGGCGCTCACGGTGGCCGCGCAGGCGCTGCGCGTGGGCGAGCATCTGAAGCGGCGCCTGGGCGAGTTCTGACCATGATCGCTTCCCGACGTCCTGTCGCCCTGGTGACCGGCGCCCGTCGCGGAATCGGCGCCGCCATCGCGCGGGCGCTGGCCGCCGCAGGCTTCGATGTCGCGATCACCGATCTCGTCGCGGACGACGACGCCCGCAGTGCGCTGGATGGCATCGCAGCCGCGGGCGGCAAGGCGCTTTTCATCGAGAACGATCTCGCCGAACTTGGCGGCCATCGTCTTGCGATCGAGGAAGTGGCCGCGAAGCTCGGTCCGATCGACTGCCTGGTGAACAACGCCGGCATCGGCTCCCCGGCGCGCGGGGATCTGCTCGAGATGCGGCCGGCGGCGTTCGACGAGGTCCTGGGTGTGAACCTGCGCGGTACGTTTTTCTTTTCCCAGGCCGTGGCGCGCCACATGCTGGCGACCGCCTCCGTGCATCGGCGCACGATCGTGATCGTGTCCTCGGTGAGCGCGGAGCTCGCCTCGCCGGAACGCGGCGAGTACTGCATGTCGAAGGCAGGGCTGGCGATGATGGCCAGGCTGCTCGCGCTGCGGCTCGCGCCGCGGGGCGTGGGTGTGTTCGAGGTGCGACCCGGCGTGATCCGCACGCCAATGACCGCCGCGGTGGCGGACGGGTACGACCGCCGCATCGGCGAGGGACTGGTGCCGATGAACCGCTGGGGCGAGCCGCACGACGTGGCAGACGCGGTGGCGGCGCTCGCGAGCGGACGTTTCGCCTTCGCCACCGGCTCGGTGATCCATCTCGACGGCGGCCTCGCGATACCGCGACTTTAATCAAGAATTAACCACAGAGGCACAGAGACACAGAGGAAAACCATGGCTAACCACCAAGATGCAAAGGCACCAAGAAAAGCAAACTCGTGCTGTGGTTTCCTTGGTGTCTTGGTGCCGTGGCGGTGAGAAGCTCGTTCTGAATTTCTCCGTGCCGCTGTGTGGTGAAGCGGATTTCGAGAAGCGACAGATGGATGAAAATACGTACGACTACGTCATCGCCGGCGGCGGCTCGGCAGGTTGCGTGCTTGCCAACCGCTTGAGCGCCGACCCATCGATCACAGTCCTGCTGCTGGAAGCGGGCGGCTCCGACCGGCATCCGTTCTTTCACATGCCGGCGGGCTTCGCCAGGATGACCAAGGGCATCGGTTCCTGGGGCTGGTCCACGGTGCCGCAGAAGCATCTGAAGAACCGGTGCCTTCGTTTCACGCAGGCCAAGGTCATCGGCGGCGGCTCGTCGATCAACGCCCAGATCTACACCCGCGGCGTACCGGCCGACTACGACGAATGGGTTCGTGACGCCGGCGCCGTCGGCTGGTCGTACCGCGACGTGCTGCCGTTCTTCAAGCGCGCCGAGAACAACCAGCGCTACGCCAACGAGTACCACGGCTACGGCGGGCCGCTGGGGGTGTCGAATCCGGTCAGCCCGCTTCCGATCTGCGAGGCGTTTTTCCAGGCGGGACAGGAGCTGGGCATTCCCTTCAACCCGGACTTCAACGGCGAGCGCCAGGAAGGATTCGGCTACTACCAGTTGACGCAGCTCGACGCACGCCGCTCTTCGACCTCGGTGGCGTATCTGAACCCGGTGCGCCACCGGCGCAATCTGACGGTGCGGCTGCAAGCGAACGTGCTGCGCGTCGCGGTGGAGGGCGGGCGTGCAACCGGCGTCGAAGTGGCCAGCGCAGGCTCGCGCACGCCGCGGTTCGTGCGTGCGCGGCGCGAAGTCATCGTTACCTCGGGCGCGATGGGTTCGCCCAAGCTCTTGATGCAATCCGGCATCGGCCCGGCCGACCACCTGCGTTCGGTCGGCGTGAACGTGGTGCACGACCTGCCCGGCGTGGGCGGCAACCTGCAGGACCATCTCGACCTGTTCGTCATCTGCGAGTGCACCGGCGATCACACCTACGACCGGTACAGCCGGCCGCACCGCGCGCTGTGGGCCGGCATTCAGTATCTGCTGCTGAAGAAGGGTCCGGTTGCCTCCAGCCTGTTCGAGACCGGAGGCTTCTGGTACGCGGACAAGGGCGCGCGCTCGCCGGATGTTCAGTTTCACCTCGGTCTGGGCTCCGGCATCGAAGCCGGTGTGGCAAAGATGAAAAATCCCGGCGTCACCCTGAACAGCGCCTACCTGCGCCCGCGCTCGCGCGGCACGGTGCGGCTGGCGAGCGCCGATCCCGCCGCGGCGCCTCTCATCGACCCGAACTACTGGGACGAACCGCGCGACCGCGAGCTCGCGATCGAGGGGCTGCGCCTGGCGCGCGAGATCATGCGGCAACCGGCGCTGAAACGCTTCGTGATGGCCGAGCGACTGCCCGGCGAGGCGCTGGAATCCGACGCCGACCTCTTCGGCTACGCCTGCGCGCACGCGAAAACCGACCACCATCCGGTGGGCACCTGCCGCATCGGGCCGGCGAACCAGCGAACAAGCGTGGTGACGCCGGATCTGCGCGTCATCGGCCTGGAAGGACTGCGCGTGGCCGATGCTTCGGTCATGCCCTCGCTGCCTTCGTGCAACACGAACGCGCCGGCCATCATGGTCGCCGAGAAGGCGGCAGACCACATCCTCGGCCGGCTCGCATAGGATCGATCCATGCACATCACGCTTCCGCGCGAAGACCGCTCCCTGCGCTCCTACCGGCTCATCCATTCCGCGTCGCCGTTTTCCGCGGTGCGGCCGCAGCAATGGAATCGCATCGCCTACGCTGCGGCGCATGTCGTGGTGGACCCGCTCGCGCCCTGCGACCCCTGGGACGGCTCGCCGGTCATCGACTGGGAGGCCACGCTGCGCTTCCGCGAGTATCTGTGGCGCCTCGGCTTTAAGGTCGCGGAGGCGATGGACACGGCGCAACGGGGGATGGGCCTGGACTGGCCGGGCGCGCGCGAGCTGATCCGCCGCAGCGTGGCGCACGCGAAAACCATCCCCGGCGCGGACCTCGCCTGCGGGGTCGGCACCGATCAACTCGCTGCCGGCCCGCGCACCGAGATCGCGGACGTGATGCGCGCCTACGAGGAGCAGATCGAGGCGGTCGAGGCGGCCGGCGGACGCATCATCCTCATGGCAAGCCGCGCGCTCGCCGCAGCCGCGCAGCACGCGGACGACTACAAGCGGGTCTACGGCGAATTGCTGCGCCAGTGCCGCGACAAGGTGATCCTGCACTGGCTGGGAGAGATGTTCGACCCGGAGCTGAAGGGATACTGGGGAACGAAGGACATTGCGCGCGCGATGGAGACGGTGCTCGAGATCATCGCCGCCCATGCGGAGAAGATCGAGGGCATCAAGGTCTCGCTGCTCGACGCGAAATGGGAGATCGAGATGCGCCGGCGCCTGCCGCAGGGCGTCGTGATGTTCACCGGCGACGATTTCCATTACGACGCGCTGATCCTGGGCGAGGACGGCGACCACTCGCACGCGCTGCTCGGCATCTTCGACCCGATCGCGCCCGCCGCCTGCGCGGCGCTCAATGCGCTCGGGGCGGGCGATGCGCGGGCTTGCCACGCGGCGCTGGCGCTCACGCTCCCGCTGTCGCGGGAGATCTTCCGCGCGCCGACCCGCCACTACAAGGCGGGCGTCCTGTTCCTCGCCTGGCTGAACGGCCATCAGGATCATTTTGTCGCCGCCGGCGGGCTGCAGTCGGCGCGCTCGGTGCTGCACTACGCGAAGGTGTTCGAGTTCGCCGACCGCTGCGGCGTGCTGAGCGATCCCGGGCGGGCGGTGTCGCGAATGGGCACCTTCCTCGGCGTGTACGCCGGGATCGCATGAGTCGCCCCGACTTCCGCAGCCGCGAATTTCTGTTGCAGCATGTCCGCAGCACGATGGCGTTTTACCATCCGCGCGCGATCGATCCGCGCGGTGGCTTCTACCATTTCTTTCGCGACGACGGCACCGTCTACGATGCGCACACCCGGCATCTGGTGAGCAGCACCCGCTTCGTCTTCAACTACGCGATGGCCTACCGCCACTTCGACGATGCGGCGTATCTCGACGCGGTACGGCATGGCGTGGCCTATTTGCGGGAGCGGCATCGCAACGCCGCGAGCGGCGGCTACGCCTGGCTGCTCGGCCGCGACGGTGTGCGCGACGGCACCAATCATTGCTACGGGTTGGCGTTCGTGCTGCTCGCCTATGCGCACGCAGCCATGGCGGGAATGGACGAGGCGACGCCTTACGTCGCCGAGACCTTCGCGTTGATGGAGCGCCGCTTCTGGTCGGAGCGCGACGGCTTGTACGCCGACGAGGCGAGCCCGGACTGGTCGATGCTCTCCCCCTATCGCGGCCAGAACGCCAACATGCACGCCTGCGAAGCGTTGCTCGCCGCCTTCGAGGCAACCCGCGAGCGGCGCTACCTGGAGCGGGCCGCGACCATCGCGCGCAATATCACCGTGCGCCAGGCGGCGCTCGCGAACGATCTCGTGTGGGAGCACTACCGCGCCGACTGGTCGGTGGACTGGGACTACAACCGCAACGACAGGACCAACATTTTCCGCCCCTGGGGCTACCAGCCCGGGCATCTCACCGAGTGGGCGAAGCTGCTGCTCATCCTCGAGCGCCACGAGTCGGATCTGCAGGCGCCGGCGGACTGGCTCGCCCCGCGCGCAGCACACCTGTTCGACGCCGCGCTTGCGCGCGCATGGGACGCGGAACACGGCGGCATCCATTACGGCTTCGCTCCCGACGGCACTATTTGCGACGGCGACAAGTATTTCTGGGTGCAGGGCGAATCGCTCGCCGCGGCGGCGCTGCTCGCCTGCCGCACTGGCGAAGAAGAATATTGGCGGTGGTACGAACGCATCTGGGCGTACTGCTGGGAACATTTCGTCGATCATCGCTTTGGGGCGTGGTACTGCATCCTCAGCCGCGACAACCGGAAATACGGCGACGAGAAAAGCCCGGCGGGCAAGACCGACTACCACACCATGGGTGCGTGCTATGAGGTACTCAACGCGCTGGGCCATCGACCGACTATTTGATCCAGGTCAAATCAAGGCGAGATAAGCACTCATGGAACCCGTTTGTAAGGTTGGCGTAAGGTTCGCGCAATAGGTTGGGGCCGCAAGACCCGCGAAGCCCGACCCTAAGAGCGCGCGGGGGTGGCCCGGCTTTCGTCGGGCTTTTTTTTGCCCCCTTCTCTCTCATGATTTCGTCTTTCTTTTCCTAGACATAGGCCGGTCCGCCGCGCGATCCGGGCGCAAGCGACCCCCCATTTGATTGATCTGCGTCAATTACCGCCCGATTGCCGCGGTTACGATGGGGACGCTCTTGGGGGAAAAGAAAGAGTCGCCGCCGCCCCGATTTTTCAAAAATATAGCGGTCGGCCGCGATTCTGTGATGCAGAGGTCTATCGCCATGTGCATGCAGAAGAGGAGATTTCTGTCCCTTGCAGTCGCCTTTGTCGCATTTGCATTCTGGTTCGGTTTTCCCGAGAAATCCCATGCGGTCCCTTCCTACGCCCGACAAACCGGCATGGCCTGCGAGGCCTGCCACACCGTCTTTCCCGAGCTGACGCCGTTCGGGCGCGCCTTCAAGCTGAACGGTTATCTGATCGACAATCTGCCGCAGGTCCAGGGCATTACCACCAGCAAGGAGCAGGCGCTGCTGTTGAACCAGTTGCCGCCGCTGTCCCTTATGTTCCAGGCGTCCTACACCCAGACCAGCAAGGCGCTGCCCGATTCGGCCGCGACTGGAACCAACGCGCAGAACGGTCAGGTGCTGTTCCCGCAACAGGCCAGTTTGTTCTACGCAGGTCGGATCGCTCCCAACATGGGCGCGTTCATCCAGATCACGTACGACCCCGTGTCCGGAACCGTTGGTTGGGACAACACCGACATCCGCTACGCCAACCAGGTGCCGGCGGTGACCGACGGGTTGACCTACGGCTTCACGCTGAACAACAACCCGACGGTGCAGGACGTCTGGAACAGCACGCCGGCCTGGCAGACGCCCTTCGATCAGAGAACCAGCGCGGCGCCGATGCCCGCCGCCGCCACGCAGATCGACCAGACGCTCGCCGGCGGCGTCGCCGGGCTGACCGCCTACGCCTGGTGGAAAAACTCGATCTACGGAGAATTCGGGCTCTACCGCTCTGCGCCGCAGGGTGTCGGCGGCAGCGCCGGTGCGGGTCCGCTCGACAGCCAGTCGGGCGGTGTCATCAGCGGCTATGCGCCGTATTGGCGGCTTGCCTACGAGAAACAATGGGACCAAAACTCGCTGATGGTCGGCACCTACGGCTTGGACGTCCAGCTCCATCCGGCCTCGGACCCAACCGTGCGCATAAACGTGCCGCTTGCAGGTCCGACCGATCACTACCGCGACATCGCGTTCGACGCGCAATACCAGTTCATCGGCGACGAGCACCTGTTCTCCGTCCAAACGACCTATATCAGGGAGAACATGTGGCTCGACCAGAGCTTCGCGCTGGGCTTCTCCTCGAATCCAACCGATGACCTGAGGACCTTCCGCCTCGGCGGCACTTATTACTATCAACGCAAGTACGGCGCATCGCTCGGCTACTTCTCCACCACCGGCAGCGCCGATGCCGTGCGCTACGGGAGCGGAACGGCGATCTTCGGCTCGGCAAGCGGCAGCCCGAACAGCAACGGCTGGATCGGGGAACTCGATTACGTGCCGTGGCAGAACGTGAAGTTCGCGCTGCAGTACACCGCCTACAACAAGTTCAACGGCGCCAGCTCGAACTACGACGGCCTGGGCAGGAATGCAAGCGACAACAACACGCTGTACCTGCTCGCCTGGATCGCATTCTGAGCGGAAACCGACGGACGCTCCGGCACGCCCTTGCCAAGGCCGGCCGGAGCCCTCACACGATTACGGAGACATCGACATGAAACTCAATCCGACGACGCCGTTTGCGCTGCTGCTGTTGTTCGCCGCCGCGCCGGCATTTGCGCAGGACGAGGACGCGGCCAGACTCGCCATCGGCGTCTGCGCCGCCTGCCACGGACCGCGCGGCGAGAGCGTCGCGCCCGCCTTCCCGCGTCTGGCCGCTCAACGCGCCGAATACATCGAATCCCAGCTAAAGTCGTTCCGCGACCGCACGCGCAGCGACCCGATGGCACAAGGGTACATGTGGGGCATGACTTCGCAGCTCTCCGACGGCACCATCGCCGGGCTTGCGGAGTACTACTCGAAGCAAAAGCCCGTCCGCAACGGCCAGCAGGGCAATCCGAAGCTCCTGCAGGAAGGCAAGACCATCTACGAGCAAGGCATTCCCGCGACCAACGTGCCGGCCTGCATCACATGTCACGGCAAGGACGCGGAAGGCAGCGCCGTGTACCCGCGGCTCGCCGGCCAGCACGCGCCGTACCTGGTCAAGCAGATTGCGCTGTTCAAGAGCGCGCTGCGGGCGGATCCCAATGCAGCGGTCATGCACGCCATCAGCGCCGGCATGTCGTTCGAACAAGCCGAAGCGGTGGCGGCATACCTTGCGTCGAAATAAGGCAAGCGTGCGCCAGCCCTCCCTCCTGGCCGAAGAGAAGGCAGGATCGTTCCGGGATCGGGTCATGTTCCGCAACGAGCGCGCGCACTCGTTTCCAAAACCGTGTCGCCCGGCCCACGGCCGGCCACGCGCGGCGGCGCTGGTCGTGTGCGGCTTCGCGCTCGGCTTTGCTGCCTCGCAGGCCCGGGCCGATCCCGGCGAGGAAATCGAACAGTTGCGCCAGGAGGCGGCGCGATTGCGACAGTCTCTCGACGCGATCGACGCCCGGATCCAGGCGCTCGAAGGGCAGCTGCGCGCATCCAATCGCGCGAACGAAACGAGCGCGCCCGCCGAACCGTCTGCGCAACCGTCCGCACCGGCCGCCGCTGCGCCCGCCGAGACCGGGCCCACGCCGCTGTCGCCGCTGGTCGAACTCAAGGAGCACTGGTCGCAGGTCGAGCCGGGGACGCCTTCGGACAAGGTGCTGGCATTGCTCGGCAAGCCGGAACGGGAGCTTCGCATCAACGGCAAACCGGTCTGGTATTACGTCTATCCCGGAATCGGCCGCGGCTCGGTGTTCTTCAACAACGACGGGAAAGTGTCGACCAGCCAGCCGCCGAGCCTGGGCTGGTCCCGGTAGCCGCGCTTTCGGCGCATCGATTTGTCCATGGTCGCTGGATCGGCGCCGAGCTCCATTCGCCGAAGCCGGTTTCTGCGTTTCCTGTCCGCCGCGCCTCTCAATGTACGCCCAGAGCACGGGACAGCGAGACGTACAGCAGAAACGAAACCACCCCGGCCAGCAGCGGAGTGAAAAACCAGGAAAAGACGATCTCCACCAGCGCCTTCCCGTTCAGGGTCTTCAGTCCCCTGGCACCGCCGGCGCCTGCGACGCCGCCGATGAGCGCCTGGTTCATCGAAGTGGGGTAGCCGGCGATGGCGGCGGTATGCGCCGTGATGCTTTGCGCCAGCTTCGCCCCGACGCCCATATTGAGATCGAGCGTGGCAATCCCTTTGGCGACCTTCTCCAGGATGCCTCTGCCCCAGGTCAGCGCCCCGACGGCAATGGCGATGCCGCCGATGAAGCCCGCCTTTACCGCGGGGACGAGCCCCAGGCCGTAGAACACGCCGACGGCATTGCCGGTGTTGTTCGCGCCCAGCGTATAGGCCGCATAGCAGCAGGCGGCCAGCAAACCCCAGCGCAGCACAGTCGCGTGCGACTCGGCGCGTCGCAGCATCAGAGCATCGGCGAAGCGCGTCAGAACAAAGCCCAGCAGCGCGCTCGCCACAGGCGTACCGATCCAGGTCACGAAGAGGAACACGACGGTCGTGTCCCAGTTCACCGGAGCCTTCATGCCCAAGGCGGCCCCGACCACGGAAAAGCAGGCGAGCTGCGAGGTGGACACCGGCCATTTCATCCAGGTGTTGGCGGCCGTCACCAGCGCTGCGGTGAGCATCATGACCATCGCTCCCAAAGAGGTCATGAATTCGCCCGGAATGATCCCTGTACCGACGGTGGTCACCACGTTGCGGCTTTCGAACGTGGCGCCGAGAACAACGAAAAAGCCGATGAGCAGCAGGGCCGTCGCGGGCCTCTTGATGACGCCCGCGCCGTAGGCCATGCCCATGGTCGCGCCGGTATAGTGCGTGCCGATGGTCCAGCCGAAGAACAGGCCCGAAAGCACCATCGCAATCGTTAAATAGGTGTCCATGTGATGCCTCTCACGCTTACCGGTTTTCGTCGTGTGCCTCGAAAACCCTCTGGGCATAGGCTTCCAGCAGCCCTTCGCAGGCTTGCAGGTGGCGTTCGGCTTCGGGCGCCAGGGTCGCACCGTAGAAATCGAGCTTGCGGATCTTTTCCAGCCATGACTGGAGCTTCTTGAGGTCCACGTCGTTTTCTTCCAGTTCGGCGTACGTAAAATGGACGCCACCACCCACCTTTGTCGAGATGCATGAGTGCAGCATCTGCCGATCGAGCTGCACGGGCGCGCTGGCTCAACCGAAACATCTCGGAACGGGTCTAGCGAGCCATTTCAGCGATACGAACCACGAAATGGCGACAGCCGTCTTTCTGGTATCCCTGTCCTCGGTATACTGGGCACGCGTTCGCGCTCGGCGCGATTGGGCGCATTGCCGACGGCGTGTAGACGTTCTTCGAGGTGCGGTCGGGGTGGTACAGCGACAGGATCGGCAGGCGCAAAGTCGTGGCGGCAGGCCCGTCACCTGTGGTTCAGCCCCAGCCACCTCTCCATGAGACGCTGCACCGGCTTTTTCTGGCCGACGAAACGGACGAACGTGTGGCGGCATTTTCTGCAATTCGCCCATACCACGCCGGCTTTTCCTTCCGGCATCTCGTACAGCTCGCGGCTGATCACATGACGCCGCATTCCGCAGCCGTGACAGACGACGAACCGCGGGAACGAGAATTCGCTCGTGTCCGCCGCCTCGTGCGCCCCGGACTCCCGCGCTTCCATGTCGATGGCCTCCGATGATTCGGACGCTCCGTGCAGCGACGATCCGCGGTCGCCCCGCATGTCCGTCCCGCCGCGCGCTCGCCCGATCCCGACCGCAGGCGCGGCCTCCTTCCCCATTCTCAAGCCCGGGTCTTCTCCTTCTCGTCATCCGACACCGTACCGAAGATGCGGCGATACAGGTCTTCGCCGTGGCTGGTGGGCAGCGGTTCGCCCTCGACGAGGCGAAACGTGCGCCGCCCGTCGGCCAGCCGTTCCGCGCGAAGGAACAGAAAGGCGCCGGCTTTCTCGCGGAAGAAGCCGTGCGCCAGGTCGAACATGTGGGTCACGTAGAACACCTTTACCCCGCTTTCCACCAGGGCGCGGACGATCTGCCGCGCGATCTCGGATCCTTCCCGCTCGTTCGTCGACGAGAACGACTCGTTGCACAGAACGATGCTGTTTCGCGTCACATGGTCGACGAGGAAGCTCATCCTGCCGAGCTCTTCGTCGAGCTTGCCGCTCCGCATCGCGGCGTCTTCTTCGCGCCGGTAGTGCGTGAAGATGCCGGTGCAGACATTGGCGCGGAAGGTCTGCGCCGGCACGAACATGCCACACTGCATCATCAGTTGCGCGAGGCCGACACCGCGCAGAAACGTCGATTTGCCGCCACGGTTGGCGCCGGTGATCATCACGAGCAGCCTGTCGTCCGCGTTCACGTCGTTGTCCACGACTCGCTCTTTCACGCTCAGGCTCAAGCAGATGTCGTACAGGCCCGTCGCGGAAAACGCCGGCTTGCCGGCAGGAACGGGCTGCGGAAAGCAGACCGGCTCGCCTTTTTCCGCCAGCCGCTCGCGCAGGTTCAGGCAGCCGATGTAGAAGGCCAGCTCCCATCGCAGCATGCGGAAGAAGCTCAGAATATGGTCCGTGGACTGACCCAGCGCGCTCGCCACGAGACTGATTCCCCGGTCTCTGAGTTCCGAGAGCGCCCGGAACCCGTTTTCGTCGCGATCGGCGATCTGAACGACGTAACTGGAGCGTTCCGCGCCGAGCACCCGCTCGAGCGAACTCCGGACCCTTTCCACCCAGCTTCTCGGACCCGGCAGCTTGCGCAGCACGTAGTTCGCACCCTTGTTGCCCTTATCGAGCCCGGCGCTCATCAGCACGCCGCTTCGAAACGCGAGCCGGTCCAGGTGATCCGCGACGACGCCGAGATAGGCATCGTCGAGCTCCTTTGCCAGCATGTCGAAGAGCCTGGCAAAGCCTTCGGAGCGGAATTTGCCGCCATTGTCGTCGGCAATGCGCCGCAGCTTCCGGAGCAGATCCATGAAGAGCTTGAGCACTTCGACCGATCGGCGCAGCAGCCCCTCCGGGTACCGGCCGAGCAGCCCGGCCCAGACCTTGCGCTCGCCCTCGATCGCCGCCACGGCGACGGCGTACAACTCCCGGACGGCGGCGGAGTGCTCCAGGCAGTCGGCCAGGATCCGCTGGCGATAGAGGATCGTCTCTGGTGCGACGACGCTTGTCAGAACCGCCTTCTTTATCGCGTCGAGCAGGAACTTGTCGTCGCCCGCCATCGCGCCGATCAGGGTGTCGAGCTCGAGGTCCTGCGTCAACGCGGCCTCGTTTTTCGGCAGTCTCAGTTCCGGATCGAAGTCCCGGTCGCGATACATGAGGAACGCTTTCATGACGCCACTCGCTCCTTCACGCTCAGGTAGCTGAGGCGGTATTTCTGCGCCAGCGCGGCGGCGTAGGCGAGTCCATCGGCAGGCCGTCTGACGATCTTGAAAGTCCTCAGCGCCGGATCCCTCGCGTCCACCGTGCTGACCATGCTGACCGCGCTCTTGCTGAACGACGCCAGCTCGTCGAGAAACGTCACATAGACGCACAGCATGTCGCGCTGGACGATCTGCTGCAGGACGCGTTTGCTGAGAAACAGCGCGTCGTTCAACGTCGTCGAGCTGAAACTCTCGTTCATGATGAGGATGCTGCGCGGCGTCGCGCGCGCCAGAATCGCGCGAATCCGCCGCAAGTCGTCCTCCAGCTTGCCGCTGAGGTTCCCGATGTCTTCCTCCCGGTCGAAATGGGTGAACAGGCTGTCAAAGAGAAAGAGCCTGGCCTGCCGGCCGGGAACCGAGCAGCCGAGGTTCGCCAAGTAATGCAGTTGCCCGAAAGTGCGCGCGAAAGTCGTCTTGCCGCCCTGGTTCGGTCCGGACACGATGAATACGCGCTCCGGGTCTTCCAGGTGGAAGTCGTTGGTCACAACCGAAACATTTTCGCGCACCAGCCTGTCGGCCAGCGCGAGGTCGAACGACTCGCGGCAGTGGACCGCCTTGGAGCGGTCGGCTACGACGGGGTAGCAGAAGGAAAGTCCGGCCCTTTTCAGGCGCGCGCCGTGTTCCAGCCAGGCGACATAGAACTGCACCTCCCGGTCGAAGCTGCGGATCGTGTCGTCGAGATAGTAACGATGGCGATCGCAGTACCGTTCCAGCTCGAGGAAAACGTCCGGATACAGCTTCGCGACGCGGTCCAGCACGGCCGCCTCGACGTGATTCATGTTCAGCGATTCGCGGAAGTCGAAGCGGTACTCCCTGGGCACGCCCTGCTTGAACTTCTCGAACGTCTGCAGCACCTCCGCGCCGTAGTCGGATTCGGAGTCGTAGCGGCTGACGCGAATGCGGGCGCCGTCGATATGCAACGTATATAAGACCCCGGCCAGGTCGGCCTTCAGCTTCTGCGTGTCGGAAACGAGCGTCGCGAAGTCGCCGGATGCGGTGTAGGTCTCGAGATACTCGCGCAGTCCCCGAAAGCCGCGCGATCTCGGGTACGCCGACTGCAAGTCCTGCATCAGGCAGCGGACGGCGTCGCAGTAGATGTCCACCGCGTCCAGGAACCAGCGCTGCTTCTGCCGCTCGTAGTAGAGCTTGTCGGCCTGAGCAAGGCTTTCGCGCATCGTGCGCAGCTTGCGGGAAAAGGTCCGGACGTGGCCGAGCAGCGCCTCGTTCTCCAGATCGCGCATCACTTCGTGGCGGTAGCATATTGCCTCGACACTGCGCAACGGCGCGTAGAAGAACGGTTTCAGGTTGTATTCGTCGCGGCCGGCCGTGACGGACGCGACGATCTGGTCCAGGTTCAGATCGCCGAAGAACTCCGGCGCTTCCCGGCCGTCGATGTCGCCTTCGATCAAGGGTTCGAGGAACAGGATACTGCGGAATCTCGAGAGCAAGATTCACCTCCGGGGATACGCAACGCGCCGGGCGGAAATGACGGGCGGACGCTCGCGGTCGCCCGAGCCCTCGTCGAAGAGCGCGCTGGCGCGCTCGCCGACAGGCAAGTCGATTACGGCAGCACGGCGCGGGCGCCTGCGCGGGCAGGGAAAATCTCGAGGATCAGGATGGAAGCCGGCCGATGCAGAGTCTTGCACGCCCACATGTCTCCTTTATCGAGGACACTGTAGGCATCATTAGCCGACGCGGCGGTTCTTGTTCAGGAGGAATGCCATCTCCGCCGGCAAAGTCTAACGCACGCAAATATCACCCGCAAGGCGCGTCTCACTCACGTGTACCCCTGGGAAAACTTGGACGTGCGGGCGAAAACGAGCTGCGGAAAACCACTTCGGGGACGGCGATATAGTTCCTCATATTGATCACCCACAACATTTCGGTCGTTGAATATCGCGGCGACCAGCTGATCGTGAAGTGCTCGACGATCCACGGCATCTTTATACCCGGACGCTGCTGTCCGTTGTGCCGGAAGAGTGCGCCGCGGCCGCGCTTGCTTCGGCGCGGCGCCTGCGCCGAAGCTTGCAGTGATATCCATGTTTGTCTATATTGGACACGAATACAGCGAGATGGCATTCCTCGCGGCAATAAGAACCGCCCTCACCGGCTGATGATGCCTACGAATCTCGGACCACCGGGAAACGCAGGCGTGGATGCTGACTTCAGCCAATGTCCGTTTGCGTGCCCCGTACAGACGAGGCAGATCCGACTTCTTCCCCGAAGAAAGGCTGTCATGGTTTTGCGCGCGCACACGGGTATACGACGCCACGCGCCTGAAAGTTTCCGCTGCGGGCATTTGTCGCCAGCGGCGCCGGGCCGTTTCTGCTTGCGTCTTCTTGCAGGGCGGCGCCCCGAACCAGCAGACCATCCTGGCGCATCCATCGTATGCCCGGTTCGCCGCCGGTCTGGCGGCGCGGTGAGCCGGCGCGCATAGGGATCCGCAGTCATGGCGGAAAGAATCTTCTTCAATCTGCTGCAGGTCGCCACCGTGATGGTGTTCGCGCCGCTCGCCGCGGGGGTGACGGCGCGGCTGAAGGAGATCGTCCAGTCCAAGCGCGGTCCTTCCGTTTTCCAGCCCTATCGCGATCTGTGGAAGCTGTTCCACAAGGACGAAATCGTGTCCGAAGACAGCTCGTGGATTTTCCGTTTCACGCCCTACATCGTTTTCGTCGCGCCGATATTCGTCGCCCTGCTGATCCCCGTGCTGACGAGTTATCCGCTCTTCTTCGCCTTCATGGGCGACATGCTGGGGGGCGGCTTCGTGCTCGCGCTGGGGGGATTTTTCGCCACGCTCGCGGCGGTGGACACGGCCAATCCCTACGGCCCGATCGGCGCCAGCCGCACGCGCATGGTCGGCTTCCTCGCCGAGCCGGTGTTCATGATCGTGTTCTTCACCGTGTCGTTCGTCGCCGGCTCCACGATTCCCTACATCGTGCAGCAGAAATGGGTGATGCCCATCGCCAACTTCTTCGCCCCGTCGCACGTGCTGCTCGTGCTCGCCTTTCTCATGCTCATCCTCGCCGAGGGCGGGCGCATCCCGGTGGACAACCCGACCGGCCACTTCGAGCTGGCGATGATCGACGAGTCCAAGTCGCTGGAGTACTCGGGGCGCGGCTTCGCCCTGATGAAATGGGGCGGGCAGATGAAGTTCTTCGTGCTGCTGTGCATCTTCCTCAACGTGCTGGTGACCCCTTGGGGCCTTGCCGCCGGGCAGACGCTCGGCGACGTGCTGCTCGCCGTGCCGCTCGTGCTCTTCAAGATTTTCTGCTTCATCCTGGTCCTGGTGTTCATCGAGTCCTCGCTCGCGAAGCTGCGCCTGTTCCGCATCGCCGAGTTCCTCGGCGCGGCGTTCATCACCTCGGTCGCGGCGATGATCGCCCAAGTCTTCATCGGATGAGGCCGGCATGAGCGACGCGACCCGCCAACTGATCGAAAACCTGAACGCGCTCGCCGCGGGCCTGTTCCTGCTCACCGCCTTCGGCATCGTCGCAATGCGCCAGGCGCGCGGTTGCCTGATGCTGTTCATCGCCCAGTCGCTGCTGCTCGCGGCCTCTGCCGCGCTCCTCGGCCTGCGCTTCGATTCCGGGCACCTGTACGGCGTCGCGATCGTAAACCTCATCACCAAGCCGATCATCGTGCCGTGGCTGCTGCACAGGGTCGCGCCCGCGGGGCTGTACACGCGGCGCGAGGTCGACCAGGTGCTCAACATTCCGACGGCGCTCCTCATTGCGCTCGCGCTCGCGATCGGGGCCTACTTCCTCGGCATCCCGCTCGCGAAGGCGGTCGGTCCGGAATACCAGGGGCCGAACGTGCCGATCGGCATCGCGGGCCTGCTGCTCGGCGCGTTCACGCTCACCGTGCGCCGCGAGGCGCTGCCGCTGCTGATCGGCCTGCTCGCGATGGAGAACGGCGCGTTCCTCGCCGGCATCCTGATCGCGCACAACCTGTCCATGCTGGTCGAGCTGGCGATCGCGACCGACGGACTGATCATCGTGTTCATAGTCGGCGTGCTGGTGCGCGCGGTCGCGAAGCAGGTCGGCACCACCGCGGTCGGCGAGCTGGCGAGCCTGAAAGAGCGGCCGGCGGGACAGGCCGCACCCGGGGCCGCGCGATGAGCCTCGTCTGGATCCTGATCCCGTCGCTGATCGCGGCGCTGCTCACCGGCATCCGCACGCCGCGTTCCTGGGTGCCCGGGATCACGGTGGTGTCGTGCCTGATCGTTCTCGTCCTCGCCGTCCGCATGGCCTGGTCCGTCGCGGCGGGCGGCTCGGTGGGCGAAAGCCTCGGCCCCGGCTGGTCGAACTGGGTCGCGCTCGACGGGCTGGGCGCGCTGATCCTCCTCCTCATCGCGCTGGTCGCGACCACGGCGGCGATCTACTCGGTCGGCTACCTCGCGCACGAGGACCTCAGCCACGGGAAGCTGCGCTTTTACCACGCGAACTACAACCTGTTCGTCTTCTCGATGCTCGCGATCCCGCTGATCGCGGAACCGACGCTGGTGTGGATCGTGGTCGAGCTGACGACGCTCGCCTCGGCGCTGCTCGTCTCCTTCGAGAACACGCGCGAGGCGCTCGAAGCGGCCTGGAAGTACGTCGTGCTCTCGCTGATGGGGGCGGGCTTCGCGCTGTTCGGCTTCCTGGTGCTGTTCGCGGCGATGCAGGCGACGGGCGGGGGGACCTACACCTGGTCGGGGCTCGTCGCCGCGGCGCCGAGAATGCCGCCGCTTCTCGTGCAGACCGCGTTCCTGCTTATCCTGATCGGCCTCGGGACCAAGGTCGGCCTCGTGCCGATGCACACCTGGCTTCCGGACGCCCACAGCCAGGCGCCCTCGCCGGTCTGCGCGCTGCTCTCGGGCATCGAGACCACTTCGATCCTGTACGTGATCCTGCGCTTCTTCCCAGTGATGCAAGCCGTGCCGGGGGCGCACGCCGAGACGTGGGCGCTCGTCCTCGGGTTGATCTCGGTCGGAACCGCCGCCTTCCTGCTGCTCCAGGTGCACGACTACAAGCGGCTGTTCGCGTTCTCCACGGTCGAGCACATGGGCATCATGCTGACCGCGGTCGGGCTCGGCGCCTCCGCGCACTACGGCGCCATGCAGCAGATCGTCAGTCACGCGGTGACCAAGTCGTTCTGCTTCTTCGCCGCGGGCGCGACGCTCCTCGCGGTAGGTACGCGCGACATCGCGGCCGTGCGCGGGCTGATCCGCCGCGCTCCCGGGGCGGGCGCCGCGCTCGTCGTGGGCGGGCTCGGCATCACCGGCGCGCCACCGCTCGCCGTGTTCCTGAGCGAGTTCGCGATCCTGAAGGCCGGGCTCGGGGCGGGATACTATGTCGCGACCGGGCTCCTCGCCGCGTTCATCGTCATCGCGTTCTTCGGCGTGATGGTGCACGTGAACCGGATGGTCTTCGGGGCACCGGAGGTCGAGGAGCCCGATTCTCCGGCGGAGCGTCCCCGCTTGCCGTTCAGCTGCGGGCTCGCTCTGGTTCTCGGCGCCGTGCCGGTGCTGGTGCTCGGCGTCTACATCCCGCCGCCGCTGCACGCGCTGCTGCAGCAGGCCGCCGCCGCGCTCGCGAGGTGAGGCATAGATGGACTGCGCCACGCTCAAGGACCTGATCGAAGCCTCCTGGCCGGGCCGCGCGCGCTGTCGCTTCGACCCTGCGGCAAGGACCAACGAAGTGACTTGCGAGCGCGCGGTCCTCGCCGATGTCTGCAGCCGTCTGTTCCACGAGTGGGACTACGCCTTCGCCGGCCTCGTCGTCGAGGAGGGCGAGCGGCAATGGGAGCTGCGCTACGTGTTCTACGGCGAGCGCGACGCCGGCTGGGTCCACGTCCTGGTCGCGGCGCCGCTCGCGGACAGCGTCTTCCCCAGCATCGCCGTCGAAGCCAGGGTTTTCGCGGCGGATTGGCACGAGCGCGAGGCCGAAGACCTGTTCGGCGTTCACTTCGCCGGCCATCCGCGCCTCGGCGACTTCGTGCTCCACGACGACGCCTGGCAGGAGGGCGTCGAGCCGATGCGGCGCGGCTTCGATCCCGTGGCGGCACTCCGCGACCGGCGACCGGCCGCCGACTGGCGGCCGCGGCGCGTAGTGCAGGAGGCGGGCGCGTTCATCCTGCCGATCGGACCGAAGTTCTCGGGCGTGACCGAATCGGTGCTGTTCGAGCTCGAGACGGTAGGCGAAGACGTCATCCGTTCGTGGACGCGGCTGTTCTACAAGTGGCGTGCGGTGGAGAAGCTCGCCGAGGGAAAGTCTGCCGAGGACGCGCTGGTCCTCGCCGAGCGTTTCGCCGCGACCACGGCGTTCGCACACGGCCTCGCGTTCTGCCAGGCCGTCGAGGCGATCGGCGGCGCGACCGTTCCGCCGCGCGCGCGCGCGCTGCGCGTGTTCCTCGCCGAGCTCGAGCGGCTGCGCCAGCACGCCGGGGCGATCCAGGAAATCTGCGAGTCCACCGCGCTGGTCGTCGCGAACAGCCAGGCGGGATTGCTCGAGGAGGACCTGCTGCGCGTCTCATGCGAGCTGACCGGCCACCGCTACCTCTTCGGGCTGCTCGCCCTCGGCGGCCTGACGATCGACCTGCCGACCGAGGCGTGCCGCAAGGCGCTGCGCAAGGCGCAGGACGTCGTCGCGCGGCTCGACGCGCTCGAGCGGAGGCTCAAGGTCTCGAGCAGCTTTCTCGACCGGATCGAGGAAGTGGGGGTCATCTTTCCGCGCACCGCCAGGGCGTACAGCCTGGTGGGCCCGGTTGCGCGCGCTTCGAGCCTCGCGCGCGATCTGCGGCGCGAGCAGCCCTACCTCGGCTACGAGTCGTTCGAGTTCGAGGTTCCAACCGAGGAGGAGGGCGATGGCTACGCGCGCCTGCGAGTGCTCTTCGCCGAAGCCCGCCAGTCGCTGCGCATCATGGACCAAGCGGCCGGCGTGCTGCGCGAAGGCGCGGTCCAGGCGCCGGTCGCGCTCGCCGCGGGCGCGGCGCTCGGCTGGGTCGAGGCGCCGCGCGGCGCGACCTTCCACTGGGTGAGGCTGGACGGGAGCGGACGGGTCGCGCGCTACCGCGCGGTCACGCCGTCGTTCACCAACTGGCACAGCTTCCACCTCGGGGCGGAGAAGTTCGCGTTCCAGGATTTCCCGATCATCCTCTCGACCTTCGACCTGTCGGCGGCCGAGAACGACCGCTGAGGACAACGTCGCGGAGCGCATATTATGAAGTGGGTCGTGAGCGGATTACGGACCGGCATCAAGACCACCGCGTATCCGTCCGGCGCGGAAAACGCTCCCGGCGTGACGCCCGGGCTGCCGCTCGGCGCGGCGCTCGGCGAGCGCGCCGCGGCGCTCGCCGAGCGCTGCCCGACGCATGCGCTCGCGAACGCGGAAGGCAGAATCTCGGTCGACTACCGCCGCTGCGTGCATTGCTACCGCTGCGCACGCGGCACGCCGCAGCCGCTCGGCTGGAAGCTGGGCTTCGAATGGGCGGGGGCGCGCGCCACTGGCAATGCGTTCGGCGCGCCGTTCAGCCGCTCGATCCACATCGTGGTGGTCGATGCCGGCGACTGCGGGGCCTGCCTGAACGAAGTGAGGCAGCTCAACAATCCCTACTACAACATGCACCGGCTGGGATTCTTCATCACGCCGACGCCGCGCCACGCCGACGTGCTGCTCGTCGTCGGCCCGGTCACCGACCACCTGCGCAAGGCCCTCAGGAAAGTCTACGATGCGATGCCGACGCCGAAGCGCGTGGTAGCGGTCGGCGCGTGCGCGCTGTCGGGCGGCGTCTTCGCCGAGAGCTTCGTCGGCGGGAAGGGCGTGGCCAAGCTGCTGCCGGTCGACGTCGAAGTGCCCGGCAACCCGCCGCCGCCGATCGCGATACTGCACGGCCTGCTCGTCGCGGTCGGCCGCGCGGCGCCAGCGGCGCTCGTCTCCTCGGGATCGTGATGGCCGCGCTCCTCGGCCTCGTCTTCGCGGCCTGCGGCGCCGGGATCGTGCTCTCGCTCGCGCTGTCCCCGGGCCGGCAGGCCGGCGTGCTGGGCTGGCTCGGCTGCATCGCCGCGGCCGCCGCTGGGGCGGCCGGCATCACGGCGCTCGTCACCCGCGGCAGTTTCGCCCTCGCGCTGTGGAGCCTTCCCGGGCTGACGACGCTCACGCTGCGCCTGGATGCGCTCTCGGCGGCGTTCGTGCTCGTCACCGGGCTGGTGCTGTTTCCGGCGTCGATCTACGCCGCCGGCGAGCTGCGCGCCGGCGCGCTCTCCGGGCGCGAGCGCTCGTTCACGGTGATGCTCCTCGCGCTGTACGCGTCGATCGTGCTCATCCTGATCGCGGGCGACGCGGTGCTGTTCCTGCTCGCCTGGGAGGTCATGTCGATCCTGTGCTACCTGCTCGTGCTGAGCGCGCGGAGCGAGCAGCGGGTGGGATCCGCGTACCTGCTGCTCGCGATGGGTGAGGCGGGGACGCTCGCGGCCGCGCTCGGGCTCCTGCTGCTCGCGCTCGGGGCGAGCACGGTCGAATTCGGCGCGCTTCGCTCCGGCGCCGCGGCGCTCGGCGAGGGCGAGCGCTGGGCCGTGTTCCTGCTCACGTTCTTCGGATTCGGCGTGAAGGCGGGCCTGGTGCCGGTCAACTCCTGGCTGCAGCGCGCCTACGCCGCCGCGCCGCGCGCGTTCGCGCCGGTGCTCGCGGGCGCGACGTTGAACCTGGGTCTGTACGGCATCCTGCGAGTGAACGCCGACCTGCTGCCCGCGGCGCACGCCGGCCCGGGTCTCCTCGCGCTCGTCGTCGGCGCTGCTTCGGCGCTGATCGGGATCCTGTACGCGACCACCGACAACGACCTGAAGGCGATGCTCGCGCACAGCTCGGTCGAAAACGTCGGCATCGTGGTGGCGGGCGCCGGCGCCGGGATGGTGTTCTTCGCCGCGCGCGAGCCCGCGCTCGCCGCGATCGCGTTCGTCGCCGCGCTCTATCACCTAGTCAACCATTCGCTCTACAAGACGCTGCTCTTCGTGGGCGTCGGCGCGGTCGAGACACAGACCGGCACGCGCGATATGGACCGGCTGGGAGGCCTCATCCGCGCGATGCCGCTCGCCGCGGCGGCCTTCCTCGTGGGAGCGCTGTCGATCGGCGGGCTGCCGCCGTTCAACGGCTTCGTGAGCGAATGGCTCACGCTGCAGGCGATGTTGCGTGCGGCCGAGCTCTCCTCGAGCGGTGCGAAGCTCGTCTTTGCGCTGGCGGGTGCGGCGCTCGCCCTCACCGCCGCGCTCGCCGTGACCTGCTTCGTGAAGGTGTTCGCGATGAGCTTTCTGGGGATGCGCCGGCTCGACGGCGCGCGCCAGGTGCGCGACGCGGGTCGTCCCGCGCTCGGCTCGATGGCGATCCTCGCCGCGCTCTGCCTTGCCTTCGGCGTGCTGCCGACCTACGTGATTCCGCTCCTCGAGCCGGCGACGACGCAGATCGCGGGCGCGAGCCCGAGCGCGGCGCTGGTGCCGCCGTTTTTCGCCTCGAGCCCGGAGCACGCGAGCCTGCCGCCGGCGTTCGTGGCGGACTTTCACGACTTGGGCGCGCAGGCGGGTAGTAGCGTGCTGCCCGGGCGGGGC
>Ga0070741_10001116_pt1 | contig 85584 bp, 83 predicted proteins | sample Coa_R1_4_FD_66440 | JGI IMG/M metagenome (GOLD analysis project Ga0070741, IMG submission 66440) | Surface soil microbial communities from Centralia Pennsylvania, which are recovering from an underground coalmine fire - Coalmine... | ecosystem: Environmental > Terrestrial > Soil > Unclassified ... | reverse complement strand
CTTCGTCGACCTCGCCCACATGCAGCGCCTTCCCGCCGAGCGCGAGGCGCTGCGCGGGACCCACGACCCGCTCTACCTCGTCTACACCTACGGGAAGCTGGAGATCCTGCACTGGCGCGAGCAGCTCTCCCGCCGCCGCGGCTGGGACCCACGCTCGTTCCACGACCGGCTCACCACCGCCGGCTTCCCGCCGCTGGCGGTCCTGCGGGAGCTCCTCTTCGACGGGGTCGCGGCGGGCTGACGACGGGCCGGCTCAGCCGGTCGCCGCCGGCTGGGCGATCAGCGCCTGGGGCACGGCGGCGAGGACCTCGCGAAAGCGCCGGTCGGTGCCGCACAGGAAGATCGGCTGGCGGGCGTCCGGCCAGCGGCCGGTGTTGGGCGCGCCCTGCAGGGCGGCAACGGGTGTGCGCAGCACGAAGCGCACGCCGGGACCGCTGAGGTAGCGGTCGACCACGGGCTCGATGCGCTCGACCGCGCTCCAGGGCAGGACGTAGGTGGGCATGCGGCCCACCAGGGGGAACCAGGGCCCGAGCCGCGCGCCCTGCTCGTCGACGACGAGGCGCACCCAGGGCCGCTTGTGGTCGGCCAGCTCGCGCATGCCGCCGTGGAAGGTCGCCATGTCGCGGAGTCTAGGCCCGTGCGCGCGGAGGAGCGCCGCCCGGGGCGGTCAGTGCAGGGCGGTGAGGACGCTCTGCTGCGCCGAGGTGGCCACCGAGTAGATGGAGAAGATCAGCGCCGTGCCCAGCAGGATGGTGCCCACCGCCGAGGCCAGCAGCACGCCACCGCCCGCGAAGCTGGTGCGCGGCCAGTCGTAGGCGGCCTCACCCTCGCGGGGTCGCGAGTACATCAGCAGCGCCACGCGCAGGTAGTAGTAGACCGAGATCACCGAGGTGAAGATGCCCCAGAGGGCGAGCGACGTCGACCCGCCCTGGATGGCCGCGCTGAAGACGAAGAACTTCCCGAAGAACCCCGCCGTCGGCGGGAACCCTCCCAGCGAGAGCAGGAAGATGGCCATCGACGCCGCGACGTACGGCCGCCGGAAGGCGAGCCCGCGCAGGCCGTCGTAGGAGTCGAGGTCCTCGCCGCGCCCCGCCATCACGGTGATGACGGCGAAGGCGCCCAGCTGCGTCGCCGCGTACGCGGCCAGGTAGTACAGCGAGCCGATGGTGCCCAGGTTGCTCTGCACCGCGACGCCGATGAGGATGTACCCTGCCTGGGCGATCGACGAGTAGGCGAGCATGCGCTTCACCGACGTCTGGGTGATGGCCGCGATGTTGCCGCCCACCATGGAGATGATGGCGACGAAGGCGACGATGCCGTTCCACTTGTCGTAGCTGTCGCTGAAGGTGTAGCTGAAGCAGCGGATCAGCGCGGTGAAGGCGGCCACCTTGGTGGCCACGCTCATGAAGGTGGTCACCGACGTCGGCGCGCCCTGGTAGACGTCGGGCGTCCAGAAGTGGAAGGGCGCGGCGCTCACCTTGAAGGCGAAGCCGACGAAGAGCAGCCCGACCCCGACGAGGAACAGCGGGTCGACGACGCGCGAGCTGGAGTGCAGGGCGGCCGCGATCTCGGGGAGCTGGGTGTGCCCCGTCTCGCCGTAGATGAGCACCATGCCGTAGAGCAGGATCCCGGAGGCGAAGCCGCCCAGCAGCAGGTACTTCATGGCGGCTTCCTGGGAGCGCTCCTCGGTGCGCGCGAAGCCGCTCAGGATGTAGAGCGAGATGGAGAGCAGCTCGATGCCGAGGAAGATGACCATCAGGGAGTCGGCCCCGGCGAGGAACATCATGCCCACGCTGGCCCCGAGGATGAGCGCGTAGTACTCCCCGAAGTGGATGCCGCGGCGGTTCAGGTAGCCGGGGCTGATCATCGTGGTCAGCGCCGCCACCGCGATGATGATGCCGTCGGCGAACAGCGCGAAGCGGTCGTACGACATCGAGTCGAAGTAGAGCGTCCGCGGGTTGCCGGCGTCGAACCAGGCCCAGACCGTCTCGCCCAGCGCCGCGGCCAGGACCAGGAGGGTCAGGAATGCGAGCACGCCGCGCCGCGTCGCCGGCACGACCAGGTCGGCGAGCAGGAGCAGCACGAACCCGCCGGCCATGATCAGCTCCGGGAGCAGGCCGACGAGGTCGCTGCCGCTGGGCGTCTTCAGCGGGGGCAGGGCGGCGAGCAGGTGCATCACGTCCTCTCCCCTACTGCGACGACGCCTGCGACTGGTCGGCCGAGGTGTTGGCCACCGAGACGTACTGGCTCACGTTGTTCTGCGACACCACTCCGAAGGGATGCGGGTAGAGGCCGATGGCGAGCATCAGCCCGGCCAGCGGGGCCAGCGCCATCCACTCGCGCCGGCGCAGGTCGGGGACGTTCTCCGCGACCTGGGATGGCGGCTCGTGCATCACGCCCTGGTGGAGGCGGAGCATGTACCAGCAGGCGAGCACCACGCCGACGCCCGCCAGCACGGCGAGGATGGGCGAGGCCTGGAAGGCGCCCAGCATGATGGTGAACTCGCCGACGAAGCTGTTCATCCCGGGCATGCCGAGGCCGGCCAGGGTGACGATGAGGAAGAGGGCGTAGAGCACCGGCATGCGCGAGTTGAGGCCGGTGATCTCGCGGATGTCGCGCGTCCCGGTGCGCTCCTCGATGAAGCCGACGATGAGGAACAGCGCGGCGATGATCATGCCGTGGTTGACCATCTGGATGATGGCGCCGTTCAGCCCGTTCTGGTTGAGGCTGAAGATGCCCAGCACGATGAACCCGAGGTGGGAGATCGAGGCGTAGGCCACGATGCGCTTGATGTCGGTCTGGGCCAGGGCGAGGAGCGCGCCGTAGATGATGCTGGCGATGGCCAGCCCCTCGAACACCCACTGGTAGGTGTGCGCCGCCCCGGGGAACAGGGTGATGCAGTAGCGCATGAAGCCGAAGGCGCCCAGCTTGCTGACGATGCCGGCGAAGAAGGTGAGCACCTGCGGCGGCGCCGAGGTGTAGGAGTCGGGCAGCCAGGTGTGGAACGGCACCAGCGGCACCTTGATGGCGAAGGCCAGGGCGAAGGCCATGAAGGCCCACTGCTGCGGCGTCAGGGTGCTCACCCCGAGGATGCTCACCGCCTGCTGGTTGGGGATCGGCGTCAGCAGCAGCGTGGTGAAGTCGAAGGTGCCGTGCGACGCGCCGCCGGTGGGCGCAAGGCCCGCCGAGGATTGCGTGTAGAGCCAGATGATGGCGAGCAGCATGGCCAGGCTTCCGGCCACCGTGTAGATCACGAACTTCAGCGTCGCCCGGCCGCGGTTGGCGTCACCGTAGCTGGTGAGGATGAAGTACAGCGGGATCAGCATCGCCTCCCAGAAGAAGTAGAAGAGCAGGAGGTCGAGGCTCGTCAGCACGCCGGCGGTGGCGCTGAAGGTGAGCAGGAGCAGGCCGCAGTAGAAGCGCAGCCGCGCCGTCTCCCGGCGGGCCACCACCACCGCGCCGAGCAGGAAGACGCCGGAGTCGAGCACCAGCAGCCAGCCGCTCAGGGCGTCGAGCCCGAGGTGGTAGCTGGCTCCGATGGCGGGGATCCAGTCGTGGTGCTCCTCGAACTGGAAGGTGATCGGGCTGTTGCGCGTCCCACCGCTCAGCAGCGCCGCCTGCGACGAGGCCGGGTCGGGCGTGTGGGTGAAGGCGAGCATCACGCCGGCGACGATCCCGGCGACCGCCAGCATGCTGAGGATGGTCACCGCCTTGATGGCGCCCGTCGCCGTGCGCGGGATGAGCTGCAGCAGCAGCGCGCCGCCCAGGGGGACGACGAGGATCAGGGTGAGCCAGGGAACGTGGTTCATCGGGTGATCAGGTAGCCGACGGCGACGAAGACGCCGGCGAAGATGAGCATGCCGGTGGCGTAGTCACGGATCAGGCCCGTCTCCACGCCGCGGAAGTCGATGCTGATGTCGGCGAAGAGCTGGGTCACCCCGCGCACCCAGCCGTCGAAGACGCGGGGCTCGAGGATGCGCCGCGCGGTGGAGGCCGCCGCCCGGGAGGGACGCACCAGGACGGCGTCGTAGAGCTCGTCGAAGTAGAACTTGTGCCAGCTCAGCTGGGGCAGCAGGCGCGGCAGCCGCGCCACCACCTCCTGCGCCTGCGGCTTCTTCTCGTACCAGATCCGCACCGCCGCGCCCACGCCGATCAGCGACGCGATGGTGCCGATGGCAAGGGCGAGCGCGCCGCGGAAGGTGCTCGGCTCGGTGACCACGCCGGTGGCGCTGCTGAACACCGGGTCCATGAAGCTGGAGAGGAAGTGCGCCGAGAAGCCGAGGATCTGGAAGGGCCACTGGATGACGATGCCCAGCACCACCGAGAGGCCGCCCAGGATCATCACAGGCCAGAGCATGGTCCGGCCGGGCTCGTGCGCCTGGAAGGGGCGCGCCGTCTGCGGCTCGCCGCGGAAGACCACCGCCCAGAGCCGGATGGCGTACAGGCCGGTGAGCACGTTGACGATCAGCCCGACGATGAACAGGGCCGGGATGGCCGGTCCTGCGACGGTGCCGAAGCCGAGGATGTCCTCCTTGGAGAACCACCCGGCGAAGATGGGGATGCCCGCCAGGGCCAGCGAGCCGGCGATGAAGGCGCGCTCGGTGTTGCGCATGCGGTCGCCGAGGCCACCCATCAGGCGGATGTCCTGCTCGTCGTTCATGGCGTGGATGACGTTGCCCGCGGCCATGAAGAGCAGCGCCTTGAACACCGCGTGGGTGACGAAGTGGAACATGCCGGCGGTGTACGCGCCGATGCCGACGGCGAAGATCATCAGGCCGATCTGCGACATCGTCGAGTAGGCGATCACCCGCTTGATGTCGACCTGGGAGAGCGCGATGACGCCCGCCATCAGCGCCGTGCCCATGCCCACGCAGGCGACCATCCCCTGCGCGATCGGCGCCAGGTCGAAGAGGGTGTGGAAGCGCGCGATCAGGTAGACGCCGGCGGTGACCATGGTGGCGGCGTGGATCAGCGCGGAGACCGGCGTGGGGCCCTCCATGGCGTCGGGCAGCCAGGTGTGCAGCGGGAACTGCGCCGACTTGGCGAAGGCGCCGACGGCCAGCAGGATGCAGATGGCGGTGATCACCACGCTGCCATGGGCGAAGGAGAACTGGGCGTTGTAGAAGACGGTCGGCAGGCTGATGGAGAAGATGCCGCGGCCGTCCTGGCCCCTGAGGTTGACCAGGATCATGAAGGCGGCGATGACCAGGGCCACGTCGCCGATCACCTGGGTGATGAACGCCTTGCGCGCCGCCACCACCGCGCTGGGGCGGCGCCACCAGAAGCCGATCAGCAGGTAGCTGCTCAGCGCCACCAGCGCCCAGCCGACGATCAGCCAGAGCATGTCGCCGGCCAGCACCAGCAGGAGCATCGAGAAGATGAACAGGTTCATGTAGGAGAAGAACCTGGCGACGTCGGGGTCGTGCTCCATGTAGCCGACGCTGTAGACGTGGATGAGGAAGCCGACGCCGGTGATCACCATGATCATCACCACGGTGAGGGGATCGATGGTGACGTCGAAGCCGAGCTGCAGGCCGTTGGGCCCGAGGTTGATCCAGTCCCAGAAGCGGACCGTGATCGTCTTGTGCGCACTGTCGGCGCCGACGACCTGCACCAGGATGATCACGGCCACCACGAAGGCGAGGGCCACGGCGCCGGGCCCCACCCAGTTGACGAACCGCCGTCCCAGGCGGTCGCCGAGCAGCCCGTTGAGCAGGCAGCCGATCACCGGCAGCAGCAGCAGGGCGCCGGCCAGGCCGCCCATCAGCACGACGTTGGTCACTCGCGCATCTCGCTGAGGTCGTCGACGTCGAGGTCACGGCCGGTGCGGAAGACGGTGGTGATGAGGGCCAGGCCGACGACCACCTCCGACGCCGCGACCACGACCACCATGAAGGCGAAGATCTGGCCGTCCTCGCTGTTGAGGAAGCGCCCGAAGGTGACGAAGGCGAGGTTGACCGCGTTGAGCATCAGCTCGATCGACATGAAGACGACCAGCGGGTTGCGCCGGATCAGCACGCCCAGCGCGCCGAGCATGAAGATGGCGGTGCTCAGCCCGATCAGCCAGGGAAAGGCGTCGAGGCTCACGTCCGCCGCGCCCCGGTGAGGTGATGTCGCGTCAGGTAGACGGCGCCGATGGCGGCGACGAAGAGCAGCAGCGAGGTGATCTCGAAGGGGACCAGGAAGGTGGTGAAGAGCTGGCCGCCGACCGTCTGCACGTTGCCCGCGGCGTCGACGTCGTCGGGGAAGTAGGAGAGCTGCTGCGGCTGGCTCACCTGGCCCACCTGGGCGCCGCGCAGCGGCGTCTTGACGCACTGCTGCTGGGCGGCGCTGGTGCAGGCGACGGCGCCCTTCTGGTAGGTGCTGCCGTTGCCCACCAGGAAGAAGATCTGCAGTGTCACGTAGAACACCGCCACCAGGCCGACCAGGAAGCGCAGGTCGAGGCGCGGTGTGTCCTCGGCTCCGGGGCTGAGCAGGGCGATGATGAAGACGAAGAGCACCATCACCGCGCCGGCGTAGATGATCACCTGCACCGCGGCCAGGAACTGCGCGTTGAGCAGCAGGAAGAGCACCGCCAGGAACACCATGTTGGTGACCAGGCTGAGCGCGCAGTAGATGGTCGAGCGGAAGCTGACGACGCCGATCGCGCTGATGAGCGCGAGGACGCCGACAATGGCCGTCAGTGCGTTCACGCGTTCCCGCCGTGCTCGTTGCCGGCGGGCTCGGCGACGCTGGGGACGTCCGCGGGGATCCCGGAGCGACCCGGCAGCGGCAGCTCGCCGCCCTCGTGGACGATGGCGTCGGCGCGGTCCCAGGCGATGCGCGGGCTGACGCCCGGCGCGCGACCCGGCTGCGCCCGCTGGTCGCCGCCGGCGCCGAGCGGGTTGTCGGCCAGCGACTTGTCGAAGCCGGGCCAGGCCTCCAGGAGGTCCTCCTTGGTGGCCACCAGGCGCTCGCGCCGGTAGTCGGCGAGGTCGTAGCGCGGGCCCAGGGTGATCGCCTCGGTGGGGCAGGCCTCGGCGCAGTAGCCGCAGTAGATGCAGCGCATCAGGTTGATCTCGTACCGGATCGCGTAGCGCTCGCCGGGCGAGACGGGGCGTTCGGGGTCGTTCTCGGCGGGGCCGACGTAGATGCAGCCCACCGGGCACGCGCCGGCGCAGAGCTCGCAGCCGATGCACTTCTCCATGCCGTTGTCGTAGCGGTGGAGGATGTGGCGGCCGCGGTGGCGGGTGGGAGCGGGCTTCTGCTCCTCGGGCCACTGCATGGTGATCGGCTTGCTGAGCATGTTCTTCAGGGTGAAGGCCATGCCCTTGACGAGCTCTTTGATCATGCGTTTGCCGCCTGAATGGCCACGATGGCGCCGGTCACGGCGATGTTGAGCAGCCCCAGCGGGAGCAGCACCTTCCACCCGAGGTTCATCAGCCGGTCGTAGCGCAGGCGCGGGAACGTCCAGCGGATCCAGATCATGGTGAAGAGCAGCGCGCCCGCCTTGGCCAGGAACCAGAGCGGTCCCGGGATGAAGTCGAGCTGCGGGATGAGCGGCAGGTACCCGCCGAGGAAGAGCGCCGTCGCGATCGACGACACCGTCACCATGTTGATGTACTCGGCGAGGAAGTAGAAGCCGAAGCGCAGGCCGCTGTACTCGGTGTGGTAGCCCGCCACCAGCTCGGTCTCGGCCTCGGGAAGGTCGAAGGGCAGCCGGTTGGTCTCGGCCAGCCCGCCGATGAAGTAGAGCAGGAAGGCCATCGGCTGCAGGATCACGAACCAGACGTGGTGCTGGGCGGTGACGATCTGCTCCAGGTCGAGCGAGCCGGCCAGGATCACCGTGCCCATCAGCGCGAAGCCCACCGCCATCTCGTAGGAGATGAGCTGCGCCGAGGAGCGCAGCGCGCCGAGCAGCGAGTACTTGCTGTTCGACGACCAGCCGCCCAGGAAGATGGCGTACACGCCGAGCGAGGTGATGCCCAGGATGTAGAGCAGGCCGACGTTGACGTGGGCGATGTTCCAGTGGAACTGGTACCCGAACCAGGTGTTCACCCCGCCCAGCGGGATCACCGCGAAGGCGAAGATGGCAGCCCCGGCGGCGATGCCCGGCGCGATCAGGTAGAGGATGCGGTCGCGTCCGGCGGGCGCGACGTTCTCCTTGAAGAGCAGCTTGATGGCGTCGGCGGCGGGCTGCAGCAGCCCCAGCGGCCCGACGCGGTTGGGCCCGATGCGCAGCTGGATGTGGGCCGCGATCTTGCGCTCCGCGTACACCAGGTACGCCGCGGTCGTGGCCAGCCCGAGCAGGATCACCGCCGCCTTGACGACGATGACCCACCAGTAGTCGGGCCCGACGGTGACCGTCCAGATGCTGGCGCTCACCCCACCGTCACCTCGGTGAAGAGGGCGCGTCCGCCGTTGCCGGCGCGCCGGTAGGCGCCAGCGACTCCTGGATGGCGCGGTGCACCGCCAGGTATCCGCTCTCGCCCCAGTCCTCGGCCCCCAGCGCGGTGGCCAGCATCATCAGGACGTCGGTCTCCGGCGGTGTGGTGGTGGCGGGCGGCAGCGCCTGGCGGATGCGCTGCACCCGCCCCTCGAGGTTGGTGACAGACCCGGCCTTTTCCACGTAGGCGTGGCCCGGGACGACGAAGCCCGCGTTGTCGGCGACCACGCCCGGACGCGTCTCGATGGCGAACACCACCTCGGCACCCCGCACCGCGTTGAGCAGCAGCTCGCCGGCGGCGTCGGCGAGGTGTCCCCCACCGACCATGATCAGCGCCTTGATCTGCCCGCTCGCCGCCGCCTGGAGGATCTCCCGGCCGGACTTGCCCGCACCCGGTGCCGGGCGGTAGCCGGGCAGCAGGTTGGGAAGCACGCCGAGGTCCTTGGCGCCGCGCCCGTTGACCCCGCGCGTGACGGTGAGCCGCTTCACCAGCGGGTTGGCGCGCGCCAGCGCGGCCGCCACCTCGGCGGCGCGCGCGCGGTTGGTCTCGTCGGCGACGACGCCGACCAGGGCCAGGCCCTTCAGATCGCGGGCGAGCTGGGCCGGGTCGGCATCCGCGGCGACGCGGCGCACGTCGACGCCGCGCTTGGTGGCCGCCTTGTGCAGTCGAAGCGACAGCACCGGCGCGTTCCGCTCCGGCTCCGGCCCGAGCACCACCACCGCCGTGCACTCCTCGATCTCCGCGATGCCGAGGGCGTGCTCGTCGGCGCTGAGGCCGGGGAATGCGTCCAGCTGGTGGTCGAGGTGCGGCGTGCCGAGCAGCTTGCGGGCGATCCGCTCCACCAGGAACAGCTCCTCGTTGGTGCACTGCGGCGAGGCCAGCACGCCGACCGCGGTGGGGCCGTGCTCGTCGACGATGCGCCTGATCTGTGCCGCGGCGCTCGACACCGCCTCGGCGGGGAGCACCTCGCGGGTGTCGCCGCTCCTGTGGCGGATCACCGCCCGGCGCACGCGCGTGGTGTCGTTCCACTGCGGCGCGCTGTACCGCCCGCGGTCGCACAGCCACATGTCGTCGACGTTGGGGTTGTCGCGGGAGGCGAAGCGCTTCACCTCGTAGTCGCGCGAGTCGATGTTGACGTTGCAGCCGTAGGAGCACTCCGGGCAGACGCTGCGGGTGCGCTGCAGGTCCCAGGGGCGTGCCTTGAAGCGGTACTGGCGATGGGTCAGCGCGCCGACCGGGCAGACCTCGGGGAGGTTGCCCTGGAAGTCGGACTTGAGCGGCTCCGAGTTGAACGTGGCCACCGCCGTCTGCACCCCGCGCTGCTGCAGGACGATCTCCTTCTCGCCGGTGATCTCGTCGTAGTAGCGCACGCAGCGCCAGCAGAGGATGCAGCGCTCCTGGTCCAGCTCGATCTTGTCCGAGAGCGGCACCGCCTTGTCGAAGTGCACCTTGTCGGTGATGGGGAAGCGCGACGTCTCGGGCCCGTAGCGGAAGGCGAAGTCCTGCAGGTCGCACTCGCCGCCGCGGTCGCACACCGGGCAGTCGAGGGGATGGTTGAGCAGGAGGAACTCGAGCATGCCCTCGCGGGTCTTGGCGACGGCGTCGGTGGCGGTGTGCACCACCATCCCCTCGCTGACCACGGTGGCGCAGGCGGGCTGCTGCTTGGGCATCTTCTCGATCTGCACCAGGCACATGCGGCAGACGGCCACCGGATCCATCTTGGGATGGGCACAGTAGATGGGGATGTGGATGCCGGCCGCGGTGGCGGCGTCGAGCACCAGCGTGCCCGGCGCGACGCGGATCTCCCTGCCGTCGATGCTGACCCCGACCAGCCCGTCGTCCGGCGGGGCCTGCGGCGTCGCCTGCTCGGTCATGCGGCCACCGCCTGTCGGTTGCGCGCCTGCACCGGGCATTCACCCGCGCCGCAATGGGCCTCGAACTCCTCGCGGAAGGCCTTGAAGGCCGACATCACGAACCAGGTGGCGGTGTCGCCCAGGGGGCAGAAGCACTTGCCGTTCATGTTGTCGCAGATGTCGGCGAGGGTGGCCAGCTCCTCCGGGGTGGCGCGACCGGCCTCCAGCTTGTGCATCAGGTCGGACTCGAAGTACGTGCCCTCTCGGCAGGGCGCGCACTTGCCGCAGGACTCGTGGTGGTAGAAGTCGACCAGGCGCATGGAGACGTTGACCAGGCAGGTGGTCTCGTCCATGAACATCATCGCGCCGGCGCCGAGCGACGAGCCCGCCTTCATCACCGCGTCCATGTCGAGGGGGAGGTCGAGGTGCTCGGGAAGCAGCACCTGCATCGAGCCGCCGCCGGGCTGGAACGCCTTGAGCTGCCGCCCCTTCCAGATCCCCCCGCAGTGCTCCTCGAGCAGCTCGCGGATGGGCCGGCCCAGCTCCATCTCGTAGACGCCGGGCTTCTCGATGTGCCCGCTGCAGCACCACAGCCGGGTGCCACGCGAGCGCTCCACGCCGATGCCGGCGAACCACTCGCCGCCGTTCATGACGATGTGGGGCAGGTTGCAGAGCGTCTCGACGTTGTTGACCACCGTCGGCTTGCCGTACAGCCCCTTCACCGCCGGGAAGGGCGGCTTGAGGCGCGGCTGGCCGCGGTGCCCCTCCAGGGAGTCGATCAGCGCCGTCTCCTCGCCGCAGATGTAGGCGCCGGCGCCGCCGTGGACGATGACGTCGCAGGCGAACTGGCTGCCCAGGATGCCGCGGCCGATGTAGCCGGCGGCGCGGGCCTCCTCCACCGCCCGCTCCAGCAGCTGGCGCTGCTCCTCGTACTCGCCGCGGATGTAGATGAAGGCCGTCTCCACCTGCAGCGCGTAGGCGGCGATGAGCAGGCCCTCGACGAGCTGGTGGGGCGACTTGTCGATGAGGTAGCGGTCCTTGAAGCAGGCCGGCTCGGACTCGTCGGCGTTGCAGCAGAGGTAGCGCGGGAAGACGTCCTTGGGCAGGAAGGACCACTTCATCCCGGTGGGGAAGCCCGCGCCCCCGCGACCGCGGATCTGCGAGGTCTTCACCTCCTCCACCAGGGACTCCGGGGTGAAGTCGCGCAGCGCCTTGCGGAGGCCCTGGTAGCCGCCGGTGCGCTCGTAGACGCGGAGGGTCTCCAGGCCCTCGGTGGCGAAGTCTTTGGTGAGGAGCTTGTACTCGGCCATGTGAAGGTCGGGCGTGATCCTAGTGGAACGGGGTCTGCTACCGACGGCGCTTGGGCGGGGTGGCCGGCCCGCCATGCGGCTCGTGGGGGCCGGGCTCCTTCCCAACGGTCTCCAGGATGTGGTCGATCCTCTCCGGGGTGAGGTGCTCGTGGAAACGGTGGTCGATCTGCATCATCGGCGCGTAGCCGCAGGCGCCGAGGCACTCGATGGTGGCGTCCCAGGTGAAGGCGCCGTCGGCGCTGGTCGAGCCGGGCGGGCAGCCCAGCTTCTCCTCGATGTAGGCGGCGGTCTCGTCCGCCCCCCGCAGGGCGCAGGCGACGTTGACGCAGACCAGCAGGCTGTGCCGCCCCGGTGGCTTCTGGAAGTACATGGAGTAGAAGGTGGCCACCGCCTGGACCTCGCTGGGCGTGACCCCGAGCACCTCGGCGACCAGCTCCATGCCCTCGGGGGTGATCCACCCCTCCTCGTGCTGCACCTCCCAGAGCGAGGGGAGGATCGCCGACTTGGGGTGCGGGTAGCGGTCCCGGTGACGCTGGACGGCCTGCCGCGTCTCGGCGGAGAGGCTCATCGGTCGACGTCCCCGAGGACGATGTCGATGGAGCCGATGACGGCGACGACGTCGGCGATCAGCTCGCCGCGCACCATGTGCGCCAGCGCTGACAGGTTGCTGAAGGAGGGGGCGCGCACCTTGCAGCGATAGGGCGTGTTGCCGCCGTCGCTGACGATGTAGAAGCCCAGCTCCCCGCGCGGCGACTCCACCGCGTGGTAGACCTGCCCCTTGGGAGTGCGGAAGCCCTCGGTCACCAGCTTGAAGTGGTGGATCAGCGACTCCATGCTGGTGTTGATCTCGTTGCGCGGCGGCAGCGCCACCTTGCGGTCGACGGTGTTGACCGGACCGTCGGGGAGGTTGCGGTAGGCCTGGTCGATGATCTTCACCGACTCGCGCATCTCCTGCATGCGGCAGAGATAGCGGTCGTAGACGTCGCCGCGCGTGCCCACGGGGATGTCGAAGTCGAAGTGGTCGTAGGAGCTGTAGGGCTGCGCCTTGCGCAGGTCGTAGGGGACTCCGCTGCCGCGCAGCACCGGGCCGGTGGCGCCGTACTGCATGCACTCCTCGGCGGTGATCACGCCGAGCCCGCGGGTGCGCTCCACCCAGATGGGGTTCTTGGTGATGAGCAGCTCGTACTCGTCGATGCGCTTGGGGAAGGTGGTGATGACGTGCTCGATCATGCCGCCGAACTCGTCGGGCACGTCGGCCATCAGGCCGCCGACGCGGATGAACGAGGTCATCATCCGCACGCCGCTGACCAGCTCGTTGATGTCGAGGATGTGCTCCCGCTCGCGCCAGGCGTAGAGGAAGGGCGTGGTGGCCCCCAGGTCGAGGGCGTGGGTGCCGAACCAGATGAGGTGCGAGCCGATGCGCGCCAGCTCGGCCATGATCACCCGGATGTACTGGCCGCGCGGGGGGACGTCGATGCCGAGCAGCTTCTCGACGGCGAGGCTGAAGCCGAAGTTGTTGATGGGCGGGGCCAGGTAGTCCATCCGGTCGGTGAGCGGGATGCACTGCTGGTAGGTGTGCGACTCGAACGACTTCTCGAAGCCGGTGTGCAGGTAGCCGATGTCGGGATGGCACTGCCGCACCACCTCGCCGTCGAGGGCGAGCACCAGGCGCAGCACCCCGTGCGTCGACGGGTGCTGCGGGCCCATGTTGAGCTCCATGGTCTGCTCGCCGATCTGCACCAGCTCGACGCTGTCCAGCTCGGCGGGCACGCCGATGGCGGCGCGCGCCGCGGAGAAGGGATCCTCCCTGTCGTCGGGAGGCGGCGGCAGACCTGGGCCCGGTGGCTGCAGGACGGCCATCAGCGCGCGCTCCCCGGCATACCGGGCGGCCGCTCCTGCGCCGGCAGCGCCCACTCGATGTTGTGGGTGAAGGCGACGGGCTCGCCGAAGGACACGTAGTCCTTGCGCAGCGGATGCCCCTCCCAGTCCTCCGGCATGAGGATGCGCCGCAGGTCGTGGTGGCCGTCGAAGACGATGCCGAAGAGGTCGTAGCACTCGCGCTCGTGCCAGTCGAAGCCGCTGAACACCTTCTCCAGCGAGGGCAGGTGCGGGTCGTCCTCAGTGACCTGCACGACCAGCCGGCAGACGTCGTTGTACTGCAGCGAGCGGAGCTGGTAGACGATGTCGAAGCGCGGCTCGTCCGGCTCGCGGTCGGGCCAGTCGACGGCGGTCACGTAGAGCGCCGTGCGGTACAGCGCGTCGGGGTCGTCGCGCAGCAGCGTGGCCGCCTCGACGAGGTTCTCGCGGGCGATGACGACGGTCTCCTCGCCGAACGCCTCGTCGCGGCGCAGCACGGCGCCGGGGAGCTTCGCCTGCAGCACGCGGGCGGCGCGCGCACCCGCGACCGGGCGCGCCGAATCGGTTGGGGAGGTCGTGGTCGTCAGTGTGGCTTACCCGCGGAGGCTCGCCGGCTCGGCGGCGATCTTCTTCTGCAGCTTGACCACCGCGTCCAGCAGCGACTCGGGACGGGGTGGGCAGCCGGGCACGTACACGTCGACGGGCACCACCTTGTCGACGCCCTGGACGATTGCGTAGTTGTTGAAGATGCCGCCGCAGCTGGCGCAGGCGCCCATGCTGATCACCCACTTGGGCTCGGGCATCTGGTCGTAGATCTGCCGCAGCACGGGGGCCATCTTCTGGGCCACCCGGCCGGCGACGATCATCAGGTCGGCCTGGCGGGGGCTGGCCCGGAAGACCTCGGCGCCGAAGCGCGACATGTCGTAGCGGCTGTTGCCCACCGCCATCATCTCGATGGCGCAGCAGGCCAGGCCGAAGAGGGCGGGCCAGATGGAGCTGTAGCGCCCCCACTGGATCACCTGGCTGATCGTCGTGGTGATCACCCCGCTCTGCGCCGCGGTGCGCTCGCGCTCACCGACGCGGGGGATGGGGATGGCGCCCGCGTCGCCCTGCGCTCGGAGGATGGGGACGTTCGGATACGCCGCGTCGTTCACTCCCATTCCAGCGCTCCCTTGCGCCACACGTAGAGGAGTGCGACCAGCAGGGTGAAGATGAAGATGCCGATCTCGACGATGCCGAAGATCTTGAGCTGGCGCACCACCGTCGCCCAGGGGAACAGGAAGATCCCCTCGACGTCGAAGATGATGAACAGCATGGCGGTGACGTAGAAGCTGACCGAGAACCTGCGCCGCGCGGACTGCCGCGGGATGATGCCGCTCTCGTAGGGCAGCTCCTTCTCCGGCGTGGGACGGCGCGGGCCGACCGCGGAGATGAGCAGCTGCGCGCCCGCGGCGAAGGCGACACAGATCCCCAGGAAGAGGAGGATCGGCGCGTAGTCCGACAGCATCGCTGCGGATGATACCCGGCGGGCGTCTCAGCCCGCCGGTGAGATCCCGTAGCCGTCTGGGAGGGGTCGCGGGGCGGCGGGGCCGACGTACAGGGCGGAGGGGCGGATCAGGCGGTTGTTGGCGGCCTGCTCGGCGATCGCGGCGGTCCAGCCGACCGTGCGGGAGCAGGCGAAGGTGGGGGTGAACATGTCCCGGGGGATCCCCGCGCTGTTCATCACCACGCCGGCGTAGAACTCCACGTTGGTGTAGAGCCTCCGCCCGGGCTTGAGCTCGTTGAGCACCCGCAGGGCGGTCGCCTCGACGTGCTTGGCGAACTCCACCTGGTCCCCGCCGACCTCGCCGGCGACCTCCCGCAGCAGGGTGGAGCGCGGGTCGTCGGTCTTGTAGACGCGGTGGCCGAAGCCCATCAGCCGCTGCCCGGCGCCGATCTCCCGGCGCAGGTACTCCTCGGCGCGGTCGGGCGTGCCGATGGCGTCGAGCATGGCGAGCGCCCGCGAGGGGGCCCCCCCGTGCAGGGGCCCGGCCAGCGCCCCGATGGCTCCGGTCAGCGCCGAGCCCATGTCGGAGCCGGTCGAGGTGATCACCCGGGCGGTGAAGGTGGAGGCGTTGAAGCCGTGGTCCATGGTGAGGATGAGGTACTGCTCGACGGCCCGCGCCTTGACCGGGTCCGGTGTCTGCCCTGTGAGCATCTTCAGGTAGTTGGCGGCGTAGCCCAGCTCGGGGTCGGGCTCGACCGGTGGGAGCCCCTGGTGGTGGCGGTGCAGGCGCATCAGCAGCACCGGGACGAGCGCGTCCATGCGCAGCGCGTCCTCGAGGATCTGCTCGGCGGTGATGTCGAGGGTCGGCTGGGTGCCCATCGCGGCGGCGGTCAGCGACACGGCGCTGCGCAGCGCTCCGAGCGGGGTGTAGTCGGGGAGGACGGCGACCGCGGGGAGCAGCCCGGCGATGCCCTCGGGCAGGGCGCGGTAGGCGACGGTGCGCCTGCGGAAGGCGCGGAGCTGCTCGTCGGTGGGCAGCTCGCCGAGCATGAGCAGGTGCCAGACCTGCTCGAAGGAGCAGCGCCGGGCCAGCTCGGTGGCGTCGTAGCCGCGGTAGTGGAAGAACCCCTCCTCTCCCCTGACGTCGCCGACCGCCGTCTCGGCGACCGCGACGCCCTCCAGTCCGCGCGGCGCCAGCTCGGCGGCTCCCGCCGCGCCCGCGGGCTTCACCTCCTCGATGTGGGCGACCCGGACGAGGTGGCGGATGGAGAGGATGCCCACGACGTGCCCGCCGTCCAGCACCGGCACGTGCCGGAAGCGGTGGGTGCGGAAGACGTCGAGGGCGCTCTCGACGCTGTCGTCGGCGTTGACGGTGAAGGGCTCGCGCGCCATCACCTGCTCGACGCTGTCGGTGTGCGGGTCGTGCCCGATGCCGACGCTGTGCAGCAGGTCGCGCTCGCTGACCATGCCGATGACCTCACCGGCCCCGTCGAGGACGGCGGCGGCGCCGACCTTGTTGTCGTCGAGGACCTTGGCGGCCGCCGAGAGGGTGAGGTCGGGCGCGACCACGACGGGCGGCGTGTGCATCAGGTCGCGGATGCTGATTGCTTGGCTCACAGCCGCCTAGCCTATCGCCGCGGGCTGCCCCTTCGGGACGAGGCAGATGAACACCGGCCCCGGCGCCACCGGGGCGGGCGACCCGTCCGCCAGCGTGAACGCGGGGAGCCCGCCGGCCGGCGTCTCCGACCACGTCGAGGCGTACTCACCGCCGCCGGTGAACACCTGGGCGGGCCCGGTGCCGATGAGGTTGTGGTCGAGGCCGAGCACCCCGTTGACGTCGTGCACCTGCGGCGCGACGTTGACGTCCACCTGCATCACCACCACCGTCGCCGCCACCAGCGGCCTGCCGGTGTCGGCGTCGACCATCAGTCCCGTCGACGGCTCGGTGCGCGTGTAGCCGCCGAGCTGCGCATTCCAGGTGAAGTGCGGCACCTCGGACGTCGACATGGGGACGCTGAACCCGGCCGCGGGTGTCGAGGCCTCGCCGGCGGCGGCGGGCTCGCGCAGCCAGGCGCTGTAGCTCACCGGCGGAGGTGCTGCCCTGCGCAGCAGGTCGGCGAGATGCGCGCCGTCGGTGTAGAGGTTGTGCGGTGCCGCGCGCGCACCGATGCGGAAGAGGTCGCCGCCCGCCGCGTCCTCGTCGTAGTGCTGCACGCCCGCGGCGCTGAGCTGGCCGTTGATGTACGTCGACGCGCCGCTGTAGGCGAGCACGGCGTGGAGCAGCTGGCTGAGGTGGACGGTGGCCAGCCGGGCGCTGCGCACCGGGCCGATCTGCGTCGCCGCCGGCGGGGGCGCGAAGAAGATCGCGCTGAAGCGGGTGATGCCGCCCTCGGTGGTGTACTCGACGATGACGTCGGCGCTGCCGATGCCCGACTGCGGACGCGCCGCGTCGGAGTTCTCCACCTGGACGACGAGCGGCGCGGCGCTGATGGGGATGGGCGTCGGGGCGGGTGTGGGAGTCGGCGTCGGGAGAGGCGTCGCGGTGGGTGTGGGTGTTGCGGTCGGACGTGGCGTCGGCGTTCGCACCGGTGTCGCGGCGTCGCTGCACGCGCTGAGCAGCGCGCACGCGGCGACGGCGGCGACCGCATGGGAGCGTCCCCCCCTCCGCCGGTTCAACGCGTCGACGCCCGGCTCCGGCGAGCGCGCGGCGTCGCCTTGGCGGCGGGCTTCGCCTTCGCGGCGGTGCTTCGCTTTCTCGGCGACGGCGTCCGCGCTGCGGGCGCCCCGGCTCGCGAAGGACGTCCTCCCTTGGCTGCGCCGGTGGCGCGCTGCCTCCCCGCCCAGCCGCGCAGCACGTGCAGCGCCTCAGCGCGCCCTGCGCGCATGAAGTCCGGCCACGCGCTGCGGTCGATGAAGTGCTTGTAGAACCCCGCCCCCATCACCTGCGAGTAGGGCACGGGCTCGATCATCATCACCTCGGTCTCGGCGCGCAGCCGTTCGAGGTTGGTCCTGGCCAGCTCGATCTGCTGCGAGGTGCGCACCTGGGCCGCGATGCGCAGCACCGAGGCGCGCGCCTCGCGCCACCCGTAGGCGCTCTCGCCGTCGAAGTTGGGCGGGTAGAACCCGTTGACCGCCAGCACCACCTCGCACGCCTTCTCGATCTCCAGCACCGGGCGCACCGGGAAGATGTCGACGATGCCGCCGTCGCACCAGTGCAGCCCGTCGATGTGCACGGGGTCGATGAACAGCGGGATGGCGATGGCGGTGCGGATGGCGCGCGCCACGGTGAGGTCGGGGTGGGTGCGCGGCCCGGCGTACTCGAGGCGGTTCTCCTCGATGTTCCAGATCGGCGCGTAGCACGGGATGGGCAGCTCGGAGAGGGTCATGTCGCCGAGCAGGCGGCGATACGTCTGCTCGATCCTGTCGCCGACGATCATCCCGGCGAAGCCGCGGCCCACCTCGAAGGCCACCGAGGCCAGGCCGCCCCAGTTGACGTCGACGTAGTCCTGGGTGCGCAGCCCCAGGGTGAACTCGGCCACCTCCTCGGCGGGGATCCCCGCCGCCAGCGGGAAGCCGAAGAGCGACGACCCGCTGCACACCGACACCACGTCCGGCCGCAGGTGCGACTCCTCCAGGGCGCGCCACACCCCGACCACCGAGGCCAGCGCCCCGCTCCCCCCGGTGGCCACCAGCCCCAGGCGGCGGCCGCGCAGCGCCTGGTCGAGGCGGCGGGGCGAGGGCTCGGGGAAGGGCTGCGTCTCGACGCTCACCGCGTTCTCGAACGGCAGGGTGATGAGCGCCCGGCGCACGGTGCGCAGGAAGGCGGCGTCGTTGCGGACGAGGTCGGCGACCTGCCGGGTGCGGGTGATGACGTTGAAGTACTGGCGCAGGCGGAACACGTCCACGACGGGGCTGATCACGCGGCTATTGTCGCCGCCCGGGACGCCCCCGCGACTTGGCGCGCGTCTGAGCGCGCCGGTGACAATTGCGCCCGTGAATCCCTGGCTCGACCGGTTCGCCGACGGCGTCGAGGCCCCCAGCGGGCTGACCCGGGACGAGGCCGCCCTGGTGCTCGACCTGGCCGGCGGCGCCGCCCGCGGGGCGGGGGCCCGCCAGTTCGCACCGCTGGCGACCTACCTCGCGGGCCGCGCCGCCGCCACCCGCGACGAGGCGGAGCGCCTCGCCCTCCTGCGCCGCGCCGTCGCGCTGGCCGGCGGCATGGGCGCCGCGGAGGAGCCGCTCGACCTCGACTAGCGGGCCCCCGTCGCCGCGGTCCGCTCCCCGCGCAGCGTGCGGGTCAGGGCCGTGGCCCGCGACCGCACCGGCAGCGCGCTCCCGCCGGCGATGCGCGAGGCGAGGCGCGAGGCGAGGGCCATGATCGTCAGCGCCGGGTTGGCGCTCCCCTGGGTGACGAAGACGCTGCCGTCGGCGATGTAGAGGTTGGGCACCGCCCAGCTGCGGTGGTCGGCGTCGACCACGGAGTCCTCGGGGCTGAAGCCCATGCGGCAGCCGCCGACGAGGTGGGCGTAGCGGTCGATGGTGAGCGTGTCCTCGGCGTCCGCCTCCTTCCAGATGTCGCGCAGCACGCCCTTGGCGAAGTCGATGTTGGCGCTGTCGTTGTCGGAGAGGCCGTACGACATGTGGGCGACGGGCAGCCCGAACTGGTCGCGCTCCTCGTCGAGGGTGACCCGGTTGTCCGGGTGGGGCAGCAGCTCGTTGAGGACGCCGAGCACCGTCCAGTGGTTGTAGTCGCGCATGTACTGGCGCAGGTCGCGGCCCCAGTAGCCCTCGGCCATGACGTGCTCGGCCCAGGCGATCGGCATCGGCGAGACGGTCTGGATGGCGAACCCGCGCGCGAAGCCGCGGCCCGGGTCGGTCTCGTAGAAGTGCTCCGAGCTCACCTCGGGCGGCGGCGCCTTGTACATGCGCATCTCGCGCGGGAAGCGCGCCGCCACCTGCGGGGCGCCCTGCACCATGATGAAGCGCCCCACCTGGTCCTCGTTGTTGCACAGCCCGTGGGGGAAGCGCGCCTCGGCCGAGTTGAGCAGGAGGCGGGGAGTCTCGATCGAGTAGCCGCAGACGGCCACGGCCGCGGCGCGCTGGAAGCGGTGCTCGCCGCTCTCCACGTCGACGTACTCGACGCCGCGCGCCATCCCCTGCGCGTCGAGCTCGACGCGGCAGGCCATCGACCCTGCGCGCACCTCGGCGCCGTGCGCGATGGCGTCGGGCAGGTGGGTGACCAGCGGCGACGCCTTGGCGTTGACCTTGCACCCCTCCAGGCAGAAGCCGCGGTAGATGCAGTGCGGCCGGTTGCCGAAGCTGCCGTTGACGATTCCCACGGGGCCGGCCCGCATGGGGATGTTCAGCTTCAGCGCGCCGCGCCAGGCGGCCAGCGCCGCCGCGCTCACGGGATGCGGCGGGAACGGATAGGTGTGGGGATCCCCCCACGGCCAGTTCTGGCCACTCACCGGCAATTCCAGCTCGACCTGCTCGTAGTGGCGCTTCAGGTCCCAGTAGCTGAGCGGCCAGTCCTGGGCGACGCCGTCGCGGCTGCGCACCTCGAAGTCGGATGGGTGCAGGCGCGGCGTGTAGCCGGCGTAGTGGATCATCGATCCGCCGACGCCGTGGCCGCTGTTGTTCTTGCCGAGCTCGACGGGATTCCTCCCACCGATGACGCGGGGCGACGTCCAGTACAGCTTGTGCTGGGCGGACTCGTCGCTGGCCCAGTCGCGGTCGGGGTCCCAGAACGGCCCGGCCTCCAGGATGACGATGCGCAACCCGCGGCGCGCCAGCCGCTGGGCGAGCACGGACCCGCCCGCGCCGGCGCCCACGATGCAGAGGTCGACCTCGTCGTCGCGGCCGTGGCGGGCCATGCGGTCGAGACCCTGGATGCCGCGCCGGTGCGGATGCAGCAGGAAACGCGAGTCGTTGTCAGGCGGGCCGACCGCGCCCTTGAGCAGGTGGCCGGCGAGCCAGTGCCGGATCACTCGTGGCGCGCCTCGACGTCGCGCACCGGGTCGGCGGTGAACGCCTCCGGCGCCTCGAAGCTCTCCCGCGCCGACATCTCGCCGAAGCGCGCGAAGCCGCGGGGGTAGGCGGGCCCGCCGAAGCCGATCTCGTTCCAGGCCCAGGGGTGCGAGTAGAACTGGCTGGCGACGCCCCGCATCACCACGCTGAAGGCGCGCTTGACGTTGAGCGCGTCCCAGGCGCCACCCTGCAGCAGGCCGTCCGAGAAGTCCTGGCAGATGCCCTCGCGGGACTCGACGTCGAGCTGATGGAACGGCCGGCCGAAGCGCCGCCGCGCCACCTCGTCGACACCCTGCAGCACGAGATGCCAGGTGTCGCGGTCGTCGGGCATGTCGTCGTACCGGTAGCCGTCGAGCTTGCCCTGTGCGTACTTGCGGTCGATCATCTCGGCGAGGGGCACGCGCGGCTCCTCGTGCTGGTGGCTCAGCGTGTCGCAGAGGGCGCGCAGCGCCGGCTCCTCGTCGGGGCTGAAGAACTGCAGCGGGCCCTGGATGCTGAGGCGCGACATGACCGCCTCGCGGGTCACCGGGTCCCACTGGTCGACGGTGTCGAGCACGTCGAAGTCCGGGAAGCGGCCGACCATCTGCGGGGTGATGCCGCGCCGCTGGCGGGGCAGCTCGGCGGACTCGTCGTTCACGCGTCCTCGCGGCGGAGCACCGCGGCGAGCAGGCCCATGCCGCCGACCATGGCGAAGAGGCCGGGCGCCATCACCGGCGGCCCCATGACGATGTTGTACGTCGGCAGCCCCCAGCCGCCGGGACGGCGGGCGATGCCCCGCAGGTGGTACCACTCCCCCACCAGCCCGTCGAGGGCGTACACGGCGCTGAACAGCGGCAGCCAGGTTTTGGCCACCTTGCGGCTGAACACGCCGGCGATGCCGGCGGCGACGACCGGCGGGGTGATGAGGATGGGGCTCCACATCATCTTGTTGCCGAAGCCGCCCTTGTAGTGCTCGTAGTACACCTCGACCGTGGTGATGACGGCGCTGGCGGCGGTGAGCGCGGCCATGGAGCGCTCGAAGCGCCCGTGCGAGACGTTGCGCAGCATGCGGTCGAGCAGGAGCGGGGCGTCCCTCCTCATCGGCCGGGCAGGAACTCGTCGATCTTCTCGCGGGCCGACTGCAGCATCGCCGGCACGCGGCCGGGGTCGCCGCGCAGCATCGACTCGGCCATCATCTTCGCCTGCTCCAGCTTGATGTGCGGCGGCAGCGGCGGCTCCTCGGGATCGGTGATGGCGTCGAGGACGACCGGACGGTCGGCGCTCAGCGCGTCGCGCCAGGCCGTCTCGATCTGGTCGGCGTGCTCCACGCGCACGCCGCCGAGGCCGAGGTCCCTGGCGAACTTGGCGAAGTCGACGCGCGGGATGTCCTGCGAGGCCTCGAACTTGGGGTCGCCGTAGAGGACGCGGAACTCCCAGGTGACCTGGTTGAGGTCGCAGTTGTTCAGCACCAGGATCACCAGGCGGGGATCCTTCCACTCCCGCCAGTACTTGCTGATCGTGATCAGCTCGTTCATCCCGCCCATCTGCATCGCGCCGTCGCCGATGGTGCCCACGGCGACGCGGTCGGGGAAGGCGAACTTGGCCGCCACGGCATACGGGACTCCGGGCAGCATGGTGGCGAGGTTGCCGGACAGCGACCACTTCATCCCGCGCCGCATGCGGACCTGCCGCGCCGCCCAGTTGGCCGCCGAGCCGGAGTCGCTGGCGATGATGGCGTCGTCGGGCAGCATCTTCGACAGCGCCGCGAAGAGCCCCTGCGGGCGCAGCCCGCGCTCGGTCTCGTAGGGCTCGCCGCGGTCGTCCATGAGCTTCCACCAGTGCTCGACGTCCTCGACGATCTTCTCCTGCCACCTGCGATCCTGCTTGCGCTTGAGCAGCGGCAGCAGCTCGCGCAGCGTCTCCCTGCTGTCGCCGACCAGCGGCACGTCGATGGGGTAGCGCATGGAGAGCATCTCCCCCATCAGGTCGATCTGCACCGCCTTGGCCTGACCCGACTTGGGCAGGAAGTCGCTGTAGGGGAAGCTGGTGCCGACCATCAGCAGGGTGTCGCAGCTCCGCATCATCTCCCAGCTGGGACGCGTGCCGAGCAGCCCGATGGTGTTGGTGCAGAAGGGCACGTCGTCGGGAACCGCAGCCTTGCCGAGCAGCGCCTTGGCGATGCCGGCGCCGAGGGTGTCGGCCACGGCGACGATCTCGTCGGTGGCGTGCAACGCGCCGGCGCCGACCAGCATGGCCACCTTCTCGCCGGCGTTGAGCACGTCGGCCGCCGCCTGCAGGTCCTCCTGTCGCGGCATGACGCGCGGCTCGCGCCAGCCGATGCCGGTGTGGATGGTCTTGCTGGCGTGCGGCTGCTCCGGCACCGCCTCCATGGCACCCACGTCGGCGGGCAGGATGACGCAGGTCACCGTGCGCCGGGCGATGGCGATGCGCAGCGCGCGGTCGATGACGTGGCGCGCCATCGACGCCTCCGCGACCGTCTGCACGAACTCGGAGGCGACGTCCTTGTAGAGGTTGGGCAGGTCGACCTCCTGCTGCATGTGCCCGCCCAGCGACTTGAGCGGCGCCTGGCCGACGATGGCCACCACCGGCGCGTGGTCGAGCTTGGCGTCGTAGAGGCCGTTGAGCAGGTGGATGGCGCCCGGCCCCGAGGTCGCCGTGCAGACGCCCACCTTGCCGGTGAACTTGGCGTGGGCGCAGGCCATGAAGGCCGCCTGCTCCTCGTGGCGCACCTGCACGAACCTGAACTTCTCCTGGCTCTTGCGCAGGCCCTCGAAGAACGGCGTGATGCCGTCGCCCGTGTACCCGTAGACGATGTCCACCCCCCAATCCACGAGCCGCTGGGCCATGAAGTCGCCGACGGTCATGCTCATGGGGGGACCTCCAGGCCGGTTCCGCGCGCCTCCGGACGCGCGTCGTGCTATGTCATCAACTGACAGCATTGTACTCATGTAAACCACCACCGCGGTAGCATGGTCGGACGTGGCAGACCCCGTCCTCCAGACCCATCCCCACGTCCTCCGGGAGTACTCGCTGCTCGCCGACGGTGAGCGCGGCGCCCTGGTCGGTCCGCGCGGGGACGTGGCCTGGCTCTGCTTCCCCGGCTGGGACGGCGACCCCGTCTTCGCCTCGCTGCTGGGCGCGGCCAGCCGCTACGCGGTCCACCCGGCGGCGCCCGCGGTGTGGGGCGGCTACTACGAGCACGGGACGCTGATCTGGCGCAGTCGCTGGTCCTGCGGCGGGAGCATCGTCGAGTCCCGCGAAGCGCTCGCCTTCCCCGGGGACCCGCGCCGCGCCGTGCTGCTCCGCAGGATCGAGCCGGTGCGGGGACCGTGCCGGATGGCGGTGGCCCTCGCCCTGCGCACCGAGTGGGGCCGCCGGCCGCTCCGCCTCCGGCGCGACGGCGCGGGGACCTGGAGCGGTGAGTCCGGTGGGGTGCGCGTCCGCTGGAGCGGCGCCGGCGAGGCCCGGGACGGCGGCGAGGACCTCCTCCTCTGCCTCGACCTCGACGAGGGCGACCACCACGACCTCGTGCTCGAGATCGACCGCGACCCGGTTGAGGGTCCCGCGCCCGACCCCGGGCAGCTCTGGCGCGCCACCGAGGCCGCCTGGCGCGCGGCCGTGCCCGCCATGCGGACCGCCGCGCCCCGCGACGCCCGCCACGCCTATGCCGTGCTCCGCGGGCTGACCACCGCCGGCGGCGGCATGGTCGCCTGCGCCACCACCTCGCTTCCCGAACGCGCCAGCGAAGGGCGCGACTACGACTACCGCTACGTCTGGATCCGCGACCAGTGCTACGCGGGCGAGGCCGCGGCGGCCGTGGGCGGCTGGCCCCTGCTCGACTGCGCCGTGCGCTTCACCGGGGAGCGCCTCCTCGCCGATGGCCCCCACCTCCTCCCCGCCTACCGCGGCGACGGGACGCCGCTGCCCGAGGACGAGGACGTCGCCGCCCTGCCCGGCTACCCGGGCGCGCCGGAGGTCCACTGCGGCAACAACGCCGGCAGCCAGTTCCAGCTCGACGCCTTCGGCGAGGCCCTGCTGCTCCTCGCCACCGCGGCCGAGCACGACCGTGCGGACGGGCAGGCGTGGCGGGCGGCGAGAGCGGCCGCCGAGGGCATCGCCCGGCGCTGGCGCGAGCCGGACGCCGGGGTCTGGGAGCTGGACCAGCGCCTCTGGGCCCACTCGCGGCTGATCTGCGTCGCCGGCCTGCGGCGCATCGCGGCCGCGCCCGGGGCGCCGCAGGACCAGGTCGACGCCTGGCGAGGGCTGGCCGGAGAGATGGAGGGGTGGGCGCTGCAGCACTGCGTCCACCCCTCCGGCCGCTGGCAGCGCAACCCGGAGGACGAGCGCGTCGACGCCTCCCTGCTGCTCGCCGCCGTCCGCGGCGCGGTCCCGGCGCAGAGCCCGCTCAGCGCCGCCACCGTCGAGGCGGTGCGCCGCGAGCTCTCGCGCGAGCACTTCGTCTACCGCTACCGGCACCACGACCGGGACCTGGAGGAGGCCGAGGGCGCCTTCCTGCTCTGCGGGTTCTGGATGTCGCTGGCCAGCCTGCAGCAGGGCGACGTCCTCGGCGCGGTGCGCTGGTTCGAGCGCGGCCGCACCGCCTGTGGACCACCCGGTCTGTTCTCGGAGGAATACGACGTGCGCCAGCGCCAGCTCCGCGGCAACCTGCCGCAGGCATTCGTGCATGCGCTGCTCATGGAATGCGCGGCGCGCCTCGCCCCGCACGCCGGAGAGGAGCTGTGAGCGGGGACGGCTTCGAGCTCGAGGCGCTCGACGTCTCCGTCTACGAGGTGCCCACCGAGCAGCCCGAGGCCGACGGGACCCTGCAGTGGGACAGGACCGTCGTCGTGGTGGTCGAGCCGCGGCTGCGCAACGGCGTGCGCGGCGTCGGCCACGCCTGGGGCCACCGGTGCATGAAGCCGCTCATCGACGGAACGCTGGCCGGCGAGGTGGTCGGCCGCGACGTGCGCGACGTCGCCGGCTGCTGGGAGGCGATGGTGCGGGCCATCCGCAACCTGGGGCGTCCCGGGGTGGTGTCGATGGCCATCGCCGCCGTCGACCTGGCGCTGTGGGACACCAAGGCGCGCGCCCTGCAGCAGCCGCTGCACCGCCTGCTCGGCGCGGTGCGTGAGACGGTGCCGGTGTACGGGTCCGGCGGCTTCACGACGTACGACGAGCGCACCCTCGTCGCCCAGATCCAGGGATGGGTCGACGCCGGCATCCCCCGCGTCAAGATGAAGGTGGGCATGGATCGCGGCGCGTCGTGGCGCTGCGACCTGGAACGCGTCCGCGCCGTGCGCAAGGCCGCCGGCGACGGGGTGGAGATCTTCGTCGACGCCAACGGCGGCTACGACCGCACCCAGGCGCTGCGCCTCGCCGAGGAGTACGGCGCCCTGGGGGTGACCTGGTTCGAGGAGCCGGTGTCCTCCGACGACCTCGACGGGCTTCGCCAGCTGCGCGACGCCCTGGCCATGGACGTCAGCGCCGGCGAGTACGGCTACCACCTCCTCTACTTCCGCGAGATGCTTCGGCACGGGTGCGTCGACGTGATGCAGGCCGACGTGGCGCGCACCGCGGGCATCACCGACTGGCTGCGCGTGGCCGCGCTCTGCGCCGCGGCGGAGGTGCCGTTCTCGGCGCACTGCAGCCCGTCGCAGAGCGTGCATCCCGCCTGCGTGCCACCCAACCTGCGCCACATCGAGTGGTTCCACGACCACGTGCGCATCGACTCGCTGCTCTTCGACGGCACGCTCGCGGCGCATGACGGGTGCGTGCGGCCGGGCGACGCCCCGGGAAACGGCATGACGCTGAAGCGCGCCGACGCCGAGCGCTGGCGCGTCGCCTAGGCCGGCGGCCCCTCCTCGACGACGACGACGCTCTCCGGCGGCAGGGTGATCGCCTCGCCCTGGACGTCGATCCCCTCGTGGGAGGCGAGCAGGCTGCGGCGCCTCGCTGTGGCAGCGCCCACGGGAACGCGGCGCGTCCCGTCCGCGATGTTGCAGGCGACCAGAACCGTGCCGCGGCGCAGGAGCAGCCAGCCGGCGCCGTCATCTGCGACGGCGTGCACGCGATCCCTGCGCGGGTCGCCGAGTGCCGGGTGGCTGCGGCGCAGGGCGATGAGGCGGCGGTGCCACTCGAGGAGGTCGCGATGCGGGGGGCGGTCGCGCTCCGAGCGGTCGAGCACGGAGCGCTCGAAGGTGCGCGGGTCCTGGGGATCGGGGACGTCCTCCGCGCGCCAGCCGAAGGCGGCGAACTCACCGCGTCGGCCCTCGCTGACCGCACGGGCCAGCGTCGCGTCCTGGTGGTCGGTGAAGTACTGGAACGGCGTCGAGGCGCCCCACTCCTCGCCCATGAAGAGCATCGGGACGAAGGGCGCGGTCAGCACCAGCGCGGCCCCGATGCGCAGGCGTGCCTCGCTCATCAGCGCAGCGCTCCGCTCCCCCGCCGCGCGGTTGCCGACCTGGTCGTGGTTCTGCAGGTAGCCGAGGAAGCGGTTGGCGGGCAGCCCGCCGGCGGGGCGGCCGTGGTGCCGGCGCCGGTACGGAGAGTAGCGGCCGTCGTTGACGAAAACGTCGTTGAGCGCCTTGGCCACCGAGGTGAGGCCGCCGAAGTCGGCGTAGTAGCCGCTGCGCTCGCCGGTCAGCGCCGCGTGCAGGGCATGGTGGAGGTCGTCGCTCCACTGCGCGTCGAGGCCGTGGCCGCCGGCCTCCCGCGAGCGCACCAGGCGCGGGTCGTTGAGGTCGCTCTCGGCGATCACCCAGAGGGCGCGACCCAGCTCGGCCTGCAGGGCCTCGACCTCGACGGCCACCTGCTCCAGCAGGTGCACCGCGGAGGTGTCGAGGATGGCGTGGACGGCGTCGAGGCGGAGGCCGTCGCAGTGGTAGTCGCGCAGCCACATCAGCGCGTTGTCGACGACGAAGCGCCGCACCTCGTCGCAGCCGGCGTCGTCGAAGTTCAGCGCCCCGCCCCAGGGCGTCCGGTACTTCTCCGTGAAGTACGGGCCGTAGCGGGCGAGGTGGTTCCCGTCCGGGCCGAGGTGGTTGTAGACGGCGTCCATGACGACCGCCAGGCCGTGCGCGTGGCACGCGTCGACCAGCCGCTTCAGGCCGTCGGGCCCGCCGTACGCATGGTGGGGGGCGTAGAGGTCGACGCCGTCGTAGCCCCAGCCGCGCGTCCCCGGGAACTCTGCCACCGGCATCAGCTCGACCGCGGTGACGCCCAGCTCGACCAGCTCGCGGAGGTGCGGGATCGCCGCGTCGAAGGTGCCCTCGGGCGTGAAGGTCCCGATGTGCAGCTCGTAGAGCACCGCCGCCGAGAGCGGTGCGCCGCGCCACGCCTGGTCGGTCCATGGAAAGGCGCCGTGGTCGACCACCTGCGAGAGCCCGTGCACGCCCTCCGGCTGCGACGGCGAGCGGGGATCCGGGAGCGGCTCGGCGCCGTCGAGGGCGAAGCCGTAGCGGTCCCCGGGCGACGCCTCGGCGCAGTCCACCGTGAACCAGCCACGTTCCCCCCGCTCCATCGCCAGGTTGCGGCCACCAATGGCCAGATCGACCCGCTCGGCGTTGGGCGCCCAGACGCTGAAGCGCATGCTCAGCGCTCCTCGAACGGCTGGCGGGCCAGCAGCGCCACGGGGAACCCGGCGAGAAGCTCGCGCAGCGGCGCGTCGCCGGCGAAGCGGCGGTCGCCGAGCTGGTCGACCCAGCCGCCCTCGGGGAGGCGCACCGCGGTGTCTCCCCAGTCGCGCACGCCGAGGACGAGGCGCGGCACCACCGTCACCGCCCCCGGCGCCGCGCCGCGCGCGAAGGCGACGACGTGCTCCGCACATGCACCGGTCACGGCGAGCGGCAGGTAGGCCCCGTCGACGCCGAACAGCTCGGGATGCCGCTCGCGCAGGAGCAGGGCGCGCCGGGTCAGCAGCAGCTTGGGCAGGCCGCTGTCCGCCTCATCGCTCCACGCCTGCGCCGCCGGCACCGTCCGCGACCGCTCCAGGAGCGCCCGCCGCAGCTCCCAGTCGACGGGACGCCGGTTGTCGGGGTCGACCAGCGACAGCGTCCAGAGCTCGCAGCCCTGGTACAGGTCGGGCACGCCCGGCGAGGTCAGCTTGAGCAGCGCCGTGGCCAGGGCGTTGACCCGCCCGGGCTGGATCAGCGGGCGCACGACCTCCTCGACCTCCTCGAGGAACCCGGCGTCGCCGTACAGCGCTTCGACGAAGCCGCGAAGGGCGGCGTCGTACTCGGGGGAGGGGTCGATCCACGAGGTGTGCAGCTTGGCCTCGCGCGACGCCTTCTCCATGTACGCCAGCATGCGCTCGCGATCGACCGGCCATGCGCCGACCATCGACTGGTAGAGCAGGAGCTCCATGACGCCGTCGGGCCACTCGCCGCGGCGATGCTGCGCGTTGCGGCCACGCCAGGCCAGAACCGTGCGCGCCCACTCGGTGGGGATCTCGGAGAGCAGCGCCAGCCGGGCGCGGACGTCCTCGCTGCGCTTGGTGTCGTGCGTCGTCGTGGCCAGCAGCGTCTCGGGCCAGCGCGACTGCACCGTCGCGTTGTGTGCGTGGAGCTCGGCGACCGAGGCGCTGAACGGCCGCGGCCCGCCGCCCACCTCGTTCAGCGCCGCGAGCGCGACGGCGCGGTAGAAGGTGGTGTCCTCCATGCCCTTGGCCATCACCGCCGAGGACACCTGCTGCAGGCGCAGCACGAAGTCCAGCGCATCGGCGTCGCCGTCGCGCGCCGCGGGATCGAGGACGAGATGGACGATCAGCGCGAGCAGCTCCGCGTCGACGTCGGGCCGGGCTGCGCGCACCTGCGCCACCGCTGCCTGCAGCCGGGCTGCGCCGTCCTCTCCCACGGCCCTGCCCGGCTCGGCATAGGTGCGGTACACGGGCATCGCCGCGACCAGCTCGGAGACCGCCGTGCGCAGCTCCGCCAGGGTGTGGTCTCGGTGCCGTGGGAGGCGGTCGCAGATGCGCCGCAGCAGGACGGCGAGGCGCGACACGTCGGCGGACAGCGTCTGCGCCATCACCTGCAGCTTGGCGGCGCGCGCCTCGGCGTCGACGTCGCCCGGCCCGCCCATCTCGCGCAGCAGCTCGGCGAGCGGCTCATCGCCGCGCGGATCGGTGAGCAGGCGGGTGGTCAGCGCGGCGAACTCGTACCCCGTGGTGCCCTGCACCGGCCAGCCGTCGGGCAGCGCCTCGCCGTCGCCGAGGATCTTCTCGACCACCATCCAGGCCCCCTCGCCGGCCTCGTCGCGCAGCCGCTGCAGGTAGGCGCGCGGCAGGCGCAGCCCGTCGACGTGGTCGATGCGCAGGCCGTCCACCTCACCGCGACGGAGCAGCTCCAGCACCAGGCCGTGGGTGGCCTGGAACACCGCGGGGTCCTCGGCACGCAGCGCCACCAGCGAGGTGATGTCGAAGAAGCGCCGGTAGTTGACCTCCTCCATGCCCACCCGCCAGCGCGCCAGGCGGTACGCCTGCGCGCGCAGCACCGCGTCGAGGCCCGCCGCGTCTCGGCCGAGCGCCTCCGGGTCCAGGTCGCGTGTCGATTCGCTCGACAGCGGGAAGCGGTGCTCGTGGTACCGCACGGCGAGACGCCCGTCCTGGCCGCGCTCGACCCTCAGGTCACCACACTCCAGGACCCGTCCCACGTGGTCGTCGAGCACCGGCAGCAGCACCCGCCCGCGCATCCGCGGGTCGAGCATGCCCGTCCAGTCGATGTCGAACCAGGTGGCGTGCGCGCTCGACTCGCCGCACTCCAGCACGTCCCACCACCAGGGATTCGCCGCGTCGGCGGCCATGTGGTTGGGCACGATGTCGAGCAGGATCGCCAGGCCCGCATCGACCGCCGCCGCGTGCAGCCGGGAGAAGCCCGCCTCACCGCCGAGGTCCGCCGAGAGGCGGGTGGGATCGACGACGTCGTACCCGTGCTCGCTTCCCGCCACCGCCTGCAGCGACGGCGAGCAGTAGAGGTGCGAGACGCCCAGGTCGCGGAGGTACCGGCAGAGAGACGCCGCGGCCTCGAACCCGAAGCCGCGGCGCAGCTGCACGCGATAGGTGGCCCGACGGTCTCCCCCTCGCTCACCCACCTGGCCGGAGCACCTCCATGGTGGGGACGGGGCTGGGGACGGGCTCCGGCGCAGGCAGGGGATCCGGCAGCGGCGGCGCCGGCCGCGGCTCACCCGGGAGCTGCGGATCCTTGGGTCCAGGCACCGCCGGGGGGTCGCCCGGCCGCGGCGGCGGCATGGGAGTCTCGGCGACGGCCGCCGCGACCGGGACGGCGCCGCTCACCGCCCGCCGCCGGCCCCTGCGGGTTGCTTCTCCAGCATGCGGAGCGCCTCACGGGAGAAGGCCGGGAGGTCGTCCGGCTTGCGCGAGGTGACCAGGTTCCGGTCGACCACCACCTCCTCGTCGACGACGTCCGCGCCGAGCTGGGCGAGGTCGTCCTGGATGGTCGTCCACGCGGTCAGGCGGCGACCCTTCCAGACCCGCGCCGTGATCAGCAGCTGCGGGCCGTGGCAGACGGCGAACACCGGCCGCTCCCTGTCGAAGAACGCCCGGGTGAAGTCGACCATCCGCCGGTCCACCCGCAGGTGGTCCGGCGAGTAGCCCCCGGGGATGAAGAGCGCGTCGAACTGGTCGGGGGACACCTCGGCGATGCCCTGCTCCGACCGAGTCTTCTCCTTCCCGCGGTAGCCCGTCAGCTCCTTGCCGGCCTCCATCCCGATCACGGTGACCTGGTGGCCGGCGCCGGTGAAGGCGTCGTACGGCTGGCGGAACTCGGAGTCCTCGAAGCCGGTGTCGAGGAGGCAGGCGATGCGCATGTCGATCTCCTCTTTCACGTAGCGTTGGCGGCACAACGTGATATCAAGACTATCAGCTTGCGCCTCCGTTGACCACCCCCCGGCGCGGAGTCAGTCGGCGTCGAAGGCCGCCGGCCCCGCGTCGCGGCGGTAGGCCTCTAGGAGCACGCGGAGCACGGCGTCGCGGCGGGACGCCGGCATGGCGGCCCGCCCCAGCAGGTCGCGATGTGTGCCGCGCACACGGTCGTGCCGGGGCGAGGTGCCCGTCACCGGGCTGCGGTTGCCGAGGCCCTGCCCACCGTCGTCGACGGTCGGCCCGACCCCGCTCATCGACGCACCTCGCCGGCCCGCTCGGCCATCGGCTCGCGGCTCACCGGCCTGCCACGCAGCTCGGGATTCCGCGCCCCGTGCGGCGCCGGCTGGTGGATGGTGCCGCGCCAGGCGCCGGTCTCCCGGCCCCGCTCCTCGAGGAAGGCCTTGAACCGGTGCAGGTCGTGGTCGACTCGGCGGCCCACCAGGCCGAGGCCCGACCACAGCTGCTCGAAAACGCCCCGGGGCTCGTAGTGCAGGGAGAGCGTCATCCGGCAGCGTCCCGCCCCCGCCGGCTCGAAGTCGACGTGGCCGGCGTTCGGCGTTCCCACGGTGCTGCGCCAGGCGATGCGCCGGTCGGGGGACTGCTGGGTGATGACGGCGTCCCACTCGCGGACGGTGCCGCCGAGCCGGGCGCGCCAGTGCACGGTGCGGTCGTCGAGCTGCTCCACGGACTCGACCCCGCTCATGAACCTGGGGAAGTCCTCGAACTGCGTCCACTGCCCATAGGCGGCGGAGCAGGGCACGTCCAGGTGGATCGTCCGCTCGACTTCACTCATCTCTTGATCTCATAGCTGGTCGCTGAAGTGATAGCTGCAGTATATCTCTTGGTGAGCGCAGCCGCTGAAGAACGCCGGCGCCGGCGTGCGGCGCGCTAGGGTTGCCCGGATGCCCGGTCCCGGCTTCGACCTCGATGTCTTCCTCGCCCTGCCGCGCGTCGCCGACCTCCACCTCTCCCCCGACGGCCGGCGCCTGGTGGCCACCGTACAGAGCGTGGCCGCAGACGGCCGCAGCTTCGCCGGCGCCGTCTGGGAGATCGACCCCGCCGGGGAGCGGGCGGCCCGGCGCCTGACCAGGTCCGCCAGGGGCGAGACGGCGCAGGGCCTCCTCCCCGACGGCTCGCTCCTCTTCACCTCCGCCCGACCCGACCTGGAGGCGGCGGACAGCCCCGCCCGCGACGTCCCCGCCCTGTATCTCCTGGCTCCGGACGGGGCTGAGGCGCGCCAGGTCCTGGCGCCCGGCGGCGGCGTCCAGGGGGTTGCCATCGCACCCCTCAGCGCCACGGTGGTGGTGACCGTGCCCGTCCACCCCGGCGCCGCCGGTCTGCAGTCCGACCGCGAGCGCGAGAAGGCGCGCCAGGATGCCGGGGTCGCCGCCGAGTTCTTCGAGCGCTACCCGATGTCCTGGTGGGACCACACGCTGGCGGGGCGTTCCCCACGCCTGCTCGCCCTCGACCTCTCCCCGGGCGACGAGGCCCTGCCCGAACCCCACGACCTCACCCCCGAGCCGCCCTGGCACGGGTGGCTGGAGGACGGCAGCGTCGAGCTCAGCCCCGACGGGTCGCGGGCCGCCGTCTGCGCGCGGATGCGCTCCGGGCGGCACGCCCAGATCGACCTGGTCCTCGTCGACCTTCCGAGCGGCGAGATGCGCGTTCTCGCCCGGGCCGACGCCGACCACGACATCGCCGCCTGGTCGCCGGACGGAACCCGTCTCGCCTGCCACCGGGCCACCTGGGGCACCCCTGCGGAGCCGCCGCGCGCCGCGCTGCTGCTCATCGACGCCGCCAGCGGGGAGCAGACAGAGCTCTGTCCCGAGTGGGAGCACGACCTCACCTCGATCGTCTGGGCTCCCGACGGCTCGGCGCTCTACGTCACCACCGAGGAGCGCGGCCACGTCCCCGTCTACCGCGTCGGGCTGGACGGCAGCCGCACCCGCCTGACGGCCTCGGGCGCCTACACCCACCTCCGCGTCGCACCCGACGGCGGCACGCTCTACGCGCTTCGCTCCCACGTCGACGCACCGCCCGCCCCGGTCGCCCTCGATCCGCGCGCGGCACAGCAGCAGCCCAGGCCGCTGCGCGGTCCCGCCGCGGCACCGGTCCTGCCCTCGCGGCTGGAGGAGACGGTGGTGCACTCGGTCGACGGCGCGGGGGTGCGCAGCTGGCTGGTGCTGCCCGCCGGCGCCTCGGTGGAGCGCCCCGCGCCCCTCCTCCTCTGGATCCACGGCGGCCCGTTCGCCTCGTGGTCCGGCTGGCACTGGCGCTGGAACCCCCACCTCCTCGCCGAGCGCGGCTACGCCGTGCTCCTCCCCGACCCACGGCTCAGCACCGGCTACGGCCGGGCCCACGCGCACGCCGCCTGGAACGACTGGGCCACCCTGCCCAGCGCGGACCTGCTGGCCGCGACCGAGGCGGCCGCGGCGCGGCCCGACATCGACGGCGGGCGCGTCGCCGCCATGGGCGGCTCCTACGGCGGCTACATGGCCAACTGGCTGGCCGGGCACACCGACCGCTTCGCGGCGGTGGTCACCCACGCCAGCCTCTGGGCCATGGACCAGATGCACGGGACCACCGACTACGGCCCCTTCCTGGAGCGGGAGCTGGGCAGCCCGGTCGACCAGTTCGAGACATGGATGGCACAATCTCCGCACCGCAGCGCCGGCTCGATCCGCACCCCGATGCTGGTGATCCACGGCGAGCGCGACCGCCGCGTGCCCGTCGCCGAGGCCGTGCGCCTGTGGACCGACCTGCAGCTCGGCGGTGTGGAATCGCGCCTGCTCCTCTTCCCCGACGAGAACCACTGGGTGCTCAAGCCGCAGAACGCACGCCTCTGGTATGAGACGGTGTTCGCCTTCCTCGACCGGCACCTGCTCGGCCGGGAGTGGCGGAAGCCCGAGCTCCTGTAAGGGCTTTGCGCCGCAGCGAGGCGGCGGCCCGGGGCCTACTCGGCGCTGCGGTCGGCGGTGAGGATGCCCTGGCCGGCGCGTCCGACGATGAGGATCTGGCTCTGCCACTCGGTGTCGAGGGGCAGCTCCTCGCCGCAGCCCAGGCAGCGCGCGACGAGGCGGCTGCCGACCTCCACGAGAGTGCGTCGCCGACCGGAGCAGCTGGGGCACGAGGAGAGGCGGCGATAGCGCGTCTGCTCAGCGAGCTGCTCGTCAGTTTCTGCCGGGTCTTGCACCAACGCGTGAGGAGTGGGCATGTGGCATCGGCCTCCGGGAACCGTGGGAGAGGGTGCTGGGGCCCGGATTGTGGCACAGGTCCGCCGGGGAATCAACCATGTTGCACAAAGGAAAACCAGCTCATAACCGGTCCGCCTGCGACTCGCAACTGGACCATGACGCACAGTGCGACAGCGCGTCATGGCGGGGCTGCCAGGCGCGCCTAATGGCCGGAGCCGTCGCCTTCCGAGGAGGTGCTCGTCGAGCCGCCGGTCTGCGAGCCGCCACCGTCGCCGCCGTCCCCTCCGGACGAGCTGGAGGTCGAGGTCGACGTCGCGTTCGAGGTCGACGTCGAGCCCCCGTGCTCCTCGCTCTGCGTCGTCGAGGAGGTGGAGGTCTCGCCGCCACGCTCCTCCCCCGTGGAGGTGGAGCCGGCGCTGCGGCTCGTGCTGGACGAGGTGCCCTCCGCGCCGCCGCCGGCGCCCTCGTGGTCGTCGCCGCCGGACGGCGTCCCCCCGTCCTCCGCCGGGGTGCCGGCGGGCTGGCCGTCCCGCAGCCGGTCGAGACGCGCGGTGTCGTCGCGCCAGCGAGTCCAGACGGCGGTCGAGGTGTTGGCGGGCAGGTGGGCATGGGCGTCGTCGAGCAGCCCCTGCGCCTCGCCCAGCGCGGCGCTCGCGGATTCTCCGGCTGCGGCCTGGGCGAGGCGGGCCTCGGCGTAGGAGAGGTCGAGCGACGCTCGGTCGATGCCCGGCAGCGACAGGGTGATCTGCTCGTGGGCGACCTGGACGACGTGGAGGGGCGCCCCGACCGGGGCGTTCCAACCCAGCGCGGTGACCGCACCCAGACCGAGGGCGGCGCCTGCGGCTGCGGCGGCCAGGCGATGGAGCAGGAGCCCGCGCCGCAGCCGCTCCGCCAGGCGCACGGCGGCACCGCCGCGATCCCGCTCCCCGACCGCGAGGTGCATGGCGCGACGCGCGTTCTCCACCGCCTCCGGCCGCGGCGGGGCGGCGCTCTCGTCGCGCAGGGCCGCGAAGGCGTCCTCCATGCGCCGGCCCATCTCCGGATCGTGGTGGCTCATGCCATCCACTCCCGTCCCAGGCGCCGTTCCAGCGCGGCCAGGGCACGGTGCTGCAGCGCCTTGACCGCGCCGACGCGCCGCCCGGTGGCCGCGGCGACATGCTCGAGAGACTGGTCGAGGACGAAGCGCCGCAGCAGCACCTCGCGCTGCTCCTCGGTGATGTCCTCCATCGCCGCCCGCAGCTCGGCGGCGGCCAGCCGGGTGGTGGCGACCTCGGCGGCGTCGGGTCCGGAGTCGTGCAGCAGGGTCATCCGCTCCTCGACGGAGCGGCGGCGGGCGCGGTCGGCCAGCTTGTTGCGGGCGATGGCGACGAACCATCCCTCGATCCCCGCCTCGCTCCTCTCCCGCAGGCGGGGGAGCGTCCTGGTCGCGGCCACGAAGACCTCCTGCGCTATCTCCTCGGCGGCGGAGCGGTCACCGGTGCGAGCCAGCGCGTAGCGGTAGACCACCGGGTGGAAGCGGTCGAAGAGGCCGTCCCACCCCACGCGGTCGCCGCGCAACGCGGACTCGACGAGCGCCACGACGCCGGCCGGCGTCACCGAGCTGCTGCGTGCATCCAGGGGTAGGTCGGTGGAGGGCACCGCGAGGATACGCGGCGTCTCACCCGTATCCCGGAGCATGCCTCTGGCGACCTCCTGAACAGCAGCCCGCCCCGACGGGCAGATGGTGACCCGCCCGGGAGCGGAATACCCAAGGAGGATGCGCATGTTGCGGCTTCGTCACTCGGCGGCGGTCCTCGCCGCCGCGGGGCTCGGACTGACCGGCGGCGTGGTGGCCCTCGGGGCCACCGGCGCGCTGGGACACCCGAGCGCCAGCACCCCGAGCCTCCAGCTCGCCGGCGACTCCTCGACGGCCGCCGCGTCTCCTGAGGCGACGGAATCCCCGGAGGCGACGGAGACTCCGGAGCCGACCGAGACCGCAGAGCCGACGGAGGCGCCGGAGGCCACGGAGACCCCCGAGGCGACCGAGACGCCCCACGCCACCGCCTCGCCGAACGCCGAGGACCGCAACGAGGACGGCGCTGAGCACCAGGGCATGGACGGCGACGCCGGCGAGCACACCGCGGCGGCGACGGCGAGCGCCACGCCCAGCCCCGGGGGGGAGCGCGACGGATCCGGCGACGGCTCCGAGGGTGGGTCGGACGGCCGCTCCGGCGGCGGCGGCGGCTGACAGAGCACAGGCCCCGGCCGGGCGCGCGGCGACCCAGTCCCGCCGCCGCCCGGCCTCTCCCGCTGAGGTGGGGAACCCGGGTGCCATAATCCCCGCGGCCTTCCGCGCGGCCAGAGACCCCGGCCTCTCGGTCGGGGCCGCGGCGGAGCCCCGAGTGCTGATGTCCCTCCCCTCGCTCCGCCGCGCCCTGCCCCGCCCGCTCGCGGCCCTCGCGCTGATCGGTGCCGCGCTGGCGCTGACGGGCTGTGAGCAGGTCGAGGTGATCCGCAGCGCGCCGGTCGCGGTCACCTACGACGCCCACCAGGGCAACAACCCGCTGGCCGCCGCCGACGCCGCCTCGCTGCAGGAGGCGCTGCGCGTCCGCGGCGAGGTCTGGACCATCCGCATCGACACCACCCCGCCCTCGGCCGGCAACGTCGACGTGCACAACGCCAACGCCGTCGTCGCGGCCCGGGGACGCTTCGACGCCATCATCCTGACCCTGACGGCGACCGCGCAGGGGACGATCGACAGCTTCTCCAGCCGCGGCGCGCAGGACGAGCAGCTCTTCTGCAAATCGCTGGTGCAGGCCATCGCCCAGGCCGGGTACACCTCCCTGCGCACCATCCACGTCGAGGTCTACTACAACGGCAGCCACCACGCCACGCTGTCCTGGACCGCCGCCACCAACTTCGTCTACAAGGTCCTCGACAACCGGGCTTGATTCTCGGCGCGCTCAGACGCGCGCCAGAGGGGGGCGCAGATCGCCCCCCGCCGCGGACCAGCGCGACTCTCCCCACTCGGCGCATGCCCGCCTCACCGGCGGTGATGCGCCGGGAGAACGGCCGCCACAGGCGGCCAAGAGCGCGCCGGCTAGGCCGGCAACCGGGTGCGCGCGATGAAGTCGGCCACGATGCGGCCGAGCTCCTCCCCCTGGTCCTCCTGGAGGAAGTGGCCGGCGCCTCGGAGGGTCGTGTGCGGCTGGCCCTGGCAGCCGGGGATGAGCTTCTGCAGCACGGCGTCGGCGCCGCGGGTGATGGGGTCGGTGTCGCCGAACGCGGTGAGGAAGGGCTTCTCCCAGCGGTAGAGCACCTCCCAGGCGGCACGATTGGGCGCGGAGGCGGGGTCGTCCGGGCGGGTGGGCACGAGCAGGGGGAACTGGCGCGCCCCGGCCTTGTAGGTGTCGTCGGGGAAGGGCGCGTCGTAGGCGGCGATGACATCGGCGGGCAGGTCGGAGACGCAGCCGCCCTTGACGATGCCGCCGACGTGGAAGTCGGGCGCGGTCTGGGAGAAGTGCTGCCAGGCACGGAAGGCGTCGCCGGGGTCGTGCTCGCCGGTGGGCAGGAAGGTGTTGGCGGCGACCACCCGGGCGAAGCGCTCGGGCATCTCGGCGACGAGGCGCAACCCGATCAGGCCGCCCCAGTCCTGGCAGACCAGGGTCACCTCGTTCAGGTCAAGCCCGGCCACAACCCCGCGCATCCAGTCGACGTGGCGCTGGTAGGTGTAGTCCTCGCGCGCCGCCGGCTTGTCGGAGCGGCCGAAGCCCACCAGGTCGGGGACCACGGCCCGGTGTCCCGCGGCGGTGAGCACCGGCACCAGCTTGCGATAGAGGTAGGACCAGGAGGGTTCGCCGTGGAGCATCAGCACCACCGCGCCGTCCCGCGGGCCCTCGTCGACGTAATGGACGCGCAGGCCGTCGACTTCGACGTAGTGCGGCGCGAAAGGGAAGCCGGGCAGCGACACGAAGCGCTCGTCGGGGGTGCGCAGGACGTCCATGGGCCGTGCAGCTTAGGCGCTGCGAGCGCCGCTCTGCGCGGGCCGGCGCCGCGGTCCCGCCGCGCGACAATCCGCTGATGCCCTCCCTCCCCGAGCATGCGCGCGCCTGGGGCGTGGAGACGTCTTGGGACGATGTCAACGGACAGCGCCACGAGGTCCCCGCCGCCACCCTGGAGGCGATCCTCGACGTCCTCGGCGCCCGGGACGGCTCCACCCCGGATGCGGAGGCGGGGCCGATCGTCGTGCGGGCGGGCGCCTCTCTCCCGGCTTCGGTGCGGCCCGGCAGCCTGGTGCGCACCGAGCAGGGTGACGAGGCGCGCCTGGCGCCCGCCTCCCCGGCGCTGCCGCTCGGGTACCACCGCCTCCAGCAGCAGGGCGGAGCCGAACGCGAGCTGATCGTCACCCCCGACCGCTGCCATCTCCCCGACGACCTGCGCACCTGGGGGTGGGCGGTGCAGCTCTACAGCCTCCGCTCCAGCCGCAGCTGGGGGACGGGCGACTACGGCGACCTGCGCGACCTGGCCCGCTGGTCCGCCGGGCTCGGCGCGGGGGTCCTGCTGCTCAACCCGCTGCACTTCGCCGGGCCGGCCAGACCCGTCCCGTCGAGTCCCTACTCGCCGAGCAGCCGCCGCTTCCGCGACCCGCTCTCCCTCCGGGTCGAGGACGTCCCAGGGGCCCGCGAGGCTCTCGGCGGTGACCTGGAGCGCCTGGAGCGTGCCGGGGCCCGCCTGCGCGACCAGCCGCTCATCGACCGCGATGCCGTCTTCGCACTGAGGATGGGGGCGCTGGGCCGGATCTGGGAGCACACGCGGTCCGCCGCCGCGGACCAGCTCACGGGTTGGCGCGCCGAGCAGGGTGCCGACCTCGACGCCTTCGGGGTCTGGTGCGCCCTCGCCGAAGAGCACGGCCCCACCTGGCGCGACTGGCCCGCCGAGCTCCGCCACCGCGACTCCCCTGCCGTCGCCGTCGACGCGGATCGGCTTCGCGACCGGGCGCTGTTCCACGTGTGGCTGCAATGGCTGGTCGACCGGCAGCTCGCCGCGGCGGCCGCCGAGCTGCCCCTCCTCCACGACCTGGCCATCGGCGTCGATCCCGGCGGCGTCGACGCCTGGCTCTGGCCGGGGGCGGTCGCCGGCGGCGTCCACGTCGGGGCGCCACCCGACCTGTTCAACACCCGCGGCCAGGACTGGGGCATCGCGCCGTTCCACCCCTGGGGGCTGCGGACCGCCGGCTACCGCCCCTTCGTCGACACCATCCGCGGCTGCCTGCGCGGAGCCGGGGGGCTGCGGATCGACCACGTCATGGGCCTGTCCCGGCTGTTCTGGATCCCGCCCGGGGCGGCGCCGACCGAGGGCGCGTACGTCCGCTACCCGTCGGGCGACCTCTTCGACCTGCTCGCCCTGGAATCGGTGCGGGCACGGGCCTTCGTGGTCGGCGAGGACCTGGGCACGGTCGAGCCCGCGGTGCGGGAGGAGATGGCGGCGCGCGACATCCTCTCCTACCGGCTGCTCTGGTTCGAGCAGGCGGCACCGTCCCGCTGGCCCCGGCGCGCCGTGGCGGCCGTGACCACCCACGACCTGCCCACCGTCGCCGGCGTGTGGACGGGCGCGGACCTCCGCGACCAGGAGGAGGCGGGGACCACGCCCGACCCGGAGCAGAGCGCCCGGCTGCAGGTCCGGCTGGCCGAGCTGGCCGGCCTCGGCGAGGGGGCGGACACGGAGGACGCCGTCGTCGGGGCGCACCAGGCGCTGGCCGCCGCCCCCTCGTGCGTCCTCCTGGCCACCCTCGAGGACGCCCTCGCCGTGGAGCGGCGCCCCAACCTCCCGGGGACCACAGCCGACCGGTGGCCGAGCTGGTCGATCCCGCTGCCGCACACCCTCGAGGAGCTGGTCGGCCTGCCCCTCCCCCGCCGCCTGGCCGCCATCCTCCGCCGGCCCTGAGCAGCCGCTGCAAGCGGCGCCACAGGGGTGGGCCGCTTGTCGCAAAAGGTGTTAGTCGCGTTATCATGTGATCTACTAGCGACACGACAGCGGAGACCACCCGAGCGATGAGCCAGCTGAGCCCTTGTCCCCAATGCCGGAGCGAACGGGTGTGGGCCCGTGCTGCGCTCGGCGCCTACGGCATCACCCATGTCGCCTTCTGTCCCGGCTGTGCCCGCGCGGCGACCATCTGCACGCGCTGCGGCACCGAGCTGGTGCTGATGCGGCAGTCGAGCTGGGTGGCGCCGGGCCGTCCCCAGGTCGAGTCCGTGCTCACCTGCCCCGCCTGCCGCCAGGCGACCTCGTCGCAGGCGGGCGTCCCGGTCGGCACCGCCTCGGCGGGACCGGCGGCCTCGCCCGGACCAACCGCCTCGGCCTGGTCCGCGGCGGCGTCGGTCAACCCGGCGCTGCTGCGCCGGCCGGCGCTGGGCCGCCTCGTCTCCGACGCTCCCGCGCCCGCGGTGATGCAGCGCGTCGCCGACGACTGCGAGCAGCTCTCGGCCAGCCGCTACCAGCGGCAGCGGCAGCTCCTCGGCCTCGTCGAGGAGGCCGCCCGGCGCGCCGACGCGATGGCCCGCCTGGAGCTGGAGCTGACCCGCCTGGCCGACGTCGAGGGCTGACCCCCGGCGCCTCGCGCCACGGCCGCGACCGGGCATAGTTGCGGCCGTGGCCATGATCGGGGAGCTGTCCGAGTGGGCGTGCGGGCTTCGCCCGGGCGACGTTCCCGACCGGGTTCGCGCGCTGGCGGTCTCGCAGCTGCTCGGCCACCTCGGCGCCGTCTGCGCCGGGGCGCGGCACGGCGCGGGCCGGCGGATCCTGCGGCTGGGCGCGCCGTTCGGCGACGACCCGGCCCGCTCCGCGTACGCCATGGCGGCGCTCTCCATGCTGCTCGACTTCGACGACACCGTCTTCGCCGGCCACGTGTCGCACTCGGCCGTGGGCGTGCCCCTCAGCTACGCCCGCCGCGCCGGCCTGGACGGCGACCGGCTGTTGCTGTCGATCGTGGCCGCAACCGAGGTGGCGGCGCGGGTGACCGCCGCGGCGACCCTGGGGCCGTTCCGCGGGCAGACGGCGGCGCACACCCACCTCGCCGGGGCGGTGGCGGGCCGGTGCGTCGCGGAGGGGCGCGACGCCGCGACGATGCGCGAAGCCCTCGGCCTGGCCTTCGCCCAGCCGCCGTGGACGCTCGACCACGCCTTCTTCGGCAGCGACGCCAAGACCCTCGTCGCCGCCACGCCGCTGCGCGCGGGGCTCGACGCGGTCGACGCCGCCGCGGCGGGGCTGCTCGGCGCACCCGACCTGCTCGAGCATCCCGCGGGCTTCCTGGCGCGGTTCTCCACCACCCCGCTTCCCCAGGCGGCGGGCGGCCTCGGCAGGCGCTGGCACACCGACACCCTGTCCATCAAGGTGCACCCGGGCTGCGCCTACCTCGACGCCGCCATCGACGCCGCCGTCGCCCTGAGCCGGCAGGTTGCAGACAGGTTCGACCAGATCTCGTCGGTCGACGTCGACGCCTCGATCTTCACCGTGGGGATGGAGGAGCGCTCGGCTCCGTACCTCGACGGCCCCGGGTCGGGCCTGGCGGCCCTCAACTTCTCCACCGGCTACAGCGTGGCCGCCGCGCTTCGGCGCGGGCGGCTGGAGGTGGAGGACTTCGAGGCGCCGCGGCTGCAGGACGGCGAGGTGTGGCGGGTGGCGCGCCTGGTCCGGGTGCGCCACGACCCGGAGGTCACCCGCCGCGCCCTCCTGGCCGCCGCTCCACTGGGGGCCGCCCTGCGCCTGGCGGGACCCGAGGGCGCCCGCTGGCTGGCCGGCGGCGCGGGCGTCGCCGAGGACGAGGCGCTGGCGCTGCTCGGCGAGCCGGAGGCGACGTTCGAAGCGGCGGAGAAGGCGGTGGGGGCCCGGCTGCGCGTCGGCTTCGCGGACGGATCGGAGCTGGCCGCGGCGGTCGACGTCCCCGAGGGTGCGGCGGGGGCGGCGATGCGGGCGGGCCATCGCGAGGTGGCGCGGACGAAGCTCGTCCGCAACGCCGCGCCACTGCTGGGTGAGCCCGAGGCCGCCAGGCTGGCCGCCGCCGTCGAGGCGCTGCCCGGAGCAGACGCCCCGCAGGTCGCCGCGCTGATGGACGGCCTCCGCGACGCACTCCAGGGCTAGGTCCGCGGCACCACCATCGGCACCGCCTTGGGGACGGCGCGCAGGGTCACGCTGCTCGCCTCGCCAGGCCACGCGTCCCCGTCGACCTCGAAGGGCAGCGGACCGTCGAGCGCCCGCAGCGTCACCGCGCTGCCCTGCGCGTAGTGGACGCCGGGGAGCTCGAGGTGGGCGCCCTGCATCGCCGCCGTGAGCTGCTCGACCGCGGTCGCGCCGTCGGGCGCCAGGAGGACACAGACGTCGAGCAGGCCGTCGTCGAGCACCGAGCGCGGCAGCACGGCGAGGCTCCCGCCCCGGCGCTGCGCCCCGCCCACCGCGGCCAGGGCGATCGGGCCCTCGCAGAGCGGCCGCCCGTCGACGCTGACGGCGCCGGGGAAGGGGCGAAGCGACGTCGCCACGCTGAGCGCCGCCTCCATGTACAGCTGGCGCCCGGAGAGGTGCGGGAAGCGCGCGGTCGCGTCGACGGTCCAGCGCAGGAAGCCCGCCGACGCCCCGAGCAGCACGGCCTGCCCGTCCCCGGAGATGCGGGCGAGGTCGACGTCGCAGCGCTCCGTCCCGCCGCGGCCGAGCAGGGCCAGCGACTCCCGCCACGGGCGGTCGCTCCACAGCGCGTGGTGCATGGAGTTGCCCGTGCCGGCGGGCAGGATGAGCATCTGCGCCGCGGCGGCAGGGGCCGGGCCGCCCGCCGTCCAGGTGCCGAGGCCGAGCGCGATGCCGTGCGCCACCTCCCGCGCGGTGCCGTCGCCCCCGACCGCGACGACGAGGCCGACGTCGGGGTCCGACGCGGCGGCGCGAGCCAGGGCCACTCCTCCGCCGGGCTCGGCGGTGCGCAGCACGTCGACACCGGCGAACATGGCGCGCAGCTCCCGGGCGGCATCCTCGGCGACCTGCGCCGGATCCCCGCGCGCCGCGGGGTTGACCACCACCGCCGCGCGGGTCACGTCAGGGCGTCGGCGAGATGGCGGGCGCCACGTGCGGCCATGGCCATGACGGTGACCTGCGGGTTCACCACCGTCGAGGACGGCATCGTCGAGGCGTCGAGCACCCACAGCCCGGGCACGTCGTGGGTCTGCCCGCGGGCGTCGACGACGGAGGTGCCGGGGTCGGCGCCCATCCGGCAGGTGCCCATGGGGTGGTAGGCGGACACCTTGAGGTCCCCGGGCCGCCAGCGTCCCTCGCCGATGCGCCGCACCTCGTCCGGGGAGTCGATTGCGGCCAACCCTGGCAGCATCGGGTAGACGCGCGTCGCTCCGGCCGCGAAGAAGATGCGCGCCGCCAGCTCGATGCCGCGGACGATCTTGCGCGCGTCGCCCTCGGTGAGGTCGTAGCGGATGAGGACGCCACCGCCCACGGCGCGCACCCGCCCCACCCCCTCGTCGGAGATGACGCTGCCGGCCGCGGCCATCCGCGGGTACTGGGCGAAGAGCTCCTTCTGCTCCCGCCCCGCGCCGGGCAGCGAGCCGGCCGAGTAGCCGAGGCCCGGCGGCGGGAAGGTCGCCTCCAGCAGGATGCCGTCGCGGATCAGCTCGTCGACGTGGTGGTTCTGCATCACGCCCCTCCAGGCGCGCAGGTCCTCGTCGAAGCGCGCCGTGGTGCCGACCGCGGGATGGATCACCAGGTTGCGTCCCACCTGCCCGGATGAATTGGCCAGCCTCTGCCGCAACAGCAGTGCCGGGGTGAAGACGGCGCCGGCGGCGAGCACGACGGCGCGTGCGTGGACGCGCAGCTCGCCCCGTTTCGCGCCGCTCGCCGGGTCGTGCACCGTCGCCACCACGCCGGTGGCGCGACCGTTCCGCACCGTCACCCGGCGCACCCTGCAGTTGGCGAAGAGCTGCGCCCCGCCGGCGAGCACGCCGGGCAGCACCGAGACGTGCATGGCCTGCTTGGCGTCGATGGGACAGACGAAGGCGCACTGGCCGTGCCCGTGGCAGTTGCGGGCGTTGCGGCGGATGGCCTCGTTCTTCAGCCCCAGCGCGCCGGCGCCGCGGCGGAACACCTCGCCGTTGGGGCCGAGGATCTCGTCGGGCACCGGGGCGACGCCGATCAGGTCCTCGACGGCGTCGAAGTAGGCGCCCAGCGCGTCGGGGGCCAGGCCGGGAAGGCCGCCTCGCGCCCAGCGGTCGAGCACCGAGTCCGGGGTGCGGAAGCAGGTGCCGCTGTTGACCACGGTGGTGCCGCCGACGGCGCGGCCCATCGGCAGCGAGATCACCGGTGAGCCGAAGGTGGCGGTGAGCCCCTGGTCGCGGTAGGCGTCGAAGAGCCGCTCGACGGGGAGCTGGCGCTGCACCGTCTCGCGCCGGATCACACCGCCCTCCTCGACGATCACCACGCTGAGGCCTGCGCGCACCAGCTCGCGCGCCGCCAGCGCGCCGCCGGCGCCGCTGCCGACGACGACCACGTCGCAGCGGACGTCCTCGTCGCGCACGTCGGGCCACTGCGCGGCGGGGAGCGAGGGCGGCGGCGGCACCGCCGACCAGTCGACGGGCCGGGCGGGCGAGCCGTCCCAGCCGAGGCGGCGGCTCACCTCGGGCGCCGACGCGTAGGCGATGGTGACCAGCGTGTGCAGGCCCATGAAGGCGTCGCGGCGCAGGCGGAAGCGCGAGGAGTCGCTCTCCGCCGCCCAGGCCTCGCGGCGGCCGCCGCCCAGGCCGGCGAAGGTGCGCGGCGCCCGCGAGAGCAGCGGGGTCAGCGAGTATCCGCCAAGCATGGCACGAACCAGGCGGCGCGCCTGGGGGGAGAAGCGCTCCAGCCATTCCTCGAGGCGCTCGGGGACGCCGACGTCGAGGGCGCCCTCGGGGATGCTGCCACCGGGGGGGACGATGGAGTCGCAGAGGGCGCGGAGCTGGCGGCGCTCGAAGGAGGTGAGCACGCTCACCGCAGGCCGACCTCGGCGTGGGCGGTGCCGTCGAGGGTCCACTCCCGCTCGGTGCGCCAGCGGCGACCGCCGAGGCGCTGCCGGGTGATCCAGGCGGACGCACGCTCACTGTTGGTGCACACGCAGGTCTCGCCGTCGGGGTCGGTGTAGGGCACCTGCACCGACGCAGCGGGCGGGACGGCCACCTCGACGCGCAGGCGGTGGAGGCCCCAGCGCGCCGTTGCGGTCCACCGCGGCAGCGTCACCCGCGCGCTCCCCGCCAGGGCGGCGACGAGGGGGTCGCCCGGCATGTCGGCGCCGTCGACGCGCAGGCGCACGAACGGCTTCGGCGGCAGACGGTTCATCCCCGGTCGCTTCGACACCGCGGCGACCACCTCCAGGACGTCGCCACCGCCGAGGTCGGCGTGCAGCCAGGCCCAGCGCCTGGCGTTGCCGTGCCCGTAGATGCGCGCCACCGCGCCCGGCGCGTCGACCAGGTCCAGCGTGCGATCCCCGATGCGCACCGCGCCGCTGAACCGCGCGGTCGGCATCGGCACGACCTGCGCGGCGGGGAGCGCCTCGCGCTCCCATGCCCACTGCGGGAAGGTGAAGAGCGGCGCGGCCGACTCAGCGCAGCGGAGATCCCAGGACATCGCCCCGGCGGTGCCGCGCATCACCTCACCGTCGAGGTGGGTCGCCGCCGACACGAACCACGCCCGCCCGCCCGCATCGGCCGCCTGCGGCTCAGGGCCGAACCGCCAGAAGTCACCGCCGCCCTCGGGCGGGAACGCCGCCGCCCACCCGTGCACGTACGGCTCTCCCGACAGCGGGGCGACCAGCTCGTGGTGCACCCACAGCCCGTACCCGCTGCGCGGGTCGGTGAGCGTCGCGTACCAGACCTCCAGGCGCCCCGGCTGGCCCCGCCACCGCGAGGGTCCGAGCGCCGCGGCGTCCGCTCGCAGCGCGGGCCCGACCGCTGCCTCCGTCATCGCGCGCCGCAGCATCGCACGCGGACCCACCGCGCCGCCCGGCGCCGTGCAAAACTGCGGCGCCATGAGCCTCAAGGACCTCGCCCTGCGCCGCCTCGCCGCCGACGGCGACGCCTTCTTCGCCGCCGCCGAGCGCGACCCCGCGGCCCCGGTGCGCGCCTGCCCGGGGTGGACGGTCGACAAGCTGGTCGGGCACCTCGGGCGCATCCACACGTGGGCGGCGCAGGTGGTCCGCTCCCGCACCGTCGAGCCCGTCTCCCCGCGCCTCTTCCCCGAGGGGCCCGACGATCCCTCGCTGCGCCTGCGCTGGGGACAGGAGCGCCACTCCGAGCTGCTGGCGGCGCTGGGCGAGCTCGGCGAGGAGGAGCCGATCTGGGTGTTCCTGCCGTCCAGCCACACCGGCACCGGGCGCTTCTGGCTGCGGCGCCAGGCGCTGGAGCTGGCCCTGCACCGCTGGGACGCCCAGGACGCCACCGGAGAGGCCGAGCCGCCCGACGCCGAGCTCGCCGCCGAGGGCATCGACGAGCTGCTCACGACGTTCCTGCCGAGCATGCCCGGGCAGACGGCGCAGCTGGGACCGGACGGTGCCTCCCTGCACATCCACTGCACCGACCGCGAGGGCGAGTGGCTGGTGCGACTCAGCGCGGAGGGGCCGGTCGTCAGCGGCGAGCACACCAAGGCCGACGTCGCCGTCCGGGGCTCAGCCGCCGACCTCTGGCTCTGCCTGTGGAACCGCGTCGGCCGCGACCGCGTCGAGGTGTTCGGCGACGCCTCGCTGCTCGACCGCTGGGCGGAGCACGTCCGCATCTGAGACCGGCAGGCTGAGGGTGAACACGCTCCCCTCGCCGGGCTCGGACTCGACGGTGATGTCGCCACCGTGCATGCGGGCCAGCTCCCGGGAGAGGTAGAGCCCGAGGCCGGTGCCGGCGATGTGGCTGTTGTCCCGCGTCACCACGCGGCCGAAGCGGGTGAACAGCCGCGGCAGGTCGGAGGCGGCGATGCCGATGCCCTGGTCGCTGATGCGCACCGTGGCCCAGCCGTCGCCGTGGCCGACGTCGCAGCGCACGATCCCGCCCGCCGGCGAGTACTTGACCGCGTTGCCGACGAGGTTGGCCAGAACCGTGACGATGCGCCCGGGGTCGACGTCGACCGGCACCGGGCCGTCGCAGTCGATCAGCACCTCGTGGCGGGGCGCGCCCAGCGGCAGGGTCACCGACACCGCCTCGCGGAGGAGGGCCACCAGGTCGGCGGCCTCGCGCTCCAGGCGGAGGCGACCATCCTCCAGCCGGGCCGTCTCCAGCATCTGGTCGACCAGGCGGTTCATCTCGGCCACCTTGGAGATGAGCACCGGCAGCACGCGGCGCAGCCCCTCCGGCGGCACCGAGCCGTCGTCGACCATGGAGAGGTAGCCGCTCAGCACCGAGAGCGGCCCGCGCAGCTCGTGCGAGGCGAGGCGCAGGAACTCCGACTTGACCCGCTCCACCTGGGCCATCCGCTCGGCGTGCTCGCTCGCAGCGGCGGCGCGCTCGCGCTCCAGCCGCAGCGCATGCGCGTTGCCGACGGCGAGCCCGGCGAGGTGGGCGATGCCTTCGAGGAGTCGCAGCTCCTCGCCGTCGAAGTCGCGCTCGTCGCGGGTGGAGGCGGCCAGCACGCCGTGCACCGCGGTGCCCGAGGAGATGCGCACCAGGGCGACGCCGGCGACGCGGACGCGCGCCGCCGCCCGGCGCACGCTGGGCTGCAGCGCGGGGTCGTCGGCGCGGATGCTGACCGCCCGCCCGGTCCGCAGCGCGTCCTCCATGGCGGGGTGGTCGGCGACGGGGAAGTCGACGTCGGCGCTGGCCAGCTCGGGGTCGGGATCCTCGACGGCGATGAGCCGGGCCCAGCCGTCGTCGTCGATGCGGTAGAAGGAGGCGCGCCCGCCCGCGCCGCCGGCACCGTGGGAGACGGCGGACGCCGTCGAGCGCACCACCTCGCGCAGCACCACGTCCAGCTCCAGCGACTGGGCCAGGCGGCTGGCGGTGTCGAGCAGCAGGGACAGCTCGGTGACGCGCTGCTGCAGGCGCTGGTCGGCGAGCCGCAGCGCGGTGGTGCTCTGCACGCTGCCGGCGATGGCGACCGCGATCTGCTCCAGCACGGCGACGTCGTCCTCGGTGAAGCGGTTGGGCTGCGAGGCGTCGACGGAGAGCACGCCGATCACCTGTCCCGCGGTGATCAGCGGGACGCACACCAGGCTGCGCATCCGCGCATTCGTCCCCAGGCTGCGGAACATCGGCGCCGGCGCGCCGGGGGCGTCGATGTCGTTGACCAGGACCGACTCCGCGGTCGCCGCCACGCGGCCCATGATGCCCTGGCCCAGCTCCAGGCGCTGGCGGCGCACGTCCTCGCTGAGGTGCTCGCCGTGGGCGGCGGCGACGTAGAGCCGGTTGCGCTCGTCGATGAGCAGGATGGTGCCGCCGCGCAGGCCGTCACGGGCCATGTCCTCGAGGACCTCGCGGAGGATCTCCTCCAGCGACGACGACGAGGTGGCCACCCGCGAGACCCGGGAGACCAGCGCGAGCCGCGCCGCCGCGGCCCGGGTGCCGGCATAGCCCACCGCGGCCAGGCGGGTGAGCACCGCCAGGATCAGGATCACCGAGGCGCGGGAGGCGGCGTTGCCCCAGGGCAGCTCGCGCTGCGCTCCCAGCGCCACGGCGAAGGCGATGGACACCGACAGGGTGGCCAGGTACATGCGGCGCGAGCCCAACCACGCCACCGCCAGCGACGGCAGCAGGGAGAGGCCGCCGAGGACGGAGTCCATGCCGCGCGTCGACTGGACCGCGTACATCGCGCCCAGCAGGCCGACGCACGCCGCGCCCAGCGACCACTCGTAGGGTGAGCGGGCCCACGCCAGCGGCCGCATCAGGCCCGACAGGCCGCGCAGACTCCTCCCCGTCGTGTCGGCCTGCATCTGCGCGGATCATACCGGCGCGGCGGCGCGCCGGAATCGGCTAGGCGCTGACCGCCATCGGCGCCATCTGCAGCAGCACCAGGGCGCCGACCAGCGCCACCCGCGCCAGCACCTTCATGCCCCGGTCGACGGTGCCGTGCTTCAGCTCACCGCGGTGCGCCGCGACGGCCGAGACCAGACCCACGCCGAGGGCGACGGCCACGCCGGCGCTGGGCAGCCACGCGCTGCGGGAGGTGTAGAAGTCCTTGTACGTCGAGATCGTCATCGAGAGCAGCCAGACGGCGATGCCTGCGCCGACGATGATGGCGGCGTCGAGGGGGATCTGATGGCGGCGAAGCCAGGCGAGGATGGCGCGATCGAGGGCGAGCACGTGGACCAGGACTCCTGCAGAACCCGGGGGCTGGCGCGGCAATCGCGCGCAGTCTATGCGCAGTCCCGGTAAATGGGGGTGAAGCCGGCGCCCCCTCTCGGTGACGGGGCGGCGAGCCGAGGTCCGGTCAGGCGGCGGGGCGCCAGCTCCCGGGCTGGGCGCGGCCGTCCTCGATGTCCTCGGGCAGCCGCTGCCGGGAGGGCTGCATCAGGTCGAAGAGAACCTCCTGCACCCCCCACATGGCATCCATGACGTGGACGATGCGGCGGGGCTGCAGGTGGACGATCGACTCGACGGTGCGCTCGGCCTCGGCGTCGCCGAGGTCGGCGACCAGCTCGCGGGCGTGGCCGAGGGAGCGGGCGTACATGTCCGCGATCGCCGGGGTGATCTGCTTGATCCGCTGCAGGTGGGTCTCCTCGCAGGTCTGGATCACCTGGTCGATCTCGCCGACGAGTCGCTGGAGGCGGCGCCGCTCGGCACGTTCGCGCAGGTCGCGGCGGCGGGCGGCGTGCAGCTCTGCAGTCGCGGTCTCGATGAGCAATTGGGTCTCCGAAAGGCGCGGCACCGATTGAGGAGGGTGCGACGCTCGTTGAGCAGCCTACCCGGGGCCGTGCAAAGGAAACGTAAACTGGCGGACCCCGGTTCCCCGGCGGCGCGGGCTGTGCGACGCCGTGTCCGACCGCCGCGGCAGGCGGTCGTCCCTCATCCTAGCGGCGCCCGGCGGCGACGTAAACCCCGTCCCGCCTTCCCGCCGAGCGTCGCCGGCCTCTCCGCCACGCGGGCCATGGGTCCCACGCCGAGGGGTGACCTTGTGCTCTAGGCGCCTGTGCAGGGGCGCTCCGATACTGCGCGTAAAGGCCAGACGGAGGAGCAGAACCCGACGGCAACTGGAGACGTGCAACGTGGTCGACGCCCTCCGGCGTCACCGGATCCCGCCCGGACTCCCACACCCGGGTGGCCCTGGAACGTCGGAGGCCTTCACAGGCGGCGGCCCGCCGCCCCGACCCTGCACCCCGTCGCTGCTCCTCCCGGCCTGACCACCACCAGGACCGCACCCCTATGCTGAACGCCACCATGCCACCACCGGAAGTGAGGGACATGTCCACCATCCGCATCCTCCTGTGCGACGACCACGAGCTGGTCCGGCGCGGCCTGCGGAGCCTGCTCGACGGGGTCAGCGGCTTCGAGGTCGTCGGCGAGGCCGGCGACGCCAACGAGGCGGTCAAGGCCGTCGAGGAGCTCGATCCCGACGTGGTGGTGATGGACGTCCGCCTCCCCGGCCGCTCCGGGATCGAGGCCTGCCGCGACATCCGCTCCGCGCACCCCGACGCCCACGTCCTCATGCTCACCTCCTTCGCCGACGACGAGGCGCTCTTCTCCTCGATCATGGCCGGCGCCTCCGGCTACGTCCTCAAGCAGGTGCGCGGCGCCGACCTGGTGGGGGCCATCCGCCAGGTGGCGGAGGGCCACTCGCTGCTCGACCCCGCGGTCACCGCGCGCGTGCTGGCGCGGCTGCGCGGCGAGGCCCCCATCCCGACGGACGGCGTCGAGGAGCTGACCCCCCAGGAGCGCCGCATCCTCGACCTCGTCGCCGAGGGGCTGACCAACCGGCAGATCGCCGAGCGCATCCACCTCGCCGAGAAGACGGTCAAGAACTACGTCTCGAACATCCTCATGAAGCTGGGACTGGCCCGGCGCGCCGAGGTGGCCGCGTACATGGCCAAGCGCCGCGTGGTGCCGCCCGACCAGTGGCCGTGATCTCCGGCTCCTAGACGGGGACCTCGAGCCGCACCCGGGTCCCCCTGCCCGGCGCGGACTCGACGCGGAGGTCCGCCTCGATGCGAGCCGCCCGCTCGCGCAGGTTGCGCAGGCCGTGCCCGCCGGTGTGGGCGGCCATGTCGAAGCCGCTGCCGTCGTCCGCCACCACCAGCACGGCCCGGCCCCTTCGTCGCTCGACGCTGACCTCCGCGTGCGTCGCCCGGGAGTGGCGGGCGACGTTGCCGCAGGCTTCGGACAGCACGTGGACGAACTCGGCGCCCGCGTCGGACTGCAGGGCGGTCAGGGCGCGATCGTCGATGCGCAGCTCGGTGCGGATGCCGGCGGCGACGAGCATGGCGACGTTGTCGGCGATGAGACGCCGCAGAGTCGCGGGGGCGAGCCCCGAGGGGCGCAGGTCGTGCACGTACGCGCGGATCTCGCGGATCGCCTCGTCGATCTCGTCGACCGCCGTGGCAAGGGCTGCGGAGGCGGCGGCGTCGGAGTCGCCGAGGCGCAGCGCGGCGGAATCCAGGGCCATGCCGACCGCGAAGAGGCGCTGCACCGCGCCGTCGTGCAGGTCCATGGCGATGCGCGACCGCTCCTGGGCGACGAGCAGCTGGCGGCGCAGGCGGCGCAGGCGCTCGGCGCGATAGGCGAGCGAGACGACGCCTGCCCAGCCCTCGAGGCGCTCGCGCCGCGCCGCGTCCATGGCGTCGCCGGCGCGCAGGCGCACGCCGAACCAGCCGTGCTGCGACTCCTCGCCGGGGATGGGCACCCAGTCGAAGCCGGGCAGCCCCTCGGGTCCTGAGATGTGGTCAGAGCTGTCCACATCTCCGAGGGCGGCGACGACCTCGAAGCGTGTCGTGTCGCCCCAGAGCACGAGCGCCGCAACCGCCTTGTGCAGCACCATGACACGCTCGCAGGCCGAGACCACGATCTCCTCCAGCGGACCGCCGCCGAGGGCGATGCGAGCGACCTCGAAGAGGGCGCGGGTGCGCCGCTCCCCGGCCAGGGTGAGCTGGAACTCCTCGGCGAGGCGGAGCGACGACGCCGCCAGGCTGGCCAGGGTCACCAGGCCGTCGAGGTGGGTGGCGAGATGCCCCTCGCCGGGCAGCCCGACGAGCAGGACGCCGAGGACGCGCTCGCCTGCGGCCATCGGCACCGCCGCGAAGCTGCAGTGCCCGACGCTGTGCACCCCGGGCGCGGGCGAGGCGGCGTCGGAGAGGGCCCTCGTGGCGGCGCGGCGCGAGCAGCGGAAGAGCCGCCAGATGTCCTTCTGCACGGCACCGTCCGCGCCGGCGATGCGCAGTGAGTCGCCGTCGGGCACCACGATCGCGGCCGCGGGAGAGCCGGCCACGAGGGTGCGCGCCGCCCGGGCGACCGCTCGCAGCACCGTGGCGGGGTCGGCCTGGCCGGCCAGGGCCACCGACACGTCGTTGAGCGCCTGCAGCTCGATCAGCCGGCGCTGCGACTGCTCGTAGAGGCGGGCATTCTGCAGCGCGACGGCCGCCTGCGCGGCGACCAGGGTCACCAGCGCCTCGTCCTCCTCGGTGAACTCCGCGCCGCCCCGCTTCTCGGTCAGGTAGATGCGGCCGAAGGGGCGCCCGTCGACCTGGATGGGCACCCCGAGGAAGGTGCGCATCGGCGGGTGGTTGGGCGGGAAGCCGACGGAGTCGGGGTGACGGGTGAGGTCGGCGATGCGCAGGGCGACGCCCTCGGTGACCAGGCTGCCGAGCAGGCCGCGCCCGGTCGGCTGCCGCCCGATGGCCGCCACCTCGGCGTCGCTGAGCCCGACGGTGACGAACTCGGCCAGCCCCTCCCCCCTCTCGTCGAGGACGCCGACGGCGCCGTAGCCGGCATTGGCCAGCTCGGCGGCGGCGCCGACCAGCTCGCGCAGAACGGCGCCGAGGTCGAGCCGGCTGCTGACCGCCCGGGCGGCCGCCGCCAGGCGCTCGACGGCCGCGCTCGGGCGTGACGGGGCGTCGTCGCGCCGAGCCGTGGAGGCAAGGCTCAGCATGCGAGCCACTCTGCGCGCGCACCGGCCCGGGCACCAGGGCCGTCCGTCGCCTCTGGCCTGGGGTCCTTCGTCCCGACGCGGGCTGCTGCGCAGCGCGCAGAGCGGGCACGCCGGCGACTACGTCGCCTGGATCGCAGCCGGGACCGCCGCTCTCGGCGGCATCCTCGCCTTCTCCGCGCGCTAGGGGCGCATGTCCAGCACGACGAGGGAGTCCTCGCGCGCCACCGCCTCGGCGATGACCTGGCGCAGCGATTCGTAGAAGTCCTGGCGGCGCGCCATGTCGGTCTCGTGCGAGACCTCCTCGCCGTTCAGCCGCGCCTCGATCCAGGGCGGCACGATGCGCGCCACGACGTTGCGGCCGACGCGGACCACCAGCACCGTATCGCGTCGCTCCTCGACCTGCAGGGTGACGTCGTAGCGGTAGCCCGTGTGGTCGGCGGCAGCCCAGGTGCGCTCCCAGACGCGGGCCCGATCCCGGCCGATGAAGACGAGGTGGACGGGGATCTGCACCAGCGAGAGCGGCCCGTTGCCGCCCGATCGCGAGAGCAGGATCTCCTCGATGCTCGGCGCCATGCGCCGTCCCACCCAGGCCACCAGTGAGGGCGCGCGGTTGTCGCGATCCGGGAGCGCCGCCTCTCCTGCGTCGAGTCCCTTGACGGTGTTCCAGTGGCGGCGGCAGTAGACCTCGCCGCCGGCCAGCAGGCGGTGCTCCGGGCACCACGCCGTGCCGCACTCGCGCCCGCGCCGGTCGAGGTAGGCGCAGGGCAGCCCGGTGTGCGCCTCGCAGCCGCTCATTGCGCAGGCGAGGCTGCCGAGGGCGTGCTCGTTGCTCTCGACAGGAGTCTCTCCGGCGGCCGTTCCGCGCTTCCAGAAAGCCATCGCCCGTGACGCTACGCGCCGCGGCCGCACGCGACGGTGACCGCGCTGTGAAGAATTGTCAGCGGGCCTGTGGCCCCTGCAGCGCGTCCAGGACCGCCGTCGCCAGCGCGGCGTCGCCCGCCAGGGTGGGATGGATGTCGTCGTGGGCGCAGTCCAGGTAGCGGCAGCGGTCGGGCGCGACCGCGTCGCGGAAGTCGGCCAGCGCCGCCTGGTGGCGAGCCGCGACGCCGGCGACGAGGTCGTCGAAGTACCAGGCCTGGGCCCAGGAGTCGTAGCGCCCATGGGGGTCGTAGATGTTGGCAAGGATGACCGGAACTCCGGGCGCGGCCGCCTGCAGCACGCCGACCAGCGCGTCGAGCCGCCTCCCGGCTGTGTCGAGCCTGGCCTCGACGTCGCCGCCCGCCGCGCGCGCTTGGAAGTAATCGTTGATGCCCAGGGCGACGACGATGAGCCGCAGGTCGGCGCCACGCTCGCGGATCGCCCGCATGGCCACAGCCTGCTGGCTCAGCCCGTCGAGGGCGGGGACGAAGAACTTCCCGCTGCAGCCCCCCTGTGCATAGGTGCGCGTCGTCTCGCCCGGACACGCCGCGTCGTAGAGCGCCAGCGGGTCGCCCTGCGCCGCGAGCCGGTCGCGGACGATCGTCGCCCAGGAGGGATTGCCCTGCACCGCCGGGTCGACGCTCCAGCCGTAGGTGATGGAGTCGCCCACGGTCAGCATCCAGGGAATCCCGGCGCGCGGCAGGTCGGTGCGCGAGGCCGAGGCGACACCGCCGCTGAGCGCCAGCGTCGCCGTCACGATTGCAAGGGCGAGCAGGCGTCGGCGCACGGCCCGAATGCTAGGCAGCGCCCGTACGCACGTCTCGAACGTCAGCACACCGCGACACGGGGCTCACGATTCTTAGCAGGCCCCGCGAGGCGCCCCGCGCCGAGCCGACGGGCTTCAGCCCGTCGAGGAGGGGGTCGGGGGAGGATCTGCCTCCCCCGTAGGGCGCGCGTCCGAGCGCGCCGATGAGACGCCGAGCGTCAGCTCGGCGCGGGAGTCACGTCCGGGAGCGCCGCGTCGGTGGGCAACCCTGCGGCGCGCAGCGCCCGCTGCACGATGGCGGCCGCCTGGTCGAAGACGGCGTCGGCGTCGCGACCCGCCTGGCGCCCGGCCTCGAGCGCGGCGGTGCGCTGCGCGGCCGGCAGCGTCGCCGCGTTCTCCAGCACCTGCGCCGTGTGGACGTAGGCGTCCATGGCCTGCACGAACAGCGGCCCGGCCGCGGCGATCACCGGCGGCACGGGGATGGCGGCGACCTCCTGCCTCACCTTCTGCAGGCTGAGCACCCAACCCCTCGCCTGGGAGAGGAAGGTGGCCGCGTCCTCCTGGCCCTGCTCGAATGAGTTGAGCGAGGGCTTGAGCAGCTGCTCGATCACCTGCCCCCCCTCCTGCGTCGGCCCCTTCAGCGCCTGGGTGTACGCCGTGAGCACCCCGGACCCGGCCGCGGGAGTCGGCGACGTCCCCGCGTTGCCGCCCGTGCTTCCCGTGGCGCTGAGCACGAGGATGACGACCAGCCCCGCCGCGACCACGAGAACGATGGCAGCCATCCCCCACTGCACGCCACGCGGCATCGCCCGCATCGGCGTCAGCCCGCCGGAGACGGCGACGGCGGCCGGGGCCCGCCCACGCCGGCCGCCGTCCTCCCCCCCGTCCCCCTGGACAAGGTCAGCTCTTGGTGGCCTTGAACGCCGCGTCGACCTCGTCGATGAGCCCGAGCAGCTTGTCGGCGACGGCCACGTCGGTGGTCTTCTTGGCGTCGCCGGCGGCCTTGGTGGCACGCCAGAAGAGGTCGTGGAGGTTGGGCACCTTCTCCAGGTGCTCGGGCTTGAAGTAGTCGGTCCAGAGCACCCAGAGGTGATGCTTGACCAGGTCCGCGCGCTCCTCCTTGATGAGGATGCAGCGGCTGCGGTAGTCGGGGTCCTGGTTCTGCTGGTAGCGCTCCATGATCGCCTTGACCGACTGCGCCTCGATGCGCGCCTGCGCCGGGTCGTAGACCCCGCACGGAAGGTCGCAGTGCGCGTGCGCCACCGCCGGCGCGCTGAGCCGGTCGGCGACGTTGAGGACTCGGGAGAGCAGGCGCATGAGTGGCCTCCGGTGACATTTCCTGAGTGGGACAGCGACCAAGCTTAGTATCTTCCGCCCATGTCCCTCCACCGGCTCGGCGCATGGCCGCCGGTGGCGCCGATTCGCCGCGTCGAGGTGGCCGGCGACAGCATGCTGCCGGCGCTGCACGCGGGCGACCGGCTGCTGGTGACGCCGCTCTGCGCGATTCGCGTGGGTGACGTCGTCGCGCTCCGCGATCCGCGTGTCCCGGCGCGTGTGCTGGTGAAGCGCGTGTCCCGTGTGGAGGCGGCGGCGCGGCGCGTCGCCGTGGTCGGGGACAACGGCGCGGCGAGCACCGACAGCCGCGCCTTCGGCACCGTCCCGCTGGCGTCGCTGCTGGGCCGCTGCGTGTACCGCTATCACCCCGAGGACCGGCGCGGCGGCGTCGGGCGCGGCAAGGAGAAGTCCCAGCCGATTTCGTGACCAAGGGCCCTATCGCGTCAGGCCGAGCAGCCTGCACAGTACCGGCCAGGACAGCAGACCCCACGGGAGGTAGGACGGGGTGAGCCCGCAGGCCACGACTCAGGTCCTCGACGAGGAGGGTCGTGTCCTCGGCACCTGCAACGGTCCTGACGCCCTCGGCCGCTGCTCGGCAGCGAGCGAGGACGGCACGACCCCCTGCGCAGGCCACGTCCTCCGCACCCAGTCCACCGGACGCGCGGGCTGGGAGCTGCGGGTGCCTCCCCTGCCGGCCGGCTGCCCCCTCGCCGCCCGCCGGGTGTGGGCAAAGCAGCCGGGCCGCCGGTGGGGACCGGTGGCGACAACCACATAGCCTCACAGGCTCCCGCCGGAGCGGGTCGCTCTGGGTCCGGTCCCCCAGACGATCCGCTCCGGCGGCGGCCGACCATCATCGCCCTCCCTTTCTCCGGGGGCCGTGGACGCCGCAAGGCAGTCCGCGGCCCCTCTTCTTTACTGGCGGGCTCAGACGCCCGCCAAAGGGGGGAGCAGATCTCCCCCGCCGCGCGGCAGCGCGGCTCCCCCTCTCGGCGCATGCCCGCCTGGGCGGCGGTGATGCGCCGGGAGAGCGGCGCGCCGGGTGGCGCGCCACATAGAGGGCGGTGCAGCCGACCACCCAAGGGCGCGCCCACATAGAGGGCGGCACGGCCAACCACCTTAAGGGCGGTGGGCGGGCTCGGGCAGGCGCCGGAGGCGCCGGGAGAAGCGCGCCGGAGGCGCACCTCCTGCCGCGGGCGGTCCGGCTGCGCAGAAGGAACAGCGTCGACCTCACCGGCGTCGTGCAGCAGCTTCGCAGCGGCGAGAGCGACGTGGACCGGGTGCACGTGGGGAGGGAGGGCGGGGGCGCGCGTACCATCACCGTCGGGCTGCACCTGCCGGCCGGGCAGCCTCCCGAGGACGTGGCCGCGAGGGTTGGCAGTCTGCCCGGGGTGCGCGACGTCGACTGGACGCGCTGACCAGCCGGGAGAGACGGAGGAGGCGCGGGTGGCCGAGCGGGTGCAGGGCGGGCGCGAGGTGGTCGCCGGGCGCGGGCACGACGGGCGGCGGCCGCTGGAGATCGCGGTGGTGAGCGACCGCGGCGGGGTGCGCGTCGAGAACCAGGACGTGGCGGTGATCGTCGAGCTCGAGGAGATCCCCGGCTGCGCCCTGCTGGTCGCCGACGGCATGGGCGGGCACCCCGACGGCCGGCTGGCGGCGGAGCTGGCAACGGCTGCGGCGGGCGAGGCGCTGAAGGGGACGGAGGAGCCGGCGGCGGGGCTGGGGCGGGCCGTCGAGGCGGCCAACCGGGCCGTCGGCGGGCGGGCGGCACCGGACGAGCGGGGCCGCTCCCTGGGGACGACGCTGGTGGCGGCCGTGGTCAGCGGCGGCCGAGCCGGAGTGGCCAACGTCGGCGACAGCCGCGCCTACCTGGTGCGCGGCGGGGTGGCCACCCAGGTGAGCGTCGACCACTCCTGGGTGGCCGAGCAGGTGCGCGCGGGGATCCTCACCGAGGACGAGGCGCTCCGCCACCCGCGACGCAGCCGGGTGACCAGGGCGCTGCTCGGCGAGGCGGTCGAGCCCGACCTCTTCGAGGTGGCCATGCGTCCCGGCGACGTCCTGCTGCTCTGCAGCGACGGTCTCTGGGACTCGCTACCGGCGCAGCGGATCGCGGCGCTCCTCGGCGGGGAGGGTGAGCTGGAGACCCTGGTGGGCGGCCTGGTCGACGCGGCGCTCCAGGCGGGCAGCACCGACAACGTGACCGCCGCCGCCCTGCGCGCCCTGCCCGACGACTAGCGGCGGGTCAGCGCCCGGCGTGCTCCCGCGCCGCCGAGCGGCGGGCCAGCTCGGTCGCCCGCGCCGGAGGGGCCAGGTGCCAGCCCTGCCCGAGCTCGACTCCGAGCGCCAGCATCTTGCGCGCGGCGCCCACCGTCTCCACGCCCTCGGCGATCACCGTCGTCCCGGTGGAACGGGCGAAGGCCACGGCGGCCTGCACCGCGGCGACCGAGCCTGGACGCTCGGTGCTCATGGTCAGGGAGCGGGCGATCTTGATGTACTCGGGAAGCGCGGTGGCCAGCACCTCCAGGGTGGAGTGGCCTTCGCCGACGTCGTCGAGGGCGATGCGGAAGCCGTGCTCGCGGTAGGCGGCCAGCACGTGGCGGAGGCGGACCAGGTCGGTGATGGTGTCGCGCTCGGTGATCTCCAGGACCACCTCGGTCGGCGACCAGCCCGCCCAGCGCAGCAGGAGGAGCATCTGGTCGACGTTGTGCACGGGGTCGAGCAGTGCCGCGGCGCTGACGTTGACGAAGATGGGCAGTCCCGGCGGGAGGTGGCGGGCCGAGGCCACGGCGGCGCGCCGGGAGAGCCAGTCGAGGTCGCGGATCATGCCCAGGCGATGGGCCGCGGCGAAGAGCCCCTCGACGCTCGACTCGGGAGCGAAGCCGGTGGGGCGCGCCAGCGCCTCGTAGCCGTGCACGCCGCCGTCGTCGAGGCGGAGGATGGGCTGGTAGACGGCCACCACGGCGCGGTCGGCGAGCACCTGGTCGAGGGTCGCCGCCCACTGGGCGGGGTGCGCCAGCCCGCCGCGGTCGAGGGCGTCGGCGGCGCTGGCCAGGGGGTCGCTGCGGGCTCCCTCGACGCGGTCGCGCCCGTGGCGCTTGGCGCGGAAGAGGGCCTCGTCGGCGGCGCGCCAGACCGCCAGGGCGTCAGCGCCCTCGTCGCCCGAGGCGACCCCGGCGCTGATGCGCGCCTGCCCGTGGCCCAGGGCGATGCCGTGCATCACCGTGCGCATCCGCTCGGCGACCTGCAGGGCGCCCTCCTCGTCGGTGTCGAGCAGCAGGGCGGCGAACTCGTCGCCGCCGACGCGGGCGAGCACGTCGCCGGAGCGCCGCAGCCCGTCCATCGCCGAGGCCACCGCGCGCAGCACCGCGTCGCCCGCCTCGTGGCCGTACTCGTCGTTGATGGGCTTCAGGTTGTCGACATCGATGGCCAGAACCGCGTAGCCGCGGCGCGGCAGGTTGGTGAGCTGGCGCTCGAACTCGCGGCGGTTGTACAGCCCGGTCAGCGGGTCGGTGGCCGCGTTCTCGACCAGCCGCTGGTAGAGGCGCGCGTTCTCCACCGACACCGCGGCCTGTGCCGCCAGGCCGCTGAGGATCACCTCGTCGTCGTCGCTGAAGACTCCCGCGTCGCGCTTGTTGGTGATGTGCAGCGAGCCGATCAGCCGGTCCTGGTACATCATCGGCACCACCAGGCGTGAGGTGACGGCCTCCGGCATCACGCCCGAGTGCAGCGAGGTGTCGACGCCGGTGGCGCCGGCGTTGAGCACCTCGAGCGCGGCGTACTCCGCGCCCGCCAGCTCGCGGGCCGCGTCGAGCAGCGCACGGAGCAGCACGGGCGGGTCGGACTCCTGGGTGAGGGCGAGGTTGGCCCGCATCAGCGAGCGCTGACGCACCACCAGCTCCTCCAGCCGGGCCATGCTGGCCGCCTCGCGCGCCTGGGCCACCTTCTGCTGCCAGACCAGGGCGGCGGCGTGCGCGGTGCTGCGCAGCACCCACACGTCCTCCTCGGTGAACCCCTCCGCGTCGGTGCAGTCGGCGGCGAGCAGGGCGCCGAGCGGCTCGTCGGCGGCCCGCCAGGAGACCATGAGCGCGTCGCCGCGCGCCAGCAGGTCGACCACCTCGCGATAGGGCTCGACGTCCTCGTCGCCGTCGTCGAGACGGGCGCGGAAGACCTCGTCCTCGAAGACGACGCGCTCGACCAGCCCGCGCCGCCCGGGGGTGCAGGCGACGTGGATCTGGGCGACCGCCTCGGAGGTGATGCCGAAGGCGTCGGGCTGCCCCACCAGCTCCTCGTCCTGGAGGCGCAGGAACATGGCGTGGCGGGCGCCGACCAGCTGCGCCACCGTGGCGCTGAGCCGGCCGAAGAACTCGGGCAGGTCGGCCCGGCCGGCCACCAGGCGGGCCACCTCGACGATCGCCTGCAGGCCGCGCTCGTGCGCCTCGCTGAGGCGGTGCCGCGCCACCGCCGGAACGGTGACGTCGATGCCGGTGCTGAGCAGGTGGGTGACCTCGCCGCTGTCGTCGAGCAGCGGGTAGATGTCCCAGTTCCACACGGTGACGTTGCCGGGCAGGGTGGGTCCGTCGCCGTGGTAGCCGGCGTACGGGTAGTCGCGGAAGTGGCGCGGCTGCTTGCTCTCCACCACGCCGCGGAGCACCTCGATGACGCGGTTCTGCACCACGCGCGGGAAGGCGACGGCGAACGGCCTGCCCACCACCGGCAGGAAGGAGGGGTCCGGCCAGCGCTCGAAGACCGGGTTGCAGTAGAGGAAGGTGAAGTCGTCGCGGCTCAGCACCGCGACCCCGACGGGCAGGCTGTCGAGGACGCGCGCCAGCAGCTCGACGACGTCGCCTCCGCGCGGCATGGCGCGCAGGACCTCGCCGATGCTCCCGGCCGCCCCCTCGACGTCCGCCCCGGACCCTGTCATTGCGCAAGCATCCGCGCTGAGCGGTGCCGCGTGCACGCTCGCCGGACTTCGTTTACCGCCGCGTGACGGGTCCGTGGGGGGTCGAGCGCAGGCGGCTTCACGGATCTTTGCCGTTCCGCCCGGCCGGTCGGGGCCCGTGATGTGCCACCATCGCGGCGATGCCCGACCCATTGCGCGTGCTGCGCCAGCGCACCCGTGAGTTCCTCACCAACCTCGAGGCCGGTCCGCCCTGGCCGCAGAAGGCGGTGCCCCTGCTGCGCAACCGCGCCAGGGCGCTGACCCACGGCTGCTGCGGGAACCCCGGCCAGCCAGGGTGTTGACAGACCTCTGAGGGCGCCGGTCGGGCGCCGCGCGGAGGGGGTGGGCACAGCCACGGTCCTGGGGGTGATCACCACCACCACTAGCCGCACTGGCGACCTTCGCCGCCGCTGCGTCTGACCTTCGGCCCTGGCCCCCGCGCCTGCATGGCTCGATCCTGAGCTGGACGAGGCATGCCACGAAGCCCGGGGGACGAGCGATGACCACGACCCTCCATGCACCCGCGACGAGCAGGGTGACCCTGCAGGCCGGGACCACCCTGGTGCAGCGCCTGCACGAGCAGATCGCGCGGCGGCCGGACGCGATCGCATTCCACGAATGGACCGGCAGCGGCTGGACGCCAACCAGCTTCCGGCGCTACGGCGAGGTGGCGCGCGCGGTCACCGCCTTCCTCATCGCCGAGGGCGTGCCCGCCGAGGGCCACGCCGCCATCTGGTCGGGCAACCGCCCGCAGTGGCTGATGGCCGACGCCGGCATCCTGGCTGCGCGCGTCCGTCCGGTGCCGGTGTATCTCACCCTGTCCGCCGAGCAGGCGGCCTACGTCCTCGCCCATTCGGAGTCGATGGTCGCCTTCGTCGAGGACGCGGCGGTGCTGGACAAGCTCCTCTCGATGCGCGACCGGCTGCCGGCGCTGCGCCGGGTCGTCGTCTTCACCGGCGTCGACGTGGTCAGCGAGGACGGCTTCGTGCTGCCCTGGTCGGTCGCGGTTGCCCACGGCATGGGCGAGCTGCAGAGCCGCGCGGAGGAGATGAACCGCCGGCTGGCCGACATCTCCCCCGACGACGTGGCCACCCTCGTCTACACCAGCGGCACCACGGGACCGCCGAAGGCGGCGATGCTCACCCACCACAACGTCAACGCCGCCGTCGACTCGCTGACCTCGGTGATCCCCTGCAGCGCCGAGGACCGCGTGCTCTCGTACCTGCCGCTGGCGCACATCGTGGAGCGCCTCAACTCCGAGGTCCGCCAGTACGTCTTCGGCAACACCCTCTACTTCCTCCCCTCCGCCGACATGCTCGTCGACGTGCTGCGTGACATCCGCCCCACGTCGTTCTTCGGCGTGCCGCGCGTCTGGGAGAAGATGGCGGCCGCGGTGCAGCACGAGCTGGATCACACCGGTGGCCTGCGCGGCCGGATCGGACGGTGGGCGGTTCGCACCGGCTCCCGGCACGTCTCACGGCTGCAGCGCGGTGCAAGCGTCGGTCCGCTGCTCGGTCTCGAGCTGGCCGTCGCCGACCGGCTGGTGCTGGGCAAGCTGCGTGCCGCGCTGGGCCTCGACCAGGTGGCCATGCCGATCAGCGGCGCCGCCCCCATCTCCCCCGACGTCCTCTTCTTCTTCCACTCCATCGGGCTGGAGATCTGCGAGGGCTACGGGATGACCGAGAACTGCGCCACCACCACGCTCAACCGCATGGGTGCGGCGCGCATCGGCACGGTCGGACCCCCACTCCCCGGCGTCGAGGTGAGCATCAACGGGGACGGCGAGATCGTCACCCGCGGGGCGACCGTCTTCGCCGGCTACTACAAGGATCCCACGGCCACCGCCGAGACGGTGATCGACGGCTGGCTGCACACCGGCGACATCGGCGACCTCAGCACGGACGGCTACCTGCGCATCACCGACCGCAAGAAGGAGCTGATCATCACCGCTGGTGGCAAGAACATCTCGCCGAGCAACATCGAGATGGCGCTGAAGCACCACCCGCTGGTCAGCAACGCCGTGGTCATCGGCGACCGGCGCCCCTACGTGTCGGCGCTGTTCACCCTCAACACCGCCGAGGCCGAGGCGTTCGCCAAGTCGCACGCCGCCGAGATCGGCGACGTCGCCGTCAACGACCATCCCGCCATCCGCGAGGAGCTGCGCAAGCACGTGGACGCGGTCAACGAGCGGCTGGCCAACGTCGAGAAGGTGAAGCGCTGGCAGGTGCTGCGCGGCGACTTCACCGTCGGCGAGGAGCTGACCCCGACCTTCAAGGTCCGCCGCAAGGTGGTCGACCAGCGCTACGCGGAGCAGATCGAACGCAACTACGGCAGGGAGTGATCGGCATGGACGCGCTGGTCACCGGCGGCACCGGCTTCCTGGGTCGCAACCTCGTCCCGCTGCTGCTTCGCCGCGGGCTCACCGTGTTCGTGCTGGTGCGCCCCCAGGAGCGGCCCGCCCTGGCGGGGCTGCGCGAGCGCCTCGGCGCCTCGTCGCGACGCCTCCGGGCGGTGGTCGGCGACATCACCGCGGTGCACTGCGGCCTCGACGCGGCGGCGCGACGGCGGCTCCACGGTGCGCAGGTGTTCCACCTCGCCGCCATCTACGACCTGCGCGCCGACGCCGAGCTGACCCGGCTGGCCAACGTCGAGGGCACCCGCAACGTGGTGGCGCTGGCCAACGAGCTGCAGGCGGCGTGCCTGCACCACGTCTCCTCGATCGCGGTGGCGGGGCGCTACCGGGGCACCTTCACCGAGGCGATGGTGGACGAGGGGCAGGAGCTCGACCACGTCTACCACCGCACCAAGTTCGAGGCCGAGCAGGTGGTCCGCGCCGAGGCGAGCGTCCCGCTGCGGATCTACCGCCCCGCCATGGTGATCGGCTCCTCGGAGACGGGCGAGGCCGACCGCGTCGACGGGCCCTACTACGCCTTCAAGCTGATCCAGAAGCTGCGCGACCACCTGCCGGCCTGGACGCCCCTGATCGGCTACGAGGGCGGCCCGCTCAACCTCGTGCCCGTCGACTTCGTGGTGCGCGCCCTCGACCACATCGCGGCGCAGCCCGGGCTCGACGGGCAGACCTTCCACCTCGTCGACCCCGCGCCGCTGTCGCTGGGCGAGACGCTCAACGTCCTGTGCCGCGCCGCCCACGCCCCGGAGTTCGTGGTGCGCGTCGACCGGCGGGCGATGCGGCTCCTGCCCAAGGGCTCGCTGGCCGCGCTCTCACTGATGCCAGGCGTGCGCGACCTCTACCGCCAGTTCCTCGCCGAGTTCGACATCCCGGAGACGGCGGTGCGCTACATGGACTATCCGGGGCGCTTCGACTCCGCCAACACCCTGGCGGCGCTGCAGGGCAGCGGCATCGCCTGCCCCCGCCTGCGCCGCTACGCCTGGCGCATCTGGGACTACTGGGAGCGGCATCTCGACCCCGAGCTGCCGACGCCGGACAACCTGCGCCGCGCCCTGCGCGGGCGCGTCATCGTGGTGACCGGCGCCGCGGGTGGCATCGGCGCCGAGCTGGTGCGCCGTCTCGTCGACGCGGGCGCGGTCGTCGCCGCCGTCGACCGCGACACCGAGCACCTCGAAGCCCTGGCGGCCGACTGCGCCGGCGGGGAGGGGCGCTGCGTCTGCTACACCGTCGACCTGCGCGACGAGCTCGCCTGCGCCGCGCTGGTCCACCAGATCGAGTCCGACCTCGGCGGCATCGACGTTCTGGTCAACAATGCCGGAAAGTCGATCCGCCGCAGCGTGGCCGCCTCGGTGGACCGCTTCCACGACTTCGAGCGGACCATGCGGGTCAACTACTTCGCGCCGGTGGCGCTGGTGCTGGCCGCCCTGCCGCTCATGCGCGAGCGGCGCAGCGGGCACATCGTCAACATCTCCAGCATCGCGGTGCAGGCGCACGTGGGTCGCTTCGCCGCCTACGCGGCGTCGAAGGCCGCGCTGGACGCCTTCGGCACGGCGCTGGCCGCCGAGGTGGCCGGCGACGGCATCACCGTCACCACCGTGCACATGCCGCTGGTGCGCACCGCCATGACCGCACCGACCTCGGTGTACAGCTCGCTGCCGCTGCTCGACGCGCACTCGGCGTCGTCGCTGGTGCTGCGTGCGCTGCTCACCCGGCAGCCCGAGGTGTCGACACCGCTGGGCCAGGTGGCCACCATGGTCGATGCCGCGGCGCCGGGGCTGCGCCAGCTGCTGATGTCCGTCGCCCACGGGGTCATGCCCGAGAGCGGCGGCGTGTCAACGGACGACGCTGGGAGCGACGGTGCGGCGGCCGCCACGTCACTGCGGGGGCTCGCGCTGCAGGAGGTCCTGCGCGCGGTCCACATCTGACAGAAACTCAGAGCGCCGCCGCGGGACGACCCGGCCGGTCGAGTCCGCGACGGCGCCCCCCGGATGGAAAGCGGGTGTTTAGCTGGCCTTCCCGATCTTGAAGACGCGGGTGCCGCACGTCGGGCACGTGCCGGAGGTGGCCGGCTTGCCGTTCTTCATGGTGACGGCCTCGGGATCCTTGATCTCGATGGTTGCCTTGCACTTCACGCAATATCCGGTTACTGCCATGTCCTCTCCTGGTAAGGCGGGCTGTGTCGGCGGAGGGGGTCCCTTCGCAAGGCCCTGGGGTCGTTCCGGCCACGCTCAGAGCGTGCTCAGCGGGCACACTAGCACCCTTCCCACGCTCGCAGGGCACTTTTTTCCGCACTAAACGGTTTGCGCACCGCTCAACCGCGCCCGCGCCTACGCGCGCGCGGGGGGCGCGTTTGCCCTGATCCGCCGGTCAGGACAGGGGGATCGCCGACCTGTCCGACCCGGGCAGGCCGCCCGCCATGCGCAGCAGGATGGTGGCCACCTCCAGCTTGAAGCGGTCCGGAGGATGGTCGTAGCGCAGCCCGGTGAGGTGGTGGATGCGGCCGATGCGGTAGCGCACGGTGTTGGTGTGGACGCCCAGCATCGCCGCCGCGGTCTCGGTGTGTCCGCTGCCCTCGTGCAGCGAGTCGAGGGTGTCGAGCAGCGGGCTGCGCTGCACCTCCGGCAGGTGCAGGATGGGCCCGAGGGTCCGCTCCAGGAAGTCGCTGCGATCCTCGGCGCGGCTGCCGCGGAGGATCTGGTACACGACCAGGTCGCCGGCCTCGGCGACGTGGGGCCGCCGGTAGACGGTGACCGCCAGCGGCAGCAGCTCGGCGGCGCGGCGGTAGGCGGTCTGGAGGGCGCGCGGCCCGGCCACCGGCGCCGACACCACCGCCGTGATGCGCTGCTGCCGCGACACGCGCTGCGTGGCTTCGAGCACCTCGTCCCAGCTGGCCGAGCTGGAGGGGACCACCAGCACCATGTGCGGCGCGACGTCGGCGCTCATCGAGATCTCGGCGGCGTTGCCGATGGACGGCAGCAGGGCCGCCACCGCGGCGCGCAGCAGCGACCGGTCCTGGTCGGCGCGGACGGTGGTCAGCAGGATGAGCCCGTGCGGCCGGCGCAGGTCGAAGCCGAAGGTGCGCGCCCGGATCACCATCTCGTCGTCGTCGCCGAAGCTGCCGTTGAGCAGGTCCTCGAACACCTGCGAGCGGGTGCGTTCTCGCGCGCGCACCCGCGTCTCGTGCACGCGGTCGTATCCCGCGGTGATGGCGTCGCTGACGTCGTCGGTGATGTCGAAGAGCACCGAGGCGAGGTCACCCAGCACGGTGACCGTCTCCGCCGCGCCGCCGAGACGCTCGGCGACCGCCACGGCGTGCGACCAGCCGACGCTGCGCGCGATGCGCACGCTGCTGAGCAGGCTCTCCAGGGAGACGCCCTGCTCTGCTCGCTGGCTCCCGATCATTCCCATCACCACGCGGTCGCCGGTGGTCAGGTTGCGGCGCCCCTCGCGCCACAGGCGGAGCACCATCTGCACGGCGCGGCGCACCGTCTGCTCGATCCCCTCGACCAGCGCGGCGTCGGCGCCGGGCGGCCTGTACTCGGGGACGTCGCGACGCACCTGGGCGATCACGCTCTCGACGATCAGGTCGAGGCGCTGCGCCAGCCCCTCGACGACTGCGGCGGTGACGTTCCCCGACGCCGGCTCGCGCTCGGCGCGCGGCTGCTCGGCGTCAGGCAAGGGACCCGCCCACCACGACCATGCGGGAAGCCTGGCTGTGGTCGGGCACACCGCGGTATGTGCACCGCAACAGACATCTTCTGCCCTGGCCACAAGGGGCGGAGCGCGGTCGTTCGACGTCGTGACCGAGCGGTCAGCACTGCTCCTGAGTACCGGGCGCTCGTGGCCGGAACTACGGCGCGTCCGGAGCTGCTAGCGGCGGCGCCGCGACCGGAGGATGCGGCGCAGGGTGAGCAGGGCGACGACGGCGACGATCTGGCCGCCCGCGATCACCTGGGTGAGGTCGAAGGCGGGGATCCAGCGCACCTCCTCGCCGCGGATGACGAACGCGCCCACCGGAGTGGCGCTGATCCCGAAGCCGCCGCCCCAGCCGGTCTGGCCCTGCCGCTCCGGGGCGGAGCCCTCCTGCCCCGCGCCGCCCCCTCCCCCGCCGCGCACCCGCGAGGCGAGGATCACGGTCACCCCGTTGCGCTCGTAGGGCTCGCTGAACACCCGGCGCCCGGTCATCGCCTCCCGAGCCTGCTCCACCACCTCACGCACGTCGACTGCCATGGCGCCGTCACCTCCGAAGCGTTGCCCTCCCCACCGGCCGCTGCTACCATGCTGCGCCAATGACGCCCCTCAGCGCGACCATCGCCATTACCGCGCCAGCCGGGAGGCTGGCGACGGACAGCACCGCGTAACGGCGCGTCCCCACCCACCCGGCTGGCACGAGGCAGAGGTCGAGACCTCTGCTTTTTTTGTTGCAGCGGAGGACCCCATGGCCGACCCCAGCAGCACCGACCCCACGCGCGTGGTGATCTACGACACCACGCTGCGCGACGGGGCGCAGGGCCCCGGCGTGTCCTTCTCCGCCGACGACAAGCTGAAGATCGCCCACCGCCTCGACGCCCTCGGGGTCGACTACGTCGAGGCCGGCTGGCCGGGCAGCAACCCCAAGGACACCGAGGTGTTCGAGGCGCTGAAGGCGCAGCCGCTGCGGCGGGCCAGGCTGGTCGCCTTCGGGGCCACCCGCCGGGCCCACATCCGCGCGGAGGAGGACGAGAACCTCCGCGACCTGCTGCAGAGCGGCGCGCCCGCGGTGGCCCTGGTCGGCAAGTCGAGCGCCTGGCAGGTCAAGGAGGTGCTGCGCGTCTCCCGCGACGAGAACCTGGCCATGATCGCCGACTCCGTCGCCTACATGCGCGCCCAGGGGCGCGAGGTGATCTTCGACGCCGAGCACTACTTCGACGGCTTCGCCCAGGACCGTGAGTACGCGCTCGCCGCCTGCGCCGCGGCCGCCAGGGCAGGCGCGTCCTGGATCGTCTGCTGCGACACCAACGGCGGGCGCATGCCGCACGAGGTGGCCCACGCCGTCGACGTGCTGCGCGAGCACCTCAGCGGTCTCGACGGCGAGGCGGCGGCCGCGCGGGTCGGCGTTCACTGCCACAACGACTGCGACCTCGCGGTGGCCAACACGCTGGCCGGCATCGAGGCCGGCGCCGCCATGGTGCAGGGCACCATCAACGGCATCGGCGAGCGCTGCGGCAACGCCAACCTCTGCAGCGTGGTGCCCAACCTCACCATCAAGCTGGGCGTCAACGCGCTCGACACCGACGGGCTGCGCAAGCTCACCGAGACCTCGCAGTTCGTCGCCGAGATCGCCAACATGGTGCCCTCGCCGCAGCTCCCCTTCGTCGGCGAAGGGGCCTTCGCCCACAAGGGCGGGCAGCACGTCGCCGCGGTGATGCGCCACAAGGACGCCTACCAGCACATCGACCCCGAGCTGGTCGGCAACCAGGCGCACGTGCTGGTCAGCGAGCTGAGCGGGCGCGGCAACGTGCTGATGAAGGCGCGCGAGTTCGGCATCGACATCGACAAGGAGGACCCGGCGACCCGCCGCCTGGTGCGCCACCTCAAGGAGGTCGAGCACCAGGGCCTCTCCTTCGAGGGGGCGGACGCCTCGTTCGAGCTGGTGCTGCGCCGCCAGCGGGACGGCTACGCCCCGCCCTTCGAGGTGCTCGACTTCATCGCCCTCTCGGAGCGGCGCGGCGGCATCGGCCAGGTGGTCAGCGAGGCGACCATCAAGGTGCGCGTCGGCGAGGTCGTGGAGCACACGGCGGCGGAGGGCGACGGTCCCGTCAACGCCCTCGACCTGGCGCTGCGCAAGGCGCTGGTGCCGCGCTTCCCCCAGCTCCAGCACGTCCGCCTGCACGACTACAAGGTGCGCATCCTCGACGGCGCGGCGGGCACCTACGCCACCACGCGCGTGCTCATCGAGTCCGGGGACGAGCGCGACGGGCGGCGCTGGAGCACGGTGGGCTGCAGCCCCAACATCATCGAGGCATCGTGGGCGGCGCTCGCCGACTCCATGGAGTTCGCCCTGCTCAAGCTCTCCGCGTAGTCCTGCGGCGCAGCACGCCGATGCCCAGCGTGGCAGCGGCGAGCAGCAGCGCCCACGCCGGGATGTCAGCGTCGGGAGAGGTGTTGGGCAGCGTCGCGGCGTCGTGCACCGCGGGTGCGGGGTTGGACACCTGCGCGGGTGTGCCGGCCGGCCTCGCGACCGGCAGCGCGCAGCCGTCCTGGGTGCCGGTCAGCCCGGGGATGCAGAGGGCCGCCGCGGGCGCGGTGTAGTCCGGCGCCCACTGGGCCGCCGCCTCGAGCTGCGCGGCGAGCGTGCCGGTGCTGGTCGCAGCACCTGGTCCGGCCTGGCCGTGGCGCAGGAGAAAGGCGAGATAGGTGTCGACCTCGGGAGTGTCGACGCGCAGGTCGTTGTGGTAGTCGCCGTGCACGCCGCTGTTGAACTGGCGGTTGTCGGCGCCGGCCAGGGCGGGCGACTGCTCCAACCCGGGACCGAAGAAGGGGTCGCCCTCGGCGCCGTCGTAGACGGTCATCCACTGCGTGGGGCCGTAGGTCTCGGCGGGATGGCTGTTGAGATCGGCGAGCCAGTCGGTCCCCGGAGCGATCTCGTCGCAGCCGTAGTACGAGGTGGAGAGGCCCTCGCAGACGCTGGTGCCGTGGTTGGCTCCCGCGATGCCGACGAAGGCGGTGACGTCGCTCGCCAGCGAGGGGTACAGCTCCATCATCCGGCGGGCGATGGTGTCGCCGAGCGAGTGGGTGACGATGTCCACCTGGCGGGAGCCGGTGTACCACTGCACCGCCTCGACGAAGCGGCAGAGGTCCGGCACGTTGTCGTCGTCGGCGCCGCCGTGGCCGCCGTTGGCCAGCACGTTGTGGTTCTGGTTGATGTACGCCTGGTCGAGGCTGCTGGGGTTCATCTGGGTGGGCGCGCCCGCGTAGTAGTTGCCCAGCCCGTTGTAGGAGAGGGCGTACATCTCCTGCATGGTGTAGCCGGCCGACTGGGCGAACTGGAGCATGACGTCGAGCCAGTTCTGCGCGTCGGCCTGGTTGCCGTGCACGAAGATCACCGGGGTGTGGTGCAGCGGGGCGCCCTTCCTGATGCCGCCGAAGCCGCCCACCGCACCGAGCGCCGTGTTGGGGTCACTATCGGCAAAAACCGGGAAGTCGGGGGCGAAGTACAGGGGCGCGGCGCTGTTGCTGTCGTTGCGGCCGCCCTGGGGCTCGGTCGGGCTGGCCAGGGACGGTCCGCAGACCGGCTCGCCGGGCGGCCGCGGGGGGTCCTTGGGCAGGGCCGCCGGCGGCTGGGCCGCGGGCGCGGCCGCCACGGGGGGCGCCGCGGTGAGGGCGCCGAGGACGGCCACCGCGGCCGCCACGAGGACCGAGCGAGCGATCGTTCCGTTCATGTCGTGAGAGACCCCTTCCGAACTCCCGGCGTTGCCGATCAGCTAATGGGCGAGCCAGCCCGCGTCCATGGTCAGCACCGAGCCGCTCATGGTCCAGGCCGCCGGGCCGCAGAGCCACTCGACGGCGGCGGCGACGTCCTCCGGCTCGATGAGCCGCTTCACCGCGTTGGCGGTGAGCAGCACCTTCGCCACCACCTCCTCCTCGGGGATGGCGTGGGTGCGGGCCTGGTCGGCGATCTGCCCCTCGACCAGCGGGGTGCGGACGTACGACGGGGCGACGGCGTGCGCGGTGACGTCGGGGGCGCGCTGCGCCGCCTCCAGGGCGAGCACCTTGGTGAAGCCGATCAACCCGTGCTTGGCCGCGACGTACGCCGACTTGAAGGGCGAGGCCACCAGGCCGTGCACCGAGGCGACGTTGACCACCCTCCCCCACCCGCGCGCGTACATGCCGGGCAGCAGCGACCTGGTCAGCAGGAAGGGCGCCGTCAGCATCACCGCGAGGATGCGGTCCCAGCGCGCCTCGTCGAAGTCCTCGATGGGGCTGACGTGCTGCAGGCCCGCGTTGTTGACGAGGATGTCCACATCTCCGGCCGCCCCGGCGGTGCCGCGGACCTGGACGGGATCGGCGAGGTCCGCGCCCGCCGCCGTCGCGCCCAGCTCGGCGGCGACCGCGTCGAGCCCGGGGCCGGGGAGGTCGCAGACCACCACCTCGGCGCCGGCCGCGCGGAGCTGCCGGGCCACGGCCAGCCCGATCCCCGAGGCCGCGCCGGTGACCAATGCCGTCCGGCCACGCAGCCCGTCGCTCACGCCGGCTCCGCGTCGGCGAGCAGCCGTCGCAGCTTCAGCGCCAGCAGCACGGTGGCGGCGCGCTCCCCGTCGCAGAAGGGGCCGCCCGCCGCCGCGCGCACCTCGCGCAGCCGGTACTTGACGGTGTTGAGATGGACGCCGAGCTGGGTGGCCGCCTCCTTGAGCCGGCCCTGCCGGGACAGGTACGCCTCCAGGGTGGGCAGCACCCAGGGCCGCTCGACCAGGTCGCCGAGCGGCTCCAGCGCCGTGGCCACGAAACGGCGGGCCTGCTCCGGCCGCTCCAGGAGGGCGATCGCCGGGGCCACCTCCTGGTAGTCGTAGACGGGACAGGCCGCCCGCGCCAGCACCGCGCCGACCCGCAGGGTGTCGACGGCCTCGGAGTAGGACTGCCGCGTCTGCAGCGCGCCGCGCGCGTTGCCGCCGACGCCGAAGGCGCTGACGCCCTCCAGCGGCAGCAGCGCGTCGAGGCGCCGCACCAGCTCCGCCCGCCCGTCGCGGGGCAGCGGGACGGCGGCGATGACGCTGCGGTGGCGCAGCGTCCAGAGGACGGCGTCGACCTCCTTCTCCAGCGTCGAGCCGACCCGCTCCAGGGTGTCCAGCTGGGAGTCCTCGGCGACCCGGCCGACCACCACCGCATGCGGCTGCTCCAGCTCCCGCGGCGCCTCGACGGACTCCCCGCCGGGGCCGGCGAGGAGGACGTTGAGCAGCGCGGAGCGGCGGTGCTCGCGGCGCCGGGTGGCGTGGGAGAGCTCGTCGAGGTAGACGGCGGCGACCTCGGTGCTGACCCGGTCGGCGAAGTCGAGCGCCCACTCGGCGACGTGGACCAGGGCCGCCTGCAGTGCGTGGCTCTGCCACTCCGGCGTGCCCACCAGCTCGCTCCACATCACCCGCACGCCGACGCGGTAGGCGCGCAGCATGGAGTGCAGGTCGACGCCCTGGGCGGCCCGGCGCCGGGCCCCCTGGAGCAGCGGCTCCAGCGCCTCGGAGCTGATCGGGCTGCCCGTCGACATCACCTCGAGCCAGGCCCGCACCATCGCCGCCGACACCGACTGGACGTCCTCCCGCAGGGCGGGGTCGCGGATCTCCGCGTAGGCGGGGATCTCGGCGGCGTAGGCGGTGAACATGGCGGCGGCGATGCGGTCCGCCTCCTGCATCTGCTGGGCGGCGATCTGCTGGAGCAGCCGGCCCACCCGTGGCGGCAGCAGGCGCTCGACGCGCGGCGGCAGCGCCGCCCGTGCCCCCGGTGCCGCGACGGCCATCCACTCCTCCAACCGGGACTTGTCCTCCGCCGCCAACCACGGCGGCGGAGGACAGTCTAGTGCGGTCAGCCCAGCCAGCTCTCGACCTGCGACTCCGCCGACGACTCCCAGCCCAGCATGAGGTGGTTGTCGCCGGCCACCTCGGTGATGTTGTGGGTGCCGGGGATGCCCGTCGTCGACTCGCAGGAGGCGAGGAAGACCAGCCCGTCACTGGGTCCGCGGTTCTCGTTGTAGAAGCCCGGCATGTTGGCGCTGCCGCCGCAGAGCAGGTCGGTGGTGACCGCGGTCGGGATCGGCGATCCCTGCACCGTCGCGACCAGCGAGCCCTCGTTCATCGCGGTGACGATGCCGTAGCCGTACGAGGTGTATCCCTGGCCGCCGTAGTACGTCGTGTACCAGTCCTGGGTCGACTGGTCGACGCCGTAGGTGCCGTCCCACCGCGCCAGCATCTGGCGCTGGCCGAGGTAGGTGTTGTAGCCGCCGTCGTTGTCGATCGACAGCTCGGGATGGCTGTAGAAGACGCCGTAGCACTCGTACTGGATGTGCGCCGACGGGCCGTCCTGCGAGCCGCCGCACTCCGGGTAGATGAGGATGTTGCCCGGCGCGCCGTGGGCGAAGACGTAGTCGAGGCCGCCCTGCGGGCCGCCCAGCATGATCAGCTTGCGCACGTCGTTCTGGTAGGCGCGGCCCCACGAGGGCCTGACGCCGGCCACGTACATGCGCGCAGGGAAGGCGCCCTTGCTCCAGGCCACGACGTCGACCTGCGACTGCCCCGTCTTCGACTTGATCACCTGGATCGCGTCGGAGATGGTCTGCGCCTGCTGGTAGTTGTCGCCCTGGATGTTGCTGAAGTCGACGGCGAACACCCGGTAGCCGGCGCCGCTCAGGTACTGCATCAGCCCGGTGCTCGGACACGAGGACGCACCGCACGTCCCGGCGCCGTTGAGCGCCGGGTCGGCGTACTCGCGGTCGACGTTGTCGGCGGCGCCCATCACCAGCAGCACCGGCACCGCCTTGCTGCCCGTGTTCCAGCCGGGTGCGTAGTAGAGGAGGAACTGCGAGCCGAGCGGCTGCGAGGAGCCGAAGAAGGTGGCCCGCTGGCCGGTCTGGTTGTTGCGGCCGTCGCTCGGGTAGTAGCCGCCCGACGGCCAGTTGGGATCGGTGTCGTTGTACCGCTCCACCTGCGACCAGCCGTACGACACCGAGGTGAACGTCGCCTGCAGTGTCAGAGTTCCCACCGCGCCGGCGGGCACGGTGCCCACCCCCATCGCGGTCCCCGCCCCCACCACGGCCACCGTCGTGGCCAGCGCCATCCGTGCGCGCATGCGGACTCGTGCCTCCGTGGGCGTTCCCTTCCCCGGCACCTCTCCAACCTGTGCGGCCGAGTGTAGGAAGCGGTACCGCCCCCGGCCAGGGTCGTTCTGGACACACCCGCGGCGCGCCCCTTGGCCCCAAGGGACAAAGCGCTAGTCGAAAACGCTCGTACGGTTCCCGTGCACGAGCACGCGGTCCTCGAGGTGCGCGCGCACCGCGCGGGCCAGCACCACGCGCTCCAGGTCCTTGCCCTTGCGGATCAGGTCGTCCACCGAGTCGCGGTGGGAGATGCGCACGGTGTCCTGCTCGATGATCGGTCCGGCGTCGAGCTGGTCGGTGACGTAGTGGGCCGTGGCGCCGATGATCTTCACCCCCCGCTGGAACGCCTGCATGTAGGGGTTGGCCCCGGCGAAGGCGGGAAGGAAGGAGTGGTGGATGTTGATCACCTCGGGGAACTCCGCCAGGAACCGCGGCGAGAGGATCTGCATGTACTTGGCCAGAACCACCGTGTCGATGCGGTGCGAGCGCAGCAGGTCGAGCTGCACCGCCTCGTGCGCCGTCGAGCCCCGCTCCACCGGCACGTGGGCGAACTCGATGTCGAACCGTGAGCAGAGGTCGGCGAGGACCTCGTGGTTGCTGATCACGAGCGGGATCTGGCAGCGCAGCTCTCCGGCGCGCTGGCGGAGGATGAGGTCGCCGAGGCAGTGGTCCTGCCGCGTCACCCAGACGGCCACGCGGCGCACCACGTCGGAGAAGTGCAGCCGCCAGGTGGCCCCGATCTCCTCGGCGAGCGGCGTGAAGGCGCCGGCGATGTCCTGGCGCGACACGTCGAAGCCCTCCAGCTCCCACTCCATGCGCATCAGGAAGAGACCGGTCGCCCGGTCGATGTGGTGGTCGGCGTGGACGACGTTGCCGTTGCGGGCGGCCACGAACTGCGCGGTGCGCGCCACCAGGCCGTGCTGGTCGGGACAGCGGATCAGCAGGATGGCGGTGGGCCCTTCGGCGAGCGGCGGCATGGCGGCGCACGATGATACGGCCGTGAGCGTCCCCACTCCCCTGCCCGCCCCACTCCTCGACGCGCTGCGCGAGGAGGACGAGGTGCTGGTCACCTCACGCGATGCCCCGAGCGGGAGGCAGGGCACGGTGCGGATGTGGTTCGCGGTCGCGCCTCCTGGCGTCGTCTACCTCTTCACCCTCGCCTTCTCGCGCAAGGCGGAGCGCTGGCGCCGCGACCCCTGGGTGCGGCTCACCGCCCCGGGCAGCGGGGTCTCCGCCGAGGGTGTGGCGCACCGGGTCGGCGGCGAGGAGCTGGCCGCGGTCGCCGCGCTGGCGGTGGACCGCTGGGACATGGCCGGGGCCACCACTCCCGAGGCCCTGCACCGGCTGGTCGAGGAGGGCAGCCACCTCCTCCTCCGGGTGGAGGGCGGGCCGCCTACCGCACCGTGACGCGCAGCCGTCGGGCCGGCACCTGAGCGTCGTCGTCGATCGGCTCGAAGCGGACGGTCATCGTGCCCCGCCGCTCGGCGCGAACGATGAACGCGGTGGCGTCGGGCGGCGGCAGGTGGGTCGTGCCCTCGAGGATCTCGGCGCGCTCCTCGACGTCGCCGACGGACTCGTCCCCCTCGACGTCGTAGGTCCAGCCCCGCCGTCCCGCCGCGGGCACGTGGACCCACAGCTCGTCGCCCGGGCCGACGGTCTGCTCGACCACCGCCCCGGCGTCGTCCAGGGTGACCGCGACGCCGCGCCCGGTCTCGCGCACCCGGTGGACGTGGCGGGTCATGCTGCGGGCGGCGTCGTCGGGCTCCGGCTCCTGCCGCGGATCTGCCGTGTACCGCTGCGCCTGTCGCGCCGCGACGTCGTCGAGCTTGCCGCCCAGCCCGTAGGTCGGCCTGAGGTCCGGTCCCTGCGGGTCGCCGAGGTCCTCCTCCTCGATCCTCACCCGCCGGTCGGCGTCGTCGTGCTCCGTCATGTCGATGCCTCCTGTGCCCCGGCCCCTCCATGGTGCGCCCGGGGCCCAGACGGCGCCAGTGCCGGAGGACCACCCGCTCGGGGCAGCGTGACCCTCGGCTTGACAGGCTCTGCGAAGCGGCCGCAGCATGGGCTCATCGCCTGACGGCAGCGTGCCGCATCGAGGAGGTCGGCCATGCGCGACATCGACCTGATCGACGAGGACGACGACATCCCGACCACCGTCGAGGTGGACGGCGACCTCCGCATCACCGACGTGGTGGTCTGCCCCAACTGCGGTCGCCCCGAGGCGCAGTGGAAGGAGGCGGGCGGCGAGGGCTTCAGCCTGGGCGGCCAGGCCTACTGCTGCCGCGGCTGCGCTGAGGAGACCGGCTGCACGTGCGCCTGAGCCACCGGTGAGCACGGCCGAGCTGCAGCGCGCCGCCGCCGTGCTGGGCCTGGCCGAGGTGGAGATGCTGGCGCTCTACCACGTCGCCGCCGAGGAGCTGGCGCGATGGAGGCGCTCGGGAGTCCCCGCCGAGCACCGCGCCTCCGTGGCGGCCGTCGAGGACGTGGCCAAGCGGCTCTCCGTGTGGATGGAGGGCGACCGGCTGCGCAGCTTCGTCCGCCAGCCGCGCGCCGAGTTCGGCGGACGCCCCCTGCTCCAGGTGCTCGCCGAGGAGGGCCCGCAGCCGGTGCACGCGGAGCTCGACCGCCTGCTCGCCTCGGGGCTCCTCCCCTAGTCGCGGCCGGCGGCGCCTACACTTCGGCGACGATGGCCTCCGCCTTCGAGGACGACTCCCGGGACTTCCCCGACGTCGAGCGCGCCCATCTCCGCGAGCACTACCTGCCCGACTTCGAGTGGCTGCGCTACGCGGCGCCATCGCCGCGCAACCCGCTGCGCGTCCCGCTGGCAGAGGCGCGCGTCGGGCTCGTCGACACCGCGGGCGCGCACGTCACCGGCACGCCGCCCGTCGGTGCCAGCGGCCGCGCCGCGCTGATCCCCCTCGACGCCGAGGTGACCTTCACCCATCCGGGCTACGACGTCGAGCGGGCTGCCCGTGACCACGACGTCGTCCATCCCACCCAGGCGCTGCAGCGCCTGGCGGCGCGTGGGATCGTCGGTGAGGTCGCGGCGACGGCGGTGTCGGTGATGGGCGGCGTGCTCATCGGGCAGCGGCTCATCGACCGCGGCGTCCCGGCGACGGTGGCGGCGATGCGCGACCAGCAGGTCGACCTCGCCCTGCTGGTGCCCGCCTGACCGGTCTGCCAGCAGTCGGTCGGACTGCTCCAACGCGGTCTCGACGAGGCGGGCGTCGCCACGGTGTCGATCACGCTGGTGCCGGCCATCACCGAGATGGTCATGCCCTCGCTGTCGTGCTTCGTGGCCATGCCCTTCGGGCTGACGCTGGGCGACGAGGGCGACAGCGCGACGCACGACGCCATCCTCACCGCGGTGCTGCACGAGGCGGAGCGGCCGCATCCCGCGGGCACCATCGTGCCGCTCCCCTTCCGCTGGACCCGCGACGACCTGCGCGCGCGGCAGCTGCGCAAAGAGGCGCTCTAGCCAGCCGCCGCGCGCGAGTCGCTCCCTCTACGCGGTGGCCGCCGAGGGCACCAGGCCGAGCTGCTCGAGCAGCTGCAGCCGGTCGAAGATGAGGTACTCCGAGACGATGTGGTCACCGCTGCAGCGGTTGACGCTGACGTACTCGCCGGTGACCGGGCGGTGGGTCGGCGGGATGTCGCCCATCGGGGTGCGGAACACGCCGTCCTGGGTGCCGCTGAAGGTGCCCTCCTCGACGTATGTGTCACCGGCGTAGTGACAGGCGCGGACGGTGGTGTGCGCGTCGGGGAAGGCGTCCCACCACGACTGCAGGAAGTCGCACACCTCCTTGCGTCCCGTGGCGGTCATGTCGCCGGGCGCGCTGAGCACCGTGTCGTCGCTGCACAGCGCTTCGCAGGCGGCACGGTCGTGCGCGTTGAAGGCGTCGGTGGCCCGCTCGGCGAGCTGCTGGATGGTCGCCATGCGTCGTCCCCCTGTGTGCTCCCTGTGCCGGTGTCCCCGAACCGGCAGGGGCAGGCTAGCACCGGGCCGGAGCCGATTCAAGCCCTCGAATCGGGGCATAATCGCCGCCGTGATCGCCCCCGAGACCGCCGCTCCCGTGCGCGTCGTCGAGGTCACCGCGGAGCGCGACGTCGAGGGGCCGCCGGAGATCCCCTGGGAGCTCGCCCCGGAGCCGGGCCGCGTCGCCATGCAGCTGCGCAGCACGGTGCGCCGGGTGCTCATCGGCGCGGGCCTGGCTCGCCGCCTGGAATTGGTCGAGGCTGTCAGAAACCTGCCGGGGCTGCCGGGCCTGGCCACCAGCCCGGCGGGCGGCACCTTCGTCGTGGGCGGCCCCGGATGGCTGGGGCTCTGCGCCATCGGCACGCTGCCCGACAGGCGGCATCCCCCACTCGATTGGATGATGGATGCACTGCGCACCTGGTTCGCCACCGCGCTGCGGCCACTCGGCGTCGAGGTGCAGGCCGGCAGGGTCGACGGTGCCTGGTGCCCTGGCTTCAGCGACATCTCGACGGGCGGGCGAAAGCTCGCCGGCCTCGGCTTCCGGGTCACGCGCGGCATGGTGGTGATGCGCGGCGTGCTGCCGGTGACGCCGATCGACGCCGCCGACCTGGCGCTGCTGCGCGCGACGCACCGGATGATCGGCCTGCAGATCGACGGAGCCACGCTCACCTCTCTGGCCGAGGCCACGGGCGACCCGACCTGGACCGTGGAGCGCGCCCTGGCCCACCTCCGCACCGTGGAGACCGGCGCGGGGAGCTGAGCTCGGCGCGGCGCACGACGGCCCTCCGTGGCGGCGGCTGCTTTGGTTACACTCCCCCGCCATGCGCGTCGCCGTCCCACGCGAGGTCGTGCCCGGCGAGCGGCGGGTGGGTCTCGTCCCCAGGTCGATCGCGCCGCTGACCGGCGCCGGCCACGAGGTGCTGGTGCAGGCGTCCGCGGGCGCGGAGGCGGCGTTCCCCGACGAGGCGTACACCGCCGCCGGGGCCACCGTCGTGCCCACCGCCAAGGACCTCTACTCCTCCGCCGAGGTGGTGCTCAAGGTGCGCCGCCCGGAGGTCGCCGAGGTCGAGATGCTCAACCAGGGCGCCATCCTGGTGTCGTTCCTCGACCCGGTTCACAGTCTCGACGTGGTGCGCGCGCTGCAGACACGCCAGGTGAGCAGCTTCGCCATGGAGTTCATGCCGCGCATCACGCGCGCGCAGGACATGGACGCGCTCAGCGCCATGAGCACGGTCGCGGGATACCACGTGACCCTGATGGCGGCGGTGCGCCTGCCCCGCTTCTTCCCGCTGCTGATGACCGCCGCGGGGACGATCACGCCGGCGCGCGTGCTGGTGCTCGGCGCGGGCGTCGCCGGCCTGCAGGCGATCGCCACCGCCAAGCGCCTCGGCGCGGTGGTCGAGGCCTTCGACATCCGTCCCGCGGTGCGCGACCAGGTGGAGTCGCTGGGCGCCACCTTCGTCGAGGTGGACCTCGGCGCCGAGCAGACCGAGACCGCCGGAGGCTACGCCACCCAGCTCGCCGCCGAGCACGAGGAGCGGGAGCGCGAGGTGATCGCCAAGCACGTCAAGGATGCCGACGTCGTCATCACCACCGCGCTGATCCCCAACCGGCCGGCACCGCGCCTGGTGACGCGCGAGATGGTGGAGTCGATGAAGCCCGGCTCGGTGGTGCTCGACCTTGCTGCCGAGTCCGGCGGAAACTGCGAGGCCACGGTGCCCGGCGAGGAGGTCACCGTGGGCGGCGCGCTGGTGGCCGGCCCCGTCAACGTGCCCGGCCTGATGCCCACCCACGCCTCGCAGCTCTACTCGCACAACGTCATGCGCTTCAGCCTCACCCTGCTCAAGGAGGGTGGGCTCGACTTCGAGGACCAGATCGTCGCCGACACCTGCGTCACCCACGCCGGTGAGGTGCGCAGCAAGGCCGTCGCCGAGATGCTCGCGGCCGGAGGGACGCGGGCATGATCCTCGCCGACGTCGGGGTCAGCAACCAGACCCTGGCCGAGGGACTGTTCGTCTTCGCCCTGGCGGCGTTCCTCGGCTTCGTGCTGATCAGCAAGGTGCCGGCGACGCTGCACACCCCGCTGATGTCGGGCACCAACGCCATCCACGGCATCGTCCTGGTCGGCGCGCTGGCCGTCGCCGCGGTGGCCCACGACGTCGTAGGCGACATCATCGCGGTGGTGGCGGTGTTCCTCGGCACCATGAACGTGGTCGGCGGCTTCGTCGTCACCGACCGCATGCTGGAGATGTTCAAGAAGCGGCCCACGCCGGGCGGCGGCAAGGACGGCGACCCGCCGCGATGAACGTCACCCCGCTCGGCACCATCGGCTACATGATCTCCTCGCTGGCGTTCATCTTCGGCATCCGCCAGCTCGGCTCCCCGGCGACCGCGCGCAACGGCAACCGCGTCGCCGCCGCCGGCATGCTGCTGGCGCTCATCGTCACCGAGCTGCTGCTGGGGGCCCACAACTACGCCTTCATCATCCCCACCATGCTGGTCGCCGCCGCGATCGGCGCCTACGCCTCGCGCGCGGTGCGGATGACGGCGATGCCGCAGATGGTGGCCATGTTCAACGGCATGGGCGCGGGTGCGGCGATGTTCATCGGCGTGGGCGACTTCCGCGACCTCACCGCCATCGGCAACCTCGCGCCGACCGAGTCGATCACCATCCTGCTCTCCTGCCTGATCGGCTCGTTGAGCTTCACCGGCAGCGCCGTCGCCTTCGCCAAGCTGCAGGAGCTGATGACCGGGCGGCCCATCGTGTACCCAGCGCAGAAGCCGCTCAACGGGGCGCTCTTCGCGGCGATCGTCGTCGTCGGCATCGTGCTGGTGGCGATGGGGCACGGGATCGGGCTCCTGGCGCTGTACATCGTCATGGCCCTGGTGCTCGGGGTCACCTTCGTGCTCCCCGTCGGCGGCGCCGACATGCCGGTAATCATCTCCCTGCTCAACAGCTTCACCGGCACGGCCGCGGCCATGACCGGCTTCGTGCTGGGCAACAACGTGCTCATCGTCGCCGGCGCGCTGGTCGGCGCCAGCGGCGCCATCCTCACCCAGCTGATGTCGAAGGCGATGAACCGCTCGCTGGCCAACGTCCTCTTCGGCGCCTTCGGGCAGGTGCAGGCCGGCGCCGGCGCCACCGAGGGCGGCACGGTGCGCAGCGCCTCGGTGGAGGACGTCGCCGCCCTGCTGGCCTTCGCGCAGCAGGTGGTGATCGCCCCCGGCTACGGGCTGGCCGTGGCCCGCGGCCAGCACGACGTCAAGGAGCTGGCCGACCAGCTGGAGAAGCGCGGCGTCACCGTGAAGTACGCCATCCACCCCGTGGCCGGCCGCATGCCGGGACACATGAACGTCCTCCTCGCCGAGGCCAACGTGCCCTACCCGGCGCTCCGCGAGATGGACGACATCAACCCGGAGTTCAGCCGCACCGACGTGGTGCTGGTGATCGGCGCCAACGACGTCGTCAACCCGGCGGCGCGCAACCAGCCCGGCTCGCCGATCTACGGCATGCCCATCCTCAACGTCGACTCGGCCAAGACGGTGGTGGTGCTCAAGCGGTCCATGGCCACCGGCTTCGCCGGCATCGACAATCCCCTGTTCTACGAGCCGAACACCCTGATGCTGTTCGGCGACGCGCGCGACTCCCTGCAGAAGCTGGTCGCCGAGATCAAGCACGAGTACCCGGCCTAGGCTCGCCGCGCTCTACCATCCCGGCACATGAGCGAGCAGCTGCGCGTCTACGGCGCTCCCTGGTGCCCTGACTGCCGGCGGGCCAAGAAGTTCCTCTCCGAGCACCGCGTCGCCTACGAGTGGATCGACGTCGACGAGGACGCCGAGGGCCTGCGCCTGGTCGAGCGCCTGCAGAACGGCGGCCGCACCATCCCCACCGTGGTCCTGGCGGACGGCTCGCACCTGGTTGACCCCTCCGACGAGGAGCTGGCCCGGGCGCTCGGCCTGCGCATGGAGGCGCAGCGGTCGTTCTACGACGTCGCCCTGGTGGGCGGTGGCCCGGCCGGGCTGGTCGCCGCCATCTACGCCGCGCGCGAGGGGATGGACGCCATCGTGGTCGACCGCAGCGCACTCGGCGGCCAGGCGGGGATCACCGAGCGCATCGACAACTACCCCGGCTTTCCCGAGGGCATCGGGGGCACCGAGCTGGCGGGGCGCTTCGTCACCCAGGCGAAGCGCTACGGCGTGGAGCTCCTCTCCGCGGTTTCAGTCGACTCCGTCAGCAACGAGGGCGACGGCGACGTGGCCCTCACCCTGGCCACCGGGCAGCAGATCTCCGCCCACGCCGCCATCGTGGCCACCGGGTCGACCTACCGGCGCCTGGGCGTCCCCGGCGAGGAGGAGCTGATCGGCTCGGGCGTCCACTTCTGCGCCACCTGCGACGGGCCCTTCTACCGCGGTGCCGACGAGATTCTGGTCATCGGCGGCGGAAACTCGGCGCTCGAGGAGGGGATGTTCCTCTCCCGCTTCGCCGACCGCATCCGCGTGGTGCAGCGCGCCCCCGAGCTGACCGCCTCCAGGCTGCTCCAGGAGCGGGTGGCCGCCGACCCGCACTTCACCGTCCACCTCAACTCCGAGGTGCTGGGCTTCCAGGGCGACGCTGGGAAGCTGGCGTCGGTTCGCATCCGCGACTCCGCCACCGGCGAGGAGCAGGAGGTGCACCCGCGGGCGGCGTTCGTCTTCGTCGGGATGCAGCCGAACACGGAGTTCCTGCGCGGCCGGGTCGACCTCGACGAGTGGGGCTTCATCCGCACCGACGACCGGCTGCAGACCTCGATGCCCGGCGTCTACGCCGCCGGCGACGCGCGGCGCGGCTCGACCAAGCAGCTCGCCGCCGCCATCGGCGAGGGAGTCACCGCGCTGCTCATGGTCCGCGAGCACCTCCGCGCGCACCACCACGTCATCGAGCACGCCGCCAACTCCTGAGCGCCACGACCGGCGACGACCAGGCTTCCGGCGACATCGCCGGCGCCCGGTCCTAGCGCCGCCTCCCCCCCGCCGCCGCCGGCGCCGAGTTCCGCGACGCCACCCGCGTCGCCGTGATCCGCGCCACGGGCCGGTTCTCGCGCAACCGCGACGCGCTGAGCAGCAGCTCTTCGAGGAGCCCGCGCAGCTGCTTGCGCGCCGTCACCGAGAACCCGGAGAGGAAGTCCTCCTCCCACTGGTCGACGGTGTCGGCGACAGGACGCTCCAGCCGCCGGCCCTGCGGCGTCAGCGCCAGCAGCCGGCGGCGGCGGTCGTGCGGATCCTCCTGGCCGACGATCAGCCCGGCGCGTTCCAGCGTCGCCAGCAGGGTGCTCATCGAGGAGCGCTCCATGCCCAGGTCGGTGGTGAGCTGGGCCTGGCTGACGGGACGCGGCGAGGCCTCCCAGAAGCGGATCAGCACCGCCATCTGCGAGAACGAGATGCCGTGCCGGGCGAGGCGGCGATCGAGGCCCACCTGCATCATCCGCGTGGTGCGGGAGACCAGGCCGGAGATGTGGACCGGCCCCTGAAAGGTGCCGCGCGCAGCCATGGCCGGACCGTAGCAGAGTGCGCGGCGAAAGTGTCGATAGCCGCGGTATCAGAAAAGCCGCGCCTTCACTGTCCTTTCGCAACAGTGCCAACACCGACGCCCGCGGGCAGCGGCGCGGCGGCCGGCTCTGCGGTGCCGGTGACGGCGACGGTGGCGCCGGTGCGCCGCGGCGCGGGACGGGCGACGATCAGCGCCACCCCGGCGAGGATGATGCCGCCGGCGACCAGCGTGCGCGCCGTCACCGGCTCCGAGGCGAAGGCGGCGCCGAGCAGCACCGCGACGACCGGGTTGACGTACGCATACGTGGACACGAGGGTGGTGCGCGCGTTGCGCAGCAGCCACGCGTATGCCGAGTAGCCGATCAGCGAGCCGGCCACCACCAGGTAGCCGATGGCCATCCCCGACTTCGGGCTGATTGCGTCGAGATGCAAGCGTCCGAGGTCGCCCGTGGCCACGCCTGCGATGCCCAGCAGCACGCCGCCGGCGAGCATCTCCATGCCGCTGGCGAGCGCCGCCGACCGGGGCATGGGCGCGCCCCGCGCGTACAGCGACCCCGCCGCCCAGCAGAAGGAGCCGAAGAGGAGCACGGCGACTCCGCCCATGTCGAGATGCGTGCCGCCCGACGGCTGCACCAGCACCACCAGCCCGACCAGGCCGGCGGCGATGCCGAGGAGCGTCCAGCGGCTCACCGGCTGCTTGAAGAAGACGCGGTCCAGCCAGGCCATGTGCAGCGGCACCAGCGCCACCAGGATGGCGGCGATGCCCGAGGGCACGTGCTGCTCCGCCCAGATCACCCCGCCGTTGCC
>Ga0070741_10001115_pt1 | contig 85612 bp, 76 predicted proteins | sample Coa_R1_4_FD_66440 | JGI IMG/M metagenome (GOLD analysis project Ga0070741, IMG submission 66440) | Surface soil microbial communities from Centralia Pennsylvania, which are recovering from an underground coalmine fire - Coalmine... | ecosystem: Environmental > Terrestrial > Soil > Unclassified ... | reverse complement strand
GATCGACTCCAGCTCTCCAGCACCGTCCGATCGCTTCCCTTCACCTGCATCCGCTCCGCCACGTACCTCATGCCGCTTGGACGAGAAATGTGGGCGGAACTTCAGAGACGCTACACTAGCGACGCATGGCCGGCTGAGTGATCAGGCGGTCGCGTCCCTCGAGCGGCTACGCGCTTCCGGTCGCCAGGTCATCCTCCTCACTGGAAGGATCCTCGAAGATCTTGTTGCCGTCTGCCCACGCCTCGATCTGTTCGATGGTGTCGTCGTGGAGAACGGTGCCGTGCTGTACTGGCCAGCGAGCCGCGAGATGTCGCGCCTCGTGCTACCCCTGCCCGATCAGTTCACCGAGCGGCTCAAGGAGCGGGGTGTCACGCCTCTCGCGGTGGGCCACGTGATCGTGGCGACAAATCATCCCCATGAGCACGTGATCGTCGATACCATCCGCGAGCTCGCGCTCGAGCTCCAGCTCGTTTTCAATGGTGACGCCGTCATGGTCCTCCCACCGGGCGTCAACAAGGGAACCGGCCTCCAGGCGGCGCTCCACAGGCTCGGGCTCTCCCTGCACGAAGTTGTCGGTATCGGCAACGCGGCGAACGACCACTCGTTCCTCGATATCTGCGAGTGTGCGGTCGCTGTCGACAACGCCGTGCCCGCTCTCAAGGACAAGGTCGCGTTTTCGACGCGGGCGCCAGCAGGCGCCGGCGTCGTCGAGTTGGTGGACGAACTCGTGGCGACTGATCTGGCTGGGCGAAGTCCCCGCGGAGCGGGAGACGACGTAGTGCTCGGCACCCGCGAGGATGGAGTCGCGGTGAATTTCGCGCCGTACGGACATAACCTCCTCGTCGCAGGTCCATCCGGTAGCGGCAAGTCGACGTTCGCTACCGGTCTCATCGAACGTCTGATGGAGAGATCTTTTCAGCTCTGCATCATCGACCCCGAGGGAGACTATGGAACCCTCCATGACATCGTGACCCTCGGGAGCAGGCGTCGACCGCCCCAGATAGACGAGATTACCGGGGTGCTCGCAGATCCGTCTGAAAGCATCGTCGTCAATCTTCTCGGGATACCGCTTTCCGATCGTCCCGAGTTCTTCGCCCAGCTCCTCCCCCATCTACAGTCGATGCGGGCGCGGACGGCTCGTCCGCATTGGCTGCTCCTCGACGAGGTTCACCACCTTCTGCCAGCCGGGTGGGGGCTCGCCAACTCGATGATTCCGCAGCGCCTCGGTGAGACGATTCTCGTAACGTTCCATCCGCACGCAGTGGCTGAGCCCATCTTGAGGCTCGTCGATATCGTGGTGGCCGTGGGCCCCTCGCCGGAAGCTACTATGGTGGAGGTCGCCGGCGCCCTGGGAATCGCACCACCGCAAATGCCGGCATTGACTGGACGGCGCAACGAGGTGATCGCGTGGTTCCGCGGTACCGGAGCCCCGCCCTTCCGCATGAGGATCGTCCCGGCTCGCGCGGACCGGCTCCGCCATCTCCGCAAGTACGCAGAGGGAAACCTGGGCCCAAAGAGCTTCGTCTTCCGCGGACCCGAGGGGAAGCTCCGATTACGCGCACAAAACCTCGTCTCCTTCTGCGACATCGCCGCCGGCGTCGATGACGATACGTGGTCGTTTCACCTTCGAAGAAGGGACTATTCGCGGTGGTTTCAAGAAGTAGTGAAGGACGACGTCCTCGCCCAGGAGGTCGCTGCGATCGAGAAGGCAGGCGACCTCTCTGCCGCCAAAAGCCGTCGATTCATTCGTGATGCGATCGACCGGCGATACATGCTGCCTTCCGACTGACGTTTGGTGAACGTCACCTGCATCCCACCTTTTTCGGTTCAGGAAGCAGTCGCCCCGAGCATCTCGGCCGCGATCGCCGCAGCGCGCGTCGTGGCCCCCGGCTCGCCGAGGCGGGCTCGCACCGCCGCGAGGTCGGCCCGCATCGCGGCAGCCCGTTCGGGATGGCACAGGATGGCGCGCGCTTCACGGGCGATGCGCGACGCCCGCACCGTCCCTTGGACGAGCTCGGGAACGGCGCGCTTGCCCAGGATCACGTTCGGCGTGCCGATGAATGGCACCCGTCCGAGGAGCCGCGCCAGCGCGTAGGTGAGCGGCGACAGGCGGTGCATGAGGACCATCGGGCGCTCGAGGAGCGCGGTCTCGAGCGTCGCGCTACCGGAGGTGCAGAAGCTCGGTGCACCCCATCGTCGAGAGCTCGGCCGCGTCGACCAGGATGTCAACGCCGGCCCCCCGCAGGTGCTCGCCGCCGACGCCGAAGACCGCGAGGTCGGGAGCGATCGCGCGTAGCGCCGCGACGAGCTCCGCGCCGCGGAGGTCGCCCGAAGCGTCTCCGGCGACGATGAGGACGCGCTTGGCCATTAGGCGCGGCTCACTCGATCGTGCCGTACGCTTCCGCGTCGAGCCTGATTGCCGCACTTGCCGGGTCGCCTCGTCGAGCGCGCCGGGAAAGTCGCGAATGACTGCGGACACCGCGTTCACCGCGTAGTGTGACTCGGCGGGTTGTTCATCTCGCGGCCGCGAGTCATTGCCCTGTCAGCCCTTTAGGCAGCGACTACCGGGACAACTCGGCCAACTGGCTCCGGGGTGGCGTCGCCCATTCTCCCCTTCGAGCGCGCGTGTCCGGGAGCGATCAGCATAGCTGCCCGACCCGCACGGCCAGCATCGAAATGGACCCGCCGTCTACCCCTTCGATGGGGAACGCAATGGTTTCGTTTCCTTGCTTGGTGCCGAGAACATACAGGAGCGGCAGGTAGTGGTCGGGCGTGGGGACCGACAGCATCGCGTCCCGGCCGAGCCGCTCGTACTCCAGCAGCGGCCCGTATTCGCCGGCCGACATCAATCGCTTGGCCTCGTCCTCGAACCGGACGGCCCAGTCGTACGGCTCGGCCGAATACTGACCCCACGCATAGGTATGAAGGTTGTGCACCACGTTTCCACTTCCCACGATCAAGACCCGCTCGTCCCGCAAAGCGGCGAGCCGCCGGCCGACCTCGAAGTGAAATGATGGGGGGCAACTCTCGTCGATGCTCAACTGCACGATGGGGATGTTGGCGTGCCGGTAAGCGTGCCTAAGCACCGACCACGTACCGTGGTCGAGCCCCCAGGCGCCGTCCAGTACGACCGGCAGCGGTTTCAGTAGCTGCTGAACGCGCCGTGCGAGCTGGGGATCGCCCGGTGCAGGATACTCGACCTGGTACAGCTCGCGGGGGAATCCGCCGAAGTCGTGGATTGTGCGTGGCGATGCGCTGACCGTCACGCCCACGCCCGGCACATACCAGTGCGCGGAAATCGCGAGGATCGCGCTCGGCAGCGGCGTCTCCCGGCCGATGCGTTGCCACGCTTCCGTGTACCGGTTCGTCTGCAAGGCATTCATCGGGTTCCCGTGCCCGATGAAGTATGCCGGCAGTGTTTCGGCCATAGGAATGCTCCCACACTTTACTGCCGTTTGCTACCGTTCATAAGATCATTGGCGCCCCTCGTGGCGGTGCTACGCGCATAGCGGGACCAGCACGAGCGGAAAGAACCGCCACGCGATTCGCGATCGTTGCGATCGCACCATCCACCACGAGCGCGGTAGGGACGGCTGCGTCGGTGCATGAGGTCGGCGTCGTTGGGTAAGGAGCGCGTGCCAGCGTAACGGCAGCGACCCCGGTCGTCATCGATCCCAGCACCGTCATGAACGCGATGCGGTGGCTCGGGCTCGCCGCGGCAACCCGGCCGCCACTTGCCTCGATGTACTGCCCATCGAACCGGGAATACCGGCGCGTGCTGGCTATCGTCGCCGGCTCTGCGGCCATCGGCGATCTCCTCCGACGTAACAGATCCTCGGACCGGGATGTCGGCTTCGGTGATGGACGCGCTGGTCGACTTGCGATTCACGGTATACGAATCGGTCGTGTCCGAGAAGACGGGTCGGCGAGAATGCGTTCCGTCGCGCGCGCTCGACCGGCGGGGCGAGCGATCGTTCGTGGACGGAATACCAGCTCTCGCATCGACCCTCGTCGCCCTCACCACGGACTTGCCGCGCCGCTCACTCACAGTGAGATGTGCAATCCTCAGTGCATTGCACTCGCCGACCGCCACACATGGAACGACCGCGCGTTCCGTCGATGGTGGGGTCAGAGTGCACGCGGCGTCAATTCGGAGCGACGGCGGCCGCTTTGGCGGTCGTCGCAATCGATGAGAGCGCTGCGGCGGCGCTCGTCACGTCGTCGCGCCTTGTCGACGGACAGCGCGAGGACGTCCTGATGCCGGCGGGCGTGGATCAGCTCGCCCGCGCGCTCGACACGTTTCGGCCACTCGGGCCCGGTTCCGGAGAGTGAAGATGAATCTCACGAGGTGCTCACTCTTCGCGATCTGCTTCTGTGGCGCGGTGCTCACGCTCGTCTGCGCGACAACATCCCATCAGACGCTCGCCCAGGAGCAGCAGCCCGGAGCACCTCAGACCTCAGCGGCGGGGGCGTCCGGCGCACAGCAGTCGTCCCTTCCAGGCCCGTCGGAGGCCCTGCTCACCGAGCTCGAAGGCATCTACAAGGACATCCACGCCAGCCCCGAACTGTCGATGCAGGAACGCCGCACCGCCGGAATCGCCGCCGCGTGGTTGCGGAGGCATGGGTACGAGGTCACGGAGGGCGTCGGCGGCACCGGCGTGGTCGGACTGCTGCGCAATGGAGACGGCCCGGCAGTGCTGCTCCGCGCCGACATGGACGCGCTGCCGATGCAGGAGAATACCGGTCTGCCCTATGCCAGCCACGCAACCGGCACCGACCGCTTTGGCCACGAAACGTCGATCGCCCATTCCTGCGGCCACGACATGCACGTGGCCTGGCTAATGGGGGCGACGCGCGTTCTCGCCGAGAACCGCGGCGCATGGCGCGGCACCGTGATGGCGGTGTTCCAGCCGGGGGAGGAGACCGGCCAGGGCGCCCGCGCCATGGTGGATGACGGTATGGTCAGCCGTTTCCCGAAGCCGGTCGTCACGCTGGGCCAGCACGTTATGGCGCTCCCCGCGGGCGAACTCGCCCTTCGCCCCGGGACCGTCATGTCCATGGCAGACAGCTGGGAGGTGAAGCTCTTCGGGCGTGGCGGGCACGGTTCGATGCCGCAGAACACCATTGATCCGGTCGTGATGGCGGCCGCGACGGTGATGCGTTTGCAGACCATCGTGTCGCGGGAGATCGGCATGTCGGACGGGGCGGTAGTCACGGTCGGCACGCTGCAGGCGGGCACGAACGAGAACATCATCCCGGACTACGCTCTGCTCCGGCTGAACGTCCGCACCTACGAGGAGCAGGTGCGCGCGAGGGTGCTGTCCGCCATCAAGCGTATCGTGCAGGCCGAGGCGTCCGCGTCGGCCGCGCCGAAGCCGCCCGAGTTCTCCGTGCTGAGCGAATTCCCACTGACCTGGAACGACGACGAGGCCACGCGGAGGGTGACGAACGCCCTGCAGAGCCGCCTCGGCGCAGACAGCGTCCGGGAAACCGGTCCGGTCACGGCCAGCGAAGATTTCAGCACGTTCAGCCGCGCCTGGGCCGTGCCCGCGGTATTCTGGTTCGTGGGCGGCACCGATCGGGCTACCTTCAAGCGAGCCGAGGAGGCCGGCCAGCTGAACGAGCTGCCATCAAATCACTCGCCCCAATTCGCGCCGGTGATCAATCCCACGTTACGCACGGGCATCGAGGCAATGCTCGCGGCCGCCGGTGTGTGGCTGGCGCCCGGGGGGGCGAGCCGGTGAAGTGCACCCGAATTCACTCATGGGTCGGCACTGACGCTGCCGCCATCGGTGAGCCGCTGTGGCTCACCCATGGCCGACGCGGATGGCGCAGGGGTCGCGAAGGCGGCAACCGTGCCGGCCTAGGTGAATCCGCTCTCTCGACGATGACGCGGTTCAGGTGACGAATCTCGACCGCGAACGGCAGCGCCATCCAATGGCTCTCTAAACCGAGATCGGCATGACGGACCGTCTCGGAAACCCCGACCGGGTCTTCGACAGTTCCAAAGACCCTGATCCTACCGCGCGGCGCGGCGTGCCGTTTCGAGTGACGCACGCGACTTCATCGTGCTGCGCGCGATCGATCGACGCACGGTCCCTTCCGCCCGCCGCAATGCGCCCGCGATCGCGGTGCGCACATCGTGGTGCTTGTGCGCGACCAGTACGCTCGGGGCGCCGCGCAGGACGGGTCGGCCGATCTCTCAGGAGTGGCTCCACAAGCGCGTGTGGTCGCCAACGCTACGCCTGATCGGCGCCTCGCACCGCGGTCAGTACAACATCCGCGACACGTTCATCACGCTCGCGCTCTCGGCCGCTGAGGACCCTGGCTGGGTCGCAAAGGTGTGCGGGACGAGCGAGCAGATGATTTTCAAGCACTACCGGAGCTGGATGCCCTCGCAGAAGCGGAACGACGGCAGCCGCATCGCGGCGGCGTTCGACGAAGCAGACCCGACCCCATCGACGGCCCAAAATGGGCACCGGATGGGCACCATGGTGGGAGCCGGAAGAAAAACCCCAGCAGTTTCGCGGGGAAACAGTGGAGGCGGCGGGAATCGAACCCGCGTCCGAAGGGACTCGACCGAACGTTCCTACACGCTTAGCTCACGTTTTTCGTCATCCCGGAGGCGCCCGTGAGCGGGCTCCTCAGGGACCAGCCAGGGGAGATTTGAGCCTCGGGCCTCCTGACGGCAGCCCTCGGCCGATCCCGCATTGCGACGCCCGGTTCAACCCCGCGGGAGAGGGCTGAGCGGACGCCAGACGAGCTTACGCTGCCTGGAGGGTGTGGAAATTGTCTGCAGTTAGTTTGCAGGCCGGATGATTTACGAGGCCAACCGGCGTCCTCGGCGTGCAACGCTCGACCTTGCCACCTCCGTCGAAACCAGGTCGCCCCCAATCGAACGACCCTACATCTATAAGCACGGTCCCGGGCCGGCGCCAGCCCGGTCGGCCAGCCGGCTAGCGCGGGCGCGGTCCGGGGCGGCCGTGGCGTCGCCCGCAACGGTTTCGCAGTGGTCGCGCTTCGAGGCGGCCTGGGATCCGGGGACGGCGCCCGCCAACCCGTTCGACCCGGACCAGATCGACGTCCGCGCGGAGTTCCGGTCGCCGTGCGGCAAGTCGGCGCCGGCGCGCTAGGAGGCGCGCCGCTCGATTCGCGGGACCGACGCGTCGCGGCAGATGCGCGCGATCGCATGGCGGACCGCGCCGCAGGGATGGAGCTGGGCGGCGCTCACGACCGACGCTTCCGCCGCCGAGCCGAGACCGGTGGCCTCCGCTTCGCGGGCCGCGGCGCGCTCGGCCGACGTCGGCAGGCGCGTGATCAGGGCCGGCTGCTTCGGCGCCTGCGCAGCCGCAGCCGCGTACGCTGCGCGCAGCGTCGGAAAGGCGCCGAGAAGCCGTCGATCCTTGACGACCACGAATTCTCCCGGATGGCGGTCGGCGAGCTCGGCGCGGTGCTCGCGATAGTAGGCGACCTCTTCCTCGAGGAGCTTCGGCATGGGTCCCTCCGTGCCTGGGGGCCATCAAGCCGCCCGCCGCCGCGAGTGACAAGTATCCCCGGCGCCTTTTTTTCGAACGCTCCCCGCGCGCGTCGTCGCGTCAGCCCGCCGCTGCGCCCTCGCCCTTCGCGACCGCGACGTCGTCGCGGTCCGCGGTCGCGGCATCGTCTCCCGCCTCCGGCAGCGCGATCCTGAAGCAGCTTCCGACGCCGTGCTCGACCTCGACCGTCAGCGTGCCGCCGAAGTTCTGCTCGATCAGGTTGCGGGCGATCCAGAGACCGAGCCCGGTGCCGCGCCCCGGCTCCTTGGTCGTGAAGAGCTCGTCGAAGACGTGCGGCAGGACGTCGGGCGGGATCCCGCCGGCGCGGTCGCGAACCGTGATCGCGATCGTGCCGCGTTCGCGCCTCGCCCGGATCTCGATGGCGCCGTCGTCGATGCGCGCGTCCTCGTAGGCGTCGATCGCGTTCGTCACCAGGTTGATCAGCACCTGCGACAGCATGCCCGGGCTCCCGCGCACGGCGATCGCGTCGTCGATGGCCACGTCGAGCGAGCAGCCGGAGAGCCGCAGCCGGTGCGCGACCAGCGCTCCGGTCTCGGCGAGCGTGGTCGCGAGCATGAACTCGACCTGGTCGGACGGGCGGGCGTCGCGCCCGTGCATCCGCACCTTGCTGATGAAGCCGGCCGCCTTGCGCGCGAACGACATCGCTGCCGCGCTCGCCTGCTCGAGCTCGCGCGCGATCTCGCGGTGATCGTCGGGCGAGACCGACGCGTCGTCGATCGACTCGGCGTACTCGCGGCTCAGGTCGGACACGAGCCGCAGCGTGTTCATCACTGCGCCGAGCGGCGTGTTCACCTCGTGCGCGATCCCGGCCGCGAGGCGGCCGAGCGTCGCGAGGCGCTCGGCGCGCACGAGGCTCGCCTGGTTGCGCTCGAGCTGCGCGTACGCGCCCTGGAGCTCCCTCAGCGAGACGGCGAGGTCGGTGTTCGCCTTCTCCAACGACGCCGTCCGCTCGCGCACCTCGCGCTCGAGGTTCGCGTTCAAGTCCGCGAGGCGCGCGAACGCGCCCGCGTTCGTCATCGCGAGCGCGACCTGGCTCGCGACCGTGCGCAGGAAGCTGAGGTCGTTGACGTCGTAGGTCCGGCCGGACGCCTTCCGCCCGAGCGCCAGCGCGGCGAGCGGCGCGCCGCTTCCGACCGGCAGCAGGATCTCGACGCTGCTCCGGCTCCAGAACTCGGGGAGCGGGCGCCCGCTTCCGTCGTCCCACTCGTAGCGCGCGAGCGCTTCGCCGCGCTCGAGGCGCCGGATGAATCCGGGCGGCAGCCGCAGGCCGGGCACCTCGTCGCTCGCGGGAATCGCATGCACGGACCCGTCGGCCGCCCAGCCCAGCACATGGAACGACGTGGGGCAGACCGTCCCGCCGAGCGCGCGTCGCGTCCGGGCGTCGACCTCCTCGAGGGTCTGCGCGGTGACGAGCGTCTGGCTGAGATCGGACAGGGCGGTCTCGGCGACGTACGCGCTCCGGAAGAACACCCGGTCGACGCCCTTCTGCACGCGCTCGCGGATCGGCACGGCGAGGAGGACGAGGGCGAGGTTCAGGACGGCGAGCGTCGCGGGGGAGCGCGCGATCTCGGGACGCGTCGCGAGCAGCGACCCGGTCGCCGACAGGACCGCGAAGTAGATGCCGGCGAGCACCACGACGACGATCGAGTAGGTGAGCGCGCGCCGGACGAGGACGTCGAGCTCGAAGAGGTCCTGCTTGACGATCGCGTAGGCGAGGCTCACGGGGAAGAGGCCCGCGGTCACCGCGGCCAGGTTGAGCGCGACCTGCCCCTCCTGCAGCGCCGACGCCGCCATGAGGAGGCCCGGTAGGAGGAACGCGGACAGCGTCCCGACCGCGACCACCGCGACGCGGCGGCGCACGAGGGCCGACCGGCTGCTCATGAGATCCCAGCTGACGAGCGCGATCAGGGTCATGGCGCCCGCGCCGTGGGTCGCGGACGCGAGCAGGTGCATGGACGTGTAGGCCGAAGGCGACGAGAGCGCCGCCTCGTACGTCGCCGCGAACGCGAAGAACGCACCGTACAGCGCCGCCAGCAGCCTCTTCCGCCAGGCTCCGAAGCGCTCGGTCGGGAACACGAGCGCGAGGTGGACGAAGGTCGGTGCGAGCATCGACTCCGCGAGCACGTGCAGCCGGACGAACCAGTGCGGTCCGTAGAGGTCGCCCGCGGTGATGACGAAGACGCCCGCCGTGAACGTCGACGCGAGGAGGCCGACGCTCGCGGGATTCTGCTTGAGGAGGAACACGAAGAGCCCGGTCGCGAGGAACGCGAGGCCGGTGACGAGGTACGCCCCGAACAGGACGAGGTAGTCGAGCGCCGAGAAGCGCCGGCTCTCGACGGTCGCCGAGAAAACCTCGCCGTCGTGGCGGCGGAAGTCGTACCGGATCGGCGTCCCCGGCGCGCTCGCGGCCGCAATGCGGTACACCTCGGCTGCCGACGACACCGGCTCGCCCGCGACCGCGACCACCTGCGACTGGAAGAACGGCGTCGTGCGCGCGCCCTCCGAATCCGGAAGCGCGATCGACGCGACCACCCGATTCGAGATCAGGAAGAATCCCGGGAAGGTCCGTCCCACCCAGTCGAGCGAGTGCATCGTCACGACGGCGAGCAGGACCGCCGAGAACGCGCCGCCGACGAGCGCCTGCACGCGCGCCGCGCGCGCCTTCACCTTGCGCTGCATCGCCGTCCCGCCGCGACCGCGCCCGCGAGCAGCACGCCCGCGGCGGCGACCCACGTCTCGCCCCACCGCACGTAGGGCGTGAGGCCGCGCCCGATCGGAAGGTCGGCGACCGCGACCCCGGCCGTCCCCGCGGGAACGACCCGCAGGACGTCGCCGGCCGGGCTCACGAAGCCGGACACGCCGGTCGACGCGGCGCGCGCGAGAGAGCGTCGCGTCTCGATCGCCCGGAAGATCGCCATCGAGAACTGCTGGCTCGGCGCCGCGCCGTCGCCGGCGTCGAGCCAGGACTCGTTCGTGAGATTGACGAGGACGTCCGCGCCCGCGAGCACGAGCTCGCGCACCAAGTGCGGGAAGAGCGCCTCGTAGCAGATGACGGCGCCGATCCGCGCGCCGGCAGCGCTCAGGAGCTGTGGTCCCTCGCCCGCGGTGAACACGGGACCGTCGCCTCGGCGGTGCGCGAATGGGTCGACCTCCGCGAGCGGGACGAGCCGGCGCTTGTCGTAGACGCCCGCGATCGCGCCGTCGCCATCCAAGAGAACCGCGGAGTTCCGCGCTTCGCCCGCCGCCGCGAGCCGCGGCGCGCCGAGCAGAAGCCCTCCGCTCGCCCGAGCGGCGACGCGCGCGAGCCGCATGCGCGCGAGCGGCTCGCGATCGAGGTAGAGCGCCGCCGCGTACTCCGGCCAGACGACGAGATCCGGCCGGACCGCTCCCAGGTCCGAGCTCAGCTCCGCGTACTGCGCGAGCGCACGCTCGACGTGAATCCTCTGCCAGCCGATCCGGCTCGGGACGTTCGCCTGGACGACCGCGACCCGGAACGCCGGCGCGCTCGACGACGCCGCGCGCTGTGCGGCGAGCGCGCGCTCGCCGTACGCGACCGTCGCGAGCAGGAGCGCGACTGCCGGTCCGAGGCGGAGCGCGAGCGCGCGCGGCCGGCGCTCGCGCGCGGCGATCGCCTCCGCGAGCGCGGCGCTGGCGAGCGCGACCACGAACGACACGGCGTAGACGCCGCCCAGATCCGCGATCTGCACGAGCGCCAGCCGTGCGTACTGCGTGTGGCCGAGGAGCTCCCATGGCATGCCCGTGAAGAGCCGCGCGCGCAGCATCTCGGCGACGACCCAGAGCCATGCGCCGACGAGCGGCCGAAGTGCGGCCGGGACGCGCGGCGCGAGGGCGGAGTACGCGGCCGCAAGAAGGCCGTACTGAACGCCGCCGAACGCGAGCCAGACGACTGCGACGAAGGCGGCCGCCGCGATCGGCCCGAGGCCGAAGTAAGCGCGCGTCGTCGCATACGCCCACCCCGTCACGCCCATTCCCATGGCGAGCGCGAAGAGGAGCCCGCATCCGAAGGCGGCGCGCGGCCGGACGCGGCGCGCGGCCACGAGCAGGAGTCCGGGCGCGATCCACGCGAGCGCCGCGACCTCCCACGGCGGGCACGCGAGCGCGTACGCCGCCCCGGCGAGCAGCGCGCCCGCGGCCGGAAGGAGCCGGCGCGCCCGTCGGAGCGGTCCGGCGAGCGCGGCCCGTGCAGCCGTCGCCGCCGACGCGCCGGACGTCACGGCGCTCGGTTCGAGCGACGCTTCCTCGGACATCGCTCTCGTCCTAGGCCTGTCCCGCGATCGCGACGTTCGAGCCGACCATCTCGAGCGCGACCGAGCTCGGCAGGACGAGCGCGAAGGTCGAGCCCGCGCCGGGGACGCTGTCCACTCGCAGGTCGCCGCCCAGGCTGCGGGCGAGCCGCCGCGACAGCGCGAGCCCGAGGCCGATCCCGCCGCGCTCGCGGGTATGCGATCCGTCGAGCTGGCGGAACGGCTCGAAGATGAGCTCGCGGTCCTCGCTCCGGATGCCGCAGCCCGTGTCGCAGACCTCCACGCGGACCCCGTCGGCGGCGCGCCGCACGCGCAGCTCGATGCGGCCTTCGCTCGTGAACTTGATCGCGTTCGTGAGGAGGTTGCGGACGATCGTCCGGAGCTTGATGCCGTCGGTCACGAGGTGCGCGGGCGCGGACGCGACGTCGGCCGCGAACTCCACGTCCTTTCCCTCGAGCAGGAGCGCCGCGAGACGCTGCATCTCGCGCGCGAGCTCGGCGACGTCGACCGGCTCGCGCGCGACGTCCGCCAGCCCGGCGTCGAGCTTCGCGTACTGGAGGAAGTCGACGACGATGTCGTTCAGGCTCCGCGCCGCTCGCTCGATCCCGCGGATCGAGTGGGCCGCATCGTCGGACATCGCGCCGAGGTGGCCGTCGAGCAGCACCTCCGCCCACCCGATGATGATGTTCAGCGGCGTGCGGAACTCGTGCGAGCAGTTCGCGACCAGCTCCGACTGCATGCGCTCGCGATCGCGCAGGCTCTTGACGAGCAGGAAGGTCTTCAGGCCCACGTCGACCCACAGGAGGAGTCGCTCGGGGTCGTCCGACTTGTCGTGGTACCCCTGGATGTCGAGCTCCGCGAGCATCCGCCGCGGCGGCTGCTCGCCTGCGTAGCCGGTCTGCAGGATGATCTGCACGAACGGATCGAAGCGCCGGACCTCGCGCACGAACTCGGCGCCGTTCATGCGCGGCATCAGGTAGTCGACGATCACCAGATGGATCTCGGTCGACTTGAGCAGGTCGAGCGCCTCGCTGCCCGAGCCGGCGACCAGCACGCGATGGCCGTCGCGCTCCAGCAGATCGCTCACCGACTGCAGCGTCTCCTGCTGGTCGTCGACGACCAGGATCGTGTGCGAGCTGTCCGAGCGGACCGAACGACGCGCCATCGTTGGTGCGAGACCTCCTCCCCGGGGCGGTCCCCACCAAGCAAGCGATACGCCAGCAATCGCTTGCGCATTCGCCGCGCCGGAGCGCCGCTCCCGAGCCTCGGCGTGTCAAATTTCGGCCGTCATCGTCGCCTTTGTCACGCTCGACGGCGCCGTACGCCCGTGCGCGATTTGGCCGCCGCCGCGCGGGGCTCATAGAGAGCGCGTGCGCGCCTGCGCCGGTGGAGATCGCGGCTCGCCGCGCTTCGCTCGCCCGCGAGCTCGGAGGAGAGGCTAGCGGGCGTTGCGGGCGCGCGACTTCATCACCCGCTCGATCTCGCGGCGGCTCTCGGCTTTGCGGATGGAGTCGCGCTTGTCGCGCTGCTCCTTGCCGCGGCCGAGGCCGATCTCGACCTTGGCGCGTCCGTCCTTGAAGTAGAGGCGCGTCGGCACGAGCGTGAAGCCGCGCTCGCGCACCTTGCCGGCGAGGCGGTCGAGCTCGCCGCGATGGAGGAGGAGCTTTCGCTCGCGGTCGGGCTCGAGGATCTCGTGGGTCGCGTGGCCGTAGGGCGAGATGTGCATGCCGACCAGGAACGCCTCGCCGCGGCGGCTGATGCGCGCGTAGCTGTCCTTCAGGTTCGCGCGCCCCTCGCGCAGCGACTTCACCTCCGCGCCCGACAGCACGATCCCCGCCTCGAAGCGCTCCTCGATGAAGTAGTCGTGGCGCGCCTTCCGGTTGTCCGCAATGAGCTTTTCGCCCTGCTGCCGCGCCATGGCCGAAGCGCCGTAGCACACACCGAAGAGCGCCGCTTGCGTTCGAACGCGGTGCGCGACAACCAGAGCACGCGGCCGAAGCGACGGCCGTCGAACGCACATGCTGGTCGCGATCGCGCTCACCGTCTTCTCCGTCGTGCTGATGCTCGCCGGCGGCCTCGCGATGCTGCGCGCGAGCGGCCGCGTCGAGCGCCGCTCCGGTCCGGAGGTCGGGCGTGCCGTCGTCGAGCAGTCGATGGCCGAGCCGCCGCAGCCGGGCGAGCTCGCGAGCGCCCGGCGCACGGCGTTTCGCGGCAAGGCGGCGTCGGTCGAGGCCGAGACGTCCCTCGACATGGCGGAGTTCAAGCGCCTCCTCCTCGCCCGCCGCTGGTCGCGCGTGCTGCCCTCGCTGCTCATGATCGCCGGGATGCTCGGCTTCATGATCTTCGGGGCGGTCGCGCTCCTGATCGCCCTCGATCAGAAGCTGACCGGCGCGCTCATGCTGCTGGTCGCGCTCTACGCCGTCGTGCGCATCGCTCGCGACTTCGCGCGCGCTTGACGGGCGCCTTTGCGTCGGACACGTCGGAGCGCGGCGGGTACGGCGCGTGAGCGAGCCCGGCGACTCCTGTCGGAGTCCGCCTCTGTCTGTCTCAATTCAAAGGAAGGCCGACTCCTCCAACGTCGCTGCCGTGCTCGCTCACGCACCGCCCCCACCGCATGCACGAGGTGCCGTCCGAACGCGCCGTTCCATCGGCCGATTTGCCGGTGGCCGCTCGCGCGGCTCGCCGCGCGACGCTGCGGCAGCAAGGCGGCCAGCTCTACCTCCCCACCCCACTGCCCCAGTGCGACCGCTTCCGGCCGCCGGCGGCGGCCGGAAGCGGGAGCGCGGGCGGACGCGCGCCGATCGGTACGCCGCGCGGGCGGGCGGGTCGGTGCGTGTGCGAGCACGGCAGCGACGTTGGAGGACGCGCCCTTCATCATCCACGAGAAAATAGAAGGGCGCGTCCGACAGGAGTCGCCGGGCTCGCACACGCGCCGGCCCGCCCGCGCAGAAACGCAACCGCTAGACCACGACGCGAAACACCGCGACGATCACGCGCTCAGACGAACGTGCGGCGGACGGATGCGGTTGCGCTCGTCCACCATCACGATCTTCGGCTCGTGCTTGCGCGCCGACTCCTCGTCGAGCCACGTGAACGCGCCGATGATGACGAGGTCGCCGGGCGCGACCTTGCGAGCGGCGGCGCCGTTCACGCACACGATGCCGGAGCCGGCGGGGCCTTCGAGGGCGTAGGTCTCGAAGCGCTCGCCGTTGTTCACGTCCCAGACGTGCACGGCCTCGAACTCGATCAGGTCCATCGCTTCCATGAGCGACTTGTCGATCGTGATCGAGCCCTCGTAGTTGAGGTTCGCCTCGGTCACGGTCGCGCGGTGGATCTTGCCGCGCAGGAGCTTCCGCACGGCGGTGGGAGCGTTCTGCCGGATGGCGATCGTCTCGGGCATGGCGGACCTCACCGGGCCTCCGCGCTCGCGGGCGCGGGGAAATCGTTCGCGATCGCGCGCGGAGCCGTCTCCGCGGGATCGAGGCAGGCGTTGTCGATGAGCCGGACGCCTTCGACCCAGACGGCGACCGCGAGCTGCGCCGGCGCGTCGACGCGCGCGACCGGCTCGAGCGTCGCGCGATCGCACACGACGGCGTACTCGAGCCGGGCGCGCGGCTCCTCGCCGACCCGGCGCGCGAGCGCGCCGGCGATCGCCTCGCTCGTGCGCGCGCCTTCGGCGACGGCGCGCCGCGCGGCATCGAGCGCGGCCGGCACGATGCGCGCCGCGCGCCGCCCTTCCGCCGACAGGCGCGCGTTCCGGCTGGACATCGCGAGCCCGTCGGCCTCGCGCACGATCGGCGCGCCGACGACGTCGACCGCGAAGTCGAGATCGCGCGCCATGCGGCGGACGACGGCGAGCTGCTGGTAGTCCTTCTCGCCGAAGACCGCGACGTGCGGCTTGACGGCGTGGAAGAGCTTCGCGACGACCGTCGTCACGCCGCCGAAGTGCCCCGGGCGGTGCGCGCCGCAGAGGTGCGACGTGAGCCGGTCGACCGCGACCGACGTCACGAACTCCTCCGGGTACATCTCGCGCGGATCGGGCGCGAACAGGACGTCGACGCCCGCTTCCGCGAGCAGCCGGCGATCGCGCTCCGGATCGCGCGGGTAGGAGACGAGATCCTCCTCGCGATCGAATTGGATCGGGTTCACGAAGATCGAGACGACGACCCGATCGCCGCGCCGGCGCGCCTCGCGCACGAGCGCGAGGTGGCCCTCGTGGAGGTAGCCCATCGTCGGCACGAAGGCGATGCGGAGGCCTCCGGCGCGCTGGCGATCGGCCCAGGCCTGCATCTCGGCGACGCGGTCGATCTCGGCGAGGCGCGCGGGGACGCGCTCGCTCGAGCCCGGCGCGTGGTAGCACTCGCCGTCGCTCGGGAAGGCGCCGGAGCGGACGTCGCCCGCGTACGACGCGACCGCCGACGTCACGAGCGCGCCCAGGTCGGCGTAGCGCCGGACGAAGCGCGGCTTCCGATCGCCGGCGTCGAGCCCGAGGAGGTCGTGCATGACGAGGACCTGACCGTCGCAGTGCGGCCCGGCGCCGATGCCGATCGTCGGGATGTCGAGCTCGTCGGTGATCTCGCGCGCGAGCTCGAGCGGGACGCCTTCCAGCACGATCGCGAACGCGCCCGCGTCGGCGACGGCGCGCGCGTCGTCGCGTACGCGGCGGCGGCTCGCCTCGTCGCGCCCCTGCACCTTGTGGCCGCCCATCCGGTGCACGCTCTGCGGCGTGAGCCCGACGTGCCCGCAGACCGGGATGTCGGCGCGCACGAGGGCGCGGATCGTCGCGGCCTGCGCGACGCCGCCCTCGAGCTTGACGGCTTCCGCGCCCGCCTTGATGAGGCGCCCGGCGCTCACGAGCGCGTCGCGGCGGCTCGTCTGGTAGCTCAGGAACGGCAGGTCGCCGAGGACCAGCGCCCGCGGCTGCGCCTTCGCGACGAGGCGCACGTGGTACGCCATCTCGTCGAGCGTGACCGGCAGCGTCGACGACTCGCCCTGCACGACCATGCCGAGGCTGTCGCCGACGAGCAGGATGTCGACGCCGGCGCGGTCGATCAGGCGCGCGAAGGTCGCGTCGTAGGCCGTGACCATCGTCAATCGACGACGGCCGGCTTCTCCTTTGCCCGACGAGTCCTGGCCGCGCTTCGCGGCGATGACGTCCGGGACGGTGATCTTGCTCACGATCGAACCTCCCGGACCGGATCGGAAGGCCGTGAGCGCATCCGGCGCGCGGCGCGCGCCCTTTGCGATCCTCGGCTCGGTGGTCCCCGCACCCGCGCGCGCGCCTCGCAGGACGCGCACGTCGAGCATGCGCCGGGGCTCCACCTCGCCCCTGCCCGTCCCGGTCCAGCTCGGCCGCCCGGCCGCTTCAGCGGCTCGGGACGGCAGTTACCTGGATCCCAGCGGTATGTAGTGCTGCACCCCGTGCTTGACGCCCCGGATCTCTCGGAGCAGGTCGACGAGTTCGTCGCCGTTCCCGAGAAAATCGATCTCGGAGCTGTTCACGACCAAGAGGGGTGCGTCCTCGTACGAGTGGAAGAACTTTCTGTATGCCTCGGTCAGCGAGCGCAGGTACTCCGGCGCGATTCGGCGCTCGAAATCCCGGTTTCGCTTGCGAAGCCGCTGGAGCAGAACCTCCGGCCGCGCCTCGAGGTAGACGACGAGGTCGGGCTTTCGGATCCGCACGTGGTCGGGGTTCGCCACCGCCCGGGCCAGCTCGCCGTACAGCGCGAACTCGTCCTTGCCGAGCGTGAGGCGGGCGAAGATTTCGTCCTTGGCCCACAGGTAGTCGCAGACCACCGGGCGCGCGTCGTCGGCGCGCGCCGCGATCCGCGCCTGCTGCTCGAGCCGAAGCAGCAGGAAGCGAAGCTGCGTGGGGAGGCCGTGCCGATCGGGGTCGCCGTAGAACGAGCGCAGAGAGACGTTCCGATCCGCCGGATCGAACTCGAGATCTGCGCCGAGCTCCTCGGCGAGAATCTTGGCGAGCGAGGTTTTGCCAACGCCAATCGGCCCTTCGACGACGATGTACTTCAACCGGCCACCCCGCCGCACCGCCGGTCTGTGGATAACACAGCGGCCGAGGGGGGTAAACAGCGTTTCGCCCAGAACGTGCATTGACTGCCGCCGTAGAACTTGATCGGTTCGGCGGTCCGAGCGGCCCGTCGCCACTCGGCTCGGGCGCACCCCCCGAAGGAGCGCCGGGCAGCGCAACTCGGAAGGTCGACCGCACCACTCACGCTCGCCTCGCGGGCCGGGAGAAACCGATGAACCTGCGACCGTCACCCGCGGCACGAGCCCTCGGCCGCCTGTCGCTCCTTGCGCTGGTCGTCGCGGCGATTGCGCTGCCGTCGGTCGCGCGCGCTCAGCTCTCGGGCGCGAGCGGAACGACGACCGGGTCGAGTTGCTCCGGTGGAAACGACTCCGACGGCTTCTGCGGATTCTCGCGCGGCTTCACGGCGAGCACGGGCACGACGTTCACGAGCCGATACGCCTGGAACGTCAACGCCGACACCGGCGCGAGCAGCACGCGCGACGAGAGCAGCAACGCGCAGCACAATCTCACCTTCAACGCGATCGCACCGGGCGGGTATCGACTCGACATCTCGACGTCGCGGGTCGGCATGATCCAGCGCAACTCGGACATCGTCGGCTGCGACGGCCAGGCGCACACGAGCGGCATCACCGGCACGTCGAACGTCGCTCTCAGCTCCGGCACGCTGAGCCTCGGCAGCCCGGCCGACGTCGGGAACGGCGGCGGAGACGACCAGATCGGATTCGGCCCTCCGGATCAGGCGAGCTCGGCCGTGATCTTCCGAACGAGCAACAACGTCGCGCAGAGCCATTCGCTCACGTTCACGTGGAACGGCTCCGTCCGCAGCAACTCGTGCGAGGCGGGGATTCGACAGGGCGAGCAGAACGGATCGACGACGAGCTGCGGCGCCTGCGAGTACGACGGCATTCCTTCGCGGACCCAGTCGAACGACGGGCACTTCGTGACCGTGTCGTTCACCTCTCTGTGCGGCAACGGCACGATCGACGCGTCGGTGGGCGAGCAGTGCGATCTCGGCGTCGCGAACGGAAGCTCGACGTCCTGCTGCACCTCGACCTGCCAGTTCCGCGCCGGGGGCCAGACGTGCCGGCCGACCGCGGGCCTCTGCGACGTCGCGGAGACCTGCACGGGATCGAGCTCGGCCTGCCCCGCCGACGGCTTCGCGTCGAGCGGCGTCTGCCGGCCGGCGGCCGACGAGTGCGACCAGGCCGACAGCTGCAACGGCTCCGGCGTCAATTGTCCCGCCGACGTCAAGAAGCCGAGCGGCACGAGCTGCACCTCCGACGGCAACCCGTGCTCGCTCGACCAGTGCGACGGGACGAACAACGCGTGCCAGCATCCGGCGGGCAACGCCGGGGCGACCTGCCGCGGGTCGGCCGGCATCTGCGACGTCGTCGAGACCTGCACCGGCTCCAGCACCGTGTGTCCGACCGACGGCTTCCTCCCGAGCACGTCGGTCTGTCGGGGAAGCGCGGGAGAATGCGATTCGACGGAGAACTGCAGCGGCTCGTCGGCCGCCTGTCCCGCGGATGCGAAGAAGTCGGCCGGCACGTCTTGCACGGCGGACAGCAACCCGTGCTCGCTCGATCAGTGCGACGGCTCGAGCAACGCCTGTCAGCATCCCGCGGGGAACGCCGGCGCGGTCTGCCGCGGTGCGACCGACGTCTGCGACGCCGTCGAGACCTGCACCGGCGCGAGCACCACGTGTCCCGCAGACGGGTTCCTCTCGTCGAGCACCGTCTGCCGCGGCTCGGCGGGCGCGTGCGACGTGGCGGAGAACTGCACCGGATCGGGCCCCGCTTGCCCGGCGGATGCGCTCCAGCCGTCGTCGTTCGTGTGCCGCGGCTCGGCGGGAGCTTGCGACGTCGCCGAGAGCTGCACGGGCTCCAGCGTGGATTGCCCGGCCGACGGCTTCCAGCCGTCGACGCTCGAGTGCCGCGCCTCGGCCGGCGTCTGCGACGTCGCCGAGAACTGCACCGGGTCGAGCGCGGCCTGCCCCGCGGACGGCTTCGCTCCGAGCACGACCGTGTGCCGGGGTGCGGTCGGCGATTGCGACGCCGCCGAGACGTGTGACGGCGCGAGCGCACCCTGCCCGGCCGACGCCGTGCAGCCGACCGGCACGGTGTGTCGCTCGCAGGCGGGCGCCTGCGACGTCGCGGAGAGCTGCGACGGCTCGTCGACCGCCTGCCCCTCGGACGCCTTCGAGCCGTCGACCACCGTGTGCCGGCCGTCCGCGGGCGTGTGCGACGTCGCGGAGAGCTGCACCGGCACCGGCGCGGCATGCCCGGCGGACGCCTTCGAGCCTTCCTCGACGGTGTGCCGCGCAGCGACCGGCGCCTGCGACGTCGCGGAGAGCTGCCCCGGCTCGGCCGCCGCCTGCCCCTCCGACGCGGTCGCGCCGACGTCGACGGTGTGCCGACCGGCGGCGGGCGCGTGCGACATCGCCGAGAGCTGCGACGGCTCCGCGAAGTCGTGCCCGGCGGACCAGACGTCCCCCGACACCGACGCCGACGGGCAGTGCGATCAGATCGACAACTGCGAGACGGTCGCGAACGCCGGTCAGGCCGACGCGGACGGCGACGGCCTCGGCGACGCGTGCGATCCGTGCACGAACACCGGTACGAGCGTCGCGTACCTGAAGCGCATCGCGCTCCAGAAGATCCTCTCGCCCACGGGAGACGACAAGCTCCTCATGAAGGGCACGGTCGCGATCCCGACGACCCCGACGATCAATCCGGTCGCCAACGGGGCGCGCGTGATCCTGACCGACGGGCAGGATACCCAGCTGCTCGACGTCATCGTGCCGGGCGGCGCGTACTCCTCTTCCACGAAGACCGGCTGGCGGGCGAATCCGCCCGGCACGCGATTCGTGTACAAGAACGCGTCGCCGACCCTCGCGAACCCGATCCAGGGCATCACGATCTCGAGCAGCGCGCGGACGCCCGGCGTCTACAAGTTCGCGGTGCGCGGCAAGAACGGCGCCTTCCCGGCGTCGCCGGCCACGGTGCCCCTCGCCGGGACGTTCGTGATCGATTCGCCGACCGCCGAGACCGGTCAGTGTGGCGAGATCACGTTCGCCTCCAGCGCCGCGTGCAAGTTCAACAAGCCGCAGAGCTCGGTGAACTGTAAGTGAGGTGACCGCCGGGAGCGGACGGCTCCGCCGTCGCTCCCGGCGCGCCGTCTCGCCAACCGCTTGCTCGAGCCGGGAAACGGATCCAGACCGGGCGGAGCGCCATGCCGCGGCTCGCGCTCATCGGGTATGCCCTGTTCGCCGTGCTCGCCTTCGGATGGCGAAGCGTGCGGCAGTGGCGGCGGACCGGATCCACCGGCTTCCGCGGCTTCAGCGGCCGCCCCTTCAGCGCGGAGTGGTGGGGCGGTGGGCTCTTCGCGCTGGCGCTCGTCGCGGCGCCGCTGGCCGCCGCGCTCGATCTGCAGGGCGCCCTGGCGCGCGTCGCGGCGCTCGATCGGCCTTCGGTGCGCGCGATCGGCTGTTTCGCGTTCGTGGCCGGGGTCGCGGGCACGCTGTGGGCGCAGGTCGCGATGGGCGACTCCTGGCGCGTCGGCGTCGATCCCGCCGAGCGCACGGCGCTCGTGACGGAGGGGCCGTACCGGAGCGTCCGGAACCCGATCTACACGTTCATGGTGATCGCCGCGGCCGGGCTCGCGTGCTTGACGCCGAACGCGCTCGCGCTGGCCGCGGTCGCGGTGCTCGCCTTCGCGGTGCGGCTCCACGTCACGCGGGTGGAGGAGCCCTACCTCGAGCGCGTGCACGGCGAAGCGTACCGAAGCTACCGCGCGGGCACCGGCCGGTTCGTGCCGGGCATCGGGCGCTGATCGGCCGGGCGCGCGCCCGACGGCGCGCCCGGCCGATCAGCCGAGACGGTCGCCGGCGCGGACGCCGGCCTCCGCCGCCCAGTCGGCGCCCTTCACCTTGCCGGCCGAGCCGCGGACGCGGCCGAACGCGATGGCGCCCGCGTCCGCGCCCTCTCCCGCGGCGACGACGAGCCCGCGCTCGTCGATCGCGAGCACGGTGCCCGGCGCCGCGCCCGGCGCGGCCGCGCGCCGCGCGTCGTACAGCCGAAGCGTCTCGCCGCCACGGCGCGTGTGCGCGCCGGGCTGGGGGTCGCAGCCGCGGACGAGGTCGTAGACCTCGCGCGCCGGGCGGTCCCAGCGCACGGCGGCGTGCTCGTCCGTACAGAGCGGGTCGTAGGTCGCGCGGCTCTCGTCCTGCGGGATGCGGGGCGCCCTTCCCGATGCGACGAGATCGACCGCCTCGACCATGCCGGCGACGCCGGGCTCGAAGATCTTGTCGAAGTAGAGCGATCCCGCCGTGTCGTCCGGGCCGATCGCGATCTCGCGCTGGAGCAGGATCGGCCCCGTGTCGATGCCGGGGTCCGTCCAGAAGACGGTGAAGCCGCCGCGCGTCTCGCCGCGGATGAGCTGCCACGCGAGCGCGCTGCCGCCGCGATAGCGCGGCAGGAGCGAGGGATGGAAGCAGAGCGTCCCGAGCCGCGGCGCATCGATCACCGCCGGCGGGATGATCTTCGTGACGAACGCGAGGAGCTCGAGGTCCGGCGCGAGAGCGCGCACCTCGTCGGCGACCGCCGGATCCTTGTACGTCGCCGGCGTCCGCACCGGGATGCCGCGCTTCTCCGCCTCGGCGGCCAACGGATCGGGCTTGCCGGCCTTGGCCGGCGGTGCGTAGGCGGCCGCGATCTCGTGTCCCCGCTCGGCGAGCCCGGCGAGGACGCGCTGCCCGAACGCCGCCTGTCCGACGATCACGAGACGCATCGTAAGAAGCGAATATGGCGCGCGACGCTTGGCTTTCCAAGCTCCTTTGGTGGATGCTACAGAGCGCCGGAAGTCGAGCACTTGAACCGACCCTTCGGAGGTGGAACGGCCTATGGCTTCGATGCGGACCTGGATGTGGATCGCGACGGCTCTCGCCGGCGGCAGCTCGCTGCTCCTGAGCGCCTGTAGCTCCTGCGAGCCCGAGAAAGCGCCCGCCCCCGCGGCGACCCCGGCTCCGGTCGCGGCGGCCCCGGGCCAGCCGCCGGCTGCACCGATGGCCAACGCCACTCCAGGCGAGCTCGTCGTCGACGAGCTGTACGTCGACGCCGAGGCCGACCCCGACGAGGGCACGCCGCCTCTCACGGTGAAGTTCACGTCGACGGTGGAGGACGCGACCGGCGCCGTGAGCTGCGAGTGGGACTTCGGGGACGGCTCGGCGAAGTCGACCGAGATGAACCCGAGCCACACCTACGACAAGGTCGGCGACTACGTCGCGACGCTCCGCTGCAAGGACTCGAAGGGCATCGAGGGCGAGACCGAGATCGACGTCACCGCTTACGAGGAGGAGTGACGCGCCCGCGCGGGACGGGCGCGCGCGCTCCGCGCCGCCCCCGTCCCGCGCCGTCGCCTTCCTCGATCCACCGCAGCGCGGCCGCGACGTCCCGCCCGAGGCGCGAGATCGCCGCCGCCTCGCGCAGGAGCGCGTTGTTGACCTCGAGCTCGACGTACTCGATGCCGGCCGCGGTCGCGTGCCGGCGCGCGCTGTAGATGAGGCCCGCCAGGCCCGAGTACGGCTCGTTGTAGCGCACCCGGTAGCCGGCGCGGCGTAGAGCGCTCCCGAGCCGGTGCGCGAGGCGCGGGTACGCGTCGAAGAGGACGCCGACGTCGAAGTCGCGACGGACGCCGTTCATCTCGGGGGTGAAGCTGTGGAGCGCGAGGAGGCGCGGGCGAGCCGCGCCCGGGCGGTTCGCCGCGCGCGCGAGCATCCGCTCCACCGCCGCGTGGTACGGCTCGTAGAACGCGGCGATCCGCCTTCGCCGCTCGGCCGCCGAGACGCGCGCGTTGCCCGGCACGGGAATGCCGTCGCTCACGCCGAGGATGAGGCTCGGGTCGCGGACGTCGCGGTTGCAGTCGACGACGAGGCGCGACCAGCGCGACGCGACCCAGGGCGCCCCGAGCCGGCCCGCGACGTCCCGCTGCAGCGCGTGCGCGCCGATGTCCCAGCCGATGTGGTCCTGGAGCGAGCGGCGCGGGAGCCCGAGCGCGCGATAGGGCCGCGGCACCGCGGCGCTCGCGTGCTCGCAGGTGAGGACCCAGCCGGTGGCGCGCGCCGTCGATCGCCGCGACGTCGAGCGTCGCGCCCTCGCCGCCGGGCGCGGCCTCACTGCCTGAGGTGCTTGTCGAAGAACGCCAGCAGGCGCTTCCAGGAGTCCTGCGCCGCGGCCGCGTGATACGAGGGTCGCTCGTCGCAGAAGAAGCCGTGGTCGGCGCCCGGGTACACGACGACCTCCGCGTCCTTCCCGAGCGCCGCGAGGCGCTCCTTCACGAGCGCGACCTCGTCGGGGGGGATGAAGGCATCCTGGTCGCCGTAGAAGACGAGCAGCGATCCGCGGATCCCGGCCGCGTCGTCGATCGGCGGATGCGGCGTGCGCTCGCTCGGCATCATCACGCGCCCGATCCCGCCGCCGTAGAACGGCGCAGCGGCGCGGAGCGGCAGGTGGCAGGCCGACAGGAACGAGACGCGGCCGCCCATGCAGAAGCCCGTGATCCCGATGCGACCGGCGCGGATCCCCGGCTGGCGCTCCAGCCACTGCATGGTCGCGCGGATGTCGTCGACGATCTTCCGGTCGTCGAGCTGCATCATGAGGCCGATGGCCTTCTGCAGGTCGCCGTAGCCGGCGACGCGGTCGTCGGCGCGGTAGTAGAGGTCCGGCGCGATCGCGAGGTAGCCCTCGCGCGCGATGCGCTCGGTCACCGAGCGGATGTGGTCGTTCAGGCCGAAGGCTTCCATGACGACGATCACGCCGGGAAACGGCCCCGGGCCGTCCGGTCGCGCGACGTGCGCCGGCATGCGGCCGTCGGCGGCCTGGATCTCGACCTTCTCGCCCTTCGCGTTCATGACCCCTCCCTGCTCGGATGCAATTCCCGCTCGGGAGGTTGTTCCCCGGAAAGGTGCGATGCAAGCGAGGTCGCGAGGCGGCGTGAGCGGGCGACCGACGTGTCGTCGACCCGCCGTCCGGCGACCTCGCGGCGGACGGCCGGGCGCGCGTTCGAACCCCGTTTGACACTCCGAGGACTGCGGGCCTATCTCTAAAACGCCTTTTGCAAAAGGCAGGCGTCCTTCCGAACCCAACGACCCGGAGCCTCCGTTTCGCATGGTACGTCGCGAGAAGACCAACTACGTCATCCAGTCCGTCGCGCACGCGCTCGACGTGCTCGAGCAGTTCTCGGGCGACACCGAGGAGCTCGGCGTGACCGACCTGTCCAAGCGCCTCAAGCTCCACAAGAACAACGTCTTCCGTCTGCTCGCGACCCTCGAGTCGCGCGGCTACATCGAGCAGAACAAGGCGACCGAGAACTACCGTCTCGGCATTCGCTGTCTCCAGATCGGCCAGACCTACGTGAACCAGATGGGGCTTCTCCGGCAGGCGAAGCCGATCATGGAGTCGGTCGTGAAGCGCTGCAGCGAGACGGTCTACCTGAGCCTGCTGCGGAGGGGCGTCGTCGTGCCGCTCCAGTCGGTCGAGGCCGATCGCCCGGTGCGGATCATCTCGCTCCTCGGCCAGGCGCTCCCGCTCCACTGCACGGCGGCGGGCAAGGTGCACCTCGCCTTCGAGTCCGAGGAGGAGATCAAGAACGCGCTTCCCGAGGCGCTCACCAAGCACACCGACAACACGATCGTCCGGCGAGCGGACCTGATCGCCGACCTCCGCGTCGTCGCCGAGCGCGGCTGGGCCCTCGAGTCGGGCGAGTTCCTCCCCGACCTCCGCTCGATCGCGGTGCCGATCCGCGACTACACGCGGACCGTCGTCGGCAGCCTCTCGATCACCGCGCCCGAGTACCGCCTTCCGCTCGACCGGGTGGAGCGCGAGGTGGCGCCGATCGCCCTCAACGCCGGGCGCGACCTCTCGAGCCGCCTCGGCTACAACGCGTAGGGAAGCGGACGCTCGCCGGCGCGGGCGGCGGCGGCCGCGATGGCGCAGAAACGCCGCTAATCGGACGGGCCGCGCAGCATAACGCCCGGCTTTGACTGCCCCGGGCGCCATGTTATCCACCCCAGTTCATTGCGCGGGCGCGCTCGCTGCCCGCCGTTCGCCCGACGCAACGGAGGAAGCCCGGCGTGAAGATCCTCGTACCGATCAAGCGCGTGCCCGACCCCCAGACGAACATCGCAGTCAAGCCGGACGGCTCGGGCATCGTCACCGACAACGTCAAGTTCGTGATCAACCCGTTCTGCGAGATCGCCCTCGAGGAAGCGCTCCGCATCAAGGAGAAGCAGGGCGGCGCCGAGGTCGTCCTCGTCTCGATCGGGGCGAAGGTGACGCAGGAGCAGCTCCGGACCGGCCTCGCGATGGGAGGTGACCGCGCGATCCTGGTCCTCGCCGACTCCGAGCTCGATTCCGCGACGACCGCCGCGGTGCTGAAGAAGATCGTCGAGACCGAGTCGCCCGACCTCGTCATCCTCGGCAAGCAGGCGATCGACGACGACGCGAACCAGACCGGCCAGATCCTCGCGGCGTCGCTCGACTGGCCGCAGGCGACCTTCGCGTCCAAGGTCGAGTTCTCGGCCGACAAGAAGGAGGTCACGGTCACGCGCGAAGTCGACGGCGGCCTCGAGACGGTCGCGTTCGCGCTCCCCGGCGTGATCACGACCGACCTCCGCCTGAACGAGCCGCGCTACGCGTCGCTGCCCGGCATCATGAAGGCGCGCAAGAAGGAGCTGAAGGAGATCCCGCTCGCCGACTTCGGCGTCGGCGGCGCCGCCAAGGTGAAGACCCTCAAGCTCGCGCCGCCGCCGAAGCGCTCCGCCGGCCGCAAGGTCGAGACCGTTCAGGAGCTCGTCAACCTGCTCCACACCGAAGCCAAGCTCATCTAGCGCCGCGCGCGGACGCACGAGGAAGAACGAATCATGGCCAACGTCCTGGTGTTCATCGAGCACGCCCACGGGAAGCTCCCGAAGACCTCGCTGGTCGCGATCGGCGCTGCGCTCGACGTCGCGAACAAGCAGAAGCTCGACGCGGCCGCCGTCGTGCTCGGCAAGGGCATCGACGGCGTCGCGGCCGAGGCCGCAGCGCACGGCGTCGGCAAGGTGATCGCGGTCGAAGACGACCGGCTCGAGCACAACGTCGCGGACGTCACCGCCAAGGCGATCGCGCACGTCGCGAAGCAGCTCGGCTCGGCCTGGGTCGTCGGCGCCGCGACCGCCGTCGGCAAGGACGTGTTCCCGCGCGTCGCCCTCCTGCTCGATGCCGGAATGGCGAGCGACGTCACGTCGTTCAACGACGACGGGACGATCGTCCGGCCGACGTACGCCGGCAACGTGCTCGCGACCGTCGCCGTCGAAAGCCCCGTCAAGGTCGTCACGGTGCGCGGCACGGCGTTCGAGCCGGCGCCGAAGGCTTCGGCGGCGGCCGCGGTCGAGAAGGTGGTGCTTCCGGCCGACGTCCAGGGACGCACGAAGTTCGTCTCCTTCGCCGAGACCAAGAGCGATCGGCCGACGCTCGGCGACGCGACGATCGTCGTCTCGGGCGGACGCGGCCTCAAGTCGGGCGAGAACTTCACGACCGTCCTCGAGCCGCTCGTCGACGCGCTCGGCGCCGCGATGGGCGCGTCGCGCGCCGCGGTCGACGCGGGCTTCGTCCCGAACGACCTCCAGGTCGGACAGACCGGCAAGGTCGTCGCGCCGCAGCTCTACGTCGCCGTCGGCATCTCGGGCGCGATCCAGCACCTCGCCGGCATGAAGGACTCGAAGGTGATCGTCGCGATCAACAAGGACGGCGACGCCCCGATCTTCAGCGTCTCGGACTACGGCCTGGTCGCCGACCTCTTCAAGGCCGTGCCGGAGATGACGGAAGAGGTGAAGAAGCTGAAGGCGCACTGAGCGCGCTCGCGCCGCGCGACCTCGTCTCGCGCGTTCGGTCCTGGGGGGCCGCGGTTCCACCGCGGCCCTTTTCTTTTTCTGCCGGCGTGCGACGGACGAGATCCGGGCTATTGACGTACCATCGGTATTCGGATACCGACGGTATCTCAATGGCGATGCGCCGGCTACCGGTACGCAGGACCCGCAGCGAGGCGAAGGAGGACACGCGGGCGCGCCTCCTCGCCGCCGCCCGCCGCGTGTTCGTGCGCGAGGGCTTCCACGGCGCGACCGTCGACATGGTCGCGGCCGAGGCCGGCTTCACGAAAGGCGCCGTCTACTCGGCATTCACGAGCAAGGCGGACCTCTTCCTCGCCGTCTACGAGCAGCGCATGCGGGAGCGCTCCGCCGCGATCGCCCGGCGCCTCGCCGAGGTGCCGGCGGAAGAGGTGACCGACGTCGCGTGGCGGACCTGGGCGGAAAGCCTCCGTCGCGACCGCACGTGGCACCTCGTGCTGATCGAGTTCTGGGTGTTCGCCGCGCGCGACCGGGAGACCCGCGCCCGCTTCGCGCGTCTCCACGGCGAGATGCGCTCCGCGATCGCCCGCGAGATCGCGGCCGCGCGCGCGGCGGGCCGCAGCGGCGCGATCGACGCCGACGCGATCGCACGCGCGCACATGGCGCTCGGGAACGGGTTCGCGCTCGAGGCATTCCTCGAGCCCGAGATCGCAACCGGCTCGGCCTACGAGGACGCCGCCACGGCTCTGAACGCGGCGCTGGTGGAGCCGGCGGCCGAGCCGCTCCGGAGGGCGAAGCGATGAGTGTCCGAGCACATCTGCGACGGATTCCGCAGGTCATGTCCGCGATGCGGCGCGCCCGCGCCGATGCACCGCACGAGCGTCTCGCCCCGGCCGCTCTCCGCGCGCTCCAGGGAGAGCGGCTGGGCGAGGTCGTCCGCTTCGCCGCCGAGCGCTCGCCGCTCTACCGCGAGCTCTACCGCGGCGTGGACCTGCGCGGCCCGATCGCGCTCGCATCGCTCCCGACGACGGGCAAGCCGCTCCTCATGGACGCCTTCGACGACTGGGCGACCGATCGCCGGATCCGGCGCGCCGAGGTCGAGTCCGCTCTGCCGGCGATCGAGCGCGGCGCGCTCCACCTCGGCGAGTACCAGGTCTGCTCGACCGGCGGCACGTCCGGGCGCCGGGGGCTGTTCCTCTGCTCGCGCGCCGACTGGACGGCCGCCCTCGGCGCGTTCTTCCGCTACACCGCGCTCGTCGGCACCTCGCCGCGCGTGCCGCGCCGGCGGATCGCGCTCGTCACGACCGTGAGCCCGCTCCACATGTCGGCGCGCTTCGGCGCGTCCACGGACGTCGGCCTCCACCGCGTCGCCCGCTTCGACGCGCGTCGCCCGCTGTCCGACGTCGTCGCCGGCGTGCAGGCATTCCAGCCGACCTCGCTGAACGGCTACCCCTCGATGCTCGCCCTCCTCGCCGGCGAGCAGCTCGCGGGCCGCCTCTCCATCGCTCCCGAGACCATCTCCACGACGAGCGAGGTACGGACGCCCGAGATGGAGGAGCGCATCGTCGCCGCCTGGGGCGTGCGGCCCTTCGACGTGTACGCGACGACCGAGACCGGAATCACCGCGGTCGACTGCGAGCACCACGCGGGACGGCACGTCTTCGAGGACTACGTCGCGATCGAGAACGTCGACGCCGACGGGCGCCCGGTGCCCGACGGCAGCCCCGGCGCGAAGCTGCTCGTGACGAACCTCTGGAACCGGACCCAGCCCGTCATCCGGTACGAGCTGTCCGACATGGTCGTCGTCGAGTCCGGGACGTGCGCGTGCGGTCGCACGCTGCGCCGGCTCGTCGCGCTCGACGGACGCGCCGACGACGTGCTCCTGCTGCCGGCTCGTTCCGGCGGCACGATCGCGGTGCATCCGCTCGCGGTGCGGAGCCCCTTCGCCGCGAACGAGGCGGTGCGCCAGTACCAGGTCGTCTACGACGGAAGGGAGCTGACGGTGCGGGTCGTGCCGCAGCCGGGCGCGGACCCCGAGCAGCTCGTCCAGCGCGTGCGGCACGACGTCGCGGCGAAGCTCGCCAACGCCGGCGCCGTTGCGCCGCCGATCGCCGTCGAGCTCGTCGCCGACCTCGCGCGCGACGGCGGCACGAGCGGCAAGCTCAAGTTGATCGAGGTCCGGGCAGCGGGCGCGCCGGCGTCCGGAGAGGCGACGGTCGCGCCGCTGCCCGGTCAGCGCGCTGCAGCCGCGGTCTGAGCCCTCCGAGCGTTCTTGCACGCGCGGACAGCGCAGCCCGATCGGCGCGCGCGCCCGTCGCCGCGTGCGCGTGAAAGCAAACCACCCGCGTCGCGCGACGCGGCGGCCGCCCGCCGACCCGTGCCTTTTCGCGGTGTTCTGTGTACAGGAACCGGCATGCACCCCGAGCACGCCGCGAACGAGGAGACCCGACAGATCCTGTGGAACGCGCCCGATGCGTTCCACTGGTCTTTCTTGAATCCGTTCGGGCTCTTCCGCATCGGCGTCGCGTTTCTGCTCTTCGCGCTCTGGGGCGCCTCGATCCTGTATCCGCTCTGGCGCTGGTACCGCATCGTCCGGCTCGGGCAGCCGGAGAACCGCTTCGATCAGATCCCGCGGCGCCTCGCGCGCGCGCTCTTCGAGGGCTTCGGGCAGGGCCGCGTCGTGCGCGAGGAGCCGTCCGGCGTCGCGCACCAGGTGCTCTTCGTGTCGTTCCTCGTCCTCTTCATCGGGACGTCGCTCATCACCGTCGAGGAGGACACGCCGCTCAACTTCTACTACGGCGCGTTCTACGGCGCGTACAAGCTGATGATGGACCTCGCCGGCGTCGGGCTGATCGCGTCGGCGACGTACTTCCTCTACCGGCGTTACGCGGACCCGCCGCGCGCGCTCGCGCAGCCCGACAAGATGGCGTCGAGCTTCGAGAACGAGTCGGGCTACGGCTTCCCGCTCGTGATGCTCTGGCTGATCGGGCTCACCGGGTTCCTGCTCGAGGGATCGCGAATCGTGGCCGAGCCGCGGAGCTCGGACGGCCTCGCGTTCATCGGGCCCCTCTTCGCCGACGGCTTCCGCGCGCTCGGCGCCGGTGTCGGAACGCACTACGCGATCTGGTGGGTGCACCTCCTGATCGTGCTGTCGTTCCTCTACTCGATGACCTCGACGAAGCTCCGCCACATGTTCATCGGGCCCATCAACATCTTCTTCAAGCCGCTCGGACACGGGTACGAGAGCGGCTACCGCGCCCGCCCGATCACCGACTTCGAGACCGCGGAGACCTTCGGCGTCGAGAAGGTCGAGGAGTACACCTGGAAGCAGCTCCTCGACATGGCGGCGTGCCTCGAGTGCGGGCGCTGCACGCTCAACTGCCCGACCGTCAACACGCAGAAGGCGCTCAACCCGAAGCACCTCGTGATCGTGCAGCGCGAGCACCTCGCCGCGAAGAGCTCCTTCCTCTTCGCGCAGCTCGCGAAGTTCGGCTCCGTGAACGGCAGCGCCGAGGCGGGAGCCGTTGCCGCGACCGCCGCTCCGGCGAGCCTCGGCGCCGCTGCGGCAGCGGACGGCCCCGAAAGCGTCGCGACCGGCGGCGACCTCGCGCTCGCCGACGCCCCGCCGGTGCCCGAGCTCCTCGACGGCTCGGGACGCGACGTCGCCTGGCTCGCGCGCGCGGACATGATCGACGAGGTCGCGACCCAGCCGACGATCTGGGGCTGCACCACCTGCGGCTGGTGCGAGGAGGGGTGCCCGGTCGCGATCGAGCACATCCAGCGCATCGTCGACATGCGGCGACACACGGTGCTCGTCCGGAGCGACTTCCCGAGCGACCTCGCGAAGTCGTTCAAGGGCACCGAGACGCAGTCGAACCCGTGGGGCATCGCCGCCGATACGCGCGCCGCGTGGGCGGAAGGGCTCGACGTGCCGCAGATGGCGGAGCTCGGCGAGGACGAGCGCGTCGAGGTGCTCTACTGGGTCGGCTGCGCCGGATCGTTCGACGATCGCAACCAGAAGACGAGCCGCGCCCTCGTCAAGATCATGAAGGCGGCCGGCGTCAAGTTCGCGATCCTCGGGATGGAGGAGCAGTGCACCGGCGAGCCCGCGCGGCGTCTCGGCAACGAGTACCTGTACTTCACGCTCGCGCAGATGAACGTCGACACGCTGAACCGCTACAAGTTCGACAAGATCGTCACGCAGTGCCCGCACTGCTTCAACACGATCAAGAACGAGTACCCCGACCTCGGCGGCAAGTTCACGGTCGTCCACACCGCACAGTTCATCGAGAGCCTCCTGGGGGCGGGACGCATCAAGCTCTCGAAGGACTTCGTGCGGAAGAAGCTCGTCCTGCACGACCCCTGCTACCTCGCGCGCCACAACAACGTGCACGACGCCCCGCGCGCGATCCTCGACGCGATCCCCGGCATGCGGCGCGAGGACGTCGCCAACTCGCGACGGCGGACGTTCTGCTGCGGCGCGGGCGGCGGTCAGTTCTGGAAGGAAGAGGAGCACGGCACGCCGCGCATCAATGTGACGCGGATGGACCAGCTCCTCGGCGCCGCGCCCGACACGGTCGCGGTCGCGTGCCCGTTCTGCACGACCATGATCGGCGACGCCGCGAAGGCGAAGGGCCTCGAGGAAGACGTGCAGGTGAAGGACGTCGTCGAGCTCGTGGCGGAGTCGCTCGCCTGAGCCGCGCGCCCGCCGCCGCACCGGGCCGCGCGCGCACCGCCGGGCGCGTGGCCGCGGTCGCGCTCGCGATCGTCCTGCTCGCGGCATCGGCGTGCCGCGAGGCGAACGCCGACACGGTCGTCGTCCGCCCGCACGCCGGGAAGCCGATCGAGGTCACGGTCGAGGTCGCGGCGACGCCGCAGGCGCGCGAGCTCGGTCTCATGTACCGCGACCGCCTCGCCCCGGACGCGGGGATGCTCTTCGTCTTCCCGCGGAGCGAGCCGCAGTCGTTCTGGATGAAGAACACCCGGATCTCGCTCGACATCGTCTTCATCGCGGACGACGGCCGGATCGTCCGCATCCACCGCAAGACCGAGCCGTTCTCGGAGCGCGGCCTCCCGAGCGGAGAGCCGGTCCGCTACGTGCTCGAGGTGGAGGGCGGGTTCAGCGAGCGGGCCGGGTTGACCGAGGGCGACCGCGTCGACCTCGGTCGGCTCGCGAGCACGCCCGCCCGCTGAGCGGCGCGCTCGGCGCGGCCGCGATCAGCGCGGCGCCACCCACTCCGTGCCGTGCGACGTGCGGATGTCGCCGGCGTAGTACCCGATCGCCTCGCCCGTCGCGGACACGACCCGCAGCGATCCCTCGGCCATGTGCGCGCCCGGATCCCGCACCTCGCGGACCTGGCCGCCGGCGATGAGCTCCAGGAACGACGGCGCGACCAGGATCGCGTCGATCGCGACCGTCCGCGTGGTCGCGCGGAAGACCAACGTCCGCCCTCCGATCCGCTGCTCGCGCGGCGGGATCGCGATCTCCTGACCGTCGATCGGACCGACGGCGAGCGGCGGGCGCGGCTGCGGCTCCTTGAAGCTGTAGCCGACGTCGATGACGTCGCCCGTCGCGGTGCGCGCGTGCGACTCCACCCGGATCGTGCCGAAGTCCGGATCGCTCGCGCGCGCGACGTAGCGCACGCTGCTCGTCGACTCGATCGGGCTCGCGCGGGTCGGGTCGAGGTCGACGCCGCCGACGCGAACGGGCGGGTTGTCCTTCCGGTCGTAGACCGTGGTCGACTCCGAGCGCGTCGTGAGCTCGCGCATGTCGCCGCTGAAGTACGACCTCCAGTCGACGAGCGTTCGGCTCGTCGACACGCTGTGCGCGTACAGGACCTCCTCCGCGACCGCGCGCGGAACCGCCACGGCGGCCCACGTCCCGAGCACGGCCACCGCGAGCGCCGTACCGCCGCCGCGCGAGCGACGCATCAGAGGTTCGGCGGGCTCGGGAAGCGGACGTTCGCGATCGGGATGACCGGCTGGCGGTCGCTCGGCTCGCCGCCCGCGGAAACGGGCATCCGCGTCTCGTGCTCGACCTGCGCGATCTGCGCGCGCAGCGCGCGGATCTCCGCGACCAGCACGCCGTCGCGCGCGCGCTGCCATCCCACGACGAGCGCGATCGCCGCGACGAAGCCCGCGACCGCGACGATCGTCGACGGCCGCCCGAGGAGGGTCGCCGAGCGCCGAGCTCCGCCGCCGTCGTCGTGGGCCACGACCGCAGGCTCGGCGGCTTCGTCCGGCAGCGATCTCGCCGCCGACACCAGCGCGTCGAGGACGCGCGCGTCGTCGGCGCACGCGTGACACGCGGCGACGTGCGCCGTCAGGAGCTTCGCCTCCGCTCCGTCGACGAGGCCGGCGGACAGGAGCGCGAGCCGCTCGCCGACGACCGGATCGATGCACGCGAAGTCGCGCGCGCCGCCCCGTCGCGCTCCGCCCCGCGAGCGCAAGAGCCCGCGCTCGGACGATCTCGTGCGGAGGCGCCTCACGACCCCTCCGTGCGGTCGCCGAGGAGGCGCCGCAGCTCGGTCGCGAGCTTCCGGCCGCCGCGCTGGAGCATCAGGTAGACCGTGCTGCGCGGGCGTCCGGTGCGGCGCATCAGCTGCTCGACGGAGAGGCCGACGTAGACCCGGTCCCAGAAGAGCCGGACGTCGGAATCGTGCGATGTGTGCCGCCACGCGTCGAGCACCCGCTCCCGGACCTGGCGCTCTCCGAGCGCGTCGGCCGGATCGTCGCTCTCGCCGTCGTCGGACTCGACCCAGACGCCGCCGCCGAGGGCGCGCGTCCGCGCGCGCGCCTCCCGGCGCACGATCTCGACGTGGGCGTTCCGCATGATGCGCATGACCCAGCCGAGGAAGTCGCCGGTCGCGCGATAGGACGCGAGGCCGCGGACGACCCTCTCGAGCGTGTTCTGGAGGAGGTCCTCCGGGCCGTGCACGGCGAGCCCGCGCGCGAGGCGCGTCGCGAGCGCGCGGAGCCGCGGCTCGGCCTCCAGCGTCTCGACGAGGACGCGGAGGTCGCCCGCGCTGACGGCCGCTCGCTGGGCGAGGCGCGCGAGGTCCGGGGGTGCGTCCGCGGGGGCTCGGCGGCGGAGCGGGATGACGTTGGATCCGGCCATGGCGCCCTGTGCACTAGACGACGCGGGTCGTGGATTGTCCAGCTTCCACCCGGAGCGCGGCTTCGGGCGCCGACGGCGGAAAAGGTGCGTTGCGGCGCCCCGGCAGGCTGCTAACACGGCGAACGTGATCGTGATCCTGAAGCCCGACACCCCGCGCGACTCCGACGCAGTGCGAGCGGTCGTCGAGCTCGCCGGGCGCTATCCCGGCGTCACCTCGAAGGTCCACGAGGTGACCGGTGCCACCCGCTCGCTCATCGAGGTGTACTTGATCGGCTCCACGACGACGGTGCCGGCCGAGCCCTTCGAGGAACTGGAGGCGGTCGAGCGCGTCGTCCGGGTCTCCGAGAAGTACCGCATCATCGGGCGACACCGCGGCCAGGTGGACAGCGTCGGGTTCACGTACCAGGGCCTCACCTTCGATCAGGAGGGACTGCACGTCGTCCCGGGGCTCTGCGCCGTCGACACGATCGAGAACGTCGATGCGATGTTCCGTGCGCTCTCCCGCGTCAACATCGCGACCGCCCGCATGGGCGCCTACAAGCCGCGCACGAGCCCGTACGACTTCCAGGGCCTCGGGCGGTCGTGCCTGCCCTGGGTCTTCGAGTCCGCCGGCAAGCACGGAGTCCGCGTCGTCGCGATGGAGGTGACGCACGAGTCGCAGATCGACGAGATCAACTCGGCGCTCGACGCGGCCGGCTCGCCGACCGGCGTCATGCTCCAGATCGGGACGCGGAACGCCCAGAACTTCGAGCTGCTCAAGTTCGTCGGCCAGCAGAACCGCTTCCCGGTGCTCTTCAAGCGCGGCATGGGGATCACGCTCGAGGAGTCGCTGAACGCGTGCGAGTACGTCGCGAGCGAGGGCAACCGGCGCATCATCCTCTGCCTGCGCGGCATGAAGACGAACCTCGGCGACCCGCACCGGAACTTCGTCGACTTCGCGCACGTCCCGGTCGTGAAGCGGCTCACGCGCCTCCCCGTCTGCATCGATCCGTCGCACTCGGTCGGCCGGAAGGAGCCCGCGCCCGACGGCCTGACGGACATCCACCACGCGACCGCGCAGGGCGTCGTCACGGGTGCGAACATGGTGCTCGTCGACTTCCACCCGAACCCCGCCAAGGCCCTCTGCGACGGACCGCAGGCGCTCACGCTGGAAGAGCTCGAGCCCTACTTGACGGACATCGGCATCGCGCGCGAGTGCTACTTGAAGCGGCGCGACGCCGCGCGCCGCGCGATCAGCTCAGCGGCTTGAAGCCGGTCTCCTCGGTGCGCGCCGCCATCGCCGCGCTCACGAGCGCCGCCACCGCGACCCACGCCGACGGAGCGAGCCGGCTGCCCGTCAGCTCGACCAGCGTCGCGCACGCGAGCGGCGTCGTCCCGCCGAGGATTCCGGCCGCGCCGTTGTAGGCGACGCCGAGGCCGCTCGCGCGCAGGGCACGCGGGAAGCTCTCGGCGAGCCACGCCTGGTACGGCGACAGCGCGGCGACGATGACGACCGAGAACACGAGCTCGGCGAAGAGGTCGTTCGTCGGGTCGCCGTCCTGCAGGATCGCGAACATCGGCCACACGAGTGCGACGGTCGCGATGGTGCCGAAGAGCACCATCGGCTTCCGCCCGATGCGATCCGCGAGGTGTCCTGCGACCGGCGTGAGCGCGACCATGAGCCCGATCGCCGCAGTCTGGAGGCCGAGGGCGGTGCGCTGCGTGAGGAGGTGCTCGGTCGACAGGAACGAGCCGAGGAACACCGCGATCGTGTAGAAGGCCGCGTTCGGGCCCCACCCCATGAGGGCGCCGCGGACGATCTCTCCCGGGTGCTCGCGGAACACGCGCCAGACCGGCGACCCCCCGTGCGCCCGCGGTGGGCTCGCCTCCCCGGGCGGAGGCCCGTCCTCGGGCAGCGTCGAGCGCAGCACGGCGAGCGACACGCCGAGCGGGACGGACAGCAGGAACGGGATGCGCCATGCCCACTGCTGGATCTCGTCGGTCGTGAAGACCGCGAAGAGCCCGTTGCCCGCGGCCGACCCGAGAAGAATGCCGGCGCCGGCGGTCGCCGAGGCGAAGCTCGCCTGCAGCGCACGGCGGCCGGGCGGCGCGTGCTCCATCAGGTACGAGATCGAGGTCGTGAACTCGCCGCCGACCGAGAGGCCCTGCAGCAGGCGGAACACCGTGAACAGGACCGGGGCGGCCGCGCCCACCGTGGCGTACGTCGGCAGGCAGCCCACGAGCGACGTCGCGACCGCCATCACCGCCGCGGAGAGCAGCAGCGCGCGGCGCCGCCCGAGGCCATCCGCGAGGTGGCCGAACGCGGCGCCGCCCGCGAGCCGCATGACGTAGCCCGCGGCGAACACCCCGAAGACGGACAGCAGCGCGAGCAGCCGTCCAGCGCGCGGGAAGAACAGCTCGCCGAGCGTTCCGGCGAGGACGCCGTAGAGCGCGAAGTCGTACCACTCCATCAGGTTGCCGGACATGCCGGCGAGGAGCGCGAGCGGCGACAGCGCGCGCACCCCGCCGGCGTCGGCGTCCGCGCCCGCGGCGTGCCCGGCAACCGTCTGCGCCGGCCGCGCCGCCCGCGGTGGCCGCGTCGATGCGGCGCTCGCCTCCAGTCCGCGATTCTCGGCCATCCCGACCCGTTCCCCGTCGCCCGCCTGCTCGACCCGCATGCGGCGACCATCGGCCGCCGCGCGCCGCCGCTAAAACCGCCGCGCGCCCGCGCCGGCGCCGCGTCACCAGGGGTCGCCCGAGAGCGTCGCGAGCGCGAGCATGAGCGCGTGCGTGCCCTTCCGCCCGTGGCCGTGCGCCTGCAGGGCGACGTAGAGCTGCTCGACGAGCGCGAGCCCGGGAAGCGAGAGCCGCATGCGGCGCGCCTCCGCGAGCGCGATCCCCATGTCTTTCACGAAGTGGTCGACCAGAAACCCCGGCGCGAAGTCGCGCGCGAGGATGCGCGGCGTGTAGTTTGCGAGCGACCACGAGCCGGCCGCACCGCCCGAGACCGACCGCAGGACGGCGTCGAGGTCGAGACCCGCGCGGTGCGCGTAGAGGAGCGCCTCGCAGACGCCGATCATGCTCGCGGCGACGAGGATCTGGTTCACCATCTTCGCGTTCTGTCCCGACCCCGCCGGGCCCTGATGCACGATCGTCCGGCCGAGACACTCGAAGAGCGGGCGCACGCGCTCGAACGCCGTTGCGGTTCCTCCGACCATGATCGACAGCCGGGCCTCGCGGGCTCCGACGTCGCCGCCGGAGACCGGCGCGTCGAGGCTCTCGACGCCCTTCGCCGCCGCCGCGGCGGCGATCTCGTGCGCGAGCGCCGGCTCGCTCGTCGTCATGTCGACGATCGTCGCGCCCGGCCGCGCGCCCGCGAGCACGCCCTCGTCGCCGAGGACCACGTGGCGGACGTCGTCCGGGAAGCCGACCATCGTGAACACGACGTCCGCCGCTTCCGCGACCGCGCGCGGCGTCGCCGCCCAGCGGGCTCCACGCTCGAGCAGCGCCTCGGCGCGCGCCCGCGTCCGGTTGAAGACGGTCACGGGGTGGCCGCGCTGGAGGAGATGGCCGCACATCGCGCCGCCCATCACGCCGGTCCCGATCCAGCCGATGCGCGTCCTCGCCGCTTCTCCGCTCACGAGCGCCGCTCCTTTCGCCGCCGGTGGTCGCGGTCGGCGACCCGCGCCCTCGCCTTGCGCACCCGCCGGTCGCGCTCGGACCCCGCGCCGCCGAGCGCTCCGCCGACGTGGCGCAGCGCCTGCAGGTACGCGGCGACGTCCGCCCCGGGATCCCAAGCCTGCTGCAGGACGAAGCCGAGAAAGGCTGCGATCACCATGCGGGCCTGCGCGTCCGGGTCGATCGCGCCCGACAGCTCGCCGCGGCGCTGCGCCCGCCGAACCAGCGCGGCGATCCGCCGTCGGGGCTCGTCGACGCCACGGCGTACGATTCGCAGAATGCGCGGGTTCCGCAAGGCCTCCGCCCAGAGCTGCACGCCGACGCGACGGTGCGCGCGCTCTCCGGGGTCGCGCAGCGCGCCGACGAAATCGTCGGCCAGGCGCGCGAGCGCGCGCGCGACGTCGCCGGACGAGCCGTCCGCTTCCGCGTCGATGCGCGCGAGCAGCGCGCGCTCGCGCGCGTGGCGCTCGTCGGCGATCGCCTCGACGATTTCCTCCTTGCTCGCGAAGTAGCCGTAGATCGCTCCCGGGCTGAGGCCGGCGCGCCGGACGATGTCCTGCATGGTGGCGCGGTGGAAGCCCTCGCGCGCGAAGCAGTCGACCGCGGCGTCGAGGATCTGGCGCCGCCGGGCGTCCTGGTGCTCGCGGCTGACCTTCGGCATCCGCCGCTCAGCGCGCGACCGGCCGCGGCCCCGCGCCACCGGCGGAGGGCCGCGCTCCGTCCCGCTCCGGCACGCGCGCGAGCACCGCGCGGTAGAACTCGTAGCCGCGCATTCCGTCCGCCGCCGGACCGAATCCGCGCGCGCGATACTCGTCGGCGCCGACGTCCTCCACCCGCTCGAGACCGCGCTCCGCGAGGAAGCCGTCGATCTCCTCGGGGACGAGGCCGAAGGTCCACGGCTCGCGGACGCGCGCCAGCGTGCGGCGAAGCGCGGCGGTGCCGGCGAGCTCCGCCGAGCCGTCGATCGCGCCCCGGTGGACGTACGTGAAGAGAATCCGGGTTCCCGGAGCGGAACCTCGCGCGACGAACGCCAGCACGTCGTCGACGGCCGCGGCCGTCAGGTAGTTGGTGACGCCTTCCCAGACGAAGAAGGTCCGAACGCCCGGCTCGAATCCGGCGCGCGCGAGCGCATCCGGAAGCGATTCCGAGTCGAAGTCGATCGCGACCGGCACGACCGCCGCGGTCGGGCGGGCGTTCGCGCGCGCCAGGAGGGCCTGCTTCCGCGCGAGGGTCGCGGCCCGGTCCACCTCGAAGACGCGCACGCCGGCGAGCGCCGGGAGCCGGAGCGCGCGGCAGTCGAAGCCGGCTCCGAGGAGGACGAGCTGGCGCGCTCCCTCGCGCACCCCAGCCAGGACCGCCTCGTCGATGAGGCGCGTCCGCGCGACGCCGGACGTCCGCGCGCCCGGCCAGCGCCGGTCGATGAACCAAGGCACGAGGCGCCCGGCGAGCGGGACGCGCGCAAGCCCGAGCGCGATCCGGAGCCCCGGCGACAGGAAGAGCCGGGCATGCGGATCGCGAAAGAGCCGAGGTGGCCTTCCGCGGCGAACCGTTTCGAGCGCACGGAAGAGCGCCATGTACTCGGCGGTCCGGCTGGCTGGGCGAACTTCGAAAGACGGCGACGGGGTCATAATAAAACGAATGCTCGTTCTTTATTCACGCGGCGACGTCTCGGTCAAGTCCGCCGTCCGCCTCGCCGCCGGCTGGCGCCGGCGCCCGCGTGCGCGCGCGTGGGCGCGACGCAAGGCCGGCTACACGCGCTTGTCGCGCCCCGCCCAATACGGCTCGCGCAGGACGCGCTTCAGGACCTTCCCCTGCGGCTCGCGCGGCAGCTCGGCGACGAGGTCGACCGTCCGCGGGCACTTGTAGTGCGCGAGGTCGCGCCGGCAGAACGCAATGAGCTCCTCCGCGGTCGCCGCGGCGCCGGGCTTGAGCTCGACGATCGCCTTCACCGACTCGCCCATCTCGTCGTCCGGCACCCCGATCACCGCGACGTCGAGCACGGCCGGGTGGCGGTGGAGCGCCTCCTCGACCTCGGCCGGATAGACGTTCGCGCCGCCGGTGATGATCATGTCGATCTTGCGGTCGGCGATGAACAGGAAGCCGTCCCGGTCGAGGTAGCCCATGTCGCCGACGCTGAAGAACTCCCCGCGGATCGCCGTGCGCGTCTTCTCCTCCGCGCCGCGGTACGAGAAGGACGCGCCCGGGGTGAGCGAGATCCAGATCGTCCCGATCTCGCCGGGAGGGAGCGCTCGGCCGTCGTCGTCGCGGATCTCGACCCGGAGGCCCGGCCACGGCGTGCCGACGCTGCCCGGCTTCCGGAGCCAGTCCTCCGGTCCGATGCGCGTGGCGCCGCCTTCCGACGCGCCGTAGAACTCCCATACCGTGCCGGGCGGGAAGACCTGCATGATCGCTTGCTTGACGGCGACGGGACAGGGCGCGGCCGCGTGCAGGATCTTCCGGATCGACGACAGGTCGTAGCGCGATCGCACGTCCTCGGCGAGGCCGAGGATCCGGAAGAACATCGCCGGCACCATCTGTGCGTTGGTGATCCGGTGCCGCGCGACGAGCCGGAGGCACGCCTCGGCATCGAAGCGCGGCATGATGACGATCGTCGCGCCCAGCATCAGGTGCACCTGGCCCTGCGAGCCGGGCGCCGTGTGGTAGACGGGCCCGGCGACGAGGTGGACGTCGTCCTCGCCGAAGCCCCACATGCGCGCGACGCCGAGCATCTGCAGCTGGACGCGATCGGGAGGCAGCGGAGCGCGCTCGATCCCCTTCGGGCGTCCGGTCGTGCCGGACGTGTAGATCATGACGTTGTAGCCGCCGCCGGGGAGCGCGCCGTCCGGCGGGGACGCCTCCTCCGCGGCGATCCGCTCCTCGAGGCTTGCGCCGCGCCACGGCCGGTCGTCGCCCGCGACCCAGACGAGGTCGTCCGCGAGCGGGAGCGCCGCGAGGGCGCGGTCGATCTCGGGCGCGAGCCGCGGGTCCGCGATGAGCAGCTTCGCGCCCGAGTCGGCGATCATGTACGCGAGCTCGGGGCCCTTGCCGCGGTAGCTGAGCGGCACGAGCAGCGCGCCGAGGCGCCCGAGCGCGTTCAGCGCCTCGAACCACTCGAAGGAGTTGTGGAGCGCGACCGCGACGCGGTCGCCCGCGCCGACGCCGGCGCGTGCGAGCGCGCGCGCGAGGCGGTTCACGCGCGCGTCGAGCTCGCCGTACGTGCGGACGTCGTCGCCGAGGATCATCGCCGGCTTGTCGGGCGCCCGACGCGCCATCGCCGCGATGCCGCCTGCAGCCGCCGTGGTCGGTGCTGGTTCCATGCGTCGAGCGTCCTCCGATCGAGCGGTCGAGTGCCGTCGCGCGACGAGCGCCGTCAAGGGCGCTCGAGCGTCGTGCGCGCCGCTTCCGCGAGGCGCGGAACGATCGGGCCGAGGCGCTCGAAGCGCTCGTCCTTCGTCTGGCCGCGGACGAAGCGGACGTAGATCTGCTCGAGCACGACGGCGGTCTTGAAGAGCCCGAACGCCTCGTACCAGCCGAGCCGGGAGACGTCGGCGCCGGTGCGCTCGCGGTAGCGCTCGGCGAGCTCCGCGCGCGTCGGGAAGCCGGGCAGCGTCGTGACCGTGCTGCCCGTCCCGCGCGGCACGTCGTCGCTCGCCTCGGCCCAGTAGCCGAGGAAGGTCCCGAGGTCGACGAGCGGATCGCCGAGCGTGGTCATGTCCCAGTCGAAGACCGCGGCGACGCATCCCGGGTCGCGCGCGTCGAGCATCGTGTTGTCGACCTTCCAGTCGTTGTGCAGCACCGCGACCGCCGGCGACTCGGGCAGCGTCGCGAGGAGGCGATCCGCGAGCATGTCCATGAGAGGCAGGTCGCGCGTCTTCGCGGCCTGCCAGCGGCCGTGCCAGCCCTCCACCTGCCGGCGGACGAAGCCCTGCGGCTTCCCGAGGGCGGCGATCTCCGGCCGCGACGGATCGATGCGATGGAGAGCGGCGAGCGCCTCGACGATCGCGAAGCCGATGCGGCGGCGGAGAGCGGGGTCGTCGCCGAGCTCGGCGGGCCACTCGGTGCGGATCACGATGCCGCGGCGGCGCTCCATCACGAAGAAGACCGCGCCGATCACCGAAGGATCCTCGCACAGGAGGAGCGGCCGCGGCGCCGGCGGGTAGAGCGGCGCGAGCGCGCTCAGCGCGCGGAACTCGCGCGCCATGTCGTGCGACTTCGGCGCGACGGGCCCGAGCGGCGGCCGCCGGAGGACGAGCTCGCGATCGCCCAGCCGAAGAAGGTACGTGAGGTTCGCGTGCCCGCCGTGGAATTGCCGGACGGCGAGCGGTCCGCTCGCGTCGGCCACGTGATCGCGGAGATACGCGGCCAGGCGGTCCTCGTCGAAGCGCTCGTCGGCGCGGATCTCGGCCGCGTCGTCGAGGCGGGCGGACGACGTCTCAGCCACTCGCGTCCCCCGAGCCGTCGCCGGTCGCGCTCCGGCCCGGCGCGGCGACGTCGCACGCGTGCACGGCGTCGAGCCGCATCGTGCCGTCGGGCGCGTGGGTCACGACCACGAGGTCGCAGTTCCCGGCGACGCGCGGCCGGTACCAGCCGCCCTCGACGTGCGCGCAGAGCGCGAGCATCACGCCGCCGTGGCTCACCACCACGACGTCCTCCCCGGGATGCGATGCCGCGAGACGAACGAGGACGCGCGCCGCGCGCTCGGCGACGTCCGTCAGCGACTCGCCGCCCGGCGGACGCCAGTCCCACCAGCGCTCCGAGTCGAAGGTCGGGTGCCGGCGCATCGAGTCGTAGGAGTGCCCGGCGAGCTCGCCGATCGAGCGCTCGCGGAGGTCGTCCTCGACGGCGATCGGCGCCGCGTGGCCGATCTCCTCCGCGATGATCTCCGCCGTCAAGCGCGCGCGTCGGAACGAGCTCGCGACGAGTGCGCTCGGGCGGAAGAGCTCGGCGATCCGCCGCCCCGCTTCTCGGGCCTGCAGACGGCCGAGCTCGGTGAGCCCGATGTCCGGCGTCACCGAGAACTGCCGCACCTGGTTGCCCTCGCTCTCGCCGTGGCGGACGAGGATCAGCCGCCCCGCCGCATCGGCCCGCGCCGCGTCGTTCGCGCCGCGCGGACGACGCTTGGAAGAACCCTCGCTCACCCTGCCCTCTCCCCCGCGCGGCGCGCCGCGCCTCCCGCTCCGCCGAAAAGCGCCCGCAGCTCGAACTTCGTCACCTTGCCGGTCGCGTTCCGGGGCAGCGCCTCCACGACCTCGAGCTGCTCCGGGATCTTCTGCGCCATGACGCCGCGGTCGATCATGAACGCGCGCAGATCGCCGAGGCTCGGCGCCGAAGCGCCCGGCCGGAGCACGATGCACGCGCACACGCGCTCGCCCGATGCCGCGTCGGGCACGCCGATCACCGCCGCGTCGGCGATCGCCGGGTGCTCGTAGAGCTCGTCCTCGATCGCCTTCGCGCTCAGGTTCTCGCCCTTCCGGAGGATGATGTCCTTCTTCCGCCCGGTGATGCGGACGAAGCCGTCGCGATCGACCACCGCCAGGTCGCCGGAGCGGAGGAATCCGTCGGCCGTGAAGGCCTCCGCCGAGAGCGCGCGATCGAGGTAGCCGAGGCAGAGCTGCGGGCCGAAGAGCTCGATCTCGCCCTCGCGGCCCGGCTCGACCGGCCGCCCGCGGTCGTCGACGACGCGCAGCCGCACGCCCGGCGTCGGCCGTCCGTCGGTCGTCGCGAGCTTGTCGTCCGGGTCACCGCGACGTCCGGCCGTCGCCATCGGGCACTCGGTCATGCCGTAGGAACGATAGACGAACGCGCCGAGGCGCGCTCCCACGTCGCGCACGAGCTCGGGCGGGACGTCGGTCGCGCCGAGCCCGGCGACCCGGACGCTCGCGACGCGCTCGGGCGAAAAGCCGCGCGCGGCGAGGATGGCCTGCAGGATCGGCGTGGGTCCGCCGGCGCTCGTGACGCGCTCGCGCTCGATCGCGTCGAGCGCGCGCTCGGGATCGAACTGCTCGAGATAGACGGCTCGGTTGCCGTAGAGCACCGGCGCCATTCCGAGCGCGGTCACGCCGCCGAGATGCGTCAGCGGAAACCAGAGGATGCCGACGTGGCCGCCCTCGCGCCCGAGGCACTCGTTCTGGACCGCCATGAACGCGCCCAGCGTCGAGCGCGTGTGCATGACGCCTTTCGGCTCCGACGTCGTCCCCGACGTGTAGAAGAGGCTCGCGACGTCGTTCGGCCCGAGCGGCGACGGCGGGAGCGAGCCGTTCGGCTCTCCCGCGAGGAGCTCTTCGAACGACGCTTGACCGTCGAGCGGCCGCGCGCGCGCGACGAGCACGTGCTCGAGCTCGGGCGCCGACGCCCGCACCACGCGCGCCAGCTCGCGATGGTCGAATCCGCGAAACTCGCCCGGGACGACGAGCGCCCGCGTCCGCGCCTGCCGCGCGATGAACGCGAGCTCGCGCTCGCGATAGATGGGGAGGATCGGGTTCGAGACCGCGCCGAGACGATCGAGCGCGAACGCGAGCGCCGTGCCCTCGGGCCAGCTCGGAAGCTGCCACGACACGACGTCGCCCGCCCCGATCCCGATCGCCGCGAGCGCCTCCGCCAGCCGCTCCACCCGCCGCGCGAGCTCGCCGAGCGCGATCCGCCCCGCCTCCGATACGATCACGACGTCGTCGGCATGCGCAGCCGCGCGCTCGCGCAGCACCGAGCTCGGGGAAGGATGCGGCCACTCGCCCGCCCGTTCGTGCAAGGCGATCCGCTCCGGCGAAAGCCGGGGCTCGAGCGAACCCATGGCCAAGCGATCTAGCGTGCGCCGCCGCCCCGGTCCACGAGCAGCATGCGCGCCGGCGGCCGGCGGTCGGCTACCGAAACCGCGGGGCGACGTGCTTCGCGAAGAGCTCGATCGACCGCATCACCTTCTCGTGCGGAATCCGATCCGCCTGCATCAGCGAGATGAAGTGGTCGAGCCCCGCCTTCTGGTAGCGCTCGACCTTCCGGCAGACGTGATCGACGTCCCCCACGATCACCATGTCCTCCTGGTCCAGGTCCTCGAAGGTGCACTTCCCCTGCTGCATCTTCAGGATGATCGGGTACTCCTTCGCGATCAGGTCGCGGTACGGCGTGCTCTTGATCTCGAGGTCGGCGTACTCGCGCTGCATGCCGCGGCCGCTCGGGTCGGCGAACCCGCCGAGCACGCGGAACGCGTAGAGGAGGTAGTTGATCGCAGCGTCGGCGGCGCCGTTCGCGACTGCCTCCTCCATCGTCTCGGCGACGTGGACGATCGTGAACGCGCCGATCCGGTCATTGACGAACTTGCCGACCGGCTTCGCGTCCTTCAGGGCCGCCCGGTACGCGCGCACCCGGTCGGCGAGCTGCGGCACGCTGACGAAGATCGTCAAGCCGAGAATCCCGATTCCGTTCCGGCCGGCGATCTCCCACGACTGCGGGCTCGTCGCCGCCATCCAGATCGGCGGGTGCGGCTTCTGGAGCGGCTTGGGGTGGATGCTCCGCGGCGGGACCGACACGAACCGCCCCTCGTGCTCGAACGTCTCCTCCGTCCACATGCGCGGGATCATCTCGAGCGACTCCTGCCACATGTCGCGCGACAGCTCGGTGTCGACCTCGAAGCCCGCCTGCTCGTACTGACTCGAGCGCCCGGTCCCGAACTCGACGCGCCCGTTCGAGACGATGTCGAGCGCGGCGACGCGCTCGGCGACCCGGATCGGGTGGTTGAACTTGTGCGGCAGCAGGACGACGCCGTGGCCGAGGCGGATGTTCTTCGTGCGCTGCGACGCGGCCGCGAGCAGCACCTCGGGCGCGGAGCTGTGCGCGAACTCGGTCAGGAAGTGGTGCTCGACCTCCCACACCGTGTCGTAGCCGAGCCGGTCGGCGAGCTCGATCTGCTCGAGCGCCTCCTGGTAGCAGCGCCACTCGCTGCGCTCGTCGTGCGGCTTCGGCATCTGCAGCTCGTAGAGGAGATCGAACTTCATGGCGCGCACGCTATCGTGGGCTCTCTCGCGAGCGCAAATGCAGTCGCGGCGTGGCCGATCGCGCTTCGACGTCGCGACGGCTCCGCGGCGCGACGTCGGAGCGTCGCGACGATGGTGCCAGCTCCGCTGACCGGATAGCCTCGCGCTCCGTGAGCGCGACGACGCCGACCGGGAGCGCGCCCCGCGCGGATGCCGGGCGGGACGCGGCGCTCATGCGGAGTCGCCTCCGCCTCGCGATCCCGATCCCGGCCGTGTTCCTCGGGATGTCGGTCGTCCTCCTCGCCGGCGCCCATCCCGCCGCGCGCGGGGCGCTCGCCGCGAGCTACGCCGCCGAGCTCGCCGCATGCGCGGCGTGCGCGCTCGCGCTCCACTGGCGCGCGCTCGCGCGCCACGTTTCCGCGGTGGCCCTCGTCTTCGGCGGCTCGTTCGCCGTTCTGATGGCGGTCACCTGCGCGATCCTCGACCTCCCGCCGGAGCTCCTCGCTCTCTCGCTCGTGTGCGAGCTCACGGGGCTGTCGGTGCTGCTGCCGTGGGGCGTGCGGTGGCAGATCGCGCTCTCGGGAATCGCGGTCCTCGCGATCGCCGCGATCGGGCCCTTCCTCTCGCACACCGAGATGCTCGCGCTGTCGGTGGTCGGGGTCGTCGCGGGAGCGACGAGCGCGATCGCCGCGACGCACCTCCTCGCCCGGTTCCGCGACGACGCGCGCTGGCACGCGACGCTGCTCGAGCTCGAGTCGCGCCGCAAGCAGGACGAGCTCGACGTCTCCTCCGCCCTGCTGCGCGTCTCCGACGCGCTCGGCGCGAGCCTCGGCGACGGCGATGCGTTCGGCCGGGTCGCGCGCCTCGCGGTCGAGGCGCTCGCCTGCGACTGGAGCGTGATCTTCTTCCTCGAGCCGGGCGGTCGGACGCTGCGCGCGGTCGGGCACGCGGGCCTTCGCCGAGAGGTCGCGGACGCCATCGCCACGACGGGCCTGCAGCGCGGAATCTGGCGGCTCGGCGAAGCCCTCGACCGCGGCGAGCTGGTCGAGATCGCCGACGTCGATCGTCAGGACCACGCGCCTTCCGAATTGCTGCGGCGCCTCGACGTCGCGGCGGTCCTGTGCGCGCCGATCATGATCGCCGGCGAACTCGTCGGCGTCGTCTTCAACGGCGACCGCGGCCGCACCGGGCCGTTCACGCACAAGCAGCGCCGGGTGACCCTCGGCCTCGCACAGGCGCTCGCGGTCGCGGTCGCGAACCAGCGCCTGGTCGCCGATCTGCGGAGCGCGAACCGGCTCAAGTCGGACTTCGTCTCCACGATGTCGCACGAGCTCAGGACGCCGCTCAACGTGATGACCGGCTACGCGGAGATCCTGTGCGACGAGGAGCTCGGAGCGCTGTCGCCCGAGCACCGCACCGCTGCGCACGGCGTCGAGCGGAGCGCCCGCGAGCTGTTCGACCTCGTCACGAAGACCCTCGACCTGAGCCGGCTCGAAGCGGGCGGCGACGTCGTCGCGCTCGAGCGCGTCGTCCTCGGCGACGTCTTCGCCGAGGTCCAGAGCGAGCTCGCGACGCTCCTCGCCCCGGGGCGCGTCGCGCTCTCGTACGAGGAGGACGCGTCCGCGCCGATCGCCGTCCTGACCGACCGCGGGAAGCTCAAGACGATCGTCAAGAACCTGGTCGGGAACGCGATCAAGTTCACGCCGGCCGGCTCCGTCCGCGTGTCCGCGTCGCTCGGCGACGGGCGCCTCCGGCTGCGCGTCGTCGACACGGGGATCGGCATCGCGTCCGAGGACCTGGGCGCGATCTTCGACATGTTCCGCCAGCTTCCCGAGGCGCGATCGGCGTCGTCGGGCGGCGTCGGGCTCGGCCTCTACATCGTGAAGCGCCTCGTCGACGTGCTCGGCGGGTCGATCGCGGTCGCCAGCACGCCGGGCGTCGGATCGGAATTCACGCTCGAGCTGCCCACGGCCGCGTGCGGCGAAGCGTCGCCGGCAAACCCGTCGACGGTCGGGGGCGGGAGCGGCGTCGGAGAGCGCGCGGGCAGCGCGAGCGGACGGATCGCGAGCCGGGAGCGGGCGTTGGCCGGGAGTCGCCGCGCGGGCTACAAGCGCGGCCCATGAGGTCGGGAAAGGTCGCTCTCATCACCGGCGCGAGCCGCGGCATCGGGCGCGGCTGCGCGCTCGAGCTCGCGCGCCGCGGATTCGACGTCGTCGCGACGGCGCGCACCGTGACGGGTCGCGAGTTCTACGAGTACTCGTCCACCGTCAAGAAGAAGGCGACCGAGCCTCTGCCGGGGAGCCTCGAGTCGACGGCGGCCGAGGTGCGCGCGCTCGGCGTCGAATCGCTGGTCGTCAAGCTCGACCTGTCCGTGCGCGCCGACTGGCCCGCAGCCGTCCAGGCGACTCTCGACCGCTTCGGCCGGATCGACGTGCTCGTGAACAACGGTCGCTACATCGGCCGGGGCCACATGGACCCGTTCGAGGAGACGCCGCTCGAGCTCATCGAGCAGATGTTCCTCTGCAACGTCTTCGCGCCGATGCACCTGATCAAGCTCTGCCTTCCCGCCATGAAGAAGCAGGGCGGCGGGATCGTGATCAACGTGACGTCGAGCGCGGGCGATCGCGAGACCCCGCAGCCGATCGGCCAGGGCGGCTGGGGGCTCGGCTACTCGGTCACGAAGGCGGCCTTCAACCGCATGGTGCCCGGCCTCGCGAAGGAGCTCCGGCCGCACAACGTCGCGGTGATCGGGCTCATGCCCGGGTTCGTCGGCACCGAGCGCATGGCGATCGAGCTCAAGGACTTCGGCTTCGACGCCTCGAAGGGCCTCCCGGTCGAGAATCCGGGCCGGGTCTGTGCGATGCTCGCGACCGCCAAGGACCCGATGTTCTTCTCGGGCCGCGACGTGTACGGCCCGACCTTCTTCGAGGAGCACCGCCAGGTCGCGTTCGACGCGCATGGCGCGTTGGGCCTGCCATAGGCTCGCTCGCGTGCGAAAATGCGTTGTTCAGGCGTCCCGTTCCGTCTAGTGTCTCCGCCCGAGCGCGTCTCCATCCTGCGCTCCCATTTCGGAGGGAACCCATGAAGCTCGACCATCAGGCCATCGCGCGCCTCGCCGAGGAGCTCGACCAGGGCCATCCGCGCGACATCATCGCGTGCGCGCTGCGCGACTTCGCGGGCGGCGTCGCGATCTCCTTCAGCGGCGCCGAGGACGTCGTCCTCGTCGACATGGCGTGCAAGATCGGCGGAGACTTCCGCGTCTTCTCGCTCGACACGGGTCGGCTTCACCCGGAGACCTATCAGTTCCTGGATCGCGTCCGGAAGCACTACGGCATCCCGGTCGAGACCTTCTTCCCCGAGCCTGAGGGCGTTCAGCGGCTCGTCCGCGAGAAGGGCCTCTACTCGTTCTATGAGGACGGCCACAAGGAGTGCTGCGGCGTCCGGAAGGTCGAGCCGCTGAAGCGCGCACTCGCACCGCTCAAGGCGTGGATCACCGGCCAGCGGAAGGACCAGAGCCCGGGAACGCGCATGGCGGTGCCCGTGATCCAGCCCGACCCGACGTTCGGCTCGGAGGAGCGCCCGCTCGTCAAGTTCAACCCGCTCGCGAACTGGTCGTCGAAGCAGGTGTGGGAGTACATCGGCCAGAACGACGTGCCGTACAACGCGCTCCACTCACGCGGCTTCGTCTCGATCGGCTGCGAACCGTGCACCCGACCGGTCCTGCCGGGCGAGCACGAGCGCGCCGGTCGCTGGTGGTGGGAGGCCGAGACGCTGAAGGAGTGCGGCCTCCACGCGGGCAACGTCAAGTAGCAGCGGCCCGAAGATCGCCAAGTCGCACCGGCGCGAAGATCGCCGCGCGGGCGCGCTTGCGATAGAGACGTCGGCGGCCTGCCGGCCCCCGGGGTGCCGGCCGCCGGACGTCTCATGGGGGTTTCGGACGGGTGCTCCTGATGGCCGCGGTCGTCGCGGCGGTCGGGGTCGGACTGCGCGCGCGCCCGCCCGCGAGCTCCGTCGCGCTCCGCCTCGGCGCGCGCGATTTCTCGTCGGGCCCTGCGGCGCCACACGGCCCGGTCGCCACGATCGCCGGCGAGACGCGCGAGGTCCTGGCGACGGCGACGGATGAGCCGACCGCCGACTTCCGGAACGTGCGCGGCGGAGAGGCGCCGATCGCTCTCGACGTGCGCCTTCCGCCCCGGCTCGCGGCGATGGAATCGCCGCCGTTCCGGCTGACCGCGATCGGCTCGCATCTCGATTTGGATCTCCCGCGCGACGTGCTCGACGAAGTGAGCGGAAGCGAATGGTGGAAGGAGATCATCGGCAGCTGGTCCGTGCGGCGCTCTCCGGACGACCGCGCCGCCGCGACGCCGGAGCTCACGATGCCCCGCGAGCTCCGGTCGCCTGCTCGTCCTCCGCCTGAGCGCGCTCGGCGACCTGCCGCGGACGCTCGAAAGCCGCGAGTTCTCGCCGCCGGAAGGCGCGGTGCTGGAGCTCGGCTTCGCGCTCGCGCCCTCGGCGATCGCGGCGGGCATGCCGATCGCATTCAGCGCCGCGCTCGGCTGCGACGGTCGCCACGAGCGGCTCCTCTTTCGCGATCGCCTCGTACCGGGGACGGCGCGGGCCGGGCGCTGGCGTGACGTCGCCATCCCGCTCGAATCCACCGACGGCTCGCGCTGCCGTCTGCGCTTGACGGTGGAGACGGACGCCGGCGAGGCGACGCCGCTCGCCATCTGGACGCCGGCGCGCTTCCGGGTCGCGTCGCCGCCCGGCGGGGCCGGGCCCAACCTGGTCGTGATCTCGCTCGACACCCTGCGCGCCGACCACCTCTCCGGCTACGGCTACCGGCGCGCGACGTCGCCGGCGATCGATGCGCGGCTGATGCGCGCCCACCGCGCCCACGGCCGAGGTGCGCGAGAGCCTGCGCGCGCTCGGCTACGTCGAACGGGACGAGGCGATGACCGCGGAGCGCGGCGGTTAGCCTGAAGCTCCGATCAGATCCCGCCGACGTCGTCGGGGTCGATCGCGGCGACCTCTTCGCGATCGGAGACGTTCGCGCCGAAGCGCTCGCGGATGAGCTTCAGGACGCTCGTGTAGACGGACTCCCTGCCGTCGTCCTCGCGCACGACGAAGAAGGGCGCGCGGTCGACGCCGAGCCGGCTCGCGAGCCGGCTCCCCGGGCTTTCGGGATCGTCCTCCACCGCCCAGATCGTCTCGTCGATCCGGTCGAGCAGGCCGCGGTCGCGCAGGCGGGCGGTCGCGTCCCCACACTTCGCGCACTCCGAGCCGTCGCGGAGCCTCTTCTTCACCATCGTGACGTGCATCGCCGCCCTCCCCCGCATCATGCGGCATCCGGCCAGCCGGCGCACGCGGAAAAAATACCGGCGCGCTGTAACCTCCGCCCGCCGTCGGGCGTGGAGGGGGTAGAGCTTGAGCCACTCTGCCCGAAGGCGGAGAGTTCGGAGGATCGACATGCAGCAGGAACGGAGCACGGACATCGCGGTCGTCGGCGGCGGTCTCGCCGGGCTGGCGGCCGCCGGCCTGGCGGCCCGGGGCCGGGCGCGCGTCACCCTCTTCGAGAAGGCCGGGGCCGTCGGAGGACGGGCCGTGACGCAGCGCCGCGAGGGCTTCTCGTTCAACATCGGGCCGCACGCGCTCTACTGCGCAGGCGACGCGACCTCGGTCCTGCGCGAGCTCGGCGTCACGCCGGCGGGGAAGCGGCCGCCCCTCACCGGCGCCTATGCGGTCGCCCGCGGGCGCCGCCATGCCCTGCCGGGCGGCTTCGTGTCGCTGCTCACGACGAGCCTGCTGTCGCTGCCGGGGAAGCTCGAGGTGGGTCGCCTCCTCGGGTCGCTCGCGCGCCTGGACACGTCGGGTCTTCACGACGTTCCCGTCGCGGAAGGGATCGCGCGCATCGCGCGCCGCGACGAGGTGCGCGAGCTCGTCGCCGCCCTGGTGCGGGTCGCGACGTACGCCAACGCGCCCGAGCTCCAGAGCGCGGGCGCGGCGTTCGATCAGCTGAAGTCGGCCTTCGGCGCCGGCGTACTCTACCTCGACGACGGCTGGCAGACGCTCGTCGACGGCCTCCGCGACGCCGCGGTCGCCGCCGGGGCGAAGATCGCGTCGGCGGCTCGGGTCGACCGCCTCCAGGACGAGCCCGATCGCATCGGGCTCCGGCTCGCGGACGGGAGCACGGTCACGGCGCGCGCGGTGATCCTCGCGATCGCGCCCGAGGAGGTGCGCGATCTGCTGCCGCCCGGTGCCGCGTTCGACGCCGCGAGCCGCTGGTCGAGCGAATCGGTCCCGGTGCGAGCGGCCTGCCTCGACGTCGCGCTCTCGCAGCTGCCCGACCAGCGCGCCGGCTTCGCGCTCGGGATCGACCGGCCGCTCTATCTGTCCGTGCACTCGAACAGCGCGCGCCTCGCGCCGCAGGGCGGCGCGTTGATCCACGTCGCGAAGTACCTCGATCCGTCGCACGAGACCGACCCCGCCGAGGACGAGCGCGAGCTCGTCGCGCTCATGGAGCGCATGCAGCCGGGCTGGACGCGGCACGTCGTGCACCGGCGGTTCCTGCCTCGCATGACGGTGGCGAACGCGGTCGCGACGGCGCGCGCGGGCGGCCTCCGCGGCCGGCCGCGCTGCGCGATCCCGGGCCTCCCGGGTGCGTTCGTCGCGGGCGACTGGGTCGGACCCGACGGCATGCTCGCCGACGCGAGCCTCGCCAGCGCGCGCGCCGCGGCCGGGCTCGCGCTCGCGCGCGTCGTCGGGACGGGACCGCGGGCGGTCGCTGCGTGAGCGCGAACGCGCTGAGATCGCGCGGGAGCGACGCGCCGGCGCGCGCGTCGCTCCCGTCGAACGCCGACATCGAATCGGCGTTTGCGAGCCACCGGCGCTTTCTGTGGGGCCTCTGCTACCGCATGACCGGCTGCGCCGCCGACGCCGACGATCTCGTGCAGGCGACGTTCGTGCGCGCGATCGAGCGTCCGCCGGCGAGCCTCGACGAGCCCTGGCGCCCGTGGCTCACGCGCGTCGCGATGAACCTGAGCCGCGACGTCCTGCGCCGCCGCAAGCGACGTCGCTACGTCGGACCGTGGCTGCCCTCCCCCGTCGAGACCGACGAGTCCGACCTCGCGGCCTACGAGCCGACGCTCGCGAGCGGCCAGACGACCGAAGGGCGCTACGACCTCCTCGAAAGCGTCTCGTACGCGTTCCTCCTGGCACTCGAGGCGCTCACTCCGAAGCAGCGCGCCGTGCTCCTCCTGCGCGACGTGTTCGACTACACCGTGACCGAGACCGCCGAAGCGCTCGGCATCTCCGAGCCCGACGAGAAGACGACCCACCATCGCGCTCGCCGCGCCATGGCCGCGTACGATCGCGAGCGCTGTCGCCCGACGCGCGCGCTCCGCGAACGGACGAAGGAAGCGCTGACCGGGTTCATGTCGGCGCTTCTCGCCGGCGACTCGGGCGCCGCGGAGCGGCTGCTCGCAGGCTCCGTCCGCGCCCTCAGCGACGGCGGCGGCGAGTTCTACGCCGCCCGCGTGCCGGTCGTCGGCCCGGCGCGAGTACTGCGCTTCTTCGGCAACGTCGTCCGGCGCCACGCCGAAGAGATGCGCTCCGAGCTCCGGATGATGAACGGGCTCCCGGCGCTCGTCACCGAGATCCCGACCGACGCGCGGGGCGTGGCGCCGCTGCTGGTGACGCGCGCCGAGGTCGGTGCCGACGGGCGCATCCGCGAGCTGCACTCTGTGCTCGCGACGAGGAAGCTCAGCGCGGTACGCCGGCTCCGGTGACGAGAAGCGCCGTCGCGGCTCGCGTCAGCTTCTGCGGCTCGTCGCCCGCCCTCGAGGGCTTCCAGCAGAGCTCGCACGATCGGCGGGACGTCGCCTCGGAGCGCCGCGCGCTCCGGCTGAAACAGCGTCGCGACGAAGAACGGGTAGCTCGACAGCTCCCGCGGCGGTGGCCGAGAGACGGCGGGAAGCGAGACCGATGGCCTCCGGGATCGCGCGATGCGCGACGATCGAGCAGCGTTCGGACCGTCACGATCGCCGGACCGCCTCGCCGGAATGCTACCGCGGTGCTACCCGACCTCCCACCACAGGAGGGCGGCGTGGATCTTCGAGACCGAGTCGTCATCGTCACCGGCGCGTCGTCGGGAATCGGCTACGTCACGGCGCGGGCGTTTGCCCGGCGGGGCGCCGTGGTGGTCGGCGTCGCGCGACGGCGGGAGCTGCTCGAGAAGCTGGTCGCGGAGTGCCGGACGACTTCGCCGCGCTCGGACCATCTCTGCGGCGACCTCGGAGAGCGCTCCTTCGCGGAGCACGTGGTCGACGAGACGGCGCGGCGCTTCGGGCGGGTCGACGTGCTCGTCAACAACGCCGCCGTCTCGAAGCACAAGCAGATCTACCACACGACCGCGGACGAGGCCGAGGCCGTCATGCGCGTCAACTTCCTCTCCTGCGTGTGGACGACGTTCGCCGCGATCCCGTACATGCTGCGCGACGGCGGCGGCACCGTCGTGAACGTCTCCTCGTTCGCCGCGAAGGTCGCGCCGCCGCGCGAGGCCCTCTACGCGGCCTCCAAGGCCGCGATGAACGCCTTCAGCGAAGGCCTCTGGAACGACCTCGCCGGCTCGGGCATCCACGTCGCGATCGTCAACCCCGGGCCGATCGACACGGAGATCTGGCTCAAGGAGGATGAGCCGCCCGCGTACGACGGCAAGAAGCACCCGCCCGAGATCGTGACCGACGCGATCCTCGAGGCGATCGAGAGGCGCGTGCACGAGATCACGGTGCCGCGGCGAAGCCCGCAGCTCGTCGCGGCCCGGGTGCTGCGCCTGCTGGCGCCCGGCCTCCTCCGGCGCGGGATGGCGCAGATGGATCCCGTTCCCACCGACGTCCTGGAGCGCGCGCGCGAGCGCGCCCGGCGCGGAAAGCGCCTCGGCGACCTGAGCGACGGCTGACGCGAGCGGCAGCTCACGCAACCGAGCCCGACGCGACGGGGGAACGCGAGCGACCCCGGGCGCGCCGTCAGCAGAGCGCGTTCACGACGCTCAGCATGCGCGAGATGTCGGCGCTGCCCTTCTGGAACGCGGCGGCGGCGCGCATCGCCGCCGCGGACGCGTAGACGTCGGGCGTCGCGGAGCAGACGATCGTCGGGATCGTCGCGAGTCGCTCGTCGCGCAGCTGCTCGTCGCGGAAGCGGTAGCCGTCGAGGACGGGCATGACGAGGTCCAGGACGATGAGGCAAGGCTCGAGGCCGGCGCGCAGCATCGCGAGCGCCTGCGCGCCGTTGTCGGCCTCGGCGACCTGGTGGCCGTCTGCCTGTAGCAGCGCGCTCGTCGCCTCGCGGATCTCGGGGTTGTCCTCGACCACGAGGATCGGTCCGTGACCGCGCGCGCGCGCGTTCGCCTCGGCGGGTCCGTCGGCGGGCTCGTGCGAGCGCCGCGCGCCGACGATCTCGCGCGCGCCGCCGGCGCGTCCGCGCGCGCTCGCACGATTCCCCGAAGACCGCTTGTGTGCCGATCGTCCCACGGCCCGACCTTCCCCGCGCAGTGCCGTCGAGCGTCGCGGGTGCGCCCATGATTCCACGCCGCAGAGCACAGCCAATGCGTGGTTCCACCTCACGTGAGCCGTGTCGTCGCGTGCCGCAGCGCGTTGGCCGCGACGACCGTCACGTGATCGTTCGGAAGTGGATGGCCTTTCGGCGGGTGAGGCCGAGGAAGCCGTAGCGGGACATCGTCGAGCCCTTCCCGCTCTCGCCGCATCCGGTCCACGGCAGCGCCGGGTCGATGTAGTCGCAGCGGTTCTGGAAGATCGTGCCGGCGTCGAGGTCGCGCGCCATGCGCTCCGCGCGCTCGGCGTCGCGCGTCCACACCGACGCGGTGAGCCCGAAGCGCGTCTCGCGCATGCGCGCGAGCGCCTCGTCGTCGCCGGAGACCGCGAGCACCGGCACGACCGGTGCGAACGTCTCCTCCTGCATGAGCGACGTGTCGTTCGGGACGTTCGCGACGAGCGTCGGCGGCATGAAGTTCCCGGCCGAGCCCTCGACCCGGCGTCCGCCGAGCAGCACGCGCGCCCCCGTCCGCACCGCGTCCTCCACCTGCGCCTCGACCACGTCGAGGTTGTGTCGGATCGCGAGCGGGCCGAGCGTCGTCGACTCGTCGAGCGGGTCGCCGAGGCGGTAGCGCTCGAGCACGGCGCGGGCGCGCTCGAGGAACTCGTCGGCCACGCGCGCGTGGACGTACACCCGCTCGACCGCGCAGCACGACTGGCCCGCGTTGTAGCAGGCGCCGTCCACGACGTTCTCGGCCGCGTAGGCGAGGTCGGCGTCGGCGGCGACGTAGGCGGGATCCTTGCCCCCGAGCTCGAGGCCCGCATCGATGAAGCGCTCGGCCGCCACCTGATACACCGCCCGGCCCGTGCGCACGGAGCCGGTGAAGGCGACGTGGGCGACCCGCGGGTCGCGGATCAGGCGGGCGGTTTCCGCCGGCGGCACGAGCACGTCGTTCACGAGCGCGAGGTCCCCGAGATCGGCGAAGGCACGCGCGATCGCGCGCCCGGTGAGCGGAGTCCGCTCGCTGTGCTTGAGCAGAACGACGTTGCCCGCGAGCAGCGCCGGCACGATCACGTTCACCGGGACGAGCAGCGGGTAGTTCCACGCGGCGATGTCGAGGACGACGCCGAGCGGCTCGTGCTCGATGCGGCGGCGGAGGCCGCGCTCCTCGGGGAGGACGTCGGGCGCGAGCGCCTTCTCGGCGGCGGCGAGCGCCCAGTCGGCGCGCTCGAGGAAGGTCGCGACCTCGCGCCGGGCTTGCGCGATCGGCTTCCCCATCTGGCACGAGATCTCTTCGGCGACGTCCTCGCCGGCGACGCGGAAGCGCTCGAGGCCCGCGCCGACGACGCGCATGCGCCCGCGGAGCGGCGTGCGCCGCCAGCGGTCCCACGACGCGCGCGCGGCGGCGATCTTCCGCTCGACGGCCGCGTCGTCGTCCCAGTCGAGCGCGCACACGACCTGCTGGTCGTACGGGCTTCGGACCTCGAGCCGGGCGGCCATCGAAGCGCGCCTACTCCGGCGTGACGTACGCGGCGGTGATGCCGCCGTCGACGAGGAACGTCGACCCCGTGACGTACGACGACTCGTCGGACGCGAGCCAGAGCGCGGCGCGCGCCATCTCGTGAGCCTCGCCGAACCGCCCCATCGGGACGTGGACGAGGCGTCTCTGCTTCTTCGCCTCGGTGTCGAGGAACTTCATGAGCATCTCGGTCTTGAGGGGCCCCGGGCAGAGCGCGTTCACGCGAATGCCCTCGCGCGCGTGCACGATCGCGAGCTCTCGCGTGAGCGCGAGGACGCCGCCCTTGCTCGCGGTGTAGGCGAGCTGCGGCGTCGCCGCGCCGAGCACGGCGACGAACGACGCCGTGTTCACGATCGCCCCGCCGCCGGCCCGGCGGAGCGCCGGAATTCCATGCTTGCAGCCGAGAAAGACCCCCTTGAGATTGACGGCCATCGTCAGATCCCAGATCTCCTCGTCCGTCTCGACGGCGTCGTCGTCGGCCGGGTGCATGATGCCGGCGTTGTTGAACAGGACGTCGAGGCGCCCGAAGCGCTCCTCCGCCGCCGCGACCATCGCGCGGCAGTCGTCGCCGCGCGAGACGTCGGCGCGGACGAAGATCGCATCGCCGCCGGCGCTCGCGATCTGCGAGGCCGTCTCGCGTCCGGCGGCCTCGTTCACGTCGACCGCGACGACGCGCGCTCCCTCGCGCGCGAAGAGGAGCGCGGTCTCGCGCCCGATCCCGCTCGCGGCGCCGGTGATGAGCGCGACCTTGCCTCCGAGACGCATCCCGACCTCCGTGATCCCCGATCCCCGCCGGCCGGCGGCCGGCATCGACGAGAACCTAGCTCGCCGAGCGGCGCTGGGAAACGAAGGGATTTTGGCCGCGATTCCTCGGGCGGCCGCCCCCCGAACGGCGTCTGCGACGGGCGGCGATCGGCTCAGCGCGCGCCGCGCGACCGGTGCGCCGCCGCGTCGACCAGCGCCGCGAAGATCCGCTGCTGCAACGGGTCCTCGTGCGCCGCGATCTCGGGGTGCCACTGCACCGCGTGCAGCCACGGGTGCTCCGGCATCTCGACGGCCTCGACCACGCCGTCGGGCGCGCGGGCCGACACGCGGAGCGCGGGCGCGACGTCGTCGACCGCCTGGTGGTGCCAGGAGTGCGAGTCGAACTCGACCTCGCCGACGATGCGCGCGAGCGCGGAACCGGCCTCGACGTGGATCGGGTGCGTCGCCGGCTCGCGCGGAGGCAGGCGATGCGCGACGCCGTCGCCGAAGACGTCGGGCACGTGCTCGTGCAGCGTTCCGCCGAGCGCGACGTTCAGGATCTGCACGCCGCGGCAGATGCCGAGCGTCGGGAGGCCCGTGTCGACGATGCGGCGCGCGATCGCGAGCTCCGAGCCGTCGCGCTCGGCGTCGATCGAGTAGATCGTCTCGTGGCGCTCGCCGCCGTAGTGGTCGGGATCGATGTCGCCGCCGCCGGCGAGGATCACGCCGTCGACGACGGCGAGCCACTCCTCGACGCGGGTCTCGCCCGGCGGGAGGAGGACCGCGGTCGCGCCGGCGCGCCGGATCGCGTCGACGTACTCCGCCGGCAGGGAGTACCGGTTCTGCTCGTTTCGCCCGTAGGTCGTGATGCCGATGATCGTCCGCCGCAACGCTCCCGCCCCTCTTCCTCTCTAGAACACCCTAAATGCGCTCGAAGTAGCGCCGCCGCTCCCAGTCGGTGACGGCCGCGTCGTAGGCCGCCTGCTCGGAGCGGAAGAAGTGCGCGTAGTGCTCGACGACGTCCGCGCCGAGCGCGGCGCGCGCGAACTCGCTCCCGGCGAAGAGATCGGTCGCCTCTCGCAGCGTCGCTGGCACGCGCGCGATGTCGCGCGCGGCGTAGGCGTCGCCCGAGAACATCGGCGGCGGCTCGGTGCGGCGCGCGATCCCGTCGAGACCGGACGCGAGCGCGGCCGCGAACGCGAGGTAGGGGTTCGCGTCGGCGCCCGGCAGCCGGCACTCGATGCGGAGGCTCGCGCCGCTGCCGACGATGCGGAATCCCGCGGTGCGGTTGTCGTGGCTCCACGCGAGCCGCGTCGGCGCCCACGACGCCGCCTGGTAGCGCTTGTACGAGTTCACCGTCGGTGCGTAGAGCACCATCAGCTCGGGCACGTGCGCGATCCAGCCGCCGAGGAACCAGCGGAACGCGTCCGAGCAGCGAATCCCGCCGAGGTCGCCGTCGCCGGCGAACGCGTTCTGGCCGTCGCGCCAGAGGCTCAGGTGCACGTGGCACGAGGAGCCGGCGCGGTCGTGCGCGAGCTTCGCCATGAACGTGACGCTCATGCCGAGCTGGTCCGCGACCTCCTTCACGCACTGCTTGAGCAGGCAGTGACGGTCTGCCATCTCGAGCGCGTCGGCGTAGCGGACGTTGAGCTCGTGCTGGCCGAGGCCCCACTCGCCCTTCGTGCTCTCGACCGGCACGCCCGAGTCGCGCAGGTGGCGGCGCACGATCGCGTTCAGCTTCTCGAGGCGCGTCCCCTGCAGCGCGTGGTAGTCCTCGAGGTACCAGCCGGTCGGCCGGAGGTCGGCGTAGCCCTTCTCCGCGGCGGCGCGGTAGCCGTCCTCGAAGGCGTAGAACTCGAGCTCCGACGCGGCGGCCACGCTGAAGCCGGCCGCGCGCGCGGCGTCGAGCTGGCGCTTCAGGATCGAGCGCGGCGCCTGCGCGACCGGCGCGTGCGCCGCGTCGCTCGCGACGTCGCACAGGACGATCGCGGTGCGATCGAGCCAGCTCGCGCGCCGGAGGGTTCCGAGATCGGGCACGAGGTGGAAGTCGCCGTAGCCGAGCTCCCAGTTCGCGAAGGCGTAGCCGGGGACGGGCTCCATCTCCATGTCGACCGTGAGCAGGTAGTCGCAGCCGTGCGTGCCCTCGCGCGCGACGTGGTCGACGAAGAAGCTCGCGTCGAAACGCTTCCCCATGAACCGGCCGTAGAGGTCGGTGAAGACGACGAGCACCGTGTCGATGTCGTCGGCGCGGACGAAGCCGGCGAGCTGGTCGAGCGAGAGGCGTCCGCGGGTGGGATCGGCGCTCGACATCGACCGCCGATCTAGCATACGCGCGCAGTCGACGCCGCGCCGGCGCGCTCGGAATCGGTCCGACCCGCGTCGGGCGGGCTTAAGGAATGCGGCATTTCGTCCGCCAACCCGCAGGGCGAGATCGTCGCCCCGAGGATCGTTGATGTCCCGCTTCCAGATCGCGACCCGTCTGGCGTGCGCCCTCGTCTGCGCCGGCGCTCTCGGCTTCGCCGCGTGCAGCGATTCGAGCTCGACCTGCCCGCTCCCCGCGCCCTTCTGCGGCACGAGCTTCCCGCTCAACACCCAGCAGACGACGCCGTACGGACCGGCGTGGGCCAACGTTCGCTACGGCGAGAACGAGTGGGCCGCCTGCTTCGGACCCTACGCGCTCTGCTACTACGCGAACTGCACGCCGACGGCAGACGGCACGACGGCCAACTGCCCCTGCTACGAGTGGTTCGGGACGAGCTACGTCCTCACCACGTCGATCCTGAACCTCGACGACTACGAGGCGACGCGATCCTTCTGCGACGCGAACCCGGGAGCCTGCCTCACGCCGAACGCGGCGCCGGTCTGCCAGTCGATCAATTCCGGGACGTACATGCAGGGCGCGACCCGCATCTCGACCTTCAGCACCTACCGCGCGAACGTCGAGCCGATCGGCTCGACCGACTGCAGCAGCGACCCCGGCCTCTACGCCGGCTGCATGACGGCGCCCTGCTTCGGGTCGCCCGTGCCCGACCCGTCGAACCATACGGCGTCGATCACGTGCGACTGCCCAACCTTCGACGGCCCCTACCAGGTCGGCAAGTCGGGCCTCTCGTGCGACGACGCGCCGCTCGCCTACTCCGCCGCCTACAACCCGAATCCGCCGGACCCGAACCCGTGCGACTTCATCGACGGCTGCGTTCCCGACGCGCCCCCCGACCAGTGCGGCTGTCCCCTCTACGTCCCGGGTACGACGGTCCTGCCGCCGAACAGCGGCATCGACTGCGACACCGTCTGCCAGCAATACGACTCGTGCACCGACCAGGCGGGGATTCAGATCGGCTACACCTGCGACGCGTCGCTCTGCACCTCGAGCGATCGCGACATCGTCCTGCCGGCGTGCAACGGCCTCCAGAACTGCGACCTCTCCGCGATCTTCGCGGCCGAGAAGGCGGCCGGCTGCTCGTGCTGCGCGACCCAGCTCTGCGGCTGCGACGCGACGCCGAAGACCGACGCCGCCGTCGCCGCCGCGAACGAGGCCCAGCGCGCCCAGGGCGAGACCCCGCAGTGCGACGTCAACGGCACGCTCTGCGGTCTGCCGCAGTAGCACCCGACCGCAACCGCTAGGGTGGCTCGTGGCCGCGTTTTCTCATGGCTCATCTCGCCCGTTCGCCGGCACCGCGATCGACTACGCTCGGTACCGTCCGCCGTATCCGGACGCGTTCCTCGCCGATCTGCGAGCGCGTGCCGAGACGAGTGGGCGTGGCTCGCTGCTCGATCTCGCGTGCGGACCCGGTCGCGTGGCGATCCCGATGGCGCCCCATTTCTCGAGCGTGCTGGCGGTCGACGTCGAGCCGGACATGATCGCCGTGGGCGAGGCCGAGGCGCGCAGGCGCGGCGCTGGAAACATCTCGTGGCTCGTGGAGCGAGCGGAGAGCCTCGCGCTGCCGCCACGCTCCATCGAGCTCATCACCATCGGTGAAGCGTTCCACCGACTGGATGCGGAGCGCATGATCGAGCTGATGCCGCGATGGCTGCGACCTCGCGGCTCGGTGGCGACGCTCGGCGCCGACCCCGTGTGGCGGGGGAGCGAGGAGTGGAAGCGAGCGGTCGTGGACGTCGTGAACCGGTGGACGGGGCAGGCGCTGGGCAACCCGAACGAAGGTCCCGGCGGCGGCCCGGTCGACGAGCTGCGCGCGGCGGGTCTCGAGGTCGAGGAGCGCGAGTGGGTCTTCGACTGGATCTGGACGTGCGACTCGATCGTCGGCTTCATGTTCGCCACGTCCATCGCGTCGCGGCGCCTCCTCGGAGACCAGGCGACCGCTTTCGAGGCGGACTTGCGCCGAGCGCTGCTCGAATGTGAGCCGAGCGGTCGGTTTCCGTGCAGGCAGAAATTCAGCTTCACCGTCGGCAGGAAGCTCGGTGGCGACCGATGACGCGCGGGTCTGCGCGAACGGCAAGGGCGGTGCGGAGTGGCCTCGCAGGACGCTCCCCGGCAGTGCCGGGCGTTTGCGCCGGCGAACGTCCGCGGCGTAGCGTCGCCGGATGCCCGATGCGATCGTCGAACGACAGGACCACCTCCTCACCGTCACCCTGAACCGCCCGCAGCGGATGAACGCGCTCTCGGGCGCGATGCTGATCCGGATGTACGACGCGTTCGTCGAGGCGTCGCGCGACCCGGAAGTCCGCTGCATCCTTCTGACCGGCGCCGGCGGCAACTTCTGCTCCGGCGCCGACCTGCGCGCCATGGCCGGTGACGCCGGGAACGAGGATCCGGAGATCGACGTGCAGGCGCGCATGGCCGCCGATCCCGACATCCACTGGAAGGCGCTCCTTCGCCACTACCGCCCGACGAAGCCGATCGTCGCCGCCGTCGAGGGCGTCGCGATCGCGGGCGGCACCGAGATCCTCCAGGCGACCGAGATCCGCGTCGCCGGCGAGAGCGCGCGCTTCGGCGTGTCGGAGGCGCGCTGGTCGCTCTACCCGATGGGCGGATCGGCGGTCCGCCTGCGCCGGCAGATCCCCTACACGCACGCAGCCGAGGTCCTGCTGACGGGGAAGCACCTGAGCGCGCGCGAGGCGCTCGCGATCGGGCTGATCGGCCACGTGGTGCCCGATGGCCAGGCACTCGCCGAGGCGCGCGAGATCGCGCAGGTGATCTGCCGGAACGGCCCGCTCGCGGTCGAAGCGATCCTCCGCACGCTGCACGAGACCGACGGCATGCCCGAGAAGGAAGCGCTCGCGCACGAGTACGAGTACGGCTGGAACGTCTTCCAGAGCGACGACGCGAAGGAAGGCCCGCGCGCCTTCAAGGAGAAGCGCGCTCCCCGCTTCCAGCGCCGCTGAGCCTCCGCGGGCTGCCCGTTTCCGACGCGGCCGGCGGCGTGGGCGCTGGCGCGCGCGACGGGCGGTTCGGCGCCCGGACGAGCCGATCGCCCGGGCCGGCTTGACTTTCGCTCGGCCCGGTCTTCACTTGGACGGGCCGCACTGCGACCGCCTCTCGCGACCCCCCGGATCGCACCCGCGCGGCCGTCGCGAATCCCTCACGATGAGCCGCACCCGCTTCGTCGCCTCGCTCCTCCTGTCGGCAGCGCTTCACGCCGTCCTCGGCCTTCTCCTCTGGTTCGACGTCGTCGGCACCGGCGGCGGGTTCGGCATCGGCAGCGGCCCGGGCTTCGGGATCGGCCAGGGCGGCGGGATGGGCCTCGGGAAGGGGCACAAGCGCCAGATCTTCGCGCTGAAGGACGTGCGCGCCGAGCCCGCCCGGCCGCGGCGCGGCCGCATCGAGGACCGGCTCGCCGCGGTCTCCGACCTCGCGCCTGCGGCGCCGTCCACGATCTCGCTCGTCGGCGACCTGCCGGTCGCCGCCGCGAAGCCGGTCGCGTTGCCGCCGCCGTCGGCCGCGCCGCGCTCGGACGTCGCGGCGAAGGGCACGTCCGGCGCGGTCGTCGTCGGGGGCCTCGGCGGCGCGGGCGGGGGCGGCGGCTTCGGCGTCTCCCTCGGCGGCGCGTTCGGACGCTACGTGAGCGGCCTCCGCGAGAAGGGCCTCGACATCGTGTTCATCGTCGACGGCACCGCCAGCATGGGCGACGTGATCGCGCTCGTCAGGCGCGACCTCGCCTCGCTCGTCGACACGATCGGCGGGATGGTGCCGGTCGCGCGCATCGGGTTCGTCGTCTACCGCGATCGCAAGGACGACGTCCCGATCGAGATCGCTCCGCTCACCGCGAGCCGAACCAAGCTCGCCGCCTTCCTCGCGGGCGTCCGCGCCGAGGGCGGCGGCGACTGGCCGGAGAGCCTGAACCTCGGCCTCGAGGCCGCGCTCGAGAAGATGAAGTGGCGGCCGAACGCGAAGCGCATCCTCGTCTTCGTCGCGAGCTCGCCGCCGCACGACGACGAGCGCGCGGCCACGATCGCGATCGCGCGCCAGGTGCACGACGAGGGCGGCGCCGTGAGCGCGATCGATCTCTCGCGCTCGATGCACGAGGAGTTCGCGCAGAAGTGGGCGCGCTCGACGTTCGGCCGCGACGCGACGCGCGAGGAGCTCGAGACCATGCCCGCCTTCTACGACGAGGTGCGGGGCGAGTTCTCCGCCATCGTCGGTGCGGGCGGGGGCGAGCTCGTGCAGTTCCACCAGAACGACCGCCTGGTCGAGCACATGCTCGTGCTCGCCTTCGGCACGCGCTGGAAGAAGGAGGTCGAGCAGCTCGCACGGCTGCCCCGGCCCGCAGATTGACGGACGCGCGCGCCGGGCGCGCGCGCGCGTCGAGCAACGCGAAACCAAGGGAAGCGAAATGGAACAAGCGAACCTCGACCTGTTCGGGCTGATCGTCGCCGGCGGGCTCTCGACCTATCCGCTCGTCCTGGGCTCGATCCTCGCGCTCGGCGTCGTGATCGACCGGCTCTCGGCGCTCCGCGGCAGCGAGCGCGCGATCGCGCGCGCCGACCGCCGGCTCTCCGAGGCGCTGGCGGCGGGCGCGTCGGACGCCGAGCTCGCGCGCGTCCCCGGCGTCCGCCGCGCCGCGGCGCTCGTGCTCGTGCCGATCGCACGCGCGGTCCGGCGCGGCGCCTCGCCCGACGAGCTCACGCGCCTCCTCGACGCCCGCGTGTTCGAGGCCCTCGAGCGCCTGCGCGCCCGCCTCTGGCTGCTCGCGACGGTGGGCTCCATCGCGCCGTTCGTCGGCCTCTTCGGGACCGTCGTCGGGATCATGCGCTCGTTCCACGCGATCGCGGCCACCGGATCCGGCGGCTTTGCGATCGTCGCCGCCGGCATCTCCGAGGCGCTCGTCGCGACGGCGCTCGGTCTCGGCGTGGCCGTCGTCGCCGTCGCCTTCTACAACTACTTCGAGGCCCGCCTCGAGCGCATCGAAGGTGCGCTCCGGATCGCGTCCGATCATCTGATGGAAGCCGCGCCCGCGGCGCTCGCGGCCTGATCATGGCGATGAACGTGCGCCGGCGGCGCGGCATCGTCGCCGAGATCAACGTGACGCCGCTCACGGACGTCTTCCTCGTGCTCCTCATCATCTTCATGGTCGCGACGTCCGCGGCCGTGCAGTCCGCCGCCGACGTCCACCTGCCGAAGGCGAAGTCCGAGACCGACCCGAACGCCGCCGTGACGGTCTCGCTGGGCGGCGATCGACAGGTCGCCGTCGGCGGGCGCGTCGTGGGCGCCGAGGACGCGGCGATCGTCGCGGCGCTGAGCGACGCGCTCGCGGGCAGCGAGAGCAAGGCCGTCGTGCTGGCGGGCGATCGGCAGGCGTCGCTGAACGACGTCGTCCGCCTGCTCGCGCTCGCGAAGCAGGCGGGCGCGAGCAGCTTCGCGCTCGCGACCGAGGGAGAGTAGCGAGCGATGCGAGGCCGGCGCGCGGCCGTACGATTGCGCGCCGGCGGCCTCGCGGCCCTCGCGCCGGGCGGCGCCGCGGCGCTCGTCGCCGCGATCGCGTTCGCGCTCCTCGCGTCGTCCGCGCTCGCGTGGTCCGCAGCCGAGGGCGAGAGGGAGCTCGCCGCGATCGAGGCGCGCTGGCGCACGCTCTCGAGCGCGCCGAAGCGCGACGCCGCCGCGCTCGCGGACCTCGACGCGCGCGCGCTGGCGCTCGCGAAGAGCGCGTCCGCCGCTCTCGGCGCCATGCGCGAGCAGGCGGCCGATCGCGATGCCGACATGGCGGCGGTGGTCGCGAGCCCGGAGTGGCGATCGACCGAGGAGCTGCTGCTCAAGCTCCGCTTCCGGATCGCCGGCATCGACCTCGAGCGTGCGCTGGCGGGAGACCCCGACCGCGCGCGGCTCGCGCGCGACGCCGCGAAGGGCTTCTCCGACTTCGCCGACGCGCCCGACCCCGCGCTCGCCGCCGAGGCGCGCTACGGGCGCGGGCTCGCGCGCATCGCGTCCGGCGAGCGTGCCGCCGGCCTCGAGGACCTGCGCGCCGCCGCGTCCGACGCGAGCGTCGCGCCGCGCGCGCGGATCGCGCTCGCGGAGGCGCTCGCCCAGGGCGGCGAGCGCGGGCAGGCGCTCGACGTCGTCACGCGCCAGCTCGCCGCCGGCGGCATGCCGCGCGACCTCGAGCTGCGAGCGAAGCTGCTGCGCCTTCAGCTCCTCCTCGAAGCGACGCCCGCGGCGTCGACGAAGGGCGAGAGCGCGAAAGGAACGGGCGCCGCCGCGTCGCCGGCGACTGGGCAGTCCTCGCCCGCGGACGCGCAGATCGGCGCGCTCGCGAGCTCGCTGCTGGCGGCGGGCGAGCCGTGGCGCGGCGCGACGCTCGCGCTCTTCCGCGGGCGCGAGGACCGCCTGCCCACCGGTGCCGACGCCGACGCGGCGCTCCTCCGCGCGCGCGCCGACGCGCTCGCCCGGCGCGGCGACGCGACCGGCGCTCTCGCCGCGTACCATCAGGTCGTCGAGCGCGACGCCGCGCACCCCGACCCGGTCGCGCTCGAGGGCATCGCGCGCGCCGCGGTCGCGCTCGGCGCGTGGAGCGACGCGCGCGCCGCGCTCGATCGCCTGCGGGCTCTCGGGCGACCGTGGAACCGCGACCTCGCGCTGCTCGACCTCCGGACCGCCTACGGCGAGTGGCAGGCCGAGGCCACACCCGAGCGCAGCGCCGCGCTCGCGAAGGCCGCGGAGGCGCTCGCGAAGGCGTCGGGCGCGACCGCCGACGATCGCGCGGAGGCCGCGTTCCGCGCGGCGGAGGCGGCGCGCGCGGCCGGCGATCTCGACCGCGCGATCGCAGGCTTCCAGGCGATCGACGCCCCGTCGTGGCGGGTCGCCGCCGGGACGGCGGCGCTCCAGTCCCGCGCCGTGCGCTCGGTGCGGGATCCGGCGCGCGAGCCGCGCGCCGCGCTCCTCCGCGACCTCGCGGCGTGGATGGCGCGACGCGATCTTCCCGACGACGCGCGCGCGACCGCGATCGCCGTCGACGGAACGCTCCGGACGGCGACCGCCGCCCCGAACGGCCCTGCTCGCGAGGCGGCGGTCGGCGCGCCGGATGGCGGTCTCGATCCCGGCGAGCAGCGCGCCGCGCTCGCGCGCCTGCGTGAGTTCCCGAGCCGCTATCCCTCGGCGAGCGCGCTCGTTCCGGCCGTGCTGCGGGCGCGTGCGCTGCTCGAGCTCGAGCTCGGCGATCGGCCCGATCCCGCGATGCTCGACGTGCTGCCCGAGACGCGGCGCCCGGACGTCGCGGGCCAGATCGCCGGCGACCTCGCGCAGGTCGCGGAGGTCGACGCGCGGCGTGCCGGCGCGGCACCCGCGGGAGCCGCCGCAGACCGCACGCTCGGCCGCGCGCGGCGCGCGGTCGTCGCGGCGGCCGCGTTCGCGCGACGAGCGACGGCGGAGCAGGCGGACCGGACGCGCGGTCAGCTCGCGGACGCGGCGCTGGCGGTCGGCGAGCCTGCGGTCGCCGCCGAGCTGTATCGCGCCGAGGCGGAGCGCAAGCCGGACTCGCTGGCTGCGCTCCGCGGCCTCGCCGTCGCCGCACAGGCGAGCGGCGACGCCGCGACCGCGCGCGACGCGTGGCAGCGCCTCGCCGCTCGGCCCGAGGTGCCGGACGCGCTGCGCGAGGAAGCGCGCCGGAACCTCGGGCGCTGAGCCCGATCCGGCTCGAGCGCGGCTCGTGATCGGAATGCGGCCGCGGCGCGCTCGGCTGCCCGAGGTGCTGCTCGGGCGCGAGCGCGAGGACCGCGCTACTCGGGGAACCACCTCGCGAGCGTGCCGTTCGCGACCGTCTCGAGATCGTCCGGGTCGAGCCCGTGGCCGGCGCGCCGGAACCCGTCCACGAGCTCCGGCGTGCCGTCGTAGTGCGGCCAGTCGGACGCGAGAGCGACGTGGTCGGCGGAGAGGAAGTCGAGCGCGATCCGGAGGTCGGTCTCCTCGCACGCCTCGACGGTGACCATCATCTGGCGCTCGAAGATCTCCATGGGCGGGGTCTTCCACTCCGGCGCGAAGTGGCGCCCGAACATCTCCTGGTGCTCTTCGAAGCGCTCGAAGAAGGACGGGATCCAGCCGCAGCCCGCCTCGAGGATCATCGTCGGCAGCGTCGGGAAGCGGTCGAACACGCCGCCCGCCATCATGTCGTAGACGGTGACGATCATGTCCATCGGGAAGCCGAGGCAGGATGCCGCCATGATGTCCGGCAGCTTGTAGCCCTTCGACGTCCCGTCCTGATCCCACATCGGGAGCGGATGGAGCCCGAGCTTGAGGCCCGTGTCGACGATCGCCTGCCACACGACGTCGTAGCAGCGATCGGAGTACTTGCGTCCGTGTACCGGGTTCGTGCGGACGAACACGGCGGGAACGGCCTTCTCCGCGACGCGCTTCACCTCGGCGGCCGCCGCCTCGGGCGCAATGATCGGAAGAGCGGCGACCGGGATCAGTCGCCCGCCCGACCCCGCACAGTACTCGTCGGCGATCCAGTCGTTGTAGATCCGGCACACCTCGGGCGCGAGATTCGGCAGGAAGGTGCCGCCGGCGAGCATGAATGTCGGGAAGAGGACGGCGCGCGACACGCCGTGGCGCGTGTTGAACGCGAGGCGCTCGCGCCCGTCGATCGCCCAGCTCGGCGCGTCGAGGATCGTGTGGCGCTCGCGCTCGTCGGTCGAGAAGACGCGCTCCATCGGCACGCCCATCGCCGCCGCGAGCCCCATGTTCCGCAGCATGTCGCGCGGCTGCATGCCGCCGTGCATGACGGGGAGGGTCTCGACGTCGATCCCGTAGATCTTCTGGTGGAAGACGCCGTCCTGGTCCCGGTAGTAGTGCGGCGCGACGTCGCGCAGGTCGCGCGGCAGGCGCTCGACCCAGAGGTCGCCGGGCTCGATCACGTGGCCGTCCGCGTCGGCGAGGTGCTCGATCATCCCGATTCGCTAGCGTGCGGGCTCGTCGGAAGTCAATCGTTTGATCCAATCGAGCGCCCGAGGCAGGGAGCGCCATGGCGAGCGCACGGGAGAGCGACCCGGCCCGGCGCCCGATTGCGTTCGTCGGGGACCGCATCCTCGCGATGGACGACCTCCGGCCGCGGCCCGCGGTCGTCGTGGTCGTCGGCGACCGCATCGCCGCGACCGGCGATCGCTCGCTCCTCGCCGGCCACCCGCACGCCGAGCGGGTCGAGCTCGGGCGGCGCTGGCTCCTTCCCGGCTTCGTCGACGCGCACAACCACCTCTCGATCGCGGCGCTCCACCCGCTCTGGGCAGACCTGACGCGCGTCCGCGACCTCGACGGGCTGCAGGACGCCTTCGCCGCGCACGCCGCCCGCGAGCCCGACGCGCGCTGGCTCCGCGGCTTCGGGTGGAACGAGGCGAACGGGCTCGCGCTCGACTGCGCCGACCTCGACGCGCTCGGCTTCGACCGGCCCGTGATCGTCGCGCACTACACGCTCCACCAATGCGCGGTGAGCTCGCTCGGGCTCGCCGAGCTCGCGATCGGCCGGACGACACGGGACCCGCCCGGCGGACACATCGCGCGCCGTCCCGACGGCGAGCCGAGCGGCATCCTCCTCGAGCGCGCGTGGAGCGAGGCGCACGCGCGCTCGGTCACCGCCTATCGCGACCGCGACCGCTTCGCCGAGCTCTTCGCGGCGCGCGCGCGATCGCTCCTCCGGGACGGGATCACGTGCGTCCACGACGCCGCATGCTCGCCGTCGGCCGAGGAGGTCTACCGCCGCCTCGCGCGCGCCGGGGAGCTCCCGATCTCCGTCCTCGCGATGCCGCACGCGGAGGGCATCCTCGCCGGCCTCGACGCGAGCCGCCTCGACGGCCCGCCGACCGGCGACGGCGACGAGGCGTTCCGGGTCGGCCCCGTGAAGCTCTTCGCCGACGGCGGAGCAGCGCCGGCGATCGACGCCTGCCTCGCCGGCTCCCGCGTCACGACCGGCATCGCGTTCCCGGACGTCGAGAAGGGCGCGCGCGCAGCGCTCGAGCGCGGCTTCGGCGTCGCAGTGCACGCGATCGGGAACGTCGGGCTCGCGTCGGCGCTCGCCGCGTACCGCGCCTGCGACCGGCTGCGCGCGCGCGCCGGATGCGACGTCCGGCTCCGCATCGAGCACGCGATGCTCGCCTCGCCGGCGCAGGTGGCGGAGATCGCGGCGCTCGAGGCGATCGCTGTCGTGCAGCCCGGCTTCGTCCACCACGTCGGAGCAGCCGTGCACGGCGTCGAGTTCGACGGCGAGACCTGGCTGCCGTTCGGGTCGCTCGCGCGGGCGGGCGTGCGCCTTGCCGCCTCGTCCGACGATCCGTGCGCGTTCCACGAGCCGCTCCTCACGGCGGCGCGCGGCGCGACGCGGCGCTGCGCGTCGGGCGCGATCGTCGGGCCGGACGAGGCACTCGCGTACGAGGATTGGCTCCGCGCCTACACGATCGGCGCCGCCTACGCGGGCGGCCAGGAGCACGAGCGCGGCAGCTTGACGCCCGGGAAGCGCGCCGACCTGGTCGTGCTCGAGGGCGACCTCGACCCCGAGCGGCCTCCCCGCGTCGCGGAGACGTGGGTCGGCGGGCGCCGGCGCTTCCCGGCGACCGCGGAGCCGGATGCGCGCTCGCTCGCCTGAGGCGCGCTCGCGCGCCTCAGGGCTTCGGGCAGGCGACGGCGTTCCCGCTCGCGTCCGTGCAGGCTCCGGAGTGCGTGACGCCGTTGCCGGTGGAGTAGCTGGTCTGGCCCGAATAGCTGCCGCCGGACGAATTGGTCGCGCTCGTCGAGCGCGAGCCGCTCGCCGTTCCGTCCGCGTTCTTCGTCATCGAGCCGTAGGACGTCGCCGAGCCGGCGGCGCCGCTCACCGCGCCCGCGCTCTCGTGATCGACGGCCCCGTCCGCCGAGCGCGTCCACCGCCCTTCACGCGCGCCCATCGCGCCGTTCGGGCCGCGGAACGCTCCCGCGCTGCCGCCCGCCGCGTTCCCGGTGCCGTCGGTCACGACGCCGCGCTCCTGCACGAAGCCGCCGCCGCCGGCGCCGCGAAACGCGCGACCGCCGCCCGCCGTGACGCCGCCCGCGGCGTTCCGCCGCGCCATGTGCCCGGACGCGAAACCCTGCGCGCCGGCGTCGCGTGCGACCACGATCGAAAAGGCGGCGATCGCGATCGCCGCCATGGAGAACGCTCTCATCGGCCGGTCCCCTCCTCCGGCGACGAGTCGCGCCGGTCCCCGGAAGATCGGACGGGAAGCCGCCGGGCTTTACGAGGCGAGACCGCGCACCGCCGTCACGGCATCCGGTACTCGACCTCCGTGTAGCCCTGCACGGCGACGCTCACCTCGAAGCTGCCGAGGCTCGACGGCACGTCCGTCCCGGGCACCTCGTACGTGAACTTCACCGAGCCGCCGGGCGGGACCGGTCCCGCGACCTTGAACGGATACGAGCCGCCCGGATTGATGTCCCCGGGGTGGCGCTCGTCGCGCCAGAGCCACGCGCGCGTCACCATGAGCTCGACGTCGCGCACCTCGCGGCTCGATCGGTTCACGACCGTGCCCGTCACGGTGTCGCCGGAGACCGCGACGTCACGGACGTCGACGGAGTCCACGGAGCCCGCCATCTGCGCGGACGCCGGGATTGCGCACGCGAGCAGCGCGCACGCGACGGCGGCCAACGAGACGACGGCGATCGATCGCTTCCGGATCATGCGGCGAGCCTCCTCTCCCTCACGGGATCCCTTTCGGCGGCGCCGTCCCGGCGGCGTGGACCGAGCCCCCGAGCGGCGCGAGATCGCCGATGCGAAACGTGTGACGCTGGCCGATGCCGAACCAGGAAGCGATGCGCGCCGGCCAGTACTTCCGCGCGAGCGCCGCGCGCACGCGCGCGTGCTCGCCGGGCTCCGCGATCTCCGAGAAGCGGCCGCGTAGCCGCGTGCCGGCGACGTCGAGCTCGACGTCCGGGTTGCGGTGGGCGTTCCGGACCCAGTTGCGCTCCTCGTTCAGCGTGCCGACTCCGATGGTCGGGCCGTCGACGACGAACCAGATCGTGGCGTGCCGCGGCAGGCCGCTCTTCCGGCCGCGCGTCGTGATCCGGAGCGTGCGCGCGGAGGCGAGGCGCTCGAGGATGGCGGCGACGGCCGACCCGCCGGCCGCGTCCGGGTCCGCGCGCTCGCTCATGGCGCGATGCTACATCGGCTGCGGCTCGAGAACGAGCCGGGAGAGGCGCGGCAGCACGTCCTCGAGCGGGCTCGCGACCTTCCAGTCGGCGACCGTGTCGAAGGGCGTCTCGGATGCCGTGAGGATCGCCGCGCGCGCGCCCGAGCGCTTCGCGACCGTGAGCATCTCGTTGATCGGGCCGACGACGAGCGACGTGCCGGCGGCGACGAAGAGGTCGCACTCGCGCGCCGCCTCGAGCGCGCGCCGGAGGTCGTCGGCGATCAGTGATTGACCGAACGACACGGTCGCCGGCTTCCACGGGCCGCCGCAGCCGCAGCGCGGAACTGCCGTCCCGCCCTCCCAGGCGCGCTGCGCCTCGTCGCGCGGCGCGCGTCGCCGGCAGCGCAGGCATTCGACCGCAGCGTCGCTGCCGTGGATGTTCACCAGGCGGTCGCACGGGAACCCGCTTCGCTCGTGGAGCCCGTCGACGTTCTGCGTGACCAGGAGCGACACGCGCCCGGAGTGCGCGAGGTCCGCGAGCGCGCGGTGCGCGGGATTCGGCTCGGCGGATCGGATGACCTGCCAGGTCTCGCCCTTGTACCGCCAGTACTCGCGGCGCGCCTCCTCGCTCGCGACGAAGTCCTGGATGGGCACCGGCTGGTACATCTCCCAGCGGCCGCCCGCCGACCGGAAGTCCGGGATGCCGGACGCGGTCGACAGCCCGGCGCCCGTCAGGACGGCGACGAAGCGCGCGCGCCGCCACGCCTGCGAGAGCGCGTCGAGCGCATCGTCGGCGGCCGCGGTCATCGCGCCGTCCACGTTGCACCTCGCGCGCCGATTGCGCCACCCGGGCCGTCGCCCGCGGCGTCGCGAGCGCGGCCGACACCGCCGCCATGAACGAAAGTCACGACACGCTCTTCGGGGTGACGCCGGCGTGTGTCAAGAGCGCGCACCCTCCGCGACGAGACGCCGGCCGCGGGAAAGTACGCGGTCGACGGCCCGCGCCATCGCGCGCCGGTCGAGCGGACGCGCGAGAAACTCGGCGATCGAGCCCGCGGCGGACGCGGGATCGCCGACGACGGCGTCATAGTCCAGGTTCAAGGTGCGGACGTCGGGTCGGCCGTTCCACCACGCGGCGGCGGCGGCGAAGCTGCGCTCGAACGACGCCGCGAGAGTGGCCTCGTCGCCTCCGGCGTCGCTCGGCGGGCTGCCGGCGAGCGCGAGGAGCGCGCGCTGCGAGGCGAGCACGTCGCCCAGCGCGCGCCGCAGGACGATCACGTCGCACGCGATCCCGCGCGGCACGTACGGCAGAAGGGGGAGAACGATCTTGACGGCTCGGCCGACACAGCCCGTGAGCCACGTCGCGTCGTCCCGCAAGCGCTTCGCGCGCGCGTCCTCGAAGTAGCCGTGCGGGTTGGCCGCGTCCGCCGGGCGCGCGCCGTCGTCGACGACGTCCACGCCGCCCGCGGCGAGCATCCGCATCGCCATCGACGTGCCGGATCTCGGCAGACCGGTGACGACGATGAGGCGAAGTGAACCGGTTCGCTGCGTCAGACGCCTTTGCGGCCGCGGCGCCACGCGGGCGGCGTCGGGGTCGCGACGACGCCCTTCAGACGGCGCTCCTGCTTCGTCTTCGGCAGCTCCATCTCGAGCTCGGCCTCGCGCTGCTTGTTCCACTCGTCGACCGGGTGGAGGTTCGGCATCGTGTCGGCGCGGAGGCCGAGGCGCAGCGTCTCGAGGCCAATGATGTCGGTCGTCGAGATGTTGCCGAGGTTCACGTCGTTGCCGAGCTTCCGGACCATGTAGATCTGCTGGCTCCGCTGCGGCGACTCGAAGATCAGGCGGTCGGCGCGCCCCTGCACGCCGCGCACGATCTCGTCGATGAGGCCCGCGCGGGCCTCGCCCGAGCCGAAGTAGAGACCGACCGTGCCGCTCTCGCGCGCCTCGCAGATCACCTTCCACGCGCCGGCCTTGAGATCGTTCTTGATCAGCTCCACCCAGTGGAACGGCGGGATGATCTTCTCCGAGTCCTTGCTGCCGACCTCGGAGAGCACGGTGAAGCCGCGCTTGCGCAGGAGGCGGATGTACTTCGCCTTCTCGCGCATCGTCATGTCGATCACGCCGTTCGAGATCTCGACCCAGGTCATGCCGAGGTCGCGCACCATGTCGCAGAACGAGTCGAAGCGGCCCTGCAGGATCGCGAGCTCGAGCAGCGTGCCCCCGAAGCAGACCGGGATGCCCGCGTTCTGGTACAGTCCGATCTTCGCGCGCAGGTTCTGCGTCACGTAGCCGGTGCCCCAGCCGAGCTTGATGATGTCGATGTAGTTCGACGCCGTGCCGAGCAGGTCCTCGATCTCGCGGAGACCGAGGCCCTTGTCGATCACGTGCGTCACGCCGGTCTGGCGGACCTGCGTGTGCCCGACGCCCGGCTGCTTGTCGCTGCGGGGCGGCAGGCTCAGATAGTCCTCGATCTTCACGTCCCGCTTGCCGCGGGCGAGGACGACGTCGCCGCGGCGCGCTCGCGCGCGATCGCGAGCAACCGCGCCTCCGCCTGCCGCAGCCGCTCCTGGTTCCGGGCGCGCCACGTCTCGGCGCGCGAGATCTCCGTCCGGCATTGCTGGATCATCTCCTTGACGGGACCTTCGGCGGCCCCGCCCATGCCCGTCCTCGTTTTCACTACGTCGGCAGGTTGGGCAAGCGCCGATAGCGCGCTCGCCGGCAGGTCGAGGGGCCGCCCGAGGACGGTGGCGGCGGCCTCCTCCAGGATCGCTGCGGGAATGGTGCGTGCGGCCGGGTCGCGCTCGAGCGCGAGCCGGACGGCGAGGCCGACCAGACGGTGGGCCTGCCGATAGCCCACGCCGGCCTCCTGCATGATCGTCTCGGCGAGGTCCATCGCGGTCGTGAAGCCCTCGCCGGCGCGTGCGCGGAGGCGCTCGACGTCGAAGCGGAGGCCGGCGAGCACGCCCGCCATGAGGTCCGCGATCGAGATCGCGCGATCGAGGGCGCGCGGCACGTCGCCGAGCGCGAACACGCGGTTGTCCATCTGCCCCGACGGCGACCGCCCGACCGCGGCGACCGACACCAGCCGCCCGAGCATCTGGCTCGCCGCGCCGCGCACGAAGGCGAGCGCGTAGGGGTTCTTCTTCTGCGGCATGATCATGCTGATCCGCGCGTGGCGGTCGGCGAGCTCGACGAAGCCGAACTCGGCCGTGTTCCAGATCTGCAGGTCCTCCGCGAGGCGCTCGAGGTGGAGGAGCGCGGTCGCCGCCTGCGCGACGACCTCGATCGGCTGGTCGACCTGCCACATCGCGTCGCGCGTGTGGACGATCGCGCGCTCGAAGCCGAGGAGCTCGGCGATGCGCGCGCGGTCGATCGGGAGGCGCGTGCCGTTGATGTTCCCGATTCCGCCCGGGCACTCGTTCGTGCGCGCGAACGCGGCCTCGAGGCGCTCGAGGTCGCGCAGCAGCGGAAACGCGAACGAGAGGAGATAGTGCGCGAGGCTCGTCGGCGTCGCCGGCTGGAGGTACGTGTAGTCGGGCGCGACCGTGTGGACGTGCTCCGACGCCTGGTCGACGAGCGCACGCGCGCACGCGAGGAGAGATGCCGCGAGCGCGAGCTGACGATCGCGGACGGCGATCCGGTACGCGATCGTCGCGGGCTCGCGCCGCGGACGCCCGGCGCCGAGCCAGCCCGCGACCGCCTCGTCGCGCCCGCGCACCCACGCCTCGCGGTTCGAGTACACGTCCTCGAGCGACTCCTCGAGCGGGAACGACTCGACCGGAACGTCGGCGAGCTCGAGCAGGAGCGCAAGGAGGCGCGCGGCGTCCGGCCGCGGGACGATCGCCGCCTCGGAGAGCGCGATCACGTGCGCGAGGTCCGCGAGCGCCAGGCCGCGATGGAGGATCGGCGCGTCGGCGAGCTCGGTCCGGTACGCCGCCGCGACCAGCTCCGGCGCGGGCGCCTCGCGCAGGCGCGCGCCCTCGCCTTGCCCGCGGGCGCCGCTTCCGGCCGGTCCCGCTCCGCTCTTTCCGCTCACGCCACCGTTCCGCTTCTCGTCGACAGAGTCCCCCCGAACGACGGTTCGGCGCTCAATCAGCGTCAGTCCACCGTCACGCGCCGGAGCCCGTGCCCGACGGTCGGGTCGGCGGCCAGCAGCAGCTCCTGCAGGTGCTTCGGCCGGCTCGTGCGGACGCGCGCCCGCTCGGCTTCCTTCGCGCGCAGCATGCGCTTCGCCCGGCTCTGCCCGGCGTTCGCGATCCTCCGGAGCGACGTGAGAAAGGGTCGCGGATCGTCCCACGCGGCGTACGCGTACGTCCGCCGTCCGGAGTAGGAGCGGAGCCACGTCCACGGCGTGAGCCGCTTCTCGGGCAGGAAGTAGAGCGTGACGGTCTTCAGGTCGCGCTCCTCGTGGATCCACTTGATGCCCGCCTCGTACTCGAACTGGGGCGCGACCTTCTGCCCGAGCAGGTCGCGGTACCAGATGAACGGCAAGTTGATGCCGGAGCGCGTGACGATCGAGTGCGGGAACCAGGTGCGGCCGCCGGTCGCCTCGGTGATCTTGCGCTTGCCGTCGCGGCGGTCGCGCTTGAACTCGACGACGCCGTAGCCGCGATGGCCGACGTTCACGAGGATGTCGACCGCCATCTGGGCGAGCTCGGGGTCGTCGAGGCTCTCGGCGAGGGTCGCGGTGCCGAAGCCGCGCGGGTACTGCCGGAGCTTCCGGCCCGCCCACTTCGCGAGCGGGCGCTGCTCGGCGTCCAGGTAGGTGACGCCCCAGCAGACCTGGCCGTCGTCGCCCGGCATGTACTCCTGGATGATGAGGTCCTGATGCACCGGGTAGATGAGGTCGTAGAGCTTCCGGAGCATGTCGCGCGAGTCGGCGAGGAAGAGGCGCGTGTCGAAGGTCTGGCGCCAGGTGGCCGTCGGCTGGAAGGGCTTGATGAGGCAGGGGTACTCGATGTCGGCGGAGATCGCGTCGATGTCGTGGTCGCCCTCGGTGAACCAGGTGCGCGGAAGCGGGAAGCCGCGCTCGATCGCGAGCTTGTAGAAGGACTTCTTGTCGAGGAAGAGCCGCAGCACCTCCTTCGACGGCAGCGAGAGGTGGTAGTACGGCGCGAGCTCCTCGCGCTTCTCCGAGACGAGCTCGATGTTCAGGTCGCCGGTCGGGATGACGACCGCCTTCAGGTCCTGCTTCGCGAGCTCGCGTCCGACGTCGACGAGGCACTCGAGGAGGCGGTCACCCCCCTTTGCGAAGTCGGGGCAGTGCAGCTTCTGGCAGTAGCGGGTCTGGGCCCCCGGCTGCTCGAGATCGGAGTCGATCCCGATGACCGGCACGCCCACGCGGCCGAGCGCCCGCACCGCGGCGAGGCCGTTCTGGCCGAGGCCGAGCACGACTGCCGGCGGCCTGTCGAACTGCCCGAGATCCATTCACCCTCCGTGTGAAGCCGGCGCTTCCGAGCCGACGATGATCGCCTCGCGGTCGGCGTTAGGCAAGGCGATTCCCGCCGCGCAGCGCCGGTTCGGCGCGGGCGCCCGGACTGCCGCCATGTCGGCTGCTGCGGCGCCCGGCGTTCCGCACGTCAGGCGCGATACCCCAGGACTTCCGCGGTCGGGCCGACCTGCCGCCAGACCGCGGCCCGGTCCTCGTCGGTCCACTCGGCCGGGACGGGATAGCTGCCGCGCACGGCGGCGTTGATCTTCTGGCCGAGGACCTCCTCGACGAGCTCGACCGGCGGGAACTCGACCCCGACGAACTGGAAGAGCGCGCGCAGCGTGCGCTCGTCGCCGGCGAAGAGCGCGTCGGCGTTGAGGTCGAATCCGCGCCCCTCGGGCAGCGACCGCACGAACGCGTGCGACTCGCCGTTCACGCGCGCCCAGTACCACGCGACCTTCTCGAGGCGGGGCAGCGCGTCCCACGCCGCCGCCATCGGCTCGCCCGGACGCGGCCGGACGCGCGCGAAGTCCCAGTTGTGCGACTCGTAGTAGCCGCGCCGCATGCCCGATCGCACGACCTCGTAGGGGTGGCGGTGGAGGTGGATGAAGCGGCTCGCCGGGAAGCAGCGCGCGAGGACGGGAGCGAGGTACGTGAGGCGGTTGTTCGTCTCGACGTAGATCCGCCCGCGGCGGTTCGCCTCGCACACGAGGTCGTCGCGCGCGGCGTACACGACGGCGCGCCACTTCTCGCTGTCCGCGATCGCCGGCCCCTCGAGGTAGGCGTCGAACGAGGCCTTCACGAGGCGCGGGTCGGGCTCGTGCTCGGAGACGATGCGCGACGAGAGCGCGAAGAGCGCCGTCAGGGTCTTGCTGCCGGCGCGCCCGGTCGACAGCACGAACGCACAGGGACAGCCTTCCCACCCGCGTGCGTAGGCCTCGGAGAGGCGGGCGACGTACGGCGTGCGCGGGGCGGCGGGGTCGGCGGTCAGGAGATCGTCGATCTTCCGCTTCACCCGCACGAGCCCTTCCTGGGTCGCGCGGAGCGCCTGCCGCTTGAGACTCGCCATCGGGTGGTTCCTTCCGCCGGGGGAGAGGTAGGGAAGATATCGGACGGTCGTCCGCCGCGCGAAAGCGCGCGTCCGGGTCTTGCGCGCGGCGAGCCCCTGGGCGAAGATTCGGCGAAGATGTCTTCTGCCGAGAAGCCCGGGCGCGGGACGATGCTCGAGCCGGCGAACCGCTTCGAGAGCATGCGGCTCGAGCTCGACCCCGACCTCGAGCCCGACGTCGACCCGGACGGCGAGCCCGTCGAAAAGCGTCCGGCGACGATCTTCTACCGGGACGCGAGCCGCTCGATCCTCGCCAAGAACTCGAGCCCGGACGTCGGCTTCACGTGGAGCGTGAACCCGTATCGGGGCTGCGAGCACGGCTGCAGCTACTGCGTGGCGCCCGAGACACCCATTCTGCACGGCGACATGACGTGGCGCCCGATCGGCGAGGCGCGGGTCGGCGACGAGCTGCTCGCGTTCGACGAGTTCCCGGAGCCGGGCGGGACGCGGAAGTTTCGAGCTGCGGTCGTGGAGCACGTCTGGTGGTCGCGCCGGCCGACACGGCGTCTGGTCACCGATCACCAGGACGTCGTCACGACGGACGGGCACCGCTGGCTCCAGCATCGCGCCTTTCGGTGGTCGAGCACCGAGCAGCTCGCGGGCCGGAGCCTTCGCCACCTGGCGGTCGTCTCCGAGCAGCCCGAAGACGACGACTATCGCATCGGATACCTGTCCGGCTTGACGCTCGGCGACGGGACGTTCCGCTACCAGCCGGGATGGCGGAACCATCGCCTCGGATTCCCGCAGTCGTACTGGCGCATCGCTCTCGTCGACGACGAGCCGCTGGTGCGCATCTTGAGCTTGCTGCGACGGTTCGGTGTCGAGGGGCACATCCGGCCGTTCAGCGCGGCGCAGCCGAGACGCAAGCCGCTCCGCAAGGTCGAGATCCGTTCGCTCGGCGCCCGTCGCATCCTCCACGGGCTGATACAGACGGAGCCGGCGACGCCGAGCTACCGGCGCGGCTTTCTCGCGGGCTTCTTCGACGCCGAAGGCCACAGCGGCGACGTCCTCCGGATCTCGCAGGCGGACCTCTCCGTGCTCGAGCGCGTCCGGCGCTATGCGGCGTCCTTCGGGTTCCAGTTTCGGCTGGAGCCGGGCGGGGCGCGCGCGAGCAGCATTCGCCTCGCGGGGCGCCTCGTCGATCGCATCCGCTTCTTCGCCGTCTGCCGGCCAGCGATCCGGCGGAAGCTCGCCGCCGTCTGCGGTCGCGAGATGAACCTCGACCCCGAGCCCGTGCGGGCCATCGAGCCGGGCGGGGCGCGCGACGTCGTCGACATCCAGACCTCGACTGGCACCTTCTTCGCGGCCGGGCTCGCGACCCACAACTGCTACGCCCGCCCCAGCCACGAGACGCTCGGCTGGAACGCCGGCCTCGACTTCGAGCGCCGGATCCTCGTCAAGAACGACGCGCCCGAGCTGCTGCGGAAGGAGCTCTCCGCGCCGCGCTGGCAGCCCGAGGTGATCGCGCTCTCCGGCAACACCGACTGCTACCAGCCGGTCGAGCGGCGCCTCGGCATCACGCGCCGCTGCGTCGAGGTGCTGGCCGAGTTCCGGAACCCGGTCTCGGCGATCACGAAGTCCGCGCTGGTGGCGCGCGACGCGGACCTCTTCGCCGAGCTCGCGCGCGACGGCGCGGCGCACGTGATGGTCTCCGTCACGACGCTCGACGCGCACCTGGCGCGCCTGATGGAGCCGCGCGCCTCGGCACCCGAGCGACGGCTCGACGCGGTGTCGAAGCTCACGGCGGCGGGCGTGCCGGTCGGCGTGATGATCGGGCCCGTCGTTCCGGGCCTGAACGACGAGGAGATCCCGCGCATCCTCGCGGCCGCCGGGGAGGCCGGGGCGCAGAGCGCTTCCTGGGTGCTGCTCCGGCTCGCGCGCCCGCTCGACGAGATCTTCGTCGCGTGGCTGGAGGAGCGCGTCCCCGAGCGAAAGCAGCGCGTGCTGTCCCGCATCCGCGCGACGCGCGACGGCCGCCTCTCCGACACGATGTTCGGCCGCCGCATGCGCGGCCAGGGCGAGTACGCGGCGCAGATCGCGGCGCTCTTCGCGGCCTCCGCGCGCAAGCACGGCCTCGATCGCCGCCTCCCGCCGCTCGACGCCTCGCACTTCCGCGTCCCCCCGAAGGCCGGCGACCAGCTCTCGCTGCTCTGAGCGCATGCGGATGTCGATAGGACCGCCTTCGGCGCCGCGGAAACGCTGGCAACGCCGGCTCGTTGAGGCTATGTTGGCCATGTGAAGCAGGCCAAGATCTCCGAGCTGAAGAACAACCTGAGCCGCTACATCGCCTATGTTCGCAAAGGGGGCGTCGTGCGGGTCATGGACAGGGATCGACCGGTCGCGGACATCGTGCCGCTGGGACGCGACGAGCGGGCTGGTAGCGGCATCGATGCGATCCTACTCGACCTCGAGCGGAAGGGCGTCGTCCATCGCGGCAGAGGGTCGCTGCCCAAGGGCTTCCTGGATCGCCCGCTGCCAAAGCCGGCAGCGAGCGTCGTCGAGGCGCTTCTCGACGAGCGCCGCTCGGGCCGTTGAGGTTCTGGGACAGCTCGGCCGTCGTGCCGCTTCTGGTGGACGAGTCTTCGAGCCGTGCCGTCCAGCGGTTGGCGCGCGACGACGCGCAGCTCCTGGTGTGGCGGCTCACCGGCGCGGAGGTCACGAGCGCACTGTGGCGCCGCCGGCGAAGCGGGGAGCTCGACGAGGCGGCCGCCATCGCCGCAGAGGAGAATCTCGCCGTCCTCGAGCGAGCGTGGGCATGCGTGGACGAACTGGCGCAGGTCGAGCTACGCGCCCGCCGTCTTCTCGCACTCCACGAACTGCGCGCGGCCGACGCTCTGCAGCTCGCAGCCGCGCTCGTCGCGTGCGACGAGCAACCGCGCCTCCTGCCCGTCGTCACTCTCGATCGGCGCCTCGCGGACGCCGCGCGCCGGGAGGGCTTCCGCGTTTCCTGCCCCGTGTGAGCGCCGCCGGCGGCGCGAGCATGCGCGCGTCGCTGGTTGGTCTCCGCGCGCACCCGGCTCTCGACCCGTCGCGCGCCCCCTCTCCTTCACCCGCCGGCCCGGCGCGCGTCAGGCCACGAATTCCGGCCAAGGACTGGCTCTCAGGTTCCGGCGCGCCAGTCAAGCCGACGCGACCTTCACGCGGTGCAGGCGTGGCGCTCGGCACGCGCCGCGCGCGCGTTCTCGTCGACCCGCGCGACGACCGTCAGCGAGCCCGACGGGACGGCGAGACCGCGCGACGCGACGCCGAGGGCGCGCGCGACCGCGAGAGCCCGCTCGACGAGCCGGGGGCGTCCCGCGAAGAGCCGCGAGAGCACGAAGTCGACCCGCGCCACCTGGCGCGCGCTCTCCATCCGCTCCACGCGAAAGCCCGCCTCGCCGAGCGCGCGCGCGAGCGAATCGCGCGAGAACAGGACGACGTGCTCGGGGAACTTGAGCGAGAGCCAGCGGCGGCCCTGCAGGCGCGCGAGCCAGCTCCGCGTGTTCGGCGTCGTCAAGATGAGGACGCCGCCGGCGCGCAGGACGTCGCGCGCCCGCGCGAGCGCGGCGCGCGGATCCGGCAGGTGCTCGAGACAGTCCTGAAGGCTCACGACGTCGAAGAAGCCGTCGGGCAGCGCGACGTCGGGAAACCACCCGACGACGACGCGATGCCCGCCCGCGACGCGCGCGGCCGCGTCGCCGCTCGCCTCGACGACCCAGCGCTCGCGGAAGCGGCCGTCCGCAGCCGCGGCGTCGGCGAGGTAGCCGTACCCGCCGCCGACGTCGAGCAGGCGGGCGCTCGGCGGCACTTCGGTCACGAGCGCCAGGCGGCGGCGGAAGGTCGCGCGCAGATCGTCCGCGAGCGCGGCGTAGTCGCCGTAGCCCGCGGAGCACGACTCCTCGCTCGCGTAGTAGTCGGCGCCGTAGAAGCGCTCGAGCGCGGCGCGCGTGGGCATCGGGCGCAGGTACCAGAGCCCGCATGCCGAGCATTCGACCATGCGATGACCGGCGCGCTCGACGCGCGGCCGAAAACCGGCGTCGCCGCACAGCGGGCAGCGCTCTTCGCCCTGCTGGCCCGCGCTTCCGGAAAAGCGATACGCGCCGGCGCGGAGCCGCCGCCGGACGCGCACGAGATCGCGCGCCATCTCGAGGCTGTCGCGCACGAGGTCGATGCGCGAGTCGTCGTCGTGCGTGAGGCGGACGGGAAAGCGCTCGACGACGAGCCCGTTCGCGAGCGCCGCCGCGAGCACCTCGAAGTCGAAGCCGAAGCGATCGACGGTGCGGACGGCGAAGAGCGCGCGCGCCGCATCGGTGCGGAACGCCTTCAGGCCGCACTGCGAGTCGCGGAACGGGAGGCCGATCGCGAGCCAGGTGAAGAGCGAGAAGAGCTTCCCGGAGACCAGGCGAACGAGGCCGTAGCCGCGGTTCACCTGCGACTCGGGAAGCTCGCGCGCGCCGATCGCGACGTCCGCCGTGCCGCGCGCGAGCGCCGCGAGCATCGGCCGGAGCGACTCGAGGTCGTACGGGCAGTCCGCGTCGGTGAAGGCGACCAGCGGGTGGCGCGCGGCGGCGATGCCGGCCGCGACGGCCGCGCCCTTCCCGCGATTCTCGGAGAGCCCGACGACGCGCACGGGAACCGGACCGGCGAAGCCCTCCGCGACGTCAGCGGTCGCGTCGCGGCTGCCGTCGTCGACGACGACGATCTCGCTCTCGGCCGCGAGCCCGGGGAGCGCTCGCGACGCGGCCGCCAGCGTGCGCGGGAGCCGTAGCTCCTCGTCGCGCGCCGGGACGACGAGGCTCAGGCCCGGGACGCGCTCCGTCTCGGCCATCACTCGCCGCGCTTCACGCCGAGGGTCGGCGAGGCCTTCTCGGCGCCGCCCGCGCCGCGGCGGATCGCGCCGGTGCCCCAGCGGCCGACGATCGCGTCGAGCGCGCGGTTCAGCTCGCGGCGGCTCCGATCGAAGAGCGACATCTGCTCCCCAATCGACGCCGCCGCCGGTCGAATCCCTGCGACCGCCACCCCGATCAGGCGGAGCGGCCGCGGCAGGCCGCCGCGATCGAGCAGCGCGAGCGCGGCGCGCGCGATCGCTCCGCCGTCGTCCGTCGGCGCGGCGAGCGTCGTCTGGCGCGTGTAGAGGCGGTACTTCCCGGGCTGCGCGAGGCGCTCGGTCGACTTGGCCTTCAGGCGGACGACGTCGCCGGCGACGCGGTCGGTCCGCAGGCGGCGCGCGACCGCCTCCGCGTGCTGCACGATCGCGTCCCGGAGCGTCGCGCGCTCGCTCACGTCGCGCGCGAAGGTGTTCTCCTCGCCGTAGGAGAGCGCGTCGCGATCGGCGTCGACGGAGCGCTCGTCCTCGCCGCGCGCGAGGTGCTGCAGCCGCGCGAGGGACGCCAGAAGCGGCCCGCTCACGGAGCGCTCGCGCGCGAGCGCGGCGAGGTCGAGGGACGCGAGGTCGCCGATCGTCGCGAGCCCGAGCCCGCGGAGGTCCGCCTCGGTGACCGGCCCGACCCCCCAGAGGCGCCCGATCGGGAGCGGCGCGAGGAACGCGGGGACGCCGTCCGGCGCGACCTCGAGCAGGCCGTCGGGCTTCGACAGGTCGCTCGCGATCTTCGCGGCCATCTTGACGGGCGCGATCCCGATCGAGACGGCGAGCCCGGTCTCGGCGCGCACGCGATCCTTCAAGCGCTGCGCGATCTCGCGCGGCGTGCCGCCGAGCGCGCGCATGCAGTCCGTCAAGTCGAGGAAGGCCTCGTCGAGCGAGAGCGGCTCCACGTCGGGCGAGAACGCGTCGAAGATCGCGCGGATGCGGCGCGACTCGCGGGCGTACTTCTTCATGTCGCCGCCGAGGACGACGGCGTCGGGACAGCGGCGCAGAGCCTCGACGGTCGGCATCGCGGAGTGGACGCCGAAGGGGCGCACCTCGTACGACGCTGCGGCGACGACGCCGCGCGGGGGTGGGCCGCCGACGATGAGCGGGCGGCCGCGGAGCTCGGGGCGGTCGCGCTGCTCGATCGACGCGTAGAACGCGTCCATGTCGGCGTGCAGCACGACGCGCGGGCGCGGGTCCATCGTGCCGGAGGCTACGCCGCGCGTTTCCGGGGTGCCAGCGTCGGTGCCTGTGGTCCGCCGCAGCCGCGTGTGCGGCCGCTCGCTCCGGGTCTCGCTCGCGGGTCGCCGAGCGCGCCGAATTGTCTCATGAATCAATGTGGGCGCGATTGATTGTCCCGCTCGTTCGACAGTCGCTCGCTTGCCCGCAAACACGGCT